>OWIO01000148.1_pt1 | contig 60469 bp, 59 predicted proteins | sample 1733011 | NCBI WGS metagenome assembly OWIO01 (sample SAMN05065779, study PRJEB22554) | human gut metagenome | biome: ENVO:2100002; feature: ENVO:00000062; material: ENVO:00002003 | host: Homo sapiens | place: USA | reverse complement strand
CGGATATTCCGCTCCACGAAGACCTGAAGATATCGATTTATTATATGAGATATACGAGATCCCAATAAACCGGATCATCCGATAAACAGCCGACGGCCGGGAATAAATATTCCCGGCCGTTTGTTTTACGGGCGGATATTTTTCATCTTTGCAGGGTTCCGACACGGAAAACCTGCTAAAAAAACCAAAAGATGAAAACATTCCGCTTTACCGGCTATGCCGCCGCATTTCTGCTGGCCCTGTGCGCTGCCCTGCCGCTGGCCGCCCAGTCCGAAAAACCCCTGAAGATCATCGCCTACAACATCCTCGAGGGCATGAAGAACGACACTACCGCCGGCAAACAGGAATTCGCTGCGTGGGTGCGGGCACAGGACCCGGACATCCTGGCCCTGCAGGAGACCAACGGCTTCACCCAGGAATCCCTCCAGGCATTGGCCGAGAGCTACGGACATCCGTACGCCATCCTGTGCAAGGAACCGGGCTATCCCCCGGCGCTGACATCCAAATACCCGATCGTGAACGTGCGCCGCGTGACGGACAACATGACCCACGGTTTTATCCAGGCGGACGTAGCCGGATACCATATCGTCTCCATCCACCTGAACCCACATTCCTATAAGAAGCGCCTGAAAGAAGCCGCCGTCCTGCTGGAGACCATCGCCGCGCAGCCCGACCGGACGAAGTGGGTGGTCATGGGCGATTTCAATTCCTTTTCCCCTTACGATTCCCTGCAGTACGCCGACGGTAAGTTCCGCGACACCCAGAAAAAGCGTATGCTGACAGCCCCTCACCTGCAGAACCTGCGGGACGGACAGGTCGATTTCAGCGTACAGCAGCGCATTGTCGATTCGGGTCTGCTGGTGGACGTATCCCACCTGCAGCACAAGGATTTCTCCCCGACATTCCCCACCAAGCGCTACACGGGCAAGAATTCGTTCCACCAGCGGTACGACTATGTATTCGTGTCGCCCGACCTGAAGAAAAAAGCCCGGGGACTGGAGATCATCACGGACGATTTTACGGATACTCATTCGGATCACTACCCGAACGTATTCTACCTTCCGCGCCTGCAACCGGCGTTTGAATACTGACCGTCCGGCATAAATGACAAAAAGAAAAACCCGGTAAAATACCGGGCTTTCCTTTTTATGGCCTTGCGATCCCAATAAACAGCTACTTTTCTTTTCCTTCCCCGGTATCGTCGGCGGCTTTCCGGCGGAGCGACCGGCCGTTTTTGCGCAGCGCCTCGGAAATGATCCACTGGAGCTGGCCGTTGACCGAACGGAATTCGTCCGCCGCCCATTTTTCCAGTGCCTCCATAGTCGCCCCGTCCACCCGGAGCACAAAACTCTTATTCTTGTTCTTTTCTTCTGCCATTGCGTTTCTTTACCGTTCCATCCGTTTCTTTAGCCAGGCGACATATCGGTATCTTTTCCTGAATATCGACAAAACTGCCAGCAGGATCGCTACCGGGACGAGCCATTTTTCCAACGTTCCGCCCGGCAGTGCGCCATGCTTGAAATAATATATGATTCCTGCCAACGACAGTCCCGCCAGTACTACGTACAGGACATAAGAAGCGTACACTGCGATCCTGTCCTGTACGGAATCGGAAGCCGGGACATCGTTCCCCGTCGGAAAACCGATCCGTATTTTTGCAAACCGGAAAGCGGGCATTTTTTGGAAAGATGCTTTGATCCGGCCCCGATAGCGGTAAATATCGACTGCCGCCACAACAGCCCAGATCGCCGCCACTACGGCTATGACCCACACGCGGGGACTACCCAAGGCTTCTATCAGCATATAGCCTATCGCCGAGAAAAAGACAATATGTGAGATCAATCTTCTCATGGCTACCGGTTCCTTTTGATCCTGTATATAATGATAGCCAGCAATATGACGGTAACCGTAACTTTGGCGGCCAGCGCCCAGTCGATCCCGCCTTCTATTCCTTCGGCGCTCTGCTGCACGTCTACCATATTGCGGTACACTCCGAAACACATATAACCGAGCAGGCCCCCGAACACCGCCCCGGCCAGCATATAGCGGTTTTTCATCCGGTGTTTCTCGACGGTAATATCCTGAAGAGAAGCCCGGGCCTGTTCCATCTTCCGCACCCGGCGGGTGTAGAGATAGACCGAGCGGAAAACATACAGGGCCATTTCCGCCACCCAGACCGACACCACACAGGCGATGACGATCGTCCCGACATCGTGGGTGAACATTACGGCTATCGCGCTCGCGATCCAGGATACCAGCGCAGCGGCGGCTATCATCGCCGCCACGAAGGCGATCTGCACCAACACCGTGTTTTTCATATTCTCCATAACAGGTGTTTTTAGGTATATTTTACTGGTGGAGCGTACCGGTATTGACCACCGGCTGGGCCGATTCGTCGGCGCAAAGCACCACGAGCAGGTTGGATACCATGGCTGCCTTCTTGTCATCGTCCAATTCCACTACGTTTTCCGCTTTCAGCCGTTCGAGGGCCATCTGTACCATATCTACGGCCCCTTCCACGATCTTGTGCCGGGCCGAAAGGATCGCGTCGGCCTGCTGGCGGCGCAGCATCACGGCCGCGATCTCCGGCGCGTAGGCCAGATGGGATATCCGGGCTTCCACCACTTCGATACCGGCTATTTCCAGGCTCTCGGATATGGCATGTTCCAGGCGCTGCTGCACCACATCGCCCGAAGAACGGAGCGTTACATCATCGTGGTTCTCCACGTTGTCGTACGCATATTCCCCGGCGATGCGCCGCAGAGCGGCATCGGCCTGTATCTTGACGAAATTCTCATAGGTCTTCATCCGGTTGGCGGAATTGTTCACCACGCCTGCCACCGCATTCACTTCGTTATCGATATTGAACATCACCTTATAGGTATCCCGCACTTTCCATACCATGACCAGCCCGATCAGGATCGGATTGCCGACCTTGTCGTTCACCTTTATAGGAGCCGCATCCAGGTTGCGGGCTTTCAGGGGTATTTTTTTCGTGCTGTTGAACGGATTGAGCCAGAAAAAACCGTTGCGGGTGAATGTCCCTTCGTATTTTCCGAAGAACATGACTACCCGTGCCTCGTTCGGCTCGACCATGATAAAACCACAAAGCAGCAGCAGGGCTACCACGATGCACACGATCCCGCATACGACACCTCCGACCGAACAAACGGATTCCAGCCAGGAAAACGACCAAACCGCCCCGCCGATGAGCAGAAAAAATACGATGAGCATCAGAAATCCCGATGCGACCATCCCTTTGAATTCTTTTTCCATGTTTTTATACGTGTTAATTGTTATTTAAATTGATATCATTTTGATATCACAAATATAAAATACATAAACGGACATACACAAGAAAAAAAGGATTTTTTTTCAAAATCGATATTTCCTTATCCTAATAGCCGGTAATGAAGAATAAAAAGCTTTTTTGGCATTATTCTGCCATTTTCTCAACGGAAAGAAAAAAAACAAATCAAAAATTACCCGATTTTGTATCCTTTTTACGGAAAGATTTTCGGATATTTGTATCTTCATTTTCGAAGGAATCCATTAATTAAAACTTTACGCATAATGCGAAAAATCAACTTCAGCGCCGGGCCTTCCGTATTGCCTGACGAAGTGTTTGAGCAGATGGCTGCTGCCATGACCGATTTCGAAGGATCGGACTTGTCCATAGCAGAAATCTCCCATCGCAGCAAAGAATTTATGGCCGTGTTGGACGAGGCTGAAAACCTCGTACGCGAACTTCTCTCGGTTCCCGACGGCTACTCCATCCTGTTCCTTCAGGGGGGCGCCAGCCTCCAGTTCCTGATGGTCGCTATGAACCTGATGAAAGAAAACGGCTATGCCGCTTACCTGGATTCGGGCACATGGGCATCGAAAGCCTTCAAGGAAGCTGCAGGGATCGGCAAGGCCGTATGCGTGGCCTCATCAAAAGACAGCAATTACACTTTCGTACCGAAGGATTACACGATCCCCTCGGACGCCGATTATTTCCACTGCACTTCCAACAATACGATATTCGGCACCCAAATGAAGAAATTCCCGGACAGCCCCGTGCCCATGGCCTGCGATATGTCCTCGGATATTTTTTCCCGCCGGATAGACGTATCCAAATTCGGTCTGATCTACGCCGGCGCCCAGAAAAACATCGGCCCTGCCGGTACGACCCTGGTGATCGTGCGCGACGACCTGCTGGGAAAATCGGGGCGTTACCTGCCCTCGATGCTGGACTATCAGGTGCAAATAAAGAACAAGAGCATGTACAACACGCCTTGTACGATGGCCGTTTACATGTCGTTGCTCAACCTGCGCCACCTGAAAAAACGCGGGGGTGTAGCCGCTGCCGAGAAATACAACGAGGAAAAAGCCGCCATGCTTTACGCGGAGATCGACCGTAACCCGTTATTTAAAGGAACAGCCGAAAAAGAAGATCGTTCGCTGATGAACGTAACCTTTGTGTTGGCCGACCCGGAAAAATACGAAAAGCCGTTCGCCGATATCTGCGCCGCGGCCAACATTTCTTCCCTGAAAGGGCACCGTTCGGTGGGTGGATACCGCGCTTCCCTCTATAACGCGATGACTAAGGAAAAGATACAAGTCTTGATAGACGCAATGCAAAAACTGGAAAAATTATGAAAGTACTGGCAAACGACGGTCTATCCAAAGCAGGCGTAGAACGCCTCGAAAAGGCCGGGCACACCGTGATCACGGACACTGTGCCGCAGGAAGAACTGGCAAAATACATCAACGACAACGACGTAGCGGCTATCATTGTCCGCTCGGCCACCAAAGTCCGCAAGGATGTGATCGATGCGTGCAAAAACCTGCGCGTAATAGCCCGTGCCGGGGTCGGCATGGACAACATCGACGTAGATTACGCCCGCAGCCAAGGCCGCACAGTGGTCAATACTCCGAACGCATCGTCCGTATCGGTAGCCGAGCTGGCCTTGGGACATATGATCTCGGTAGCCCGTTCGCTCAACTGCTCCAACCAGCAGATGCCCCTGGAAGGCGAAACCCGCTTTGCAGAGTTGAAAAAACAATATTCCAAAGGCCGTGAACTGGCCGGAAAAACACTGGGTATCATCGGATTCGGGCGCATCGGCCAACGGCTGGCCATGAATGCTATCGGCATAGGGATGAGGGTCGTATTCTACGATCCGTTCATTTCCGAACCGAAAACCCTGGAACTCGATTTCTTCGACGGGCAGATCGTGAAGTTCACCCTCGAACCGAACACGTTCGACCAGGTGCTGGCCGAATCGGATTTCATATCGCTCCACGTTCCGTCCCAAGCCAAACCGCTTATCGGCAAAGCAGAGATCGCAAAAATGAAACCGGGAGCTATCATCGTTAATGCAGCCCGTGGGGGCGTAGTAGACGAAGCGGCCTTGGTAGAAGCTATCGAAAGCGGCAAACTGTGCGGTGCCGGTCTGGACGTATTCCAGAGCGAGCCAACCCCGCCCGTAGCCCTGCTGATGAACGAATCGATCTCCCTGTCTCCGCATATCGGCGCTTCAACGACTGATGCACAGGACAAGATAGGCACCGAGATCGCCGACAACGTGATCGCCGCACTGGCGAAATAATCACGCTACGACCAAACACCGATGCGGGCCTTTCAGGCCCGCATTTTTTGTATACAAAAAATGGCAGGAAACTTTCGTTTCCGGCCATCGGTTTTCGGGAGTCATTACAGCGAATTGATAAACGCAGCCAGTTCTTCCTCGGAATCGGTATTCACCGTATCATAATCGTCGTAATCGACGGAAGGCATATCCGCAAGCATCAATTGCACATTGACCCAGGAGATCCCCCACAACAGGTAATCCCTCCGCCAATGAAAATGGGAACACACGGCACCTTCCGTTCCCCACGGGCTTCGCAGGCCCCGCACCCGGGCCCTTACTCTACCGGACGCTCGGTCTTTACATCCAGAAGACCGGTTCCCTTTATCAATCTGATAGAGTTTATAAAATCCGCGGTACCGCTCACCGAAAGCACCGTAACCACCAATTTCAAAAGTTGTTTGGCCGTAAGCTGCCACAAAAGGTAGCGGGAAAATACTCCGGCAAAACATTTCACTTTCCACCTTGCCCCCAACACCGCATAAGCGACTGCCCGGGCCATACTGTGGGACTGCGAACGCACCAGGGAAAAACTGTACCCTATCGGATCTTCCTCCACCTTACCCTCCTCGACCCGCATCGCAGCAAATTCCCCCGAAATGGCATACAATACCCCAAGGGTCGGCGGGTTTATCACCAGCCTCATTTTCTTTCCGAATACCCTTAACGGGCCACGGCGTTCGACCTCGAACACCACTCCCCGTTCCAGCAGCACATCTACTGCCCGCCGGCGCGCTTCATCCTGCTGCACATCATCCAATCTTTCTTCCTTCATAATTATCTTTCGTTTATTTCAAATATACGGAATAATTTATCAAAAAAGAAATATACATAAGAAAAAAAATCCCTTAACCGGGATTATGTTCGAAAAAGCTGAAATGTACGGTACCATAATGGCGCATCTGCATGAAATACTGCATATCCGACAAGTCGATCGATTTGGGATGTTCTACCACCAGGATCCCGCTGTCGGAGAGTAGGCCGTTAGCGAACACCGCCTCCACCAATTCCCGGTATTTCTCCGGCTGCAGGTCGTAAGGAGGGTCGGCAAATACGATATCGGATGCCGGTTGCTGACGTCCTACATAGCGGAACACATCGGTAGGAATGATCTCTATCTGCGGAAATTCGAGGGTAAGGGCTGTCGAGGCGATATATTTCACACAGCCCCGGTCGCGCTCCACCGCCCGCACATTCAAGGCCCCGCGGGAAGCGAACTCGTAGGAGATATTGCCCGTTCCGGCAAAAAGATCCGTTACGGCTACTCCGTCCAAGTCAAATTCATTGGACAGAATATTGAAAAGCGCTTCTTTCGCCATATCCGTCGTAGGACGGACGGGGAGCGACGTGGGCGCGATCAGATGCCGCCCTTTCCAACGGCCTGAAATGATCCTCATAACTTTCCTCCCAATAGATTATAGTATTCGTACCCGGCCACAAAGTCCAGGGCCGGGGAAAAACGTTCCGACGGGCACCGACCGGCAAAACGGTAATTCGCCAGACAACGGTTTATTTCCGCCATATTCTTCAGATAGACCTCCGGTGCTCCGTAAAGGATAAACGGCGTGTGGGACACATTCGTTCCGGTCTGGTTGGCTGTCAAAAGCAGATAATACATAAAATCTTCCTGCCTTTCGATACGAAAAACATTATCCAGAATGAGTTTTTCATCTTCCGTGACCACTACCTGCAGATAACCGTCCGAAGAATTGGCATGGACACAGCGTCCGGACTGCCGCTGCGAAAAAGCGCGATGCAAAAATACGGCCGCACCGTGATGCTCCCGTACGGACTCGGCTTTTGTGGCAAAATAACGGACAAAATCCTCCCGACTGCAAAAGACACACGCAGCTTGCCCAACTATTTCATAAAGAACTCCATCTTTGAGATCCTTTCCCATGGCAAAACTGAGCAGATCACCCGCCTTTTCGCAGTCGAACAATCCCTCGGGCACCAATGTAAAATCCCGGTCCAGGTAAACAAGGTCGACCCGACGGTATTCCAATCCCGAAAAAGGAGCCGTCGTTTCAAAAAAACGGATCATCTTTTCCAGTAGGCGCCTGTGGGAACCTCCCAAAGGAAGGGACAGGTGACCAGCGGCCAGATACTCCCCGGTAGAAGCGGAAGCAAGGGAAAAAGAAAAACCGCATTCGCCCACCTCTACGGCCAAATCGAACGCCTCCGCCTCTGTAGCAGGGGCGGAAAGCCTTTTATCGGCATATACGATGCAATCGGTATCTTTGGGCATTTGGTTTGTTCCGGGAAGACAAAACTACGATTTTTTTGGCAACATCCATCCGTTAATCCACCGCAATCCTCGGGAAGACGACCGCCGGAGGAAATAAAATGAGTAAATTTGTACATCCGCCGACTGCCCATGAACGACACCCTGTCCGAACAGATACTCTCCAATTTCCCCTTCGAGCCTTCCGAAGAGCAGCTTTCGGCTATAGAATCGCTGGCAGGATTTGTATCGGGGCCGGACAACCGGCGCATCTTTATCCTGCGGGGATATGCCGGAACCGGAAAGACAAGCATCATAGCGGCCCTGGTGCGCACCCTCTACAACACCGGACGGAAAGCCGTCCTGATGGCCCCGACCGGCCGTGCCGCCAAAGTAATGGCCGGATACTCCGGTATGCGGGCTTATACCATACACAAACAGATCTACGCCGTCGTACCGCGGGAAAGCGGAGGTATATCTTTTTCGATGCGGCCAAACAAACTGAAAAACGCCGTATTCATCGTGGACGAAGCGTCGATGCTCACCGACCGGCCGGGGGAATCGCTGGTAAATTCTTCCTCGTCCCTACTCGACGACCTATTGAGCTATGTATTCAGTGGGGCCGGATGCCGTCTTATCTTGGTCGGCGACCGGGCTCAGTTGCCACCTGTAGGATATTCGGACTCCCCGGCCCTGGAGGAGCGCACTTTCGAATCGGGTTACGGGATAGATTGTACGGGGATGGACCTAACCCGGGTGTACCGGCAAAGCCAAAAATCGGATATCCTGCACAACGCGACGGCGATCCGCCAGGCAATGGCAGATCCGGACAAGTTACAATGGGGCTCCCTGAAGTTCCGCACGGGCCCGGATTTTGTCCGGCTGGAGGACGGATACGATATACAGAGCGCGATAGAAGGTTCATACAGTGCCGGCGGGGAATCGGAAACAATCATTATCACCCGGTCCAACAAACGGGCCGGCCTGTTCAATGCGCAGATACGCTCCCGGGTGAAACTCTCCGAGGGAGAGATCGCCACCGGGGATATCCTGATGGTGATCAAGAACAATTATTTCTGGGTGGACGAAAAATCCCCCTGCGGGTTTATCGCCAACGGCGACCTGGCCGAAGTGATGAGCGTACGGAAAGAGGAGGAAATGTACGGCATGCGATTCGCCCGGATCGAACTAAGCCTGACGGATTACCCGCAGATGCCCAAGTTCGAAGCCGTCATCCTGCTGGATTCCATTTATTCGGATTCCGCCGCGCTCCCGGAGGAACGGGCCAAAGCCTTTTTTGAAGAGGCGATGAAAGATTATGCCGACCTGCCGCCCCGCAAACGCTATGAAGAATTAGCCAAGAACGAATACTACAACGCCATTCAGGTAAAGTTCGGCTATGCTGTAACCTGCCATAAAGCGCAGGGGGGCGGCTGGGACAATGTTCTGGTGGAACAGGTGTGGATGGCCGAGCCAAAACTTTCGGTAGAATACCTGCGCTGGCTGTACACGGCCGTTACCCGGGCACGGAAAAAAGTTTACCTGATGGGCTTCCCCGACGAATTTTTTGAAAAAAAATAAAAACGAGAACCTTCTGCGAACTTACTTTTCGTCCAAATACTCTATGTGTACTCCCGGGCCACCCTTACGGATAAAAGCGCGCACGGCATACAGGTTGTCCGGCGTATTTTCCAGCGGCGTCAGGCGGGTACGCAGGACTTCGAGATTGTTCACCTGATAATTCAGGTCAACATAGCTGTAGCCCTTTAATTCTCCCTTTTCTACCAACACTACCGCCCGGTCGGTCACTTTCTGCCCTTTATCGAAAATGAGCATAGTCTTGTCCGGCGGAAAAGTCATAGCCAGTGTCCGGGTCATTTTCCGCGGACGGAGCTTCCCGTTGAGCGGAGGTTCAATCTCACGGACCTGGCCGATGTATTTGAGATACGATATCAACTGACTGGGCGTCTCCTCCCACGTCACCGAATTAATGCCGTCCTGTATAGCCCTTCCGGCCTGGGTGTCGAGCGAAAGCAGATGGGTCATCTGCTTGTAAATATTGTTAGTCCGGCCGATATAAATGATATTCTTGTCCTTGTCCAATATCTGGAATACACCGGCAAAAGTAGGCAGGGTATCCAGGATCAGGCGATACTTCATTTCCTTGCGGGAAAGTTTCTGCACAGGTTTGGAAGCCGCCTTGACAATCTTTTTGGAAGTATCTTTCTCGATGAGTATCTGCAGGAGTTTTACGGTGGCTTCGGCATCGCCGTATGCGCGGTGGCGCGAAGCGACGGGGATTCCTAAAAAGCGGCACAAACGTCCCAGGGAATAGCTTTCCAGCCCCGGCATCAGGCGCTGGGATTCCTTGACCGTGCAAATCGTATTGCGCTCGTACACATAACCCAGACGGGCGAATTCCTGACGCAGCATCCGGTAGTCGAAATCGGCATTGTGCGCTACCACGATACAGCCCTCAGTGATCTCCACGATGCGCTTGGCCAGCTCGTAAAAACGGGGCGCGCGACGGAGCATTTTATTGTCGATACCCGTGAGTTTTGTCACATACGGATCGATCGGCCGCATAGGATTAACCAGCGATACCAGCCGGTCGACCACTTCGCGCCCGTCGAATTTGTAGATCGCCACTTCGGTGATACCTTCTTCGCTGAAACGCCCTCCGGTCGTTTCCAAATCCACTACTGCGTACAAAATCTGCCTCCTTTACCTTTATCCTTCTGCCTGATAATTTCGTATCCCGAATATCCCGCTCCCCACGCGCACCATCGTCGATCCGCATTCCACGGCTACGGGATAATCCCCGCTCATGCCCATGGAAAGCACATCCATTTCGGGCGCACGGGACTTTAACCGATCCGAATAGCCCTTCAGGGTCTTGAATTCCTCCCGCACCCATTCCATATCGGGCGTATTGGAAGCCATCCCCATCAGGCCCTTCACCCGGACCCATTCCATATTTTTCACCTCATCGCCCAAAGCCATTTCCAAGGCTTCTTCTCCGGAAAAACCGAATTTGGTCTCCTCCCGGGCGATATGTACCTCCAGCAGACAATCTATCCGGCGGCCTGCCTTTTCCGCCGCCGCATTTATCTTGCGCAGCAGGTCGGGCGAATCGACGCTATGGATCATCCGTACGAACGGCACGATGAATTTTATCTTGTTGCTCTGCAAATGGCCTATCATATGCCATTCGATGTCCTTGGGCAGGCGTTCGTATTTGGCGCACATTTCCTGCACCTTGTTTTCCCCGAAAATACGCTGCCCGGCCCCATAGGCCTCCAGGATATCCTCGTCGGGCTTGGTCTTGGATACGGCCACCAACGTAACACCCTGCGGGAGCAAGGCATTTATACGTTCTATATTCTGTGCGATACCCATATTCATTCCGTTTATTATTTTGCCAAGCTATCGCGGCGCAGGGAATCCTTTTGCAGGCTGTCCCGGCGGAGAAAATCTTTCATATCCCGGTCTACCATTTCCATGTACTCTCCCTGCATTTTTTGGCCCGATTCCAGAAAATCGCGGTAAGTCCGGCCTGCCACGTTCTCTTTTTTATAATAGCTCAGCATCAATCCGCTGAGCAGCGCCGTCCGGTCGTCCGGGGAAAGGCCCTGAAGGATTTGCTCCATATCCTGCTCGTAAGTTTCCATATTGAGTTTCCGGTCCAGCGGATCGCCGGACGAGAAAACCCCGGCATATACACAGATGACCAATACCAGAATGACCAGCGCAACGGCGGCCACAACAGCCATAAAGAATTTTTTATTCGGACGCACCATAATAATACTGGTTATTTCTTATTGTTTTCCACCCATTTACGGGCATTGACGAAAGCCTCCAGCCAAGGCGATACCTCATCCGCAGCGCGGAGGGTATTGTAATAACCCCATGTCCAGGGATGGAGACTCCGTTCCATATGCGGCATCATTACCAAATGGCGTCCATCGGCCGAGGCCATCGCGGCCACATCGTAATCGGAACCGTTCGGATTACCGGGATAGCCGCTGTACGAATAACGGGCGGCAATATTATACGAATCCTCCGGGAGAGGGAGGTTGAATTTTCCTTCCCCGTGTGATACCCACACACCCAGGCGCGAGCCGGAAAGCGAGGAGAGCATCACGGTATTGTTTTCCGGGATATCCACATTGACAAATGCACATTCGTGCTTATGCGAGTCGTTGTGCAGCATCGAAGGTTTTTCGGCATGTTCCGGATTGATCAGCCCCAGTTCGACGAAAAGCTGGCAGCCGTTGCAGATACCCAGGGACAACGTATCCTCGCGGGCGAAGAAGTTTTCCAAAGCCTTGCGGGCCTTCTCATTGTATTTGAAGGAACCGGCCCATCCTTTGGCGGAACCCAGCACGTCGGAATTGGAGAATCCGCCGACGGCTGCAATGAGGTTGACATCCGAAAGGTCTTCCCGTCCTTCGATCAGGTCGGTCATATGGACGTCTTTCACATCGAATCCGGCCAGATACAGAGCGTGCGCCATTTCCCGCTCCGAATTGGAGCCCTGCTCGCGAATGATAGCCGCTTTGATCCCGGTCGGCTTCCGCCGCGCATTGTCCAGTCCCATATCGGCCGCCTGACCCGTGAACCCTTCCGGGAACACGTAGCTCAGCGGCTGTTGTTTATAATTATCGTAGCGTTCCTTGGCCTTCTGCGCCCCGCTTTGACGGCGGTCGAGCAGGTAAGAGGATTTATACCAGACGTCGCGCAGTTGCGGCACGTGGAACGACAACGTTTCTTCACCGTTCTTCACCTTCAGTTCCTTTCCGGCCTTGGCACGTCCTATCACATGAATTTCCACGCCGTATTCTTCGAATATTTTCCGGACCGCTTCCGTATCGCGCACCTGAAGCAGCACTCCGGGATTCTGGGCGAAAAGGAGTTTTACCGAATCTTCTTCCCCCAGGGAAGAAAGGTCTATTTCCGCCCCGAGATTTACCTGAGCGAAACACATCTCCAAAAGGGTGGTCAAAATACCCCCGGCGGAAATATCGTGCCCAGACACCGCCAATCCCCGGCCGATAACGGCTTGTACGGCGGCGAATGCCTTTTTGAAATACTCGGTATCTTTTACATCCGGCGTACGGCGACCCACACGGCCCAGCGTTTGGGCAAAGGCCGACCCCCCGAGTTCCCTCGGGCTGTGGGAGAAATCGACATATACGATATCGTGATCCCCCTTCCGGCGCAGGTAAGGCGTCAATATTCCCCGCACGTCGGACACTTCGCCGGCGGCGGAAACAATGACCGTACCGGGAGAAAGCACCCGGGTACCGTCCTTGTATTTCTGGGTCATGGACAGCGAATCCTTACCCGTAGGTACGTTCACGCCCAACTCCACGGCAAAATCCGAAAGGGACTCCACGGCGGCATACAGCGCGGCATCCTCCCCTTCGTTGCGGCAGGGCCACATCCAGTTCGCGCTCAGCGAAATACCACCCAGCCCATGCGTAAGCGGCGCGAATACGATGTTGGTCAGCGCCTCGGCGACCGACAGACGGGAACCGGCGCGGGGATCGATGAGGGCCTCTACCGGCGCATGACCGATCGAAGTGGCAATACCCTCTTTTCCCTGGTAGTCGAGCGCCATCGCACCCAGGTCGGCCAGCGGCAGTTGCAAAGCCCCTGTGGTCTGTTGGCGGGCTACACGGCCCGTTACGCAGCGGTCTACTTTATTGGTCAGGTAGTCCTTGCAGGCTACGGATTCGAGCTGCAGGACATTCTCTATATATTCGCCGATTTTAGCTTTGTCGTATTGTACGTCTTCATAAATGCGCTCCACCGTCCGGTCTTCCATCACCGTTTTCGGCGCGGAACCGAACATATCGGAAAGCTGAAGGTCTATCGGGGCCTTGCCCGTCTTTTCGCTCTCGAAACGGAACTGCATATCGCCGGTCGCTTCGCCCACCACATACATCGGGCTCCGCTCGCGGTCGGCTATCTTTTGGAGCAGGGCCACATCTTTCTCTTTCACCACCAGTCCCATACGCTCCTGGCTTTCGTTGCCGACGATTTCTTTGGCGGAAAGGGTCGGGTCGCCCACGGGCAGTTTATCCAGTTCGATCGTACCGCCGGTAGCCTCTACCAGTTCCGAAAGACAGTTCAGGTGTCCCCCGGCCCCGTGGTCGTGGATAGAAACGACCGGGTTGTCGGACGATTCCACCAATGCCCGGATGGTATTGGACACGCGTTTTTGCATCTCGGGGTTGGAGCGCTGTACGGCGTTGAGTTCTACATTCGAAGCGTATTGCCCGGTATCTACGGACGATACGGCGCCGCCGCCCATCCCGATCCGGTAGTTATCTCCGCCCAGCACGACGATCTTGTCGCCTTTTTGCGGGTCGGACTTCAGGGCGTCCTCTTTTTTGGCAAAGCCTACTCCGCCCGCCAGCATAATGACCTTGTCATAGCCCAGCGTACGGCCGCCTTCTTCGTGCTCAAAGGTGAGCACCGAACCGCAGATAAGCGGCTGGCCGAACTTATTACCGAAATCCGAAGCGCCGTTGGAAGCTTTTATCAGTACGTCCATCGGTGTCTGGTACAGCCACGGGCGCTCGTTTATCTCTTCTTCCCAAGGGCGTCCCTGCTCGCTGCGGGGATAGGAGGTCATATAGACCGCCGTACCACCCAACGGCAGGGAGCCTTTACCGCCGGCCAGACGGTCGCGTATTTCGCCGCCGCTGCCGGTGGCCGCTCCGTTGAACGGTTCGACGGTGGTCGGAAAATTATGGGTTTCGGCCTTGACGGAAATAACGGATTCTATGTCTTTTACCTCATATTCCGAGGGTTCATCCCCGCGTGCGGGAGCAAACTGCTCGACTTTCGGGCCGGTGAGGAACGCCACGTTGTCCTTGTAGGCCGAGACGATATAGTCGTGCTGTTTTTCGGTCGTACGTTTGATGAGCTTGAACAGGGAAAGTTCCTTCACCTGCCCGTCGACGATAAACTGGCCGTTGAATATCTTGTGGCGGCAATGCTCGGAGTTGACCTGGGAAAAACCGAATACTTCGCTGTCGGTGAGCGGCCGGCCCAGTTTTTTGGACAGACCTTCGAGATAGGCGATCTCTTCCCCGGAAAGAGCAAGACCCTCCTGCTCGTTATACGCGCGGATATCTGTGATCTCGACGATGTCCTCCGCCTTGCGCGAGGTAGTGAAAAGGAACTGATCGAGCCCGTCGTATTTCTGGTACAGCATCGGGTCGAATACTTCCACCCGGTCTTCTTCCACGAACTGTTCTATACGTTTGATCCCGGCCACGCCCATGTTCTGGCAAATCTCCACCGCATTGGTACTCCACGGGGTGAGCATCTCCTTGCGGGGGCCCACATAACGGCCCGGGTAAGTGGGCTCCAGGATCTGGCGAGCACCGCCGAAAAGCCATGTAAGGCGTTCCACAGACTCATTAGACAGGTACTGATCGGTATCCACCACGTAAATCACGTCGGCGGGGGATTTGAAGAAGGACAGCATGTTTGTATTTTCGGATTTATTACGGCGCAAAGTTAACCTTTTTACACCTCTTTTTTAGTTATCGGATTTAGTATTCGCTGATCAGTTCCAGCAGCGGATTCAGCCGCGCGGATATCGGAGTAACGGAATGGTAGCGGTTCACCATAATGACGAAACAGAGCATTTCGCCGCCGTTCTGGCTGTACCCGGCCAACCCCCGCACCCCCGACAGCGAACCGCTTTTCAGGTGCAGGTTGGTGCGGGTAGGACAATCTTTGATCGTGTTCTTGAACGTCCCTTCTCCTCCCGGCACAGCCAGCGATTCGAAAAAGTCCGCAAAGGCATCCGTGCGGTACATTTCCATCAGAAAATCGGAATAATAGCGCCCGTTGAGGAACGACATACGCGACAACCCGCTCCCATCCTGAAGATTCAGCGTACGGCTGCCCGGGGCGATGGAATCCAGAATGGCCAGTTCCACCTGCCGGGAATCGTACCGCGAATCTCCCTCGCCCAACAGTTTGCCCATCGTGCGGAATATCGTTTCGGCGTACATATTGTCGCTGTATTTATTGGTCACCGAGGCGATCGTACGCAGTTCGGGGGAATAGTATTTCAGGATCGTGTTCTTTTTGGCCGTCGTATCGATCTCCGGGGTATAGGTATCCCATACAGCGTATTCCACGTTCATATCGCCGCGGCTGCCCGAGAGGTATTTCTCGAATTCGCGGAGCAGGGAAAGCCCGGCGGCGCGGTTGGCCCCGGTTTCGGTCACTTTACCCCGCTGCCGGCCTAAACTACCCGTCACGAAATGTTCCAGCGGATGCAGGGGCGAAGCGCTCAGCCACAGCCGGTTCGCCCGGCCCTCCTCCGTAGCAGTCCGGTTGACCACCTTTACGCCCGGTATCTCGGGAAAAACGGATATGACCTTCACCGGTTTGCCGAGCGTATCGGAAGGAGCGAATTCGATCCGGCATTTGTTTTCGAAGAATGAAAGACCCAGCACACCTGTCCCGTAGTAAGTATCGGCATCGTCCCACGACCACGAGTCCACCATCGGCTCGAGGGTGAAATACCGGCTGTCGGCCACCAGGAACCCTTCTACGCGGGCGATACCCGCCTTATTGACCGCTTTTTTCCATACGGAGAAGACGGAATCGATCCCCGGAAGGAACTTATCGTAATCCGACCCCAACGTAGGATCGCCGCCGCCTATCACATAAAGCGTACCGTACAGGGTAGAATCGATGATCTCTCCGCTGTAGGCCAGTTCCGTTTCGTACCGGAAATCACCTCCCAACGTAGAGAGGGCCGCCCCGGTAGTGAGCAGTTTGGTGATCGAAGCTCCGGACAGCGATGCCGACGAGTTGCGTTCCACGATCGTTTCCCCGGTCTTTACATTCTTTATCACCACGCTCCACGAAGTGGTGTTCATCAGCGAATCTTCTTCGAGTTCCTTGATGTATTTTTTGATCTCCCGTTCTTTTTTGGCCCGGCTTTCGGATGCGCCCGGGTCGGCCTGGGCCCACAGCCCAGTGGAAAACGCCGTAAGAACGGCAAAAATCATAGCGAGTTTTCTCATCCTGTTTTTATTTATATGTTTTTCAGTTCTCTCCGTTTGCCTCTTCTGTGGCGGTAGCTTCGGCCGCAGCTTCGGCGACAGCCTCCACGATATCGGTGGAATGCAGTTTCCGGTTGCTCAAGTCCTTGCGGCGCAGTTCGAAATTCTGCCCCAGATATACCTTGCGCACCATCTCGTCGGCGGCCAGTTCTTCCGGCGTACCGGATTTAAGGATAGACCCCTGGTACATCAGATAAGTGCGGGTGGTAATGGCCAGGGTTTCCTGCACGTTATGGTCGGTGATCAGGATGCCTATATTTTTGGCTTTCAACCGCCAAACGATGGACTGGATATCCTCCACTGCAATAGGATCGACCCCCGCGAACGGCTCATCCAGCAGCACGAATTTCGGGTCGGTTGCAATACACCGGGCTATCTCGGTGCGGCGGCGTTCTCCCCCGGAAAGCACATCCCCGTTGCTCTTGCGCACCCTTTCCAGACCGAATTCCTCGATCAGCGAATTCATCTTCGCGATTTGCTCTTCGGGCGTTTTTTTAGTCATTTGGAGGACGGAAAGGATGTTCTGCTCCACCGTCAGTTTGCGGAACACGGAATTCTCCTGGGCCAGGTAGCCCACCCCGTACTGCGCCCGCTTATACATGGGGAACTGCGTGATCTCGGTGTCGTCCAGATAGACATTTCCCCCGTTGGACTGGACCAGCCCCACGATCATATAGAAAGACGTGGTTTTCCCGGCCCCGTTCGGGCCGAGCAGCCCGATGATCTCGCCCTGGTTTACTTCCAGGGATACATCATTCACCACGCAGCGGTTGCGGTAGGTTTTTTTCAGGTGTTCGGCTCTGAGTTTCATATTCTTTATTTTTTATTATTTTTCACTCGGTCAATTCGCCTGCGCGGCGCGTTTTTTCTCCATACGTTTGCATATCATCACACTGGCCTGGTACAACAGAATGATAGGAATGGCCAGCACGATCTGCGAAGCAATATCCGGTGGGGTGAGCACCGCCGCCACGATCAGGATCAGCAGGATCGCATGGCGGTAATACTTCAGCAAAAATTTTGAGGAAACCAATCCCATCCGGGACAGCACATAGATGGCGATAGGCATCTGGAACATGATCCCGGTAGCCAGGGTGATATTCACCACATTCGATATGTAGGACGACAGTTCGATATTGTTCACGATCGCATCCTCCGTACCCAGGCGGTATCCGGTAAAGAAATTGATGGACATCGGCAGGATCACGAAATACCCGAATGCGATCCCCAGAAAAAAGAGGGACGATACGTAAAACACCACTCCCCGGGCGCTCTTGCGTTCCTTGTCGGTAAGGGCCGGGGATACGAAACGCCATATCTCCCACACAATAAGGGGAGTAGCGATAATAAGCCCGGACACGAACGACACCCACAGGTGGGAATTGAATTGGCCGGTAAGTTCCCTGTTCTGTACGTTGAACTGTACCGGATGCATACATAGGTCTATCGATGTACCGAACCACCCGTTGATCGTATCCGAAAGTCCGCAGAAAAACCGGTAAGTCGGAAAATCCGGATGCCGTGGCCCGAAAATAACATCGTCGTAGATGATATGGTCGCAGAAAAACGCCACGACCGCACCGGCAAACACATAGAGGGCTATGCGGAACAAGTGCTTGCGCAGCACGAAAAGATGCCCCAAAAAAGTCGTCTCGCCGGATGTGTCCTTTCCGCTCATTTACCGTTTTTTACATTCATAATTGTTCCGCCGGGCCATTCATTTTTCAGACGATCCCCTCCCGTATCAGGTCGTGGATATGGATGACCCCGCAATAGAGACCCTTTTCGTCGGTGACCAACAGGTTGTTAATATCGTATTTCTGGAGCACTTCCAACGCATCGAAGGCCAATACGTCGGCCGCAATGGTCTTGGGATTTGCCGACATAATATCCCGCGCCGTCAGGGAAAACAGGCTTCCGTCGTCGTACCGTTCGAGCGTACGGCGAATATCCCCGTCGGTTACAATACCCAGTATATGCCCATTCCCCTCGGTCACCGCAGTCACCCCGAGGAACTTGGACGATATTTCACTGATCACCTTTTTTATAGGGGCATCTGCTGCCACGGCCGGGCGTTCGTTCTGGGCAATGATATCCCGCACCCGCATATATAAACGTTTTCCCAAGGCGCCCCCAGGATGGAACCGGGCGAAGTCCTCGGTGCGAAAACCGCGAAGCACTTCCAGCACCACGGCCAACGCATCCCCGAGAACCATCTGGACCGTGGTGGAGCTGGTCGGGGCCAAGTTATTGGGGCATACCTCCCGGGAAACATAGGCGTTCAATACGCAATCGGCCCCCCGTGCCATATAAGAATCTGTATTGGCCGTAATAGCGATGAGTTTATTTCCCAGCCCACGCAACACCGGCACAAGCGATTTTATTTCCGGAGTATTGCCGCTTTTGGAGATCATAATGACCACATCGTCGGGCATGACGGCCCCCAAATCGCCGTGCATAGCATCGGCCGTATGCATGAATACCGACGGAGTACCCGTGGAATTGAACGTAGCCACCATTTTCTGAGCGATCAAGGCACTCTTCCCGATACCGGTCACCACCACCCTCGCCGGGCAATCCAGGATCATTTCCACCGCCTTCTCAAAATTCCCGTCCAGATGCCCTGCGAGGCCCGCCACTTCCTTAGACTCGTCAAGTATCACATCTTTAGCAAGTTGCAAAATATTTTTTTCTTTTTTGCATCTATTTTCCATTTTCATTGTTTTTTGACGGGTATTTCTTATCTTTATTCTATACAAAAATACCAATTTTCACAATAGCCGTGAGAAATTTTAGCCTCGAATCGGAACTAAAAAAATACTTCGGGTTTGACACCTTCAAAGGTAAGCAAAAACAAATTATCGAAAGCCTTATGGCTGGGAATAATACCTTTGTCATTATGCCTACCGGAGGCGGCAAATCCCTGACATACCAATTGCCGGCGCTCTTGATGAACGGCACAGCCATCATCATATCCCCGCTGATCGCCCTGATGAAAAATCAGGTCGATGCCATGCGCGGGATCTCGACCGATGCCGCCGTAGCCCATGTGCTGAACTCTTCGCTGACCAAAAGCGAAGTGGAACAGGTAAAGGCCGACATCCGCTCCGGGGTGACCAAACTGCTTTACGTAGCCCCGGAATCGCTCACCAAAGACGAATACACGGATTTCCTGAAAACGGTTCCTATCTCTTTTTGCGCCATCGACGAGGCGCACTGTATCTCGGAATGGGGACACGATTTCCGGCCGGAATACCGCAACATCCGTTCGATCCTGGACAAGATAGCCCCGATGCCCATCATCGCCCTGACGGCTACCGCTACTCCTAAAGTACAGGAGGATATCCAGAAAAACCTCGGGATGAGCGATGCGACGGTCTACAAATCGTCTTTCAACCGTCCGAACCTTTTTTATGAAATCCGCCCTAAAGTGGACGTAGAAAAGGAGATCATCAAGTTCATCAAGACCCGTTCTCATCAGTCGGGTATCATATACTGCCTATCCCGCAAAAAAGTGGAGGAACTCGCCGAACTGCTGCGCGTGAACGGCATCTCGTCCGCCCCGTACCATGCAGGGCTGGACGCCAAGACACGTGCCAAAAACCAGGATGCATTCCTGATGGAGGACGTGGACGTAATCGTGGCCACCATCGCTTTCGGTATGGGTATCGATAAGCCGGACGTTCGGTTCGTGATCCATCACGATATCCCCAAAAGCCTGGAAAGCTACTACCAGGAGACCGGCCGCGCCGGCCGCGACGGGGGTGAAGGTCACTGCCTGGCTTTCTACAGCTACAAGGACATCGAAAAAATGGAGAAATTCCTGGTGGGCAAACCACTGTCCGAACAGGAGATCGGGGGGGCGTTGCTACAGGATGTAGTGGCCTATGCCGAAACTTCGATGTCGCGCCGCAAATACCTGCTGCACTATTTCGGCGAAGAGTTCGACGAAGTAAAAGGTGAGGGAGCCGGAATGGACGACAACAGCCGCAACCCGAAGCCCCGGATAGATGCCACCAAAGAACTAAAAACGCTCATACAAGTGGTCAGGGACACCTCCCAGACGTTCCGCGCAAAAGAGATCACCAATATCCTGGTCGGCCGGGTAAGTTCCGCCGTCAAAGGGTTGAAAGTCGATAAAAAGCCTTTCTTCGGAGCCGGCAAGGACAGGGACGACAAATTCTGGATGGCCCTTATCCGCCAGGCTTTAGTGGGAGGCTATATCCGTAAGGAGATCGAGCAATACGGGGTGATAAAACTCACTCCCCGCAGCGAAGAATTCCTTGCTTCGGGCGAAAAATTTGAGATGACCGAGGACCACAATTACGACATCCTCGAACAACAGGCTGCCGTACAGAACCGCAAAAGCGGCGTAACGGACGAAGTATTGCTGTCTGCCCTGCGCGATCTGCGTAAAAGCGAGGCCAAGCGTTTGGGCATACCACCGTTCGCTATGTTCCAGGATGCTTCGCTGGAAGACATGGCCCTCCATTACCCAATCACCACCGAAGAGATGAAGACCATCTTCGGGGTAGGCGAAGGCAAGGCGCGCAAATATGGAAAAAAATTCGCTGATTTTATCGCTAAATATGTAGAGGAAAACGATATCGTCCGACCGGACGACCTGGTGGTACGCTCGGTGGTGAACAAATCGGGCCTGAAGGTTTACGTCATCCAGAGTACGGACCGTAAGATACCTCTGGAGGACATCGCCAAGGCGAAAGGGCTCGAAATGGCCGCCCTCATTTCGGAGATCGAGGCCATTGTATATTCCGGGACCAAGATCAACATTGACTATCAGATAGACGAAATGCTCGACCCCGAACAGCAGGAAGAGATCGAAGATTACTTCATGACCGCGGAAAAAGACGCGATCAAAGACGCAATGGCCGCTTTCGGCGGGGATTACGAGGAGGAAGAGCTCCGCCTGATGCGCATCAAGTTCATCAGCGACGTAGCCAATTAAAAAAACTCAGTAAGAAAAATGAAAATATACACCAAGACCGGAGACAAAGGAAGCACCTCCCTGATAGGCGGCAAACGGGTCCCGAAAGACGACCTGCGGCTCGAAGCTTACGGGACCGTGGACGAGCTCAATAGCTTTTTGGGGCTCCTCTCCGACACCCAAGGGGTAAAAGATGGCTTAAGGAAAGAACTGAAAGACATCCAGAACAGCCTGTTCAATCTCGGGGGGCAATTGGCGAGCCTGCCGGAAGACATCGAAAAATACCACGTTCCCGTCATCACCGAAGACGAGATCGGCTCGCTGGAAAAGGCGATCGACCGGATGCAGGAAACTCTCCCTCCGCTGGAAAAATTCATCCTGCCCGGCGGACATCCTGCTGTTTCTCTGGCCCATGTAGCCCGGAGTATCTGCCGCCGGGCCGAACGCCGAACGGTAACCCTGAAAGGAACAGGCGCTGCCGGATTGGAAACAGCGGAAAAATACCTCAACCGCCTGTCGGATTACCTGTTCGTTTCCGCGCGCGCCATCGCACAGGACTGCGGCATAGAAGAACGCACCTGGGAATACCCCGGCAGTAAATAATTAGCTGTACACACTACAAAAAACATCCGGCACGGTATTCCCGTGCCGGATGTTTTTTATAGGACAAGCTCACAAATCCATTTTATACGTGTATATCCGGTCGAAATCCTCCCCGGCAGCTATCGCATAGACGGTCTTACGGGAACCGTCGACGAATACCGGCATCCGGTTCTTTTTGTCGAAGCGGAACGCCCCGACCTTTTTCCCGGCCCAATCGAATACCTCCAACACCACATCCATCGTGTACTTCTGCTCGAGGGTCCGCATATCGGTACGGGCGTTGACCGCATAAATGTATTCCCGGTCGGAAAACAAGGCCACATAAGCCAAGGAAGAATGGCGGGGATCGGGATCGAACCGGTCGAAGGACGGTGCTTGGGTACCCGGCGAAGCCACGAAACAAAACTTTCCGTCCCGTATCTCATAAATATCGAGAGTGCCGGACTCTTCATAGGCCACACCCAATTTATCCCCGCATACGGATATATGGGCCGTATTGCGGGTAATATGCTCACGCCCGTCATAAGGGATAGTATACTGATATAGATCGACCGAATCCTTTACTTCACCCGTGACAAGGCTCACCAAACGCAGCACATGTTCTTTGTCCGGAGTGTCCCGGATAAAAGCCCCAACCAACAGGCTGTCGTCTTTCACCGCATAGGCCATCCGAAAATTAGGATCGTATCCCCTATCCCGAAAAATTCCCTTTCCCGCCACGCCTTCTCCCGAAAAGCCGTACAGCTCGACCACAGGCCCCGCCACTCGGTAAGTCCGCACCGCCAAAACACCCGGCGAACCGGATTGCTCCGCCGACAGGGAAGGAAATTCACCGGGGCCCTGCCCCCGCCTACCGAACGTATGCCGTAACCGAAAATCCGGCAAACCGTATACGTAAAAGACCGTATCCTCCAGGGTTTGCACGGCTACACAATCGTCGCCAGTGAAAAATGCCTGGGGCCGGATGATCTGCCCTACTGCGATACTGTCCGCCGCAAGTGTTCGAGGCTCTGCAAAAATATCGGCTTTGCTCCCTTCTCCGCAGGAACTGGCGGCCGCACACAGGAAAGGGAAAAACAGTGTTCCTAAAAATGATCGTGTTGTCATGATAAAACTATTTTTCCTTTTAGACCGGGATTTTAGGAAAGAAGTTTCAATAAGGGAATTTTATTTTTCCAAGTCGTACCTGAACGTATAGACATGATCAAAATCCTTTGCTTTATCCGCCGCATAGATGATGCCGTTGGGTTCGTCCACCGCAAACAGATCATAAGGCCCTTTTATCCGCATCGATTTTACCGGATGCCCCTGACGGTCGAATACCCGGATAAAAACACCGGGCGTTTCTTCATACTGCCCCTGCGTAGCCCCTCTATAGAATGCATAAAAATGATCGCCGGAAGCCTGCGCGTCCACATAATACAGGATTTGTTCCTTCGGCCTTCCAATGCTGTTGGGCCGGATGATATCCTCTTCTTTCCAGGCATACAACGTATCCCCATAGGCCGTTATGCGCTCTATTTTTCCCTCCTCGGTCCATCTATAAAATTCCGCCCGGGGGATCCCGTCATAGAAGAGGGCAAAGGCGTCCCCGGAAGCTGCCGTATAACATTCATTGACAGTCGTAGATATCGTAAACATTCCTTCCATCCGGACCGTATATCTTTTGGAACGCAGGGCAATACTATCGGTGACAGTCAGCAGAGAATCTCCCGATACCGCCGAGAGGATATAGCGCGATCCGTCCTGCGACGACAGTTTCATAGAAAGGGCTTTTTCTCCGCCGGGGGACACCGCGCACAGCTGATATTTCTTCCGGCACTTTATATCCCGTTCCCGCTGTATGCCCGATCGTTGCGGGGCATAGACCCGAGCCTGTCCGGAATAGCCCGGAACGACAATGAATTTCCGGCCGTCCGACGAAACCAGATCCCGGAAATACCGCGGCAGATCTTCCGGCCCCTCGCCCGAAACTACACTTCCGTACAAATACCGGAAACCCGGCAAAGAGTACACGTAAAAGACCGTATCCGTTTTATCGCTCACCACAACCATATAACCGTTGACCACCCGCAATTCTTTAGGGACGAGCACCTGCTCTACGGCAATACTGTCCGGGAAAAGTTCCTGAGAAACGGCAAAAACGGCATCGGGATCAATTTTTCCCGCCTTCCCACCACAGCCCGGCAAGCAAAACAGCAGGGCGAGGATTCCGAATAAACCGGTTATTTTCTTCATAGCTGATAAAATTTCTTTTCGCAAACGTAAAACAAAATTTACATAATGTCAAGTTTATTTTACAATTTGGGCGAAATATTTTATCGAAGGCTCATAACTACTTTATCAACAGATGGGCGATGGACAGGGCCAGCGTAGTTCCGGATACCACCAACATGAACACACCGTTCACCGCATACGGTTTTCCCCCGCCTACCAGCCGCGAGCCGAAGAAGAACGCAAAAGCGGAAAGCACAGCCGATACGATCCAGACAATATCATAATAAGCAAAAACCGCATTGGTATTAACAAAAAGTTCTTTCGCCTCCCGGGGCGTCCGGGCGCCGAAAGTAACGATAGGCCACAGAGTGCATACGATCAGCGGCGCTGCCACCAAGACCCAGCCCCACACCGAGTACATTTTAAGAAAAGTTCTGCGTGTAGTTCCCATAGTTATATAATTTTAAGTTCTTTTCGTATCCCCCCCTCCGGCTTAATGGCCCTTAGGGAATTTACCGCGCAGCCGCAGGGCCGTGATCACCTTTTTGGTGTAAAGCGGGAAATCTTTCTCCAGCATCCAGCCGGTATAACCAGGATCGTTCTCCAGTACAGGAGCAACCTTGCATCCCTTGTATTTTCCGAACGTGAATATCTCGTCCCCATCCTGGTCGTAGGCGATAAACCCGGCAAAATCTGCCGTTTTCCGCTGGGTAGAATAGTCGGACAGGGATTTTATATCGTTCGGCAGATCCTCGTACCGATCCAATTGCGCCTTGAGCACTTCGTAGGTAGCGATCGTATCTGCCTGAGCGCCATGCGCCCCCTCGAGTTCCGCCCCGCAGTAGAATTTATAAGCGGCCGACAGGGTACGCGGCTCCCGCTTATAGAAAATAGCCTGTACATCCACCGCCACCCGGTTGCCCATATCGAAATCAATACCAGCACGCAGCAGTTCTTCGGCCAGCATCGGAATGTCGAACCGATTGGAGTTGTACCCGGCCAAATCCGAATCCTTTATCATCTCGTACACCGTCGAAGCTATCTTATCGAAAGTCGGTTCGTCCTTTACCTTTTCATCGGTGATCCCATGGATATCGGATACTACTTTCGGGATCGGACGTCCCGGGTTTACAAGCCATGTGCGCACTTCCTGATTTCCGTTGGGGTAAACCTTGCATACGGATATTTCGACAATCCGGTCACGTGCCACATCGATGCCGGTGGTTTCCAGGTCGAAAAAGCAGATCGGACGAGTGAGTTTAAGTTCCATTTTTTTCTTTTTATCTTATTATTTGATCAGGACAGCCCGGATACCGTTCCATCCTCGTCTATATCCATATTCACAGCGGCGGGAGTCGAAGGGAGCCCCGGCATCCGCATGATATCGCCTGCTATCGGCACCACAAACCCGGCCCCGGATGCGATCTCGATATCCCGTATCTTGATTTCGAAACCGGTAGGCGCCCCTATTGCCTTTTCGTTGTCCGTGAAAGACTTTTGCGTTTTGGCGATGCACACAGCCAGAGACGAAAGACCCAGCTTCGAGATAAGCTCTAATTGCTTATGCGCCTGATATGTATACTCCACACTTCGGGCCCCGTACACGCGTCGGGCCACCGTCAGTATTTTTTCCTCGATGGGCATATCGAGATCGTACAGCGGACGGAGCACGGCTTTCGATGCGGAAGCCACCGCCGCCACTTCCCGGGCCAGGTCTTCACAGCCTTTCCCTCCTTCCGCCCAAGCATGCGTCCGAACGGCTTTTATCCCCCGCGCCGCACAAAGGCGTTCGATCACTTGGGTTTCCTCTTCCGTATCGGCCTCGAAGCAATTGATAGCCACGACGGATGGCACTCCGAAATTCGCCGCATTGTCCAGATGGCGGGACAGGTTGACAAATCCCCGTTCGACAGCCCCTGTATCGGGCTTCTTCAAATCGGGGACGGCTACCCCGCCATGGTATTTCAAGGCACGGACCGTAGCGACGATCACCCAGGCACGCGGGCACAGGCCGCCGACCCGGCATTTGATATCCATAAATTTTTCCGCGCCCATATCCGAGCCGAACCCGGCTTCCGTCACCGCATAATCGGCCATCGAAAGGGCCATTTTCGTGGCCAGAATACTGTTGGTTCCCTGTGCGATATTGGCGAAAGGCCCTCCATGGATAATGGCCGCATTTCCCCCGGTAGTTTGCACCAAATTGGGCTTCACGGCATCTTTCAGTAAAATGGCCATCGCTCCCACCGCTCCCAAGTCGCGGGCATACACCGGTTCACCGGTATAGCGGAATCCAACCAAAATATTACCCAGTCGGCATTTCAGGTCATTAATTCCGCCGCACAGGCAAAGAATCGCCATTACTTCCGAGGCCGGGGTAATGTTGAACCCTTCCTCGCGGGGAATCCCGTTACCTGTCCCGCCGAGCCCGGTAATGATGTGGCGCAGGGCCCGGTCGTTCATATCGGCTACCCGCTTGAAAGCGACTGTCCGGGGGTCTATCCCGAGATTATCGACCTTCACTTGCATATTGTTGTCCACCAGGGCAGACAGCAGGTTATTCGATTTCTCTACCGCGGCAAAATCCCCCGTAAAATGGAGGTTGATATCCTCCATCGGCAGCACCTGTGAATGTCCCCCTCCGGCGGCCCCGCCTTTCAGTCCGAATACCGGGCCGAGGGACGGTTCCCGCAGGGCTACGATAGAACGGCGACCGAGGCGGTTCAATCCGTCGGAAAGCCCGATGGAGACCGTAGTCTTACCTTCTCCGGCCGGAGTCGGGGAAACGGCGGTGACCAGGATCAGATTACCCTGCGATACTTTTTGTTCATCGATAAGGGACAAAGGCAGCTTTGCCTTATACTTCCCGTAAAGTTCCAAGGCATCCGCCGGGATACCGATCCGGGAGGCTATTTCGGTAATGGGCCGGATGTCGGCCTGCTGGGCTATTTCAATGTCAGACTTCATACTTCATTAAATTGTCGGGCCGGACGGGGAAAAATCCCCCCCCTCACAAAGTTATATTTTTTACCGCTGCAAAAGAAGATTTTTTTTGAAGAAAAAGACGTAATTCGCATTCCTTAAATCAGGCTAAAGCCTTTTTTTCAACTTTACCTTCCCGGTTTGGCAATTATATGAAACATGCCATATCAATGCATCTTGGTTGTGGTTAAACGTTGTATACGAAAATTCTTTTTCGGATTTCACACCCAATACAATAATAGAGGGAGCTTGAATGCCATAAAAGCAACACTGGCACCCTCCATGTTCAAAAAAAACTTGACCCTCTTCCCGGGTGATAGTTAATCGATAATACAATTAAATAATTCAGAGGATCTTTTTTTATAAAATGAAGATAAAAACATCTCCATTTCTTTAAATCATAGGCCTCCGCAACTCCGTACTTTTCATTGAACAGGACGGCATTCAAACTGTCGATAAAAGCACTGTTCACCTGCAATTCAGGCCCTGTGAAAGTACAAGTTTCAATGGGTGCAGAAAAACCATCGACCGAAATAATGGGATCAGGAGGGATAAACACCCGCTCATCCTGCGCATGACATATACCTGCCAGACAAGCAAATAGCAAGTCCGGTTTTTCATGCACGGTAAATTTATAATAAAAAACGGGAAGTCCATCGAACTTCCCGTAGCATTTTGCTTGTGGACAACCGCTATTTTTCCAGTTTCGAGGTCACCGCATCCGCCACTGCCTGCATCTCTTCCGGAGTGAACGAAGGCTTTTCCTTGTTGAGGTTCATATCCCCGGGGCCGTTGAGCGGCAGCAGGTGCACATGCACGTGATGGACGTCGAGCCCCACCACCGATACTCCTACCCGGATACAGGGCACGGCTTTTTCCAACGCACGGGCCACCCGGCGGGCGAAAAGCATCAGACCGGTATAAGTTGGCTCATCCAGTTCGTAGATTTTGTCCACTTCCTTTTTCGGGATGACCAGCGTATGCCCTTTTACCACAGGGAACGCGTCGAGGATGGCGATATAATTTTCATCCTCCGCTATTTTATATGCGGGGATCTCCCCATTGATGATCTTAGTGAATACCGATGCCATGGTTCTTTCGGTTTTTTAGTTCGTTATCGGGTGATCTCCAGCACATCGAAATGCATCGTGCCGTTGGGCGCTTTGATCTCGGCCACATCGCCTACGGATTTGCCGAGCAGGCCCTTTCCAATAGGGGATTCTACGGATATTTTTCCTTGTGCAATGTTGGCTTCGTTCTGGGCCACCAGCGTATAAGCTACTTCTTTTCCGTTCTGCTTGTTACGGATACGGACAGTCGAAAGGATGAGCACTTTCGTATCGTCGAGCTGCGAAGCATCTACGATACGGGCACTGGACATCGTTTCTTCCAGTTTGGCTATTTTCATTTCCAGCATACCCTGGGCCTCTTTGGCGGCATCGTATTCGGCATTCTCCGAAAGGTCGCCCTTATCGCGCGCCTCGGCTATTTGTTTTATCACATGCGCGCGCTCTACCGTCTTGAGGTGTTCGAGCTCGGCTTTGAGCTTAGCGTACCCTTCCGGCGTGTAGTAAGATACGTTTCCCATTTTTTCTTTTCTTTTTTTCGGTTCTACAAAACGTTCGTTGTACACAAAAAATAAAGAACCCCGAAAAAGTATTTCGTTACCTTCGGGATTCGTATTGTGTAAGGCAAATGTAGGCAAAACAAAAGCCGCGCGCAAGCCTTTCGGATTTTTTTGCGGAAAAACCATACCCACCGGGAAATTATTGGCTTTTAGGAATTAAAACCTGTCGATCGATAAATTTAAATCAGCCAACAGAAGTACCCGGATATTTTTCACGCAACATTCCTTAACAATTCTTATATTTGTATCATCAAACTAAAACACGCCGGAAAAAATGTCGTTACTATCCTTGCTTATCGCTTTGCTGACCTTGTTTTTCATGGGAAAAACTTTCGAGAAAATGGGTCGCAAATTTTGGGAGGGTTTCATTCCCTTCTATAACATATACATTCTGCTGGAAGAATTGAATAAGCCTCTGTGGTGGTTTATCATGTTCTTCATTCCGGTAGTGAACCTCATTTTTGCGTTCATGCTGTTCAACGAGCTGGCCAAACGCTTTTCCCGCGACTATATAATGGCCATCATCATGACCATTTTCCCGTTCATCGGCTTCGGGATACTCGCCTACTCGGACGACGCTGTTTACCGAAAATAAATAAACCGGGAGTCTGATTCTCCCCAAACCACCCGCCCGGCCTATGGACCTGATAAAACCGAACGACGTGGAAGTGCGCATGATACGCGTTCGCCGACAGAATATCCTGCTGGACCGGGACGTGGCTGCTCTATACGGCGTACAAACCCGCGAAGTGAACCAAGCCGTCAGGAACAACCCGGACAAATTCCCGGCCGGTTATGTATTCGAACTGTCCGCCGAAGAGAACGACGGGTTGAAAAAAGCCCTCCTGAAACCGGGCAACACAAATATTTCCCCGCCAGGGCGAGGAAGATATTCCAAATACCCGCCCAAAGCATTTACGGAAAAAGGCCTTTATATGCTGGCTACTGTCCTGAAAAGCCCGGCGGCAACCCAAGCGACCCTCGCTATTGTGGAAACATTCGCCAAAGTCCGGGAACTTTCCGCTACGGTGACCAAACTGTCGGGTACGAACAGTGTCGCGAAGCAGGAACCCCTGATCAAGAAAAGCCAACGGATCATTTCCGACCTGATGGGAGAAGACCGGGAGGTTACCGGTATGGAAACGACCATCGAATTGAATTTAGCCGTACTCAAAGTAAAACATACCGTCAAACGGGGCGGCCGGAAATAAAAAAAAGCCTGCGGTAACCGCAGGCTTTTTTTATTTTCTTTCTGACTATTTAAATTCAGACCGGGGGCAGCTCGTAGCCTTTTTCCCGAAGTATCTTTTCTGTAGCATCATACAGCCAATTTTTGTATTTGTGCGCCGCCGCAAAATCCCGGATCAGGAACTGCCGATGACCGGTATAGACACGACCGCCGCCCTTTTCTTTCTTTGGAAACAACGCCTCGCACTCCTGTGTGGCGGCTTGTTCGGCTGTTTTGAGCAGGGGCCGCACCAGAATATTGAACAGCGGGTCGAGCCAGTTGTGCATCGTCAACATTTTAGTATTGACCAGCCCCGGATTGAATGCGTTGGCCTCAACCCCGGCTTTTTTCCCCAGTTTTTCGGTCAGGCTCTGAGTGAACATCAACAGGGCGAGTTTGGAAGCGCCGTATGCCTTTATCTTCCGGTATTTTTTCGGGGGAACGGCAAAAAAATCTTTGTCCACCCGGGCGAATTTGCTCATCACCGATACGGTGTTCATGATCTTGGTAAGCCCTTCGGAACGCTTAAGGATCGGCATCATAAGCCGGGTAAGAAAATAAGTCCCCACGTAATTGACCCCGACCGTCGATTCAAACCCGTCGGCTGTCTGGGTGTATTTCCTGCGGATAGTGGCTGCATTGTTCACCAATGCCCGGATATTGTAGCCTTTTTCATCGACCGAACGCACGAACGAAGCTATGGATTCCAGAGAGGACAAATCGAGCGGCATGAGCCTCATATCCTTATTGGATGTGATATAGCGGAGATGTTCAAACACATTCGCCGCTTTTTCCACATTTTTACAGGCCATGATGACCCCGTAATCCATATCCGCCAACAGGCCGGCAAGGCTTTCCCCTATCCCCCTGTCCGCTCCGGTGACTATTACCCAGTTGTTGTTCATATCAGATCGAGGTCTGTTCCGGCTATTTCCGATATTCCAATTTCACGTTGTCGACCCACAGTGAATTGCCCAAAGAACCCGTAAAAGCGCCCAGCGACCCCGAAGAGAACATCATGATCATATGGGTAGGCGTAACTTCCTTCCCTCCCCAGCATGTTTCCTGGACAGGGACCATTTTACCCTTGCTGTTCATCGCATAGAAAAGCCCTTCCTCCATCAGATCCATCGAATCATCGAAATACGGCTGCTTCGTTATATCCCCGTAATGAATCTCTGTACGGTGGCCGTTTTTCCAGTCAGGAACGGTCTTGTCGAACCGTTCGCGCGCCGTACCGATGCGCTGGGCGAAAATATTGCCTTTGTCATCCTCCCAACGTCTCTGCAAAAAGACAACCACTTCTGCGCGGTCGCGGCCTTTCACTTTGGATATGCCGCTGCCCGTAGCCCGGGTGACCATCGTATCGGGAGATATTTTGGCCTTGTAATCGAACACCACCGCATCCGGTTTTCCGGTAAAGGCGATACCCATGTCAAGATTTTTATACGGATCGTTAGCCCCCCGGATAGGCTCGATCGTGCGACCCAGGAATATACTTCCCGAGGCCAGCACCGAGATATTCACCATCCCGAGCACTTTTACCTTTTCCAGTTTCGTATCCATCCGGGCGCTGTAGCCGTTGCCCCGCTTCTCGGGGAATACCGTCACGGACGTTTTCACCACGCCGGCCACTTTGGCCATCACGTTGGACGAGGACCAGGGCGATTTGGATTTATTGATGTAAGCATCGGTGCTTACGATCGTATCGGTAGGAGCTATGGCATATACGGTGGCTTCATTGCCGCCGATGACAAACGACTCTTTGATCTTGCGCACCAGCCAATGGTCGAAGTCTCCGAAAGCGACCGGTTTCAGCGTATCCTGCTGTGCATAAGCCCACAAGGGAGCGAGTAAACAAAAAGCCGTAATCCACGATTTTCTCATAATTCTGTAAGTTTGGCTGTAGGGTTAAGAAACGTATAAATTTTCTTAATCAAATGTAAAGGTAATCATTCTTGACACAATAAAAAAAGCCGGAATAAATTATTCCGGCTTTTTAGAACATATTATTACCCTTTTAGGCATCTATATTGGCATATTTGGCGTTTTTCTCGATGAATTCCCGGCGGGGCGGCACATCGTCGCCCATGAGCATGGAGAATACATAATCCGCATCGGCCGCATTGTCGATCGTGATCTGCTTGAGGATACGGTTGTCCGGGTCCATCGTCGTTTCCCATAATTGATGATCATTCATCTCTCCCAGACCTTTGTATCGCTGGATAGCGACTCCCTTATCAGAGCCTCCCCCTATTTCGAGGGCGAGTTTGTCACGCTGGTCTTCCGTCCAGGCATAGGCCTGTTTCTGGCCTTTCTTGACCATGTAAAGAGGCGGAGTGGCGATATATACGTAACCGTTCTCTATCAACTCCTTCATGTAGCGGAAGAAGAAAGTAAGCATTAACGTGTCGATGTGGCTTCCGTCCACATCGGCGTCGGTCATGATGATGATCTTGTGGTAACGCAGTTTTTCGGTGTTCAGCGCTTTGGAGTCTTCTTCCGTGCCGATGGTCACTCCGAGGGCGGTATAGATATTCCGTATTTCCTCGTTCTCGAACACGCGGTGCTGCATGGCCTTTTCCACGTTCAGGATCTTACCGCGGAGAGGAAGGATGGCCTGGAAATGGCGGTCGCGGCCCTGTTTGGCCGTACCTCCTGCGGAGTCTCCCTCGACAAAGAATATCTCGGATTTTGCCGGGTCCCGTTCCGAGCAGTCGGCCAGTTTGCCGGGCAGTCCGCCGCCGCTCATCACGGTCTTGCGCTGTACCATCTCGCGGGCCTTCTTGGCGGCCGCGCGGGCCTTGGCCGCCAGCATTACTTTCTGCACGATGATTTTGGCCTCGGCCGGATGCTCTTCCAAATAATTGTTGAGCATGTCGCCCACCAATTGGTCTACCGCGCCGAGCACCTCTTTATTACCCAGCTTCGTTTTGGTCTGTCCTTCGAAAAGCGGCTCCTGCACTTTGACCGAGATCACGGCCGTAAGGCCTTCGCGGAAGTCATCTCCCGATATCTCGACCTTTTCCTTGGCCAGCAGCCCCGATTCTTCCGCGTATTTTTTCAGCGTACGGGTAAGCCCGCGGCGGAAACCGGCCAAATGGGTACCTCCTTCTATCGTATTGATGTTGTTGACGTACGAATGGATATTTTCCGTGTACGAGGTATTGTAATGGAGTGCCACCTCGACCGGGATATCGTTCCGCTCGCCGTCCATGTGTATCACCGTAGGTATCAGCGGCTCGCGGGCGCTGTCCAGGAACGTGACGAACTCGTCGAGACCGGTGGACGAATGGAAGCTCTCCCGGCGGGGATTGCCTTGTTCGTCCAGATCGCGCATGTCGGTCAGGGTGATCGTGATATTCTTGTTCAGGTAAGCCAGCTCGCGCATACGGCTCTGCAAAATATCGTACTGGTACTCCGTCTCGGTAAAGATCGCGTCGTCCGGATGGAAAGTAACGGTAGTACCCGTCAGTTCCGTCTCGCCGATTTCACGTACCGGATAAAGCGGTTTTCCGCAGGAATACTCCTGCTCGAATATTTTACCGACCCGGCATACTTCTACCCGCATATGGTTGGACAGCGCGTTCACGCACGACACACCCACCCCGTGGAGTCCTCCGGAGACTTTATACGAATCCTTGTCGAACTTACCCCCGGCGTGCAGGATGGTCATTACCACCTCCAGCGCGGATTTCTTTTCTTTCGGGTGATAATCCGTCGGGATACCGCGGCCGTTGTCGCGTACCGATATGGAGTTATCCTTGTTTATCACAACATCTATCTGGGAACAGTAACCGGCCAGGGCCTCGTCGATGGAGTTGTCCACCACCTCGTTCACCAGATGGTGAAGCCCGCGGGAACTGGTATCGCCAATATACATACCGGGACGTTTGCGCACGGCCTCCAAGCCTTCGAGCACTACAATACTGTCGGCCGAATAGCCCTGCGTTTCGTCTGTTATCTCACTCATTTTTTATTTTCCTTTATTTTAATTTTCAACTCAAAAAAAACCGATGATGATATCCCTCAAAGGCATTATTTATCTATTTGTCCGGACCAATACCAACCGGCCGGTATAAGAATCTTCGCTACGGCTGCTGTCATTCCAATAAAAATCGTTTTTCAGTTTAACCGAGTCCGACGATCTTATCAAGGTCAATTCGCTCGCCGACGGGAAGCGCCAATCGCTGTAACCGCAATAATTAGCCCCGTTCAATTTTTCTATCGTTTCAACGGCCGTATTATAACTCATCTTTTCAAAATCATCAGGAATGACATAAAAAGAATTGTACAATAAAACCGGCTCGGCATTTTTCACTTCGGGCCTGGTCGCAACCTCCGATCTTCCAGTGGACATCGGGCGGGCTATCAGCACATAGTTATTCGCCCCATAATAATGTTGTCCCGTCTGTTTTTCTTCCCCCGCCTGAAGGACGATCGTTCCGGTTACTTTTTTATGTGTATCTGTGTCCAACTGATAGATCACTGAAACAGGGATGCTGTTATAATTCTTGAATTTTATAAACCTACCAGAATTGCCATAGGGATCTCCCAGGGACACTTCTACCCCTCCGATATCCTCCCGGGTAGATATCCCGTTGATATAATATGCGCCGTCATCTCCTTTCTGGGAAGAAGGATTAGCGCTGTTTTGCTGTATGACGACATTCTGAGAATACGAAGCGGTTGCCACCATCGTCAACGCCGAAATTAACAGAATGAATTTCACTATCTTCATTGTGTTCATATCATTGCCATTAGAAACCCATATGCCTTGATATTCATCTTACAAAGATACGGATTTTTTCCCGAAAAACCGCCTGTTTTATCTCCTAAAAACGCCCTAAAGAAATACCAGGCTTACCTTTTTCGGAATAATTCGCGCGGCCCGCGGGAGAATGCGTACCTTTGCCGCAAAACACACCGACCAAGATGGCGAAAAATATACCCGAAGGCAATTTTCTGATGACCGCCAAAACGTTCTACGGACTGGAGGAAGTCCTGGCGGAAGAACTGCGCAACCTGGGGGCGATGCGGGTGGAGACCGCCCGCCGGGCCGTATCGTTCTACGGGGACAAAGGCTTCCTGTACAAAGCCAACCTCTGCCTGCGCACCGCCCTGTCGGTGCTCGTCCCGCTGAAGACCGAAAAAGTGTTCAACGAAACCCAATTCTACAAGTCGATATACAACGTCCCCTGGGAACGCTACATCAGCGCGCGCGATTCCATCGCGATCGACGCGACGGTAAACTCCGAATTGTTCACCAACAGCCATTACGTCACGCTAAAGGCAAAGGATGCCATCGTCGACCGTATCCGCGACAAAATGAACGCCCGTCCGGACGTAGACCGGGACAACCCCTCCCTGAAAGTGAACGTCCACCTGTCGGACCGCACCCTCACGATATCGCTGGACAGTTCGCTCGGACTGCACAAACGCGGATACCGTTCGCTCACCAATATCGCCCCGATCAACGAAGTGCTGGCTGCCGGGTTGGTGCTGCTGTCCGGCTGGCGGGGCCAGACGGATTTCATGGACCCGATGTGCGGGTCGGGCACGATCCTGATCGAAGCGGCGATGGTAGCCGCCAATATCCCGCCCTGCATTCACAAAGAACGCTTCGGATTTCAGTCGTGGAAAGATTTCGACGCGGAACTGTTCGAAAAGATCAAGGAAATATCCCTCAAGAAAATGCGGGAGCCCGGTATCGAGATCATCGGCCGGGACAAGGCCCCTTCCGCCGTGGCAAAGTCCATCGAGAACATCACCGCAGCGGGCTTGGACGAATTCATCAAAGTATCCCGGCAGGACTTCTTCCATTCCCATCGGCCTGAAAAAGGGCGTTGGACACTCCTATTCAACCCGCCCTACGGGGAGCGGCTCGAAATAGACGAAGTGGACTTTTACAAGAAGGTCGGCGATACCCTGAAGACTTCCTATCCCGATACGGTCGCCTGGATGATCACCGGATCGAAAGAAGGACTGAAGTCAGTAGGCCTTCGCACCAGCCGGTCTATCCCGCTGATGAACGCCAACCTGGAAGCCCGGTTCGTAAAATACGAGCTGTACGCCGGCACCCGCCGTACTCCCAAAGACATCGAAAATTCCGAGGGAAAAACTCCGGCCGAAGACAAACCGACACCGCAGGCGGAATAATCCTGCTCACACCCCACAAAAAACGGAGGCCCATAGGCCTCCGTTTTTTGTGGGTATATTGTGTAATTCCGTTTTTTGTGGGTATATTGTGTAATATAGTTACCCGTCTTGCAAAGCTCAGTCCTCAGCCATAATGACCGTACCGCCCATCGTCGTGCGTCCGTCCACTTTGGCAGGCCCTTTGCAGTAAACCTTTCCACCCATTCCCACCCGGGCTTTGGTGTTTTTGGTCGCATAAACATACGCGGTACCGCCGGCCGTAATGTTGACCTCGGCATCGTCCGCCACCAGTTCGTACCCGTTGAACTGGCCGCCCGTCTTAATACTCACATCCAGGGCTTTCACATCGCCTTGGGCCTGTATCTGGCCGCCGGCCGCAATAGAAGCCCGAAGCGTATCGGCCGTTACCGACGCCTTGACAAAAGCGCCTTTCCCGGCATCGATGCGGATATTTCCTCCGCCGAGCACGCTTTCCGCCTCGATCTCGCTGTCGCCCGAAGCGCCGATGTAAGTAAGCGTCGATTTGTAGTATATAGTGGCCGGAGCCGGGTCTGCCCCGATGCCTTTGGTAGACTTAAAGCGGATAACGAGGCGTCCTTTGTCTTCCTTGACCACGATATTGTCGATCTTATCTCCTGAAACGACTACTTTATTCTCGTTCGAAGCGATGAGCCGGGCTTTTATTTTAGTCGAAATATCCACCCCGGAAAAACCCGAAGGACGGTATATCTTTTCCTGGGCCGAAAGTGCCGCGCACGAAAAAGCCAATGCCGCCAACACCCATAATTTCAATGCTTTCATATCAATCGGTTTAAGGTTATTTTCCTATTCTCAGATGCACGAAACCTTCGTCAGTCAGTTCCGCGAAATCGTAAATGTTGCGGCCGTCGGCCACCACGTTCCCCGCCATCAGGCGGCGCACTTTTTTCCAGTCCGGGATACGGAACTGCTTCCATTCGGTGAGCACGATCAGTGCATCGGCGTCTTCCACCGTTTCGTACATATCGCTCCCGTATTCCACCCGGCTGTCCAGGCGCCGCTCGGCCTCCGGCATGGCGATCGGGTCGTATGCCTTTACTTTGGATCCGGCTTCCAGCAGTTTTTCGATCACCACCAGCGACGGGGCCTCCCGCATATCGTCGGTCTCCGGCTTGAAAGAAAGCCCCCAGAGGGCAATCGTCTTTCCGGCCAGGTTTCCGCCGAATTCTTTGGACACCTTGTCGAACATGAGGCTTTTCTGTTTTTCATTGACCTCTTCGACGGCCTCTATCACTTTCATGTCGTAGCCGTACTGGCGGCCGGTATGGATCAGGGCCTTCACGTCTTTCGGAAAGCAGGACCCGCCGTATCCGCACCCTGCATACAGGAAGCGGCTGCCGATCCGTCCATCCGACCCGATACCCTTGCGCACCATATCGACATTGGCCCCCGTGCGTTCGCACAGATTGGCCACGTCGTTCATAAAGCTGATACGGGTAGCCAGCATCGCATTGGCCGCATATTTGGTCATCTCCGCCGAAGCCACATCCATGAACAGGATAGTACGGTTGTTCAGCAGGAACGGCTTGTACAATTTTTCCATCAGATAGCGGGCATTCTCATTTTCCACACCCACCACTACCCGGTCGGGGTTCATGAAGTCCTTGATAGCAGCCCCTTCCTTGAGGAATTCCGGATTGGACGCCACATCGAACGGGATGTCCACCCCGCGGGCGGCCAACTCCTCCCGGATCGCCTGTTTTACTTTTTCGGACGTCCCCACGGGAACCGTGCTTTTTGTCACCAGCAGAACAGGCTTTTTCATGTTACGCCCCACCGTGCGCGCCACTTCCAGCACGTATTTCAGGTCCGCGCTGCCATCCTCGTCCGGAGGAGTTCCCACAGCGCTGAAAATAACGGACACTTTATCCAGCACCGATGTGAGGTCGGTAGTGAAATGGAGGCGTTCCATTTCCATATTCTTACGCACCAGTTCCTCGAGGCCCGGCTCGTAAATGGGCATCACCCCGCTTTTTATTTTCCCTATTTTTTCGCTGTCAATATCTACGCATGTCACGTCGATGCCCAGTTCGGCAAAACAAGCCCCTGTCACCAGCCCGACGTATCCGGTACCCACTATCGCTATGTTCATTTCTCTTGCAAATATTGTTCTTGAATATTTCCTGTAAAAACTGTGGTAAAGATACGACACTATTTCCAGAAAAAAACGACCCGGAAAATCGGCCGTTCGATGTTTATATTTTTTTTAACTTAACAAGCCCCGTCCTTTCCTGAAAAAGCCTTAACTTAGTTGACCTGTAAGGATAACTTAAATAACCCAAAATATTCATCATCATGAAAACAAAAGAAAAAAGCATCGAACTGCTCAACCGCGCCATCGCCGAGGAGCTTTCGGCCGTGCACCAGTACATGTATTTCCACTTCTACTGCGACGACTACGGTTACGACCCGATATCGAATATCTTCCGCCGCATCGCCATCATCGAGATGACCCACGTGGAACGGCTGGCCGAACGCATCCGTTTCCTCAAGGGCGAAGTGGAAATGAAGCTTTCCCATCCGGTAGCCAAAATCCACGAAGTGGAAAAGATGCTTGAAAAAGCCACAGAAATGGAGAACACCAGCGTGAACGAATACAACGAATGGGCCAAAGTCTGCGCGGAGAACGCGGATTCCGTGACCAAGAAAATGTTCGAAGACCTGGCGGCCGAAGAGGAAAAACACGAGGACATCTTCGATACGGAAAAGGACAACCTAAGCAAATTCGGGGCCAACTATCTGGCTCTCCAGTCGCTCGAACGCAGCAAAAGCGAAGCTGCCGGCAGCGAACCGAGCGTTGACTAAGCCTCAAAACTTCCTTACATAAAAAAAGCGCAGACAATTTGTCCGCGCTTTTTTATTTCTATCTGCCAAGCGGTTAAAGATCGTAATGCTTGATATGGTGGTTCGGCTCGTCGGCGCACACCTGCCCGTCGAGCAGTCGGATGATACGGTGCGCATGGTCGGCGATATCTTCTTCGTGGGTTACCACGATGATCGTATTACCCTGTTCGTGTATCTTTTGGAAAAGCTGCATGATCTCGACCGATGTCTTGGAGTCCAGATTACCGGTAGGTTCGTCGGCCAGCATGATGGACGGATGGTTCACCAGCGCCCGGGCAATAGCGACCCTCTGCCGCTGCCCGCCGGAAAGCTGGTTCGGGCGGTGCGTCATCCGGTCGGCCAATCCGACGGATACCAACGCCTCTTCGGCCAGCCGCATTCTCTCGGACTGTCCGATCCCGGCGTATATCATCGGGAGCGCGACGTTCTGCAATGCCGTGATACGGGGCAGCAGGTTGAAAGTCTGGAACACGAATCCGATTTCCTTGTTCCGGATCTCGGCCAGTTCGTTGTCTTCCAAGGAACTCACATCGTGTCCATTGAGCGTATACGTGCCGGAGGTAGGCGTATCGAGACAACCCAAAAGGTTCATCAGCGTCGATTTACCGCTGCCCGAAGGGCCCATCAGAGCCACGTATTCGCCCCGTTTTATATTGAGGCTTATACCTTTGAGCACTTTTACCGTTTCTGTCCCGAGGGCAAAATCGCGCGTGATATCGCGCAGAGTGATTACGTCTTCCATCTATAAGGCTAAAGTTCCGTTGCTTTTTATGCTGTAAAGCACAAATTTAGAATAAAAACTCAATAACAAACCCGATTTTACGAATTAATTTGCCCTTCTCCGGGTTATTTCCATAAAAAAACCGCAGGAGGCGGCGTGGCTTCCTGCGGCACTGTTTTTAGGATCGCTCCCGAAAACGGATGGGATTAAACCCCTGCTACGCGGCGTTTGTACTCTGCCAGGCAAGCTGCCAGACGCTCCGGAGCGGTCGTATCGCCAGGTACGTTGTGGGACGGGTGGATGAACAGTTTCACACCGCGCTTGTCCAGGATCTCGGCTACCGTGCAGACGGTCATCCATACGCAAGTGATGAATGCGATCGTCGATACAGGGCCCACAGGGTCGGAGTTGTTCTTCAGTTTCACCGTGGCATCTCCGGCAGGAGCGCAGGAATCCACTACCATATCGGCAATCTCGAAAATGGTCTTGCCCGAAGAGTGGCGGGTTTTCTTGCCTTTAGCCTGAGCTACGGCACCGTAAGCGATCACCGTCATGCCGCGCTTTTTAGCTTCCAGGGCGATGTCGATGTTCACGTTGTTGATACCCGTGTGGGAGAAGATCCACATTACGTCGTTCTTGTCGAAGTTGTAACCCTTCATGATCTCCACACCGTAGCCTTCTACGCGTTCGAGGAATACGAACTGGTGTACGCCCAAGTCACCTACGATCTGGGTGAAGAACGTCAGCGGGAGTTCGCAGATAGGGTGGAACCCTACGAAACCGCCGATACGGGGATACATTTCCTGAATAGGAATAGTGGCGTGTCCGCAGCCGAACGTATGAACCCAATGGCCTTTCTCAATGCAATCGGCCATGACCGTAGCGGCCTTGGTGATGCTTTCCTGCTGGGTGTTCTCGATCTCGGACATAATGCCCCGGGCATTTTTCAGCCACTGTAATGCTACTTCCATGATTTTAAAATGTTTTTTTATTGGTTAATGTATTCTGATTTTTTATTTCTTGCTTTTTCTCACCATACTGGCTGCCACCGGCAGCAACACCATCATCATCACTACGGCCAGGGCCAGTACCAGCGGGAAATACGCATGGCCGCCGTCATCGAACATCACGCCCACCACTTTGTTGAACGCGAACTGACCGCACAGCGCGATGAATATCGCGATGGAGAATGCCGTACCGGACATTTCCCGGAAAGCCCCGCCCAGATAGGCCAACACCACCGGATAGGTCGCGCCTACGCCGAACCCTATCAGGGCCATTGCCAGGTGCGCCATCGTCACGTCGCTGCTCAGGTATAGTATAACCACACCCACTAACGCCACGGACAGGTAAAGGTATAAAGTGCCGTTATCCTTGAGCTTTTTCATGATCAGCCCCAGCGGCAAACGCCCGCAGAGCATGCCGACCGTAAACCAGGTGAGGGAAAGCGTAGCCGCCGTAGTCTCCATCATCGCGGAATCCTCGAGGAATTTCGGGGTGAAACTTCCGCTGGCCCCTTCGAAACCGCTCTGGAAGAACAGGATCAGGGCGAACAGGATCAGGGCCGGGTATTTGAGCAGACCTATCGATTTGGAAAAAGACACGCTGCCCTGAGGCTTGGCCTTGGGGAACTGTATCAGGCAGAAATAGACGATAAACACCGCCATGATCCCTGAAATGCAGTGCAACGGTACAATATAGTTGTCCGGCATGTAATAATTGAGCAGCGTCCATAAAAGGGCCCCTACGCAATAGAACGCCCCGAGTATGCTCAGCCGTCCTCCCCGTTTGTCGTCCCCGTAAATATCGGAGACTAACGCATTGGTCAGTCCGTTGAGGATACCGCCGCCGAAGCCTATCATGAACATGGATCCGTGCAGCAGTTCAATCTCCGTCGCATTGGCCAACCCTTCCAGCCCTATCAAGGCCAGCAGGGAACCTATGATCAACAGGTATTTGTATCCGAACCGGTCTACGACCGGACCGAACAGGATGGTACCCAATATGATACCGATGGACATCGTGGCCGGCAGGGCGTTTGCCCCGTCCACCTGCGCGTTGAGCTGCCCCAGAATAGGGCCGAGCGAGAGCATGGCCACCCCGAAAAAGGCGAGGCCGGCACAGGCCGCTACGAATACCTGATTTGTTTTGTACGTCATGAGTGTATGTTTTTCAGAAGGTTATTCATTCATACTGCGCAGGGCCAGATAGCCTGCTCCCATCAGCACCGCATCGCCTCCGAGCATCGAAGGCACGATCTCCACTTTCTGTATCGCAATGGGTTGGGCGTGCCGCACGGCAGCCTGTTTGATCCGGTCGAGGAACTGGAGCGCCGGGCCGAACACCCCGCCGCCGAATATGATCTTGGAAGGATCGAAAAGGCTCACCAGGTTGGCCACAGCCATTCCCCACATCTCGATCGCGATATCGAAAGTCTTGGTCGCGATCTCATCGCCCTGAGGATATACCTCGAAAAGATCGTAGGACGTCACCTGGTCGATCGGCTTGTTGCGCAGCGGCCCGTTGTAATCCTTGTTTTCCTCCAGCAGTTCCCGCGCCACCCGCGCCAGGCCTTCCCCGGAACAGTGGTATTCGAAACAGCCACATGTCTTGTATTTGTCCTTGTATTCTTTGTCCAGCGCCCACCAGCCGATAGCGCCCGAAATATCGTGCGCCCCGCGAAGCACGCGGCCATTGGCCAGGATACCGGCAGCTATACCGGTACCTACCGCCAGGAATATGGCGTTGTTCACATTTTCGGCAGCCCCTGACCAGGCTTCGCCCAGGATGCAGCACACCCGGTCGGAATCCACGGTGACCACCGTATTTTTATCGCATACCTGTTGTATTTTGGCTTTCAGGGGATACTCGTCCCATCCCGGAATATTGGGACACCAAACGGTGCCTTTGTCCTGATAGGCAATCCCCGGGACACAAATCCCGACTGCATCTATCACTTGTCCGAGACCTTTGGCCTGGCGCAGCATATCCGATACGAAATCCTGGATAAGCCGCCCTACTTCCTCGCCTTCGCGGTGTTCAAGCTTGCGCTCGTCCTTGAAAACGATCTCCGCATGTTCTGTGAAAATACCTCCTTTGAGTTTCGTTCCGCCGAGGTCCAAGCCTATTACAGCCATAATTGTATTCTTTTAAAAGATAAGGTTAATGTTTTTATGAAAGCGTGGTAAATTTACGATTTTTCCGCCGACATGAAAGCAAAAACAGATAATCTTTAACGTATGGGTTACAAAAAAAATAATAGCGCAACACTCCCAGCTATTTAGTAATTTTGCTGAATATAATTCTATCTATTATTATGGAAGTAATGTTCGATAGCAATGTCTTTGATAAAATATTATCCGGAGAAATTCCTCTGGAAAAAATCAAGAAGCCTACTATCATCGTATATGTTACCCACATACAGTTAGATGAAATAAATCAGATCCCCGACAATAAACTTACTCCCGACGGGCATTCTAAAAAAACAGAACTGTTTAAAATTATTCGAAACGCAGATGCACATAAAATTCCTACAGAAGGTTTTTGCGTCGGAACTTCCAGAATTGGGTATGCAAAAATTATAGACAAAAAAGATATCCCGACAATTGAGGAGATTCAAAAAAAGACCGGGAACAACAGCAAGGATGCCCTTATCGGACTGACATCTCTAAAAAACAACCTCATATTGGTTACTGCCGATCTAAAATTACATAAATGTATTTCTAACTTAAATGGCAAAGCTATATTAGCCGACAAATTCATTGAAATGTTATGATCAGATTATAAGAATATGCATAATATTACAAACTCTTTAGAAATAACCCGCGGAAAGAACGACTGCTTCCTGATATGCGATTTTAGCGGCACCGATCCGGACTCCTATGAACGGTCGCTGGAGTTCCTCAAATCTCAGACATGGAACGCGGACATCTCCGTCATTCTGGGCTTCGAGATACCGGAAGGATACGAACCGGGCGATTATTTCCGCCAGGTGGGCCTGATGCTGCGCCGCATCGAGTTCAAGCATGTGATATGCTTTGGGGCGGAAGTCACGTCCTACCGCTACGCATTTCCCAAATTGGCCCTGCTCTACAACCGGATGGAAGACGCGCTGGCCGATATTCCGAAATTCGATTTTCATAGCGAATCCGTCCTGATCAAAGCACCCGCCGGGTTTTCCCCCCACCGCATCGAAGCCATCATGCAGCGCCGAGTGCACGATACGGTGCTGGAGGTCAACCTCAACGCCATCGAACACAATCTGGCCTACCTCCGCTCGAAAATGACCGAAGGGGTGCGCACCATGTGCATGGTAAAGGCCAAATCCTACGGGCTGGGCGACATCGAAATAGCCTCGGTACTCGAACAGAAGGGAGTGGATTACATGGGTGTGGCCTATGTGGACGAAGGGGTCAACCTGCGCCTGCGGGGCATAAAGACGCCCATCATCGTAATGAATCCCGAACGCAGCAGCATCACCACTTTGATAAAAAACCGGTTGGAACCCGAGATATACTCCCTGCGGGTACTGGAGCAGTTTGCGGCCGAACTCGACAACTATTCTTTTGCCGAACCCTATCCCATCCATATAAAGCTGGACACCGGCATGCACCGCCTGGGCTTTTCATCCAGCCAGATAAGCGGCCTGGCCGACACGCTGGCACAAATACCCACGGTACGGGTAGCTTCCGTCTTTTCTCACCTGGTGGCTGCCGAAGATCCCCGGGAGGAACAATTCACTCTGGGACAGATCAATCTTTTCGAAAAGATGTCCACAGAGCTAATAAAACGTATTGGCTACCACCCGCTCCGCCACATCCTCAATACGGCCGGGCTGACCGCCTACGGACAGTACCAATACGATATGGTACGCTTAGGACTGGGCCTGTACGGCTATTCCCCATTTTATAACGAACAAAAACAATTGGCCGGATGCGCCCGCCTGCGCACGGTGATCTCCCAGATCCGGGAACTCGAACCCGGTGAAACGGTAAGCTACAACCGCCGCTACCGGGTAAAGAACGTCTCGCACATTGCCACCCTGCCCATCGGGTATGCCGACGGGATCAGCCGCCTGTGGGGTAACGGCAACGGTTACGTGCAGATCGCCGGGATGAAAGCCCCCATCGTAGGTTCCATTTGCATGGACATGATGATGGTGGACGTCACGGGCATCCCTTGCCGGGAAGGCGACGACGTGGTACTGATCGGGGACGATTTTCCCACGGCCGGCGAGATCGCCGAAGCGACGGGCACGATCCCTTACGAAGTGCTGACCAACATCTCCGACCGGGTAAAACGCCTCTACAAACTGGATATCTGAGCCCATGCCCATCGGTAAACGGACAATAGAACTCCTTTCCCCCGCCAAAGACCTGGATACCGCCCGGGCGGCCATCGACCACGGGGCGGATGCCGTTTACATCGGCGGCCCGGACTTTTCGGCCCGTAAGGCTGCGGGAAACTCCGTGGAAGACATCGCCGTCCTATGCCAATATGCGCACCGATACCGGGCCCGCGTCTATATTACGCTCAACACCATCCTGGGCGACTCCGAACTTCCGGCCGCCCAGAAACTCATCCGAGACCTTCACACGGCCGGGGCCGATGCCCTGATCGTACAGGATATGGGCATCCTCGAAATGGATCTGCCGCCCATCGAACTCCATGCCAGCACCCAGGCCCATATCGATTCTCCCGAAAAAGCGGATTTCCTGTACCGGGCGGGATTTTCCCGGGTGGTGGTGGCCCGCGAATTACCTCTGGACGGGATCGCGGACATCGCGCAAAATACGGACGCCGAAATCGAAGCCTTCATCCACGGAGCCCTCTGCGTGAGCTACAGCGGACAATGTTACCTCAGCCAGGCCTTCACCGGCCGCAGTGCCAACCGGGGTAACTGCGCCCAGATATGCCGCCTGCCGTTCGACGTCTTCGACCCGGCCGGAAACCTGCTCCGAAAGGGCGCCCATATGCTTTCCCTGAAAGACATGAACCGGACGGATTCCCTGGAGGGCCTTATCGATGCCGGGGTAACCTCTTTCAAGATTGAAGGACGGCTGAAGGACACCGCCTATGTAAAGAACGTCACCGCTTGGTACCGCCAGGCATTGGACGGAATCATCGCCCGACGGGACGACCTCATGCGCCTTTCCGACGGGATTACCCGGACGACTTTCCGGCCCGACCCATCCCGGAGTTTCAACCGGGGCTTTACCGACTATTTGCCTTCCGCCCGGCGGACGGAAGACCCCTCCAATCCTGCCACTCCGAAATCCCTCGGGCAGCCCATCGGAAAAATAAAGTCCGTTTCCCGCGACAGCCTGACGGCCGACAGCCCGGAGGAATTCTCCGCCGGAGACGGTTTTGTCTTCCTGCGCCCCGACGGCACTTCCGGCGGATTCAATATCAACCGGGCCGAGGGCAGCTGGTTATTCCCGTTCAAAATGCCGGATGTTAGACCCGGCGACCTGCTTTTTCGCAATTCGGACGCGGCCTTGTCCCGGGTGCTCTCCGCCAAAAGCGCCGAACGGAAAGTGACCGTGGATTTCCATCTTTCCGAAACGCCGGAGGGCTACCGGCTTTCCGTTTCGGACAAAAATGGATTCCTGGCTTCGGTCGATATACCTGCCGAACACACCCCGGCAAAAACACCCCAACGGGAGCGCATTACCGCGGCTCTTTCCAAGCTGGGCGACACGGAATTCGAGGCCGGAACGATCACGATAGACCTGCCCGGCGAACATTTCATTCCCTTGTCCGCCGTGGCAGACCTTCGCCGCAGCGCCATCGACAGTTTGCGCATCACCCGCACCGAAGATGTCCTTTCCCGCCGGAATATCCGGCCCATCGGCCATCCACCCGTACCCGCAAGCCTCGATACGGATTACCGGCTGAATGTATCCAACCACCTGGCACGTCGTTTCTACGAGGGGTGCGGTGTCAAATCCCCGGCCCCGGCTTTCGAGCTGGCACAGACTCCGAATGCCCGACTGGCCGTATGCCGGCATTGCCTGAAATACAGTCTGGGGCGATGTCTCCGCTACGGCGGAAAAAATGGGAAAGACCTCCCGTACCTCGTACTGAAGAGCGGGAACATCTCCCTGCGGGCCGAATTCGACTGCCACCACTGCCGGATGGAGCTTTTTAAAATCCTTTAACGTTCGGTTTTGCCGAAATGCCGTAAATTGGCCTGTCGAAACCATACAAATCCAAAAACACCGTCCATGAAGACCCGGATCCTCGTTCTTTTGACAGCCGCTGTCGTTTTCAGCAGCTGCGTATCCAAAAAACTGTACAACGAACTGGCCTCCCGCCATGCGGATGCCGTGGCCGAAAACGAAGCATTGGCCAGCGAGAACCAGAAAAACCTCTCCGAGGCCAATAAATACCGCTCCCTGTACGAGGAGCTCGCCGCACAGATGGAATCGGTCAAAAAACAGGCCGCCGCGGACAAAGCGGCACTCGACGAACTGAAACGGCAGCATGCCGAGGCGCAGGAGGCCTATCAAAAGATGCTCCGGGGCAAAGAGGACTTGCTGGATGCCTCTTCCAAACAGTCCCGGGAGTTTCTGGCCGAACTCAAGGCCAAACAGGACAGTATCGCCGCTCTCGAAGCGGAACTGGCCAAAAAACAAGCCGACCTTCGCGCCCGCGAAACCCGCGTAGCCCAGTTGGAAGGCATGATCGCCCAAATACAGGACAAACTATCCTCCATCAAGAACGACCTGATGAAAGCCCTGGTGGGCTACGAAGGAAAGGGGCTGACCATTTCCCAGCGCGACGGCAAAATATACGTTTCGCTCGAAAACCGCCTTCTTTTCCCTTCGGGCAGTTGGCAGGTGAACAGCGAAGGCCGCCGGGCTATCGAGGAGATCACCAAAGTGCTCGTTTCCCAACCCGATATCCGCATTATGATCGAGGGCCATACGGATAATGTACCGTACCGGGGTTCGGGCGCCCTGAAAGACAACTGGGACCTGAGCGTGATGCGCGCCACGTCCATCGTGAAACTCATCACCGACAACAAAGCCATCAATCCCCGCAACATCACCGCGGCCGGGCGCAGCGAATACGAACCGGTGCTGCCCAATACCAATGCGGACAACCGGGCCCGCAACCGCCGTACGGAGGTGATCATCACCCCGGACCTGTCCGTGATCGAGAAAATGCTCGACGAACTCCAGATCGACTGATCCGTTTTCTCTTCTAAAAAAGTGCCGGAACAAAACTCCGGCGCTTTTTTATTCTCACCCCTACAGGAATTTTCCAATATTTTAACAGAGTAAAACCTTGCTTTTTAGGGGTGAAGTACCTACCTTGTTCTCGTTAAAAAACTACTGCTACCCTCACATGTGTGTACTTGAAGACCTTTACCGCCGTTATGGCGGAGAATCTCCCGAAGCGGAATTCCTGCGCCGGGGGAACGAAATGCTGGAGAAAGAAGACTACCACAAAGCCCTCGGGTATTTCGATGCCGCCGGGAACCATCCCCAAACATCGGCCGAAGCCCTTGAAGGAAAACTCAAAGCCCTTTTCGCACTCGAATCCTACGAGGATGCCGGCAAATGCATAGACCGGGCGCTACTCGATTTTCCGGAAAATACCGTCGCCTACAACTATAAGGCCTTGCTCCTGGCCCGCGAAGACCGGCTGGACGAAGCCATCGAATGTTTCGACCGCATCATCTCCATCACTCCTTCCGACGAGAATGCCTATCTGGCCAAAAGCGAACTTTTAGTAAAAAAAGGCGATTTCAAGAACGCCAGCCGGGTCGCGGAAGACCTTTTGTCCCGGCACCCGGAGTCCGAAGCGGCCAATTTCCAGGCAGCCAAAGCCTTTTTCGGACTTAAAGAATACGACAAGGCGATCAATCTGTTCGGGAAAGTTGTCCGCATGAACCCAGACAACGACAAAGCCGCCCTGGCACAGGACCGGTCGATCGAAAAATACCGCCGGTCGGAAAAGAACGAACTGCGGCTGGCCCTCACCCTGTTGGACAACAAGATGTACGCCGATTCCCTGCGGCATTTCGCCAATATGCTCTCCCGGGGGGAAAATACCGCCGAAGTCCATTATTTCCTCGGAAAAGCCTATAAAGGAGTGGGAGACACCGACCGTATGATAGAATCGATGGAGCAGGCTTTCCGCCTGGCCCCCCATTCCACGGCTCCTTATCTGGAGATCGGGGAGGAACTGATCGCCCAAGGGCGCTGGAAAGAGGCAGCCGTCTATTTCGATAAAGTATTGGAAACGGACCCTGAAAACCGGCTGGCCAATATCCGCAAGGGCGAATACCTTCAGGATTCCGGACAGAGCGCCGAGGCCGACCGGTATTTCGACCGTATCCTCGACAAAGACAGCAAGGACGCCGAAGCCTACCTGCGCAAAGGTATCTCGGCGATGGACCGCTATCCGGCCGCTGGCAATCCGATGCTCTACTTCGACAAAGCGATGGAGGCCAATCCGTCCTATGCCTTGCCGATGTATTACCGCGGGCAGTTCCAGATCCTTTCCGGGCAGAAAAAACGCTACGCCCTCGAATCGTTCAACAAAGCGGCTTTCCTGGCGGCCATGTCTTCGGACAACGCCCTGCTCGAAAAATGCCGCCACGCTATCAGCGAACTGGCCGCTAAATGCGACTGAACCGCTAAACGATCATTCCAATAAATCCTTAGGGAGTTCACACACGGGAATAGGGTTCATCTTATGGGCGTTGGCCGCATGGCGTGTCCGGTAAATCCGTATCACTTCCGCCTGGCGGCCGGTAAAGTCCTTTTCCGAAAATCCTTCCCGCACCCTATCCATCGCCCATTCGAGTTCGGGATAGGAGGCACCGATCTGCATACTGTCGGTTTGGTCGTCATCGAACAGCCCGTCGGAGGGTTCTGCATCCAAGATGCTCTGCGGTACGCCCAGATATCCGGCCAGTTCGTAGACCTGTGTTTTGGTCAGATCGCCGATAGGGCTCAGATCCACACCGCCGTCTCCCCATTTGGTAAAAAAACCGACCCCGAAATCTTCGATCTTATTACCGGTACCTGCCACCAAATATCCGTGAACCGCTGCCGCCTGGTAAAGGGCTGTCATCCTCAGTCGGGAACGGGTATTGGCCAGTGCCAGATCGTACGTTTTGCGGTCGTCACTGCGGGATAATACTTGGGCCAACGCATCGAAAGGCGCCGTCAGGTCGATATTTTCTACCCGTACGTTCGGGTATTCTTTCACCAAAAACGCGCATTGCTCTTCGGCACGCCCCACATGGCTGGCCGCCTGATGGATCGGCATCGTCAAACAGAGCACCGGCACTCCCGTACGGGCACACAGGGTCGATACCAGCGCCGAATCCACACCGCCCGACACCCCTACCACATATCCTTTCGTCCGGCTGTTTTGCAGGTAATCTTTCAGCCAGCCTGTAATAAATTCGGCCGTTTCCTTCTTTTTCATGGGCTATTCCGAGTATTTAACTCCGTAAAGTTACGCAAGGACGCGGGATTTTCCGCTTTGCGGAAAAAATAAAATGCCCTATATTGCCGTTTCAAAAGAAAACTTCCATGGAAAAGAACAAAGAGAACACCTTTACCTATACTTACTACGCCCGGCCCCAGGATATCCCGGCCGACGAATTGGAACTGATCCGTGCAGCGATGGCTGCCCGGGAAAATGCCTACGCCGCCTATTCCGACTTTCTGGTAGGGGCCGCCGTCCTGTTGGAGGACGGAACGGTAGTCACAGGGAACAACCAGGAAAACGCCGCTTTCCCATCGAGCCTCTGCGCCGAACGGGTAGCCGTTTACTATGCTTCCGCCGCGCATCCGGGAAAAAATATCCGCCGCATCGCCATCTCCGGCGGCCGCCGCGGGCAGGAGAACGGCGAACCGGTGGCCCCTTGCGGAGCCTGCCGGCAGGCGATCCTCGAATACGCCCAAAAACAGGAAAGCCCTATCGAGATCATTTTTACGGGCACTTCACCCGCCCCGGCTGTCAAAACGGCCGACATATCCGACCTCCTGCCGTTCAGTTTCGGCAAAGAAGACCTGAAACGATAATGCCAAACAAAAGCAGCCTTCTAAATAGAAGGCTGTTTTTTTATTTGGGATACGGCTATTTTTCGCCGGACTGCCGGTTTGGGAGAAATCCCGTCATGGGTTGTTTAGCGGGAGTGATTTTTTCCCCTCTGAGGCAAAGATACGCTCTTTCTTCTTTTACGGAAAAGGTACGCCACCGCATCCCAGGGATAATGGAACAACATCCGGGGGCCCGCATACCGCATCACTTCTTTTATGCGCTCCCGCATTTCGGGGAGGTAACAATGTACGATACAGGAGGAACAGTTCGGCTTTTCTTTCCCAAAAGGGCATTTTTCGAGCCGCTGCCAGGCATATTCCCTGAGTTCCCTGCACGAAGGGCAAAGTCCCTCCCGGTGCCTATGCTGCGCCCGGCAGTATACGGAGATCATTCGGGCCACTACCCGCGCCTGGTATCCGACTTGTGTTTCCTCGTCCGTTTTCATTGTTTCCCTTTTCCAAATATAAACATTTACAAAAAATGCCGGGTTTTACGCCGGCATTTGTCCTATTCTTTACGGCTCCCGGCCGTGAAATTACAATTTTTCAACCAATACCCACTGGCCGCTCTCTATCATCGCTTCGGCCTGTTTGTATTTCAGCTCCTGTGTTTCCCCATTGGAAATATTCTGGATCTTCACCCGGTCGTTCCGACCGATCTTGGGCTGTTCGCGCACGAAAGTGCGGGGCCTTTCCGGCTCTTCGGTCCGGTTGGCTACGCCCCGGCTCATATCGGGATCGCCTGTGCCTTCTCCTCCGCGGCCTTCCTTACCAACCACACGTTTCTGACGTTGGGCCGCTTCCACCCGGTCCGGGTCGGGCGCGGGCAGGTCAGCCTTGAACAGGAAGCCAACTACCTGCTCGTTCACGCGCTTTATCATCGCCTGGAACAGGTCGTAAGCTTCAAACTTATAGATGAGCACCGGGTCTTTCTGCTCGTACACGGCGGCGCGAACGCTTTCCCGAAGGTCGTCCATATCGCGTAGGTGCTGTTTCCACGCATCGTCCGTGATGGACAATACGAGATTTTTCTCGAAATCGAGGGCTACCTGGCGGCCCTGCGTATTGTAGGCCTTTTCCAGGTCGACCCCGATATGCATGGTCTTCACCCCGTCCGTAAACGGAACGCCGATCATCTTGTAGCGGTTGCCCTGGGTCTCGTATACGTTCTTGACGAACGGATAGATGGCCGCCGATATCTTTTCGATCTTCTGCTGGAATGCCTTGTAGATCACGTCGAACAACGCCTCTGTGAGCTGGTCCGCGTTCATGGCGGTAAACTGCTCTTCCGATACCGGATTGGGGACGGCAAACGTGTTCATCACGTTGTAATCAAATGCCTCGTACGTCCCGCCGTTCTTCTGCTCTTCAGCGATCACATAGCAAGTATCGTGGATCATATTGGCGATGTCCACCGAAAGGCGCTCCCCAAAAAGGGCATGGCGGCGGCGGCGGTAGATCACCTCGCGCTGGGAGTTCATCACGTTGTCGTATTCCAACGTATTCTTACGCGAACCGAAGTGGTTTTCCTCCACGCGTTTCTGCGCTTTCTCGACCATCTTGGTAATACGTTTGTCCTGTATCACGTCGCCCTCCTTGATGCCGAGGAACGCCATGATTTTGGCCAGTTTTTCCGAAGCAAAAAGACGCATCAGGTTGTCTTCAAGTGAAATGTAGAACTGGGAAGTTCCCGGGTCGCCCTGACGTCCCGAACGCCCGCGCAGCTGCCGGTCCACCCGGCGGGAATCATGCCGCTCGGTTCCGATAATAGCCAGACCTCCGGCCTGTTTTACTTCCGCCGGCAGTTTGATGTCGGTACCACGGCCCGCCATATTAGTGGCAATGGTCACTACGCCCGAACGCCCGGCTTCGGCCACAATCTCGGCCTCCTTCAGGTGCATCTTGGCATTAAGCACATTGTGGGGTATCTTCCGCAGGTTGAGCTGGCGGCTGAGCAGTTCGGACACCTCCACCGAAGTCGTACCTACCAGCACCGGGCGGCCGGCCTTGGACAGGCGTTCGATCTCGTCGATGATAGCGTTGTATTTTTCGCGCTTGGTACGGTACAGCAGATCTTCGCAGTCGTCGCGCAGGATAGGGCGGTTGGTCGGTATCTCCACCACGTCGAGTTTGTATATTTCCCAGAACTCGTTGGCCTCTGTCATCGCCGTACCGGTCATACCGGCCAGCTTGTGGTACATGCGGAAATAGTTCTGCAGGGTAACGGTCGCATAAGTCTGCGTCGAATCCTCGATCTTCACGTTCTCCTTGGCCTCGAGCGCCTGATGGAGTCCGTCCGAATAACGACGCCCATCCATGATACGGCCCGTCTGCTCGTCCACAATTTTGATCGCCCCGTCCATCACCACATATTCCACGTCTTTCTCAAACAGGGTATAGGCTTTCAGGAGCTGATTGATGCTGTGGATACGGCGGCTCTTGACACTGAAATCGCGGTAAAGGTCTTCCTTGGCTTTGGCTTTTTCAGCCTCCGGTTTTCCGGAAGATTCTATCTCGGCGGTCGCAATGCCGATATCCGGCATGATGAAGTAATTTTCGTCTTCATTGTAGCGGGAAAGGAACGCGATACCCTTGTCGGTAAGCTGGATGCTGTTGTGCCGCTCGTCGATAGTGTAATAAAGTTCTTCGTCCACCACCGGCATCAGGCGGTTGTTATCGCGCATATAGTAGTTCTCGGCTTCCTGCAAAAGACGCTTGTTATCCTCTTCGCTCAGGAATTTGATCAGGGCCCCGTTCTTCGGTGCGCCCCGGTACACCCGCAGCAGGAGTTTCGCTCCGCCTTCCTGGCGGTCGTCATAGTCGCGGTTGCCTTCGCCCAAAAGCTTTTTAGCTTCGACGAACATCTTGTTGGTCAGGCTTCTCTGTTCAGCTACGATACGTTCCACCTGGGGTTTCAGGTCGACATATTCCTGGCGGTCGTCACCACCTACTACCGGGCCGGAAATAATGAGCGGAGTACGGGCATCGTCGATAAGCACCGAGTCCACCTCGTCCACGATTGCGTAGTTATGCTCCCGTTGTACGAGTTCCTCGGCTTCGCGGGCGCCGTTGTCGCGCAGGTAGTCGAAACCGAATTCACTGTTGGTCCCATAGGTAATATCAGCCAGATAGGCCTTGCGGCGTGCCTGCGAGTTGGGCTCATGGTTGTCGATACAGTCCACGCTCAGTCCGTGGAACTGGAAGATCGGTCCCATCCACGCCGCGTCACGACGGGAGAGGTAGTTGTTCACCGTTACCACATGGACTCCTTTGCCCGGCAGGGCGTTCAGGTAGATAGGCAGGGTAGCCACAAGGGTCTTACCTTCACCGGTAGCCATCTCGGCGATCTTTCCCTGGTGGAGCACCATACCGCCAATCAACTGCACATCGTAATGCACCATATCCCAGGTAACGGGTTTTCCGGCGGCATCCCAGGTATTGCTCCATATGGCTTTCTCCCCGTTTATCGTGATGTTCGGATGGGTGGCGGAAAATTCCCGGTCGTACGGCAGGGCCGTCACTTCCAGCGACGGATTGTTCGCAAATCGGCGGGCGGTTTCCTTCACTACAGCAAAAGCCTCGGGAAGTATCTCGTTCAGAATGCCCTCCGTTATTTTATAAACCTCTTTCTTGAGTTCGTCGGCCTGGTTGAACAGGGCCTCTTTTTTCTCCAGGTTCTCGTTCTCGGCCTCCGCCTGGGCCTCCAGGGAAGCGATTTCGGCTTCTTTATCGGCTACGGCATCGTGTATCTTCTGTTTGAATTCCTGTGTCTTGGCGCGAAGCTCGTCATTCGACAGGACCTCGAGCCCTTCTCCGAAGGCAAGTGTCTTGTCTACCAGCGGCATTATCTGTTTGATATCCTTGGCGGACTTATCGCCGAAGAATAGCTTCATTACGCTTTCTACAATACTCATGAATATGGTTTTTAATATTAAATTTAAATTCCGTTAATCCTAAGGCAAAGATAGAGATAAAAAAAAGCAGATTGGGGACACAACCTGCTTTTTATGGCGAGGAAAGAATTATTTGGCCTTGCCTTTACAATTCCTTAATATTCCTCTTCGTTCCACAGGAAGTCGTCGTCCGTGGGGTAATCGGGCCACAATTCTTCCATCGATTCGTACATCTCTCCTTCGTCTTCCGCCGCCTGGAGGTTTTCCACTACTTCGAGCGGAGCCCCGGTGCGGATCGCGTAGTCAATGAGTTCGTCTTTGGTGGCCGGCCAGGGAGCATCACTGAGATACTGCGCCAATTCAAGTGTCCAGTACATAGTTATTAGTATTTTAGGCGGCCTATTCCGCCGTTAAGAGGTGCAAAAATAATCTTTTTTCCCAGTTTCGCAAGGAAAACGCCCGATTATTTTGCCGCGATACTGTTAAAAGGAAGTATAACCTCAAAACCCTTGTGCCTGAGGTATTCAGGAGCATCTTTCCCCGTAGCCAGGAAAAAGTCGCCGCCCCATGCCCCGAGGCTCTTTACTACCCCGCCCCGGTAATCGGAAAACAGCCTTTCCCTCACCGGTTGTATATCCAGCAAATCTCCGACCAACGTCTCATGGCGGACAATCAATTCTTCAAATTTTTCCAACCCCGTACAGGCCCGCATTTCCCGGGTCATCTGTGTCGCTTGCTCCGCCGTTTTCCGCCGAACGTCTGCCGGAATAGCCCGGTAACGTTCTACGGCCTTGCGGGTATCCTGTTTTACCCCACTGTACACGAAAAAAAGGGCATCCGCGAACGGCGGCCGGTACTCGATCTCTTCCCACGAAGGGACCCCGTCTTTCAAAGCGTAAACGATCGCATTGCCGCGCCCGATCCCGGCACAGGCCACGTCGTACCCGCTTCCGGGCAGCACTTCCCGCACCAGGACAAAAGGATCGACCCCTGCCCAGCGGCCCAAAATATAAATAAGCGTGGAAGAACTTCCCACGCCCCACGAACGGTCAAATCCGGCCCGTATGACAACCTTTTTTCCCGCCGGGGAGAAACCGGAATTATGCCTGATACAAACTTTCAGAATAGAAGATAACAGCCCGGCGACTTTTGCATCGGAGGATTCAAGAATACCCCCTGCAGCATCGAACCGGCCCGAAAACCAGAGACTCCCGTCCTTTTCCAGGCTTTCCCACTGTAAAAAATCCCCGGAAATATTTTCCACCGACAGCCTTTGCCCGACGTTCAGCCCCAAAGCAAGCGCCTGGGCCCCGTCCAGCACGAGGTATTCCCCGGACAGCAGCAGCTTCCCCCGTCCGAAGAACTCATTGGCCATCGTTCGGATATGTTTTCAGATAGAATTCCCGGCCGTCCCATTGGCCGTAAGTGTAGAAAGTGAGCCAGTCGCCCAGGTTGATGTACCGCGCTCCTCCTTCCAACTGCTTGTCGATAGCCAGGTGGCGGTGTCCGAATATGAAGTAATCGAAGTGTTCTTTTTTCAGCGTATCCGTACAGAACATGTACAGCCACTCGCGGTCGTCGCCCAGATATGTATTTTCCGAACGGCCTGTCGCCGTGCGGGAGCGCCGGGAAAAATAATCGGCCAGGCGGATGGCGAAATCCGGATGCAGCAAATGCGAGAACAGCCAGCGGGCGAAACCATTTTTGAACAGGGCTTTCATCATTTTGAATTTCCGGTCTTTCGGCCCCAATCCGTCGCCGTGCCCTACGAAAAAGCGTTTGCCTGAAATATCGAATTCGCGGGGTTCGTGGAACAGGACAACACCTGTTTCCTCGACGAAATAATCCTTGGCCCACATATCGTGGTTGCCGGAGAAATAGTACACCGGGATACCCGCATCGACGAATTCCGCGATCTTGGCCAAGATGCGCACATACCCTTTAGGCACTACTTTCTTCCACTCGTACCAGAAATCGAACACGTCCCCGCACAACACCAATACATGGCAGTCGGGACGTATCTCGTTCATCCAACGGACGATGAGCTTTTCCTTTTCCCTCGTATTGAGAAATCCCCGCACGCCCAAATGCATATCGGAAGCGAAATAGACGCTTTTACCTTCGGGCAGGGATATCTTTATTTTTTCCATCCTTTACTTTCCGTTATCGCAGGCATGCCACTCCGCATACGAGGTCGCCGTTTCATACAGCCGAAGGCTGTCCAACGAAATACCCGCAGGGAGTTCCTCCAGTATCTTTCCGGCAAAATCCGCCAGCAGCATCTCGCATGTGGGCGGGAAATGGCACTCCACGATTTTCATGCCTACGCCTTTCCCGGCCAGCGAGCGGGAAATATCCCCCTGCGGCGATTCGGCATACACCATGAAACTATGGTCCAACGGCTCGACGATGCGGCGGTTCACGATGTCCTTAAGCACCGAAAAGTCCACCACCATCCCGTTCTTCGGATGACCCGGCGTCTCCATCGGAGCCCCTTTGACCGTCACGAACAGGCGGTAGGAATGGCCGTGTATATTGGAACACTCCCCGTCGTAATTGTACAGGGCGTGAGCCGCCTCAAAACCGAATTCTTTTGTTACTCTTATGATCGCCATATAAAAATTCCGGCAGCGCATTTCATACCTCTGCCCGTGCAAATGTAATAAACTGTTTCCATTTAATAAAAGGCCGGAGGCCGGCTGCGGCGCACCTCTCCCGGCACAAAATTCCGGTCAAAAACCCTCCGGGACGTTAACCACGTGCTGCAAATCCGGAAAATAACGCTTCAGACTGTTGCGGACAATCCCTCCGAGAGTGATCTCACTCACCGGACAGGTTTCACACACGCCCGTCAGGGACACCTCTATCTCCCGGCCGTCATCCGAAATACGCCGGAGCGCAATATCGCCTCCGTCGCCGTTCAGGATAGCGCGTACATCGTCCAGCGCCTTTTCGGCCAGTTCATACCGGGGGTCTTTGGACTGTTCCACGGGTCACTGTTGTTCCACCTCGCTCTTTTGGGCGAATTCGGCCACTTCCCCGGCTATCTCCGCAAAAGCCTTGCCTATCGGGGCATTAGCTTCCAAGGCGGCCGGCCGACCGGCGTCGGACGCTTCGCGGATGGATTGCACCAGCGGTATTTCCCCTAAAAACGGTACTTTGTAATCGGCGGCCAACGCTTTGCCTCCTTCCCGGCCGAAGATATAGTATTTATTCTCCGGAAGTTCGGCCGGGGTGAAATAGGCCATATTTTCGATCAGCCCGACAATCGGGACATTGATATTCTTGTTGAGGAACAGTTCGATTCCACGCCGCGCATCGTTCAGCGCCACATTCTGGGGCGTAGTGACGATGATCGCCCCGGTAAGAGGCAGCGAGCCGGTAAGGGTCAGATGTACGTCGCCCGTACCGGGAGGCATATCGATGAGCATGAAGTCCAGCGCGCCCCACTGCGTTTCGAATATCATCTGCTGGAGCGCTTTGGTGGCCATCGCTCCGCGCCAGGCCATAGCCTGGTCGGGCTTGGCGAAGAAACCAATCGACTGCAGTTTGATTCCATAGGCTTCTATGGGGGTCATCATATCTTTTCCGTCGTGCTCTACGGCAGTAGGCATCGCATTTTCCACGTCGAACATAATAGGCATCGAAGGGCCGTATATATCAGCATCGACCAAGCCTACTTTATAGCCGGCCTTGGACAGGGCGATGGCCAGGTTGGCCGACACGGTGGATTTTCCCACGCCCCCTTTGCCCGAAGCGACGGCGATGATGTGCTTTACCTGAGATATGGATGTTTCCACCGGGGCTATCGGGTCATCCTGCGGCTTTTCACTACCCACATTTACCGAGACCTCGGCTTGGGGGTATAATTTTTCTATCAGGTATTTTATCTGATTTTCCACTTTGCGGCGCATATTCAGGGCCGGCGAAAAAATAACGGCTTCCACATGCACTTTACTGCCGTCCACCTTTACCTCGCGTATTCCCCCCATCGAAACGATGTCCTGCGAAGTGCCGGGCATATTTACGGGGCGGAGGGACTCCACGATCTTCTCCTTGTCGAATTCCATGGTATAAAATTAAGTTAGATCACAAATCGAATACGGATTCCCGGCGTTGGAAAACCAGGTCCTTCATTTTCAGTCCAAACGCCATCATCAGGTACAACACATACGAAATCCCGAGGGTAAAAAATGCGCTGTATATCATGAACACCCGCATCGAGTTCGTGCGGATGGCCATGCGCGAAGTGACCCGCTTGCACACCCCAAACCCGTGCCGGGCGAGGTATTTACGTATTTTTTCCGTCATACACTTCCTCCTTCTTTTTTAGGCATGTCAAAAATAATCAATATTTTCCATTAAAAATTTTTCCATAACATAATTAATCGTAATTTTGGCACAGCCTCCGACCGGAACCGGCCGAGGTGTTTTTTATCTATTTATTTATTTCTAAACAGTTTACATTGATGAAAATTTTTGCCGCAAAGCTATCCCCGAACACTACTTCGGAATCTTTGCAAGCTCTTTTCGAGCAGTATGGAGAAGTTTCTTCTTCCAAAGTGATCATGGACCGCGAAACAGGCCGTTCAAAATGTTACGGCTTTGTCGAGATGCCGGATGACGAACAAGCGCGCCAGGCTCTCGAATCACTCAACGGGGTAGAGTACGAAGGCTCTACGATCGCAACTAAAGAAGCTATCCCCCACGACGATTACAAGAAGACCAGCGGTGGTGGCTTCGGCCAGCGTCGCGAAGGAGGATTCCAGCGTCGTGAAGGTGGTTTCCAGCGCCGTGAAGGCGGCTTTGGCCATCGCGACAGCGGAGGATTCCGCCCGCGCCGTGAAGGAGGAAGCAGCTACGGAAGCCGCGATGGCGGATTCCAGCGCCGGGATAATTACTCCGACCGCTCGTCCGGCTACAATCGTGGCGGATACAATTCCCACGACGGTGGCGACCATTCATCCGAGAATAATTTCTAGACTTTCGTATAGAAATTAGCCCAAAACCACAACTGCCCGTAAAACCAAAGTTTTACGGGCAGTTTTTATTGATACAAGAGATTTATAATTTCCGGGCCACCAACGACCGGGCCAGGGACAAATAATGTTCCCTGAACTCCTGGGAAAATGGCAGGCGGGACACACAACCCAGCGCCTTTTTCGTGAAGCCTGCTATCGC
>OWIO01000143.1_pt1 | contig 61624 bp, 54 predicted proteins | sample 1733011 | NCBI WGS metagenome assembly OWIO01 (sample SAMN05065779, study PRJEB22554) | human gut metagenome | biome: ENVO:2100002; feature: ENVO:00000062; material: ENVO:00002003 | host: Homo sapiens | place: USA | reverse complement strand
TCTCTGACGATAAATTCCCTGCCGGCGGGAAAACTTACATCGAAAATTACCCTGCCATTGACGAAGCAAGATCGGAAATCGAACTAGCTGTAAGATCGTAGGCCATTACCGTGCGACCTTGAAGACGCTGCTGAGTTTCTCGCTTAATGCCGCCATATCCTGTCCGATTTTATCGTTGGTAATTCGGGCATAGATTTGGGTCGTGGTGATCCGCTTATGCCCCAGCATCTTGCTGACCGTTTCCAGCGGTACGCCCTGCGTGAGCGTAACCGTCGTGGCGAAGGTATGACGGCTCTGGTGTATTGTGGGGTTGAACGACAGACCGGCGTGTCTGGCAACATGCCGCAAGGACATGTTCAGCGTATTATAAGTGCCTTTGAGCGGAAAGACCCGGTCGCCTGAGAGGTGCATATCCTTATAACGCTCGTAGAGCATTTCGGCAACGGGAAGAAGTTTGACCCGGAACTGCGTACCTGTTTTCTGGCGCCTGTCGATAATCCAGCGCTCTCCGTTATCGTCCGTATGGATGTCCGCGTGGGTGAGTTTTACTACGTCTGCATGGCTCAGGCCCGTAAAGGCGCAAAAGACGAAGGCGTCACGGTTAATGCCCGTACGGTAGTTGGGAAGTTCGACGTCCATCACGGCCTGCAATTCCGAAGCCGAGAGGTAGCGCCGTTCGGCGTATTTGGGCCTGACATAGAACCCGGCGAAAGGATCGGCGGCAATCCAGCCGTTCTTATACGCCGTGTAGGTCATCAGCTTCAGTTTCTTGATGGTCGAATGGATCGTCCCGGAACGCATCCCTTGTACCGAGGAGAGGTAGACCACGAACTTTTCGATAAACTCCCGCTTCAACTCTTTGAACGAAATGTCCTTGACATGATATTCGTATTCGAGGAAGGAGGCAAGACGGCGGCGGCGCTTGCAGTAGTCCTCATAGCTGGAATAGGCGCGGTCTTTGCCTACACGTTTGAGAAAGCCTGCAAGATATTTGTCGAAGGTCTGCAACAGCAGCCGGCAATCGTCGCCCATACCGAGGAAGGCGTTGCGGACTTTTTCGGCCGTAACGTATGAATCCCGGTCGCAGAGACGCTGATACTGTTTGCCGATATTGGTTTTGATGTTCTCCAACTTTTCATTGAGGCGTTGGGCTTCGAGGCTTTTGCCTGCGGCTTTGTTCGCTTTGGCATCCCAGAGAGAAGAACGGACGGTGAGTTTGCAGCTGAACTGCGACATCGTACCATTAATCGTGATACGACCCATGACGGGAACCTGACCATGTTTTTCCGACTGCCTTTTCACGTAGAAAAAGACTTTGAAAGTGCTGCGTTGCATGATAACCTGAACTTTGTGGTTTTGTTAAACGTTAAGTCAGGTTATTTGTTATGCGGAAATCCAACACAATAAGCTGAAAACAAGCACCTTAGTGTAAATCAAAGCATTTCGGGCAGGTAAACGGATAAGTAACACAACTCACCGTTAATCCTGCCCGATTCTGCAATTTTATTGCTCGGAACAGATGCAGAACAGGGAATTAAATACCTGTAAACATGATATTTACTCTTTCCTGCGCTTCTCTTTACCTACAAATACCGAACCCTTCGGGGTCCGCCGCATGTTTTTTCCGGGGATGGCCGGAGGCCTTTACAGGTGGATCGCCGCGCCCAGGGCCGCTTCGGCGGCTTCCATGACGCCTTCGTTCATCGTCGGATGGGCGTGGATCGTGCGGGCGATCCGGTGGGCCGTGACGCCCAGCGTGCGCGCCAGCGTCGGCTCGGCCAGCATCTCGGTCACCGACGCCCCGACCATGTGCGCCCCCAGCAGGCGGTCCTCTTCGTCGAAGAGCAGTTTGACGAATCCGTCGCGGTCGCCCGCCGCCGTGGCCTTGCCCGATGCGGTGAAGGGGAAGCGGCCGGCTTTATAGGCGATGCCGCGCTCCTGTGCCTGCTGTTCGGTCATGCCGACCGACGCCACCTCGGGCTGGGTGAAGATGCACGACGGAATGGTCGTGTAGTCCACCGGCGCGGGGTCGAGTCCGCAGATGGACTCCACGCAGCAGACGGCCTCGGCCGAAGCCACGTGCGCCAGCGCCGGACCCGGCACGATGTCGCCGATGGCGTAGACGCCCGGAACGTTGGTGCGGTAGAATTCGTCCACGACGACCTTGTCGCGTTCGACGGCGACGCCCAGCTCTTCGAGGCCGATGCCTTCGATGTTGGATTGGATGCCCACGGCCGACAGCACGACATCGGCCGTCAGGGTCTCCGCGCCTTTTTTGCCCTCGATCTCCACTTCGCAAAGCCCTTCGGCGTTGACCTTCACTGCTTTCACCGTGGTCGAAGTGAGCACCGTCGCGCGCAGTTTGCGGAATGCGCGCTCCATGGTCTTCGACACCTCCTCGTCTTCGAGCGGCATCATGCGGGGCATGTATTCGACGATGGTGACCCGCACGCCCAGCGAGGCATAGAACCAGGCGAATTCGCTGCCGATGGCTCCCGAACCTACGACGATCATTGATTCGGGCAGGCGCGTGAGCGTCAGCGCCTGCCGCGACGAGATCACATGCTCGCCGTCGATGGGCATGAAGGCCATTTCGCGCGGCCTGGCTCCCGTGGCGAGGACGATGTGGTCGGCCTCGTACTCCGCCCCGTCGACGTCTATGCGCCCCGGGGCCGTGAGCCGCCCGAATCCGGGGATCAGGTCGATCTTGTTCTTGTTCAGCAGGAACCGCACGCCCTTCGACATGGTTTCGGCCACGCCGCGCGAACGCGCCACGATGGCTTCGAGGTTGGGGCGCACCTCCCCTGCAAGTTCCAGTCCGTAATGCTCCGCGTTTTTGCAGTATCCGTAGACCTGCGCGCTCTTGAGCAGCGCCTTGGTCGGGATACAGCCCCAGTTGAGGCAGACGCCTCCCGGTTCGGCGCGCTCCACGAGCGCCGTCTTTTTCCCTAACTGCGCGGCGCGGATCGCCGCCACATAGCCTCCGGGGCCGCTGCCCACGATGATGATGTCGTACCGCATCATTTCACTACTTTTAGTATTTCACCATTGTCTTTGGCCACGGCGCGCTTCCATTTCTCGTTGTAGCCCGGGAACTGGATCTTGCCGGGAATCTGTTTCCCGTTGCCGTTGTCGACGAAATGCGCCGCAGAGCCGTCGCCGTCGAGGAACGTCAGCACGTCGCCGTGCTCGCTCTTGACGTTGCCGTCCATGTATTTCACCAGCAGATAGTTGTTGAGCCGCTGCCAGCGGTCGAACAGCTGCTGCGCCGTCTCCACGCTCAGCTGCGTGAGGTGGCTGCGGCGTGCCTCGGGCGACATTTTTCCGACTCGGGCGTTGAGTGCCTGCACGTTGCGGAGCATGTCGTTCTCCCACTTGTCCGTGACCTTGCGGATGTCCGCGGAGATCATGTCGTAGCGCATGTAGGCGAAATTGGTCGTGCGGTTGAAGAGCCAGAACGCCGACGTGGGCGAATATTCGAGCATCGAGCCGTTGTCCTCGCGGAAACACCCGGGGACCTCCTGCGCCGAGCAGAAGATCGGCGTCAGGCACGAGGTGGCCGCGTCGTCCACGCCGAACCAGAGGATGCCCATGTCGCGCGTCACGTCGGGCCGGGCCTGCGCCACGAACCAGAATCCGGTCTGCTGGGTGGCCGTGGCGCGCTCGTTGACGTACTTCACGCCGTCGACCTCGAATTCCATCGGACGCCAGCGGTAGGGGCAGTTGTGGCCTCCCGCACCGAGGTCCGCGGTCATGTCCATCGGGGTCCCCTCGTAGTGGTCGCGCATGCAGTCGAAGAGCGTCTTGGGCGACACCTTCGCGCGGGGCTTGACCCACAGCGGCATGCGGTTGTTCTTGTTGTGGCCCATCGCGTAGTCGGTGTATCGGTCCATGTAGTCGGCCACGGTGCGGAAGAAGGCCCACACGCGGGCTTCGCAGGCGCGCATGCCGCCGAAATCGAGCGGCGCGTAGGCGTCCGAGAAGCTGAAATCGGCGTCCGGGCCGTCGTAGTAACCCATTTCACGGGCGAACGAGATCACGTCCGGGGAGTAGAGGCAGTTCTCGGGATCGTCCTTCGGGAAGGTGGTGATGCGGGCCTGGTTGGCGTGGGCCGAGACGTAGCCGTCGGGAATGCGGCGGGCCACCCAGACGATGCCTTTGCGGGCGTTGCCGCCCTTGCCGTCGTCCTTGAAACCCTTGCCGATCAGCTCCATGATCCACGCTTCGTCGGGGTCGGCGATCGAGAACGACTCGCCGCTCGACGCGTAGCCGTAGGTGTCGGCCAGCTCGGCGATCACGCCGATGGCCTCACGTGCGGTTTTGGCACGCTGCAAGGTGATGTAGATCAGCGACCCGTAGTCCATGCGGCCCGTCGAGTCCTCCAGTTCGGGGCGGCCTCCGTAGGTCGTCTCGCCGATGATGAGCGAATGTTCGTTCATGTTGCCGATGGTCGACCAGGTTTCGCGGACCTGCGGGATGTCCGTCAGGTAACGGCCCGTGTCCCATTCGTAGACGGGCAGCATCGCCCCGGATTTGTGCTTGCCGCCGGGGGTGTGGTACAGTGCGCCGTAGAGCGCGTGGGAGTCCGCCGCATAGGTGACCATCACCGAACCGTCGGTCGAGGCTCCTCGGGTGACGATGAAATTGGTGCAGGCCGACGCCGCGCCGTATGTGAGGGCGGCCGCCGCTGCAAGAATCAATCGGATTTTTTTCATGCTTTTCAGGTTTTGAGACCAAAGATACGAAAAAGTCGGATGGATTCAAAACCGAATCTTCCGACTGATGAATAAAAGTGTCGTTACGACGCCAAAGATGGAAAACAAATCGGATAACGGCGAAAAAACGTTATCTTTGTGAGCGGATGCGCTTTCTGCGCACCCCGGAAATACCCCCCCCGGAGTGGTGGTAAAAATATGAAATCCAGCTATTTGAATGAGAAAGATGCTGTTTCTGCTCCTTTCCGGGGCGATCTTCGGGGCCTGTTCTCCGGACAAGGACCGGGTTCCCGTTTTCGTGAAGAACGTCGTCATGCCGCCCGATTCGTGGGTCTTTGCGCCCGGCGACGGGGTGACCGTCTCGGCCGAAGGGTTCGAGGCTGATGACGAAATCATGCTCGAAATCCATTGGCAGGAGAGTGCCGGGGGGTTCGCTCCGGAGGGCTATGCCAAGGGAGTGCGCGGGATCGTCACGGTGCGTTCCGCCACGAGCGTCACCTTTCTGGCCCCGGGGCACTACCCCGCTTCGACGGTTCGGGTGCTGTTGCTCCGCCGCGGCAGGATGATGCCGCTGGGCAAGATCCGCGTTGCCGACGGAACCCCGAAAGCCGAAGCGCTCTACGGCATTTCGAAATCCGATACGGACGAAACCCTGATCGACCGCATCGACCTGTCAACGGGCGGGGTGACACGTGTTGCGACGCTCGGCATCGGCCGGGGAATCGCCTGCGCCGTGGGGCTTCCCGGCTCGGGCTGGATTTACGGCGTCTGCTCCGGTTCGATGGCAGGTTTCGACCTCACGATGAATTATTATGACGATTTCGGATACCGGAATAGTCTCTTGGCCGGGCATATCTCCGATTCCTCCGTCGGACTCCTTTCCTACAATGCGGAGCGGCTGACGCTGACGACCCGAAGCGCGACCCGCTCTCCCTCCCCGGTTCCGGTCTCCTGGCAGGTGCCCGACGAGGTTGTGCAGACGCTGGCCGTGCAGCCGTTCGTGCGGGTCGGTTCCGACCTGCTGCTCGCGCAGCGCAATGCCGACGGGACGTGCGCTCCGCTGGTGTTGAGGGTCTACGGCGGGGCGGGACCGGGCGAAGCCGTCGGGGCCGATGCGATGATCCCCTTTTGGACCGTGGTCGCCTCGGCCGACGAGCCGGAAAAACGGTATCAGGTCGGCGGCTATGCCGTGTCGGCCGGGGGCAAAACGCAGCTGCGGCTGTTCAACGCCGCCGGTGACGGCGCTTTCGGCGAGACGCTGGCCGAAGTTCCGGGCACGGCGCTTTCGGTCACGGAGTATGCTCCCGATAAGGATTCGCTGGAAATCTACCTGCTGTGCGAGGCGGACGGCATGCGCCGCATCCACGTCTACGATGCGCTGAAGAAGACGCAGCGGACCCTTCCCGGGGAGTTCGGCTGCTCGGAGATCGTCATGGCGAAATAGTGTTTTCGCGCAGAAAAACGAGTCGCAGGCCCGGATTTTTCCCGGGTCTGTTTCGTGTTGTACGAATTTTGCGTATTTTTACCGGGTAAATACCGAAAAGCTTATGTCTTCAATAGCCTGTCAACTGTCGTTCGTGCGCTCGACGCTTCCCGAGGGGGTGAAGCTGGTCGCCGTGTCGAAAACCCACCCTGCGGAGGCGATCCGCGCGGCCTACGACGCCGGCCACCGCGTTTTCGGCGAGAGCCGCCCGCAGGAACTGCGCGAAAAACACGAAGCCCTGCCCAAGGACATCGAGTGGCACATGATCGGCCACCTGCAAACCAACAAGATCAAATACATCGCCCCGTTCGTCGCGCTGATCCATTCGGTCGACAGCGCGCGGCTGGCCGAGGCGATCCAGCGCGAGGCGGCCAAGTGCGGCCGGACGCTCGAAATCCTCCTGGAGATCCACGTCGCCGAGGAGGAGACCAAGACGGGCTGGAATATGGCCGAACTGATGGAGTATGTCCGCACGGCCCCGTTTGCCCGTATGCCGGACGTCTGCGTGCGGGGCGTGATGGGCATTGCCACCAATACCGACGACGGCACGGCGATACGCCGCGATTTCATGGAGCTGAAACGCTGTTTCGAACTGCTGCAACCCTACTTCGGGCCGCGGTTCGACACGCTGTCGATGGGCATGTCGCACGACTATCCGCTGGCGGTCGAGTGCGGCTCGACGATGGTGCGCGTCGGCTCGTTGATATTCGGCCGGCGCGGGCTTAAGAAGCCCGTTTTATGAGTGGTTGCTGTACGAATGATAAATTATACCAGACTTATATGAAAATCGGATTTCTTGGATTCGGAAATATGGCGCAGGCCATGGCGGGCGGGTTTGTCCGCTCGGGGGCCGTGCAGCCCGGCGACATCGGTGCGTGCGCGCGCGACCGGGCGAAACTGCGGCGCAACACGGAGCCGCAGGGCTTCCGGGCTTTCGACGACGCGGCGGCGGTCGCGGAGTTCGCCGATCTGGTCGTCGTCGCCGTGAAACCCTATCAGGTCGAGGCGGTGCTTGCGCCCGTCCGGGAACAGCTGGCGGATAAGATCGTCGTTTCGGTGGCCGCGGGCGTTACGTTCGACGACTGCGAGCGGATGCTCGCCCCCGGCACGCACCATTTGAGCATCGTTCCCAATACGCCCGTTTCGGTCTGCGAAGGCATCGTCGTCTGCGAACGCCGCCATTCGCTTTCGGACGGGGAGTGGCGGCAGGTGGAGGCGCTCTTCTCGAAGATCGGTCTCGTCCTGCCGATGGACACCGCCCTGCTCGGCATATCGAGTGCCGTCTGCGGCTGCGGCCCGGCGTTCGTCGCCATGTTCATCGAGGCGCTCGGGGACGCTGCCGTCAAGCACGGCGTTGCGCGTGCCGACGCTTACCGCATGGCGAGCCAGATGATCGTCGGGACCGGGAAATTGCAGCTCGCCTCGGGGCAGCATCCCGGTGCGATGAAGGACGCCGTCTGTTCGCCCGGCGGAACGACGATCGCGGGCGTCGCCGAACTGGAGCGCAAGGGCTTCCGCGGCGCGGTGATCGACGCCATCGACGCTATTCAGAACAAAAAATAACCTGCCCGCCTAAAAGCCGGGTTTTAGGGGCGGACGATGGCTTCGGGACGCTTGTCATCCGGTTCTGCGTCCGCCCGCTTAAAAAGCGGGATTCAGGGGGCGATAGACAGTCTTCTGGCGTCCGGAACGGTTCTGCGCCCGGGGCCGGGAATCGTTTTTTGGGGGCTGCGGGACGAAGCGACGCCGTTTGCGTCCGAATAGGAAAACCGCCGGACCTTTTCGAAAAGGTCCGGCGGTTTCTCTATCGGGAGCTGCCTATCGCACCCGCAGCGAGCGTCCGATGCGCAGCACGGTGGTCGATTTGATGCCGTTCAGGCGGCAGATGTTCGTCACGGTCGTTCCGTAGCGCCGGGCGATGCCGCCCAGCGTGTCGCCCGAACGGATCTTGTAGTATTTCATGGCCGCTTTCTCGGCGGCTTCCTTCTTGTCCTGCTCCTCGTTGGCGATCTCGTCTTCGAAATCCTGTCCGGCGTTGGAGTAGATGCTGAAGAACGACTTCTTCAGGAGGAAGGTCTCGCGGCTCAACGTTCCGTTCTTGAAATCGATCAGGCGTTCGGGGTCGAACGACTGTCCGTAGTAGCGGGTCTCGAAGTGGAGATGAGGTCCCGTCGATCGGCCCGTCGAACCGCCCAGACCGATGATCTGCCCCGCTTCGACCCATTGGTCGGGTTCCACCAGACGTTCCGACAGGTGGCCGTAGTAGGTCTCCAGCCCGTTGTCGTGGCGGATGATCACCAGGTTGCCGTAACCGCCCCTGTTGTACTGCGAGATGCGTACGCGGCCGCAGAAGGTGGCGTAAACCGGGTCGCCTGTCTTGAGCGGCAGGTCCACGCCCTGATGCTGGCGCCGGCGTCGCGGACCGTATTTGCCGCGCGGGTGCACCGAACCCTGATAGGGGCAGTGGTAGCTGGTCAGCGAGTCGACGAGGTCGATCACCACCGATTTGGGCATTTCCGACATGTCGACCTCCTTGTAGGGAAAGAGCGTCGTCGTGTCCCAGTATTTCTCGAAAATCGTGCTGTCTTTGGCCACCTCGCGGTTGAGGACGTATTTCCACGAATTGTTGCTGTACAGGATCACCTGCACGGCGTCGTTTTCCGTGGCGAGGGTGTCGAGCACGGTCAGGCCGTTGGTGTCGAAAATGGACTCGATCTTTGTGGGCCGGAGACGGAGGCGCAGCGCCGCCACGGAATCCGCCGCGGCCTGCTCCGGGTCGACGACCGGATCGGGAGCGGCCGTCTCGCTCTCAGCCGTTTCATCCCGCTGTTCGGCAACGGCGACGAGGTTTTGCAGCGAGTCGATCAGCGCGGCCTGCCGCGACGCCACCAGGCGCAGCGAATCGGCCGCGGCGATTTCGCGGGCCGCCGCCTCTGTCGTCCGCGTGTTTTTGGGCTTGCGGGCCGTCGCGGTGAAGATCATCGAGAGGGCGATAAGGGTGAAAATGTATTTTTTCATAGTCTCTTTCTTATTGTTGCTTGATCAGCTCTTCGGCGGCTTCCAGCGCCTTGTAGAATTCCTCGCCGAAACGGCGGACGATCGGTTCCCGGAGGGCTTTGTAGACCGGAATGCCCAGCCTGGCGCCGCACCGGCGGGCCGGGGCGCACACCGACCAGCGGTGGTAGTTGAGTCCCACCGTGCCGTTCGAGAAGCGCATCACGCGGATCGGATAGAGGTGGCACGAAATCGGCTTGCGGAACGGGGTCTTGCCTTCGGCCCACGCTTTTTCGATGGCGCAGAGCGTGACGCCGTTTTCCGTGTAGGTATAGGCGCATTGGGCGTCGTCCACGAGCGGCGTCGTCAGGTCGCCGTCTTCGTCCACGACCATGAATCCCTGCCGTTCGACCGACTCGATGCCTTCCGCCGTCATGTAGGGTTTGTAATTGGGGTATTCGCGTTCGAGGATCTCCACCTCGTCGGCTTCGAGCGGCGCCCCGGCGTTGCCTTCGACGCAGCAGATCCCTTTGCACTGCGCGATGTCGCAGGCGAAACACTCGCGCAGCAGGTCGGCGCTTACGATTTTGTCGTCTATCTCGATCATTTGCGGCAGGTGTCGGCGATGATGATGTCATAGAGTTCTCCGAGCGACATGCCCATTTCGCGGGCCTGTTTGGGAACGATGCTTCCCCCGCTCATGCCGGGAATCGAGTTCAGCTCGATGAAATAGGGCACGCCCGCGGGGGTGACGATGAAGTCTACCCTTACGACGCCCGAACAGCGGCAGGTGCGGTACGCCTCGCGGGTCATGCGGTTCAGCTCGGCCTTCACCTCCGGGGTGATGTCCGCAGGGGTGATTTCGTCGGAAAATCCGGCGGTGTATTTGGCTTCGTAGTCGAAGAAATCCTTCTTCGAAACGATCTCCGTGATCGGGAAAACATACTCCCTGCCGCCGGCGACGAGCATGCCGCAGCCCATTTCGCGGCCCGCGACACACTCCTCGATCAGGATTTCGTCGCCCTGGGCGAATGCCGCTTCGATGGCCGTCGGAAGCTCCTCCGGGGCGTGCACCTTCGTCACGCCGAACGACGAGCCGTTGGCGTTGGGCTTCACGAACAGGGGCATTCCCAGTTCCGCGACGATCTGCGCCGGGTCGAACGCTTCGCCGCGGCGCAGGAAGACCTCGCGGGCCAGGTTGACACGCCCTGCGAGCGTGCGTTTGGCGGTGATCTTGTCGAAGGTGATGACCGACGAGGTCATCGAGCACGACGAATAGGGAACGCCCATCATGTCGAGGTAGCCTTGCAGCTTGCCGTCCTCGCCGGGCGTGCCGTGAATGATGATCAGCGCGTAGTCGAACGCCTTGCGCACACCGTCGACGGTGATCGAGAAATCATTCTTGTCCACCTGCCACTGCCGCCCGTCGGGGGCCGTGTGGTGCCAGTCGCGGCCGTGGAGGTCGATGACCGTGATGTCGTATTTCGAGTGGTCGAGGGCCGCCTCGATCAGGGCGGCGCTCTGAAGGGCGATTTCCCGTTCGGGCGAATCGCCGCCTGCCAGGAGGGCTATCTTCAAACGTGTCATTTCAGGGGTTGTATATATCTTTGTATCGGAATTCCAGTATCTCCTGCACCATCCGGGCGAACTCCTTGGCTTCGACGTGCGTGTCGTCGATACGCAGCGCCGCGTTGAAGTCGTTGAGGGCCGGACCCCACTCGCCCATCCGGTAATGGAGTTTTCCGCGCTCGACCAGGAGCGCCGTGTTCCCGGGCTCGGCGGCGATCTGCGCCCCGAGGGCCGCGATGCGCGTCGCGGGGCTCCACAGCCCCTTGCGGCGGATGTAGGCGGCGACGCCCTCGTCGAGCATGGCGGCGACGTCCTCGCCCCGCCCGATGCGGTCGCGCACGTCCGTCGAGGCGAAGTCCTGCAACGGGGCGTCCGTCAGCGGCGTGATGCGCCCTTCGAATCCCTCCGCCGGTTCGCCGCGCCGCGGGTAGACGTAAACCGGGTATTCGAGGATTTGTTCGTACTCCTTCCATCCCGCGAGGCGCGCGATCTGGTCGCTGCCCATCAGGATCGAGAACTGCATCCCCGACCCGAAGTTTTCCTTGAGGTAACGCAGGGTATCTATTGTGTATGAGGGTTTCGGCAGCAGAAATTCCACGACCGAAGGTTTGATGCGATCCGGGTATTTCGAAGCGGCGCAGGCGATCTCGGCCATTTCGAAACGGTCCATTTCGGGAGCCAGTTCCGCGGCCTGTTTGTAGGGGCTTTGGGGCGAAACGACCAGCACGGCCTCGTCGCAGAGACCCTGCCCGACGACGTATTCCGCCAGCGCGATGTGGCCGCGGTGCACGGGGTTGAACGACCCGAAATAGAGCATGACCCGTTTCATCCTACCGTGCGATGAATTGGTCGAGGATGCTGCACGTGCCGCACACGGCCTCGTCGAGGCAGTCGTTGACCACCACGTGGTCGAACTCGGGGGCTTTCGTCAGTTCGAATTCGGCCTTGGCCACGCGGCGGTCGATCACCTCCGGGGCGTCCGTGCCGCGGCCTTCGAGCCGTCGGCGCAGCTCCTCGACCGAGGGCGGCATGATGAACACCGAGCAGGCGTCGTCGCCGAAGATGCGCTTGAGGTTGATGCCGCCGACCACGTCGACGTCGAAGACGATCACATGGCCCTTGGCCCAGATGCGCTCCACCTCCGAGCGCAGCGTGCCGTAGCAGGTTCCCTTGTAGACCTCCTCCCACTCCACGAAGCGGTTTTCGGTCACGGCCTGCATGAACTCCCCGTGCGAGAGGAAGTAGTAGTCCACCCCGTCGCGCTCCTGGCCGCGGGGGGCGCGGCTGGTCGCCGAGATGGAGAATTCGAACTGCGGATAGCGTTCCAGCAACCGGCGGACGATGGTGGTTTTGCCCGAACCGCTCGGGGCGGAGAATATGATGACTTTGCCCATTTGATGAAATTAAAAATGAAAAATTAGAAATGAAAAATCGTTCTCTTCTCCGGATGATTTTGCCGAATGGAATTTTTAATTTTTCAGTCTCAATTTTTAATTGGAATATCCTGTAATCTGCGGATTACAGGATATTCAATACCTGTTCCTTGATCTTCTCCAGCTCGTCCTTCATCTTGACGACGAGAATCTGGATGTTCGGCTCGTTGGCCTTCGATCCCATCGTGTTGATCTCGCGGCCCATCTCCTGCGCGATGAAGCCCAGCTTGCGGCCTGCGCCCTCCTCCGAAGAGGCCACCTCCCGGAAGTAGTTGCAGTGGTTCGTGAGGCGCACTTTCTCCTCGGTGATGTCGAGTTTCTCGAGGTAGAAGATCATCTCCTGCTCCAGCCGGTTGCGGTCCACGTCGACGGCCAGTTTCGAGAGGTTGTCCAGAATGCGGGCCTTGACCGTTTCGGTGCGGGCCTTCTCGAAGGGCACGACCTCTGTTTTATATTGCTCGATCAGCTCCACGCGGCGCAGCAGGTCGGCGATCAGGATGGCGCCCTCCTGCTCGCGGAACGCGTCGAGATGCGCAGCGGCAGCCTCCACGGCGGCGAGCAGCGCGGCGTGCTCCTCTTCGGAGATGGCCTCGGCCTCGGTCGCGACGACATCCGGAAGACGCATGATCACGGGCAGGATGGCGTCGTAGCCGGCGTCGATGCCCGAGAACGAAAGCGTGTCGTTCATCTGGCGGAGGTATTCGCGGAACACCTCGCGGTTGATGCGCGCCGACGTTTCGACAGCCTGCGACTCGACCGTGACGAAGACGTCGACCTTGCCCCGCTGGATCGTGCGGGCGATCAGGTTGCGGATCTCGTATTCCGACTGCCGGTAGACTGCCGGGAGGCGCAGCGAGAGGTCCAACTGCTTGGAGTTCAGCGAGCGGATCTCGACCGTGATTTTCTTATTCCGGAGTGCGGCCTCGCCTTTGCCGAAGCCGGTCATTGATTTTACCATGTGTACGGGAACTTGTAATTTTTCGGCAAAGATAGTGCAAGCCGAGCGCAAAAGCAAGTTTACTTGCATTTTGCCGGGGCGCAGCCTGTCCGAGCCGGGGTTTGTTCCCGGTAAAATTAACAAAAACAATCCGAAAAGAGGGGCGTTCCTCCTGCGGAGTGAAATTTATTTGGCTATCTTTGTATTTCTGAAATTTTTTTATTTATATTTGTGTTAGCAAACTAACAGTTAAGAGTCAGATCATTCAAATCACATACGAATTATTATGAAAAAGCACAACTTCAATGCGGGACCTTCCATTCTGGCGGACGAGGTCATCGAAAATGCGGCCAAGGCGATTCTCGACTTCAACGGATCGGGTCTTTCGCTGCTTTCGATCTCGCACCGGACGAAGGATTTCGACGACGTGATGGCCGAGGCCGACGTTCTTTTCCGCGAATTGCTCCACATTCCCGACAACTACAAGATCATCTATCTTGGGGGCGGTGCAAGTACCTATTTCTATGAAATTCCCGCCAACTTCCTGGGCAGGAAGGCCGGTTATGTGAATACGGGTGTCTGGGCCAAAAAGGCCATCAAGGAGGCGAAATGTTACGGCGAAGTGGAGGTGCTGGCTTCGTCCGAGGACAGGAACTTCACCTATATTCCCAAGGGGTTCGCCATTCCCGCCGACCTGGACTATGTGCATATCACCTCGAACAATACGATCTACGGCACGGAGTACCACGAGGACCTCTCGTCGCCCGTGCCCCTGATCGCCGACATGTCTTCGGACATCCTCTCGCGCCCGGTGGACGTTTCGAAATACGCCATGATCTACGGCGGCGCGCAGAAGAACCTGGCTCCCGCGGGCGTGGCGTTCGCCATCATCCGCGAGGATATGCTGGACAGGATCGTCCGCGACCTGCCGACGATGATGTCGTTCAGGACCCATGTCGAGAACAACTCGATGTTCAACACTCCTCCCGTGTTCCCGATCTACGTCCTGAAGGAGACCCTGAAGTGGCTCAAGTCGATCGGCGGCGTCGACGAAATCTACCGCCGCAACAAGGAGAAGGCCGCGCTGCTCTACGACGAGATCGACCGCAACCCGCTCTTCCGCGGTACGGTCGAGAAGGAGGACCGTTCGCTGATGAACATCTGCTTCGTGATGGCCGAGGGCTGCGAGGAGCTGGCTCCCGAGTTTATGGAGTTCGCCAAGAGCCGCGGCATGGTCGGCATCAAGGGCCACCGTCTGGTGGGCGGCTTCCGCGCGTCGTGCTACAACGCCCTGCCCAAGGAGAGCGTCGAGGCGCTGGTGGCCTGCATGCAGGAGTTCGCCGAGGCGCATAAGAAATAGCTCCGATGTGTCCGACCATCGTCCCGCTGATGCGGGAGACAAAAAAAGAACAGGATATTTATTTCACGTCATTGATCGAAACTATGAAGATACTGGTTGCAACGGAAAAACCCTTCGCCAAAAAGGCCGTGGACGGAATCCGTAAGATCGTCGAGGATGCCGGATACGAACTGGCGCTGCTCGAAAAATACACCGACAAGGGCCAGCTGCTCGAAGCCGTGGCCGACGTCGACGCGCTGATCGTCCGCAGCGACAAGGTGACCGCCGAGGTCATCGCCGCGGCGAAAAACCTGAAGATCGTGGTCCGCGCCGGCGCGGGTTACGACAACGTGGACCTTGCGGCGGCTTCGGCGCGGGGCATCGTGGTGATGAACACCCCGGGTCAGAACTCCAATGCCGTGGCTGAACTGGCGCTGGCCATGATGATCTTCATGTCGCGCAACCGCTTCACGCCGGGTACGGGTACGGAACTCCAGGGCAAAACCCTCGGCATCCACGCCTACGGCAACGTCGGCAGACTGGTGGGCCGCAAGGGCAAGGCGTTGGGCATGAATGTCGTCGCCTACGATCCGTTCATCGCCGACGGGGCGGTCTTCGAGGCCGACGGCGTGAAGAAAGTGGCTTCGGTAGAGGAACTTTACCGGGTTTCCGACTTCCTTTCGCTGCACATTCCCGCCACGGCCCAGACCAAAGGCTCGATCGGCTACGACCTGATGATGTCGATGCCCAAGGGCGCGACGCTGGTCAACACCGCCCGCAAGGAGGTGATCGACGAGGAGGGCGTCGTGCGCGCTATGACCGAACGCGAGGACCTGAAATACATCACCGACATCGCCGCCGGCAATCAGGCCGAGCTGGACGAGAAGTTCGGCAAACGGGTTTTCGCCACGGCGAAGAAGATGGGCGCCGAGACCGCCGAGGCCAATGTCAACGCGGGACTCGCCGCCGCCAACCAGATTGTCGATTTTCTGAAGAACGGCAACACCCGTTTCCAGGTCAACAAATAGAAACCAACCGTGCGAAAAGGCGGGTGCGCATATCTCATATGACGGACCCGCTTTTTCGCCTTAAAACAACCGATGCATTATGGTTAGAATAAAACCTTTCCGCGCAGTCCGTCCCCCGAAGGAGCATGCCTCCGAGGTGGCTTCGCGTCCCTACGACGTACTCAACTCCGCCGAGGCGAAGGCCGAAGCCACGGAGCGTTCGCTGCTGCACATCATCAAGCCCGAGATCGACTTCGACCCCATCGCCGACGAGCATTCGCAGCCCGTCTACGACAAGGCGGTCGAGAATTTCCGCCGCTGGCAGTCCGAAGGCTGGCTGCGGCAGGACCCCGAGGAGTACTACTATATATATGCGCAGACGATGGAGGGCCGCACGCAGTACGGTCTGGCGATGTGCTGCCATTTCGAGGACTATCTCTCGGGGGCGATCAAGAAGCACGAGCTGACGCGTCCCGACAAGGAGGAGGACCGCATGATCCACGTCCGCAACCAGAAGGCCAACATCGAGCCGGTGTTCTTCGCCTATCCCGACGATGCCGAGATCGACGCCATCGTCGCCGACGTGGTGAAAAACAACGCTCCGGAGTACGATTTCACGGCTGCCGACGGCTTCGGACACCAGTTGTGGGTGATCCGCGACCGGAAGACCAACGACCGCATTACGGAGATTTTCGCGGGCATCCCGGCGCTCTACGTTGCCGACGGTCACCACCGCACGGCCGCCGCGGCGCGCGTGGGACAGGAGTGCCGCGCGAAGAATCCGAACCACACGGGCTGCGAGGAGTACTGCTATTTCCTGGCCGTGACCTTCCCGGCGGGCCAGCTCCGCATCATCGACTACAACCGCGTGGTGAAGGACCTGAACGGCCTGACACCTGCCGAACTTCTCGAAAAACTCAACGAGTCGTTTGTCGTTGAGGACAAGGGGACGGAGGAGTACCGCCCCGCGGCGCTGCACAATTTTTCGATGTACCTCGACGGCCGCTGGTACAGCCTGACGGCCCGGCCGGGCACCTATGACGACAACGACCCGATCGGCGTGCTGGACGTCACGGTGCTGTCGAATCTGGTGCTGGACCGGATTCTGGACATCAAAGATCTGCGCACCTCGAAGCGGATCGACTTCGTGGGCGGCATCCGCGGTCTGGGCGAGTTGAAACGCCGTGTGGACAGCGGGGAGATGAAGGCGGCGTTCGCCCTCTACCCCGTCTCGATGCAGCAGCTGATCAACATTGCCGACACGGGCAACATCATGCCGCCGAAGACCACGTGGTTCGAACCCAAACTGCGGTCGGGAGTGGTGATCCACTCGTTCGACGAAAAATAATCGACGAGGGCCGCCTGCGGGCGGCTCTTTTCTTTGCGGGAAACTTGCGGAATCCCGAACCGCCTTTGGGCCGGATTGCCGACAGCTCCCCGTCCGGTGCCGTACGCCCGGGACGCGGGGCGGAAATAAATACGATCCCGATCCGAAAGCCGGATGACGGCCGAACGGTTTTGTATGCAGGGAGTTCGCACGGGAACATGCGGATTTTCTGCTTTTTGTTTGTCGTTTATGCCGAAAGAAATGTTGCAATCCAAATCGTTTTTATCCGATTATTTATTATATTTGTAAGCAACTTAATAATATTAGGCGTTATGGCAAAAATCAAAGGAACAATCGTTGTCGACAAGGAGCGCTGCAAGGGGTGCGGGGTCTGTGCTTCGGCCTGTCCGTGCGACGTGCTCGCGCTGTCGGCGGAGGTCAACAGCAAAGGTTATCCCGTTGCGTGGATGGTCAATCCCGATTCCTGCACGGGCTGTGCCTCCTGTGCGGTGATTTGTCCGGATAGCTGCATTACGGTTTATCGTCAAAAATTCGAGTAAGCTATGGCAGAGAATGAAGAGAAACTGATGAAAGGCAACGAAGTGATCGCCCATGCGGCCATTCGCTACGGTTGCGACGGATATTTCGGATACCCCATCACTCCGCAGTCGGAGGTGATGGAAACCCTCATGGAACTCAAACCGTGGGAGACCACGGGCATGGTCGTTTTGCAGGCCGAGTCGGAGATCTCTTCGATCAACATGGTCTACGGCGGCGCATCGACCGGAAAACGGGTGATGACCTCCTCGTCCAGCCCCGGCATCAGCCTGATGTCCGAGGGGTTGAGCTACCTGGCGGGCGCCGAGCTGCCCTGCCTGATCGTCAATTGCCAGCGCGGCGGCCCGGGCCTGGGTACGATCCAGCCTTCGCAGGGCGACTATTTCCAGGCCTGCAAAGGCGGCGGCCACGGCGATTTCCACATGATCGTGCTGGCTCCCAACTCGGTGCAGGAGATGCACGACCATGTGTTCGAGGCGTTCGACCTCGCGTTCAAATACCGCAATCCGGCGCTGATCCTCGCCGACGGCGCCATCGGTCAGATGATGGAGAAGGTGGTGCTCGCACCCCAGCGTCCGCGCAAGACCGATGAGGAGCTGAAAGCCGAGTGCGGCGCGTGGGCCGCGCAGGGCAAACCCGCCGGCCGCGCGCGCAACATCGTGACCTCGCTCGAATTGCAGTCGGAGAAGATGGAAGTTATCAACAAACGGTTGCAGGAGAAATACAAGACGCTGGAAGAGAACGAGGTGCGTTACGAAGCCATCGAGTGCGACGACGCCGACTACGTGATCGTGGCCTTCGGTTCGTCGGCCCGCATCTGCTCGGCGACGGTCGAAATGGCCCGCGCCGAGGGGCTGAAAGTCGGCCTGCTGCGTCCGATCACCCTCTACCCTTTCCCCAAGAAGCAGCTTGCCGAGATGGCCGCGCGGGGCGTCAAGGGATTCCTCTCGGCGGAACTCAACGCCGGGCAGATGGTCGAGGACGTGCGGCTGGCCGTCAACGGCAAGGCCCCGGTCGAGCATTACGGGCGTCAGGGCGGCATGATGTTCAACCCGGACGAAGTGCTCGACGCGCTCAAGGAAAAACTGATTAAAAAGTAGAAGACGATGGCAGAGGTTGAAAAGAAAACGGAGAATCTGGTTTACGCAAAACCGAAACTCATCACCGATAACGTCATGCACTACTGCCCCGGTTGCAGCCACGGCACGGTGCACAAGCTCATCGCCGAGGTCATCGAGGAGATGGGACTCGCGGAGAAGACCGTGGGCATTTCGCCCGTGGGCTGCTCGGTGTTCGCCTACAACTATATCGACATCGACTGGATCGAGGCGGCGCACGGGCGCGCGCTGGCCGTTGCGACGGCCGTGAAGCGGCTCTACCCGCAGAATATGGTCTTCACCTATCAGGGCGACGGCGACCTGTCGGCCATCGGTACGGCGGAGTCGATCCATGCGGCGGCGCGCGGCGAGAACGTCGTGGCCGTCTACATCAACAATGCGATCTACGGCATGACCGGCGGCCAGATGGCCCCGACCACCCTCTTGGGCATGAAGACCGCGACGACTCCCTACGGCCGCGATCCGCGGCTGAACGGCTATCCCTACAAGATCGCTGAGATGATGGCCCATCTGGACGGCGCGACCTACATCACGCGCCAGAGCGTGCATACGGCGGCCAACGTGCGCAAGTGCAAAAAGGCGATCCGCAAGGCGTTCGAGAATTCGATGGCCGGCAACGGTTTTTCGCTCGTGGAGGTCGTCTCGACCTGCAACAGCGGGTGGAAACTCTCGCCCGTGGCTTCGAACCAGTGGCTTGCCGAGAACATGCTGCCCTTCTATCCGCTGGGCGACATTAAAGATGTTAAAAAAGAGTAACGCTATGAAAGAGACGTTGATAATTGCAGGATTCGGAGGACAGGGCGTCCTCTCGATGGGTAAGATTCTGGCTTACTCGGGGGTGATGCAGGATTTCGAGGTGACGTGGATGCCCTCCTACGGTCCCGAGATGCGCGGCGGCACGGCCAACGTGACGGTAATTCTCTCCGACCGGAAGATTTCGTCGCCTATCGCCCATGAATTCGACACGGCGATCATCCTGAACCAGCAGTCGATGGAGAAATTCGAGCCGATGGTCAAGCCGGGCGGCGTGCTGATCTACGACACGAACGGCATCACGCGGCACCCCGTGCGCAAGGACATCGAAGTCTATGCGATCGACGCCACGGCCGAGTGTGCGAAGATGGGTCAGGCCAAACTGTTCAACACGATGATACTGGGCGGTTACCTCAAGGTGCGCCCCGTGGTCGCGATGGAGAACGTGATGGTGGGTCTGAAAAAGTCGCTTCCCGAGCGCGCGTGGAAAATGCTTCCGGCCAACGAGGAGGCCATCCGCCACGGCGGCGAGATAATCCGCAAGCGGTGATTCAGTGACATATTTTATGAAGAAGGAGGCGCCCCCGTTGCGGGGGCGCCTCTCTTTGATATTACAAATCATCCATTGCTTTTCATGTAGATTGTATTCGTTGTTTTTAATCTTGTTTTATGGATTTTTCTTCTTTCGGCTGAAAGTCAATCTGATAGAATTTGAATTCCGGTTTGGTCATGGCTCCGGTCGCAGCGTCTATTCCCCATCCGAGTATGTCCAGCAGATTGATGACCGATACGGCGTTGAAATTTTTATTTATGATGACAGTCTCTGTCGTATAGGATGGAGCCTCGGCTTTCACGACCGTTTCGTCGAATCCGCGTCTGATTTTGGTCGTGTAGGGGAAAGTGACATTGGTGTATTTGCGGCCGTCGATCGTAAGGGTCGCTTTTTCTGCGATGTCGCTGTCGAAGGTCACTTTGGCTTTCGATCCGCAAAAAACGGTGGCGCAGGAGGTCATCAAAAGAGATGAGCACAGGAATATTCCGAAATATTTCATTGTATGGTGAATATGTGCCGTGTCCCTGCGGCTGGGTTGGGTTAGGTACATAAAAAACGTGGGACATAACTTTTATCATCGCATATCGAGGTTCTGGAATACCTTGTGGCAATAATAGAAAGTGAAGCCCACGCCATAGACGTGAGCATCAACTTCACTTCTTTTGCCACAATTTGAAATTTTCCAGATTTCGATATGCAAAGATGCAAAGCTAACGCTTTTTATATGTATGTACCGGCGCTTTTCGTGCGGAGACGGTACGGAAAAAACAGATCGGATAAATTTGTTATTTACTCATAGGCTACGGGTTTAGGGGTTCTTCACGCAAATATACAAATCTTTCCGGAGGAATGAAATCGGATGCCTTTTTATTTTATTCAGAAGTCCGGAAATGCCGTCCGCCTATCCGAAAAAGCCGTTTGTGTATACGCTTCCGTGTGCGGCGGGAAATCGGCGGATAACGTACCGGCAAATTCCGTATCTTGGAAAATGAATTCCGGCAGGGCATCGACTTTGCATGTCCGGGTATAAACTTTTAAAAACTCCGATTTATGGAAAAGAACGAACAGCAGATGCCGCGGCTCGGCGAGCCGGTTCCGGCATTCGAGGCCATGACCACCAAGGGGAAGATCAGCTTCCCGGACGATTACAAGGGCAAATGGGTGATTCTTTTCAGCCACCCTGCCGATTTCACCCCGATCTGCACCACCGAAATACTCACTTTCGGGGCGCGTACCGAGGAGTTCCGGGCGTTGAACTGCGAACTGGTCGGCCTGTCGGTCGACAGCCGCAACAGCCATATCGCATGGCTCAAGACCATCCGCGAGAAGATCGAGTATAAGGGCATGAAGGATGTGAAGGTCGGGTTCCCGATCATCGACGACGTTGCGATGAAAGTGGCGTCGCTCTACGGCATGATCCAGCCCGGCGAGAGCCAGACCGCCGCCGTGCGCGCCGTGTTCTTCGTCGACCCGAAGGGCGTGCTGCGGGCGATGATCTACTATCCGCTGGCTCTGGGCCGCAATTTCGACGAGATCAGGCGGGTTTTGGTGGGCTTGCAGACCATCGACGCCTTCGGCATCGCGCTGCCCGCCGACTGGCGTCCGGGCGACGAGGTGATCGTGCCGATGAAGGGCGACGATCAGGAGAAGGTTCCCGAAGGGGCGAAGTGCTACGACTGGTTTTTCTGCACCAAGCCGCTGCCGAAAGAGGAGATCGGACGGAAACTCGGCGAGAAGGTCTGACGCCCCTGCATTGCACGACAGAAGAGGCTTCCCGCGGGAAGCCTCTTCTGTCGTGTGCATTCGTATCTCTGCAATCCGGGGACGGTCGGCAAAGGCCGCTCCGCTCTATTCCCGGAAGCGGCATTGCTGTACGTCGCGCCACCCGAGGAGCAGTTCGCGCACCGCGAGCCGTTTTTTGCCCGCTATTTGCAGTTCTCCGAGGGCGATCCATCCGTCGGCGCACGCCACGCGGATAAAGGTTCTTCCGTCGCTCTGGAGCGTGCCGCACGCCTCGCCGTGGACCGCGGCCTCGAACGACGCCGAGAAAATCTTGGCGCTCGACGCTTCGCCGTCGCCCTCGCGGTACATCTCGGTCCATGCCGCCGGATAGGGTGACAGTCCGCGGACGAAATTCACGATCTCGCGGCCCGGTTTCTCCCAGTCGATCCGGCAGTCCTCCTTGAAAATCTTCGGCGCCGGGCGCAGCGTCGCCTCGTCGATATGCTGCTGCTCCACGGGCCGGATCTCCCCCGCCGCAATGCGGTCGACGGTTTCGGTTACGAGCGAGGTTCCCGTTGTCATCAGACGTTCGTAGAGCGTCCCGACGTTGTCTTCCGGAAGGATCGGAACCCGGATCTGCCCGATGATGCCGCCCTTGTCGATCTCGTGGTTCAGCAGAAACGTGGTGACGCCCGTCTCGGTCTCGCCGTTGATGATCGCCCAGTTGATCGGCGCGGCCCCGCGGTATTGGGGCAGCAGCGAGGCGTGGAGGTTGAAGGTCCCCAGCCGCGGCATGGCCCAGACGACCTCGGGAAGCATGCGGAAGGCGATCACGATGCCCAGGTCGGGCCGCAGCGCCTCGAGGGCCTCGACGAACTCCGGGGCTTTCAGCTTTTCGGGCTGCAATACCGGCAGACCCAGTTCCAGAGCCGCGATCTTAACCTCGCTCCGGTGTATTTTCTGTCCGCGTCCGGCGGGTTTGTCGGGCGAAGTCACCACGCCCACGACGTTGTAGCCGCCCCCGACGAGCGCCCGCAGCGACGGCACGGCGAATTCGGGCGTGCCCATGAATACGATGCGAAGGTCTTTGGCGTTCATGCGTTATCTCTTTTCCAGTCCCAGCGTGTGGTGCATGCGCTCCTGCTTGGTCTCCAGATAGTGTGCGTTGTAGGGGTTCGGGGCGATGACGATGGGCACGATCTCGTCGATGCAAAGCCCGTAGCCCTCCAGCCCGGCCCGTTTGAGCGGGTTGTTGGTCATCAGGCGCATGTGGCGGATGCCCAGCTCGCGGATGATGCTGGCGCCCACGCCGTAGTCGCGTTCGTCGGCTTTGAAGCCCAGTTTGAGGTTGGCGTCCACCGTGTCGAGACCCTCATCCTGCAATTTGTAAGCGTGGATTTTGTTGCACAGCCCGATGCCGCGCCCCTCCTGATTGAGGTAGACGACGGCGCCCCGGCCTTCGCGGTCGATCATCTCCATCGCCTTGTGGAGCTGCTCGCCGCAGTCGCAGCGGTACGAGCCGAAAATGTCGCCCGTGGCGCACGACGAATGCACGCGCACCAGCACCGGTTCGTCTTCGGTCCACTCCCCTTTCGTCAGGGCCACATGCTCCACGCCGTTGGATTTCTGGCGGAACGGCGTGATCTGGAATTCGCCCCACTCCGTGGGCAGGGGCACCGTCACGCCCTTTTCGATGATCGACTCCTCGCGGAGGCGGTAGGCGATCAGCGAGGCGATCGAGATGATTTTCAGGTCGAATTTTTTTGCGGTCTCCAGCAGTTGCGGCAGGCGGGCCATCGTGCCGTCCTCGTTCATAATCTCGATCAGCGCGCCGGCGGGCTGCAATCCGGCCAGTCGGGCCAGGTCGATGGCCGCCTCGGTGTGTCCCGGACGGCGCAGCACGCCCTTGTCGCGCGCGCGCAGGGGATTGATATGTCCCGGGCGGCCCAGGTCGGTGGGTTTCGTTTCGGGGTCGGCCAGCGCGCGGATCGTCGCGGCGCGGTCGTGGATCGAGACGCCCGTGGTGCAGTCGTTGCCCAGCAGGTCGACCGTCACGGTGAAGGGCGTGCCCAGCAGCGAGGTGTTGTTCTCCTCCATCATGTTGAGCCCCAGTTCGTCGCAGCGTTTCTCCGACAGCGGGGCGCACAGCACGCCGCGGCCCTCCTTGAGCATGAAGTTCACGATTTCGGGCGTGATCTTCTCCGCCGCGACGATGAAGTCGCCTTCGTTCTCGCGGTCCTCGTCGTCCACGACGATAACGGGTTTGCCGATGCGGAAGTCCTCGATGACCTCCTCCACGCTATTGAGCACAGTCTCTTTTGCCATTTCGTTTGAGTTTTATTGCTTTCGTCAGTTTCTTGAATTGCGGAACCAGTTTCTCTTTCAGCGCCTTGAACTTCCCGGCGTACCAGTCCGTGTCGAGCAGCGCCGAGTCGTTGGTGGCCTTGTAGGTGAGGTATATGGCTATCGGCGTGAGGATGAAGGTCGAAAGCCACATGCCGTAGACGGCCTCCCAGTTACCCTCCTTGGCCAGTTTTTCGCCCGAGAGGCTGATCATGTAGTAGATCACGAAGAAGATCACCGACACCACCACCGGAAGCCCCAGGCCGCCCTTGCGGATGATGGCGCCCAGCGGCGCGCCGATCAGGAAGAAGATCAGGATCGACACCGGAAGCGACATTTTCTTGTGCCACTCGACCTTCGATCGGTAGAGCTGGTTGAGGGCCTCCTTGGCCGTCGATTCGTCGAATGCGAACATGTTGCGCGAGTTCTTGGCCAGCGTCCGCGCCTGGTTCCAGACACGTTCGCGTTCGCGTGTGGGCAGCATGATGACCGAATCCGTCGCCAGCAGGTCGCGGAAGTCCCGTTTGTCCACTTGCAGGCTGTCGGGCAGCGGCAGCACGGTGTTGTCTCGGGCGAAAATCTGCTCTTTCAGCAGCGGTTCGTAGGAACTCGTCGTGGCGGCGTTGACCTTGATCTCCAGCGAGTCGATGTCGTGCTGCAATTCGCTGATGTTCTTGGTCTGGCTGCTCGTGAACAGGTCGGCGTCGGTGCGTCCCATGGCGAATCCCGACATGGGGATCACCTGTTTTTGCAGGTCGAAGGTGTGGTGGCGCAGGGCGCTTTTCGTGAACCACTGGCTGTTGCGGGTCTGTTCGTAGGTCTCGCCGTGGAAGAGCGTCACCAGCAGGTATTTCTTGTCGTCCGACAGGCGGATATAGCCCGAGTCGGCCACGATGGTGTTCATGTTGCCGTTGGCGGCGCGGTTGTCGTAGATCAGCACGTCGTGCAGCAGGTGCGTGTCGGGTTCCTGGTGGCTCACGCGGATCGACATGTTGTCGATGCCGTTGAAGAAGAGCCCGTCCTGGAATTCGAGGGCCTGTTTCTGCTGCCGGATGTCGTAGAGCGTGCTGAATAGCTTCTTGTTGGCGTTCGGCACGAGGTTGTTGCCGATGAAGAAACTGCCGACGGAGACCAGGCTCACCAGAATGATCAGCGGCTTGGTGATCTGCACGAGCGACATGCCCGCCGATTTCATGGCCAGCAGTTCGTAGTTCTCACCCAGGTTGCCCATGGTCATAATCGCCGCCAGCAGCATCGAGAGCGGCAGCCCCATCGGGATCATGTTGGCCATGAAATAGGTCATCAGCTCGATGATGATGCCGGCGCTCAATCCCTTGCCCACCAGCTCGTCGATGTAGCGCCACACGATGTTCATCATCAGCACGAACATGACGATGAAGAACGTGAGGACCATCGGGCCGAGGTAGGACTTCAGAACGAGTCTGTGAATGGTTTTCATGCGGCGGATCGCAGTTTTTTGTTACGCAAAGATAGTGCAAGGCGAGAGGAGTGCCAAATTTATTTGAGCACTTCCGGGTCGCAGCCTATCCAAACGGCAGCCTTTTTTGTCGTAAAGATAACAGTTTTACCATTATAAGCGTAAGAGTGAGGGTAAATATTATGGCGGCGCCGGGCGGAACCTCGAAATTGTAGCTGACGACAAGCCCTGCGACATTGCCCGCCACAGCCACGAGGGGTGCGGCGAGGGCGATGGTGCGGTACGACCGCGAGAGCGAGTTGACGATCACCACGGGCATCGTCACGAGCGAGATCAGCAGCACGATGCCCATGATGCGGATCGAGAGCACGATGGTCACCGCCACCAGCGCGGCCATCAGATAGGAGATCACGCGCGTGGGGATGCCCCGGCTGCGGGCGAAGTCGCGGTCGAAAGCCGTGTACATCACCGGGCGGAGCCACAGCAGCGCCCCGGCGATGATCACCGCCGTCAGCGCGGCGAGGGCCGCGACGTCGCTGTCGGTCACGGTCACGATGCTGCCGAAGAGGTAGGCCGACAGATCGCCCGAGGTGTAGCCCGGGCGGAGGCTCATAAAGAGCGCACCGACGGCCATGCCGACGGACCAGATGATGCCGATGGCCGAATCCTCGCGGATGCGTCCCCGGCTGCCGGCCCATTCGATGCCCAGCGCCGAGAGCACGGCGAAGATCATCGCCCCGGCGATCGGGTTGGCGCCCATCCAGAAGGCGATGCCCAGTCCGCCGAACGAGGCATGGGTGATGCCGCCCGCGAGGAACACCATGCGGCGGCAGACGACGTAGGTTCCGATCACTCCGCACGTTATGCCCGACAGCACGCACGCCGCGAGCGCGTTCGAAAGGTAGCCGTATTGGATCAGGTCGCTGAAAAATCCCATGTATTCCTTATAATTGCGCGCAAATTTACGCTTTTTTATCGGAAAAGCCTCCTCCTTTCGCGCAGTTTTCGTAATTTCGTGCCGGAAAAACACGAATCCATGCAACCTCGCAGAGTCAATTTTCATACCTTGGGCTGCAAGCTCAATTTTTCGGAGTCCTCGACCCTCGCCCGCGAGTTCGAGCGCGGCGGTTTCGTGCGCGTCGCGCCCACGGCCGAGGCCGATATTTGCGTCATCAACAGCTGTTCCGTCACGGAGCACGCCGACAAGAAATGCCGCAACCTGATCCGCAAACTCCACCGCCGCAACCCTGCGGCGATCATCGCCGTGACGGGATGCTACGCGCAGCTCAAGCCGCAGGAGATCGCCGCGATAGAGGGTGTGGACATTGTGTTGAGCAACAACGATAAGGGGGCGTTATTTAAACGAGTGGTTGAACTGTCGGGCAAGGGCCGGGCGCAGGTGTACAGCTGCGAAACCGATTCGCTCACGTCGTTCTTCGCGGCCTTTTCGAGCGGCGACCGCACGCGCGCCTTCCTCAAGGTGCAGGACGGGTGCGACTACTGCTGTTCCTACTGCACGATCCACTACGCCCGCGGTTCGAGCCGCAACATGCCCGTCGCCGACCTCGTGGCCGAGGCGAGGCAGATCGCTGCCGGGGGGCAGAAGGAGATCGTCCTGACGGGCGTCAACACGGGGGATTTCGGCCGCACGACGGGGGAGCGGTTCATCGACCTGCTGCGGGCGCTCAACGAGGTCGAAGGGATCGAACGCTACCGCATTTCGTCGATCGAGCCGAACCTGCTGACCGACGAAATCATCGCATTTTGCGCTGCGTCGCCTAAATTCATGCACCATTTCCACATTCCGCTCCAGAGCGGTTCGGACCGGATTTTGGGCCTGATGCGCCGCCGCTACACCACGGCGCGCTTCGCCGAGCGGATCGCGGCCGTGAGACGGCTGATGCCCGACGCCTTCATCGGCATCGACGTGATCGTCGGGTTCCCGGGCGAGACGGAGGCCGATTTCCGCACGACGTACGATTTTCTGGCGGGACTCGAACCCGCTTTCCTGCATATCTTTCCCTTCTCGGAGCGTCCCGGGACGCCGGCCGTCGACCTGCCCGGCAAGGTGCCTCCGTCGGTCGCCACGCAGCGCGTCGCCGAACTGGAGGGCCTCTGCGAACGCCTGCACGGCGCGTTCTGCGCCCGGGCCGAAGGCACGGAGGATACGGTGCTCTTCGAAAGCACGCGCCGCGACGGCATGATGTTCGGCTTCACGGGCAGCTACCGCCGGGTGAAAATCCCCTACGACCGTTCGAAGGTCAATGCCGTCTGCCGCGTGAAACTCGGCGCGATGGACGAAACTCACGATTTGTTGGGGGAAATTCTGGATTAATCACTATATTTGCAGGAATGGAAATTTAAAACGCTATGACGGGTTTGCGCAAACGGGTGACGGTCGGTTTTTTGAGCATCGTCTGCCTGCTGTTTTTTTCGGGTATGGTCTCGTTTCTCGAATTGAGCCACCTGAGCCGGGATACGGGCGAGATTCTCAAGGCCAACAAACGGAATATCGAGCTGGCCAAGGAGATGCTCGATGCTGCGCACGAGCAGAACATCGCGTTGATCCGCCTTTCGGTTTTCGGCGACAGGTCGTGCGACAGCCTTTGCCGCAAGAGCATGGAGCGGCTCGAAAACACGTTGCTCGTGGCCCAGAGCGAGGCGCTTGAGAAGTCGTTCCTCGACTCGCTGGCCTTCGCCACGACCGAGCTGCGCCTCGTGACGGACAACTACCTCGCCTTCGGGGGCGCCGCCCGTGCCGACTCGCCGGCGGCCATGCGGCCCGATTCGCTGGGCGGCAGGTGGTACAGCGAAGAGTACCAGGCCCTTTACGGCCGTCTTACGGCCGCCATCAAGAGTTATATGACCTCGACGCAGAGTTCGCTGGTTCCGCGCGCCGAGCAGATGAAGAAAAACGCCTACCGCGCCGTGACGCCCGTGCTGATCTCGCTGGCCGTGATGATCGCCATCGTGCTGATGCTCTTTTACTTCATGTCGATCTACTGCGTGACGCCCATCGAGCGGATGAACAAGGGGCTGGGCGACTGGCTCTCGTTCCGCGTGCCCTTCGCCGTGAAGGGCGACCTCAAGGACGAGGTGCTCGAACTCAAGGAGAAAATCGAGTCGCTGATCAACATTTCCAAACAGACCAAATCCTGATGCGGCGATGCGGGTAGACGTGGTTTTACGGTATATCGGGGTCGTGATGCTCTTCATTGCGATGTTCATGCTGCTGTCGGCGGGAATCTCCTACCTGAGCGGCATGGATTCGGCGTTCTATCCCCTGCTGCTCTCCTCGCTGCTCACGGCCCTGCTGGGCGCCTTTCCGCTGATCTTCGTGGGCAAGCGCGAGCAGATCACCAACAAGGAGGGGTTCTGCATTGTCGTCGGGGCGTGGCTCGTGGCCTGCGTCGTGTCGATGTTCCCCTACCTGATCTGGGGCGGGGAGTTCTCGCTGGTCAACGCCTGGTTCGAGAGCGTCTCGGGCCTCACGACCACCGGATCGACGATCCTGAACGATGTCGAAGCCCTGCCCCGCGGATTGCAGTTCTGGCGCATGTCGTCGACGTGGATCGGCGGTATGGGCGTGGTGATGTTCGCGCTGGTGGTCCTGCCGTCGATGGGGCGCAGCAAGATGATGCTCTCCAACGTGGAGCTTTCGACGATGGCCAAGGACAACTACCGCTACCGTTCGCAGATCATCGTGCAGATCCTGCTGGTGGTCTATGTGGGGCTTACCGTGCTGTCGACCGTGCTGCTCAAGATGGCGGGCATGAACTGGTTCGACGCCCTGTGCCACGCCATGTCGGCCTGCGCCACGAGCGGATTCTCGACCAAGAACGCCAGCATCGCCTATTTCAACAGTCCGGCGATCGACACGATCCTGATCTTCGCGATGGCCACGGCGGGCGTCCATTTCGGGCTGATCTACGCCACGGTGACGGGCAAGCGCAGCAACATCTTCCGCTCGGAGGTGACGCGCTGGTACTTCGGGATGCTGCTCGCGGGCGGCGTGCTGATCGCCGTCAGCCTCTTCGCCGCGGACATCTACCCCACGCTGACCGCGTCGTTCCGCTACGCGATGTTCCAGTTCGTGTCGGTGGTGACCACGACGGGTTTCGCCACGGCCGACTCCAACACGTGGACTTCGTTCGCCGTCATCCTGCTGATTTTCGGCTCGATCGTCTGCGCCTGCGCCGGGTCTACGGCCGGCGGCATCAAGGTCAACCGCCTGGTGCTGGCCGGGAAGATGATGCGCACGCGCCTGCGGCAGCAGCAGCATCCCAACGCCATCATCCGCATCCGCCTCGACGGCGTCATTCAGGAGAACGAGGCCCTGCACGCGGTGATGATCTTCATCGTCACCTACCTGATGTTCATACTCGCCGGCACGGTCTTCGGCACGATGCTCGGCGTCGATCTGACGACCAGTTTCACCGGGGCGGTGGCCTCGATGGGCAACGTCGGCCCCGGGTTCGGGGAGGTTGGCTCGATGGATAACTTCTCGGCGATGCCCGCGGCGTTCAAGGTTTCCAATTCGCTGCTGATGCTGCTGGGGCGTCTGGAGATTTTCGGACTCATACAGATTTTTTTCATTAAATGGTGGAGGTGACCCAAACTATGTTTCGCAGGATTCTCATATACGCGCTGGGTGCGGTTTTCCTGACCGCCGGCGGAGTGTGGGCGCAGCAGCCCGAGGTCGAGGCCCGCATTGCGGGGCTGGAGGGAAACGCCGAGTACATGTCGCTGCTCCGCGAGGATGCGCAGTTGCAGATACGCGAGGATTCGATCGTCAACGCCGTGGAGCGCATGCGCCGGCAGCTGCGCGAGGACCCGGGCAAGCGGCAGCAGTATTCGCAGGAGATTTTGCAGCTCGAAAGCAGGATTTTCGAAATCCGCAATGCCAAGGGCCGCCTGATCGACCGTATCAACACCATCGAGCAGGAGTGGGTGCTGGCCAGCCTGAACGGTGCGGCGCAGCAGCCTGCGGCGTCTGCTGAAAAAAGCCCTGCGGAGGCGGTCCCCGACTCGCTGAAGGTCCGCAATCTGGTGGACAACCTCTATTTCCGCGAACACCTCCCGGCGGAGGATTATGCGGCCCTGCGCGACGCGCAGCGGCAGGAGATGCGGGCCGTGGACTATGTCAACCGCTATTTCGCCAACCATGGCACGCTGACCGAGCTGGCCGAAACCTACGCCGCCGTGCAGACCGAGGCCGAGGCGATGGAGGTTTTCGAGCGTTACAACGCCTTGCAGGGCGTGAACCGCGCGCTGGCCGACTCGCTCGCCGCGACGTGGAACTCGATTTTCGACAACAAGAGCTACGCCTACGGCTATCTGCTCGACAAGATGGGCGAGGAGGAGGTGCTCGCCCGCGAGGAGGAGGCGCTTTCGGAGGCTTCGCGCCAGCTGTCGGCCTTGCAGGGCGAGACGGCTTCGGACGCCGTGGCGGACTATTTCCTGCGCAAGCGGGTCGTCGTCGACTACGAGGCCGCCGTGGCCGGAGTGCTGGCGCTGGACGCCGCACGCGATTCGCTGCGCGGCGTTGCGGCGCAGCTCGAATCCATCGACTACCGCCTGCCGAGGGTCGAAGTCGCCGAGCGTTACTTCCTCGACTACGACAGCGTGGCCTTCTCGTCGAAGCCGGTGTACTCCTACCAGAATCCCATTCCCGAGTGCCGGGTCTATGCCAACGGCACGATCTACCGCATCCTGCTCGGAACGTTCAACACCAAGCGCGCCGCCGCGACTTTCCGGGGCGCCTATCCGCTCTTCTACCTGATCAACGACGAGGGCAAGTGGTGCTACTATGCGGGCGGCTTCGCCACGCTGGCCGAGGCCGAGGCGGCGCAGGCGCTGCTGAAAAAGCGCGGGTTCGTGCGGCCCGAAATCGTGGTGTGGACCGACGGCGCGGCCCGCAACCTTTCGCTCGACCCCGAGGCGGCGAAAGTCACCTACCGCGTCGAGATCACCGGGACCGACGCCCTGTCGGACGAAGTGAAGGGGGTGATCGCCGCAACGGGCGAAGGCTACGAACTTTCGCGCGTGGGCAGCCAGCTCTTCGTCGTGGGGGCTTTCGACGACAGGGCCGTCGCCGACCGTCTGGCCGAGTCGATACGGCAAACGGATGCCGCACTGGAGGTAAAAGTCGCCGAAATCGCAGAATAAATCGGAATCCGGATGAAATTTATCGCAGAATTCGTCCGGATTCTGAATTTTTTACCTATCTTTATTGCAATATTCCACAAGCCTTATGGAGATGTTCTATATTGTACTGCTCGTTTTTTTCGGCCTGCTGTTCCTGGTGGCCGAATTGGTCCTGCTGCCCGGGGTGTCGATCGGGGCCGTGCTGGCGCTGGTCTGCTACGGCAGTTCGGTGTACCTCGCCTTCCGTGATTTCGGTCCCGTGACGGGGACTGTCGTCATCCTCGTCATTCTCGTATTGTCGGTCATCGCCACCGTCGTCTCGCTGCGGGCCAAGACCTGGCAGCGTTTCTCGCTCAAGCAGGAGATCCGGTCGTCGTCGATGCCCGTCATTCCGGCCGAGGAGTTGCAGGTCGGCGACCGGGGCGTGACCCTCTCGCGCCTCTCCCCGATGGGCAAGGTCGAGATCGGAGGCCGCACCTACGAAGCCAAGTCGCAGGGGGCCTATGTCGACCAGCAGCGAGATGTCGAGGTCGTGGGATTCGAGAATTTCAGCGTTATCGTAAAAACAATCAAATAAGCTAAATTATGGATTTTCAGGGTGGAATGATCGTGTTGATCGTCTTCGTGAGCCTTTTTGCGATCTGGCTCCTCTTCTATTTTATTCCGGTGGGACTGTGGTTCTCGGCCCTGGTGTCGGGCGTGCGTATCAGCCTGCTGCAACTGGTGCTGATGCGTTGGCGCAAGGTCCCGCCCTCGACCATCGTTTCGTCGATGATCGAGAGCACGAAAGCCGGACTGACCCTCAATCCCAACGAGCTGGAGGCCCACTACCTCGCGGGCGGCAACGTCACGAACGTGGTGCACGCGCTGGTTTCGGCCCAGAAGGCCAACATCATGCTGGATTTCAAGATGGCGACGGCCATCGACCTGGCGGGCCGCGACGTGTTCGAGGCCGTGCAGATGTCGGTCAACCCCAAGGTGATCAACACGCCTCCCGTGGCCGCCGTGGCCAAGGACGGCATCCAGCTGATCGCAAAGGCCCGCGTCACGGTGCGCGCCAACATCAAGCAGCTGGTCGGCGGCGCCGGCGAGGAGACCGTGCTGGCGCGTGTCGGCGAGGGCATCGTTTCGTCGATCGGCTCGGCCGCGTCGCATAAGATCGTGCTCGAAAATCCCGACTCCATTTCGCGCGTGGTGCTCGAAAAGGGGCTCGACGCCGGAACGGCCTTCGAAATCCTCTCGATCGACATCGCCGACATCGACGTGGGCAAGAACATCGGCGCCCAGTTGCAGATGGACCAGGCGCAGGCCGACAAGAACATCGCCCAGGCGAAAGCCGAGGAGCGGCGTGCGATGGCCGTGGCGCTCGAACAGGAGAACAAGGCCAAGGCGCAGGACGCCCGCGCCAAGGTGATTCTCGCCGAGGCCGAAGTGCCGCTGGCCATGGCCGAGGCGTTCCGCAACGGCAACCTGGGTATCATGGACTACTACAAGATGAAGAACATCATGGCCGACACGCAGATGCGCGAGACCATTGCCAAACCCGAAAAGAAATAGTTTTGACGGATTTGTTATCAGGGGGTGCGCGTCGTGCGCGCCCTTTTTTGTGAAAGATTCAGACAGTTATGAGAAAGTGCCTTTTGATTCTGTTTTTCGCCTTTGCCGCGGCGGGAGCCTCCGCTGCGCAGATCGACACGGTGGCGGTTTTCAGCGCGAAGATGCAGCGCGAAATTCCGGTGCTGGTCGTGGTTCCCGATGCCGGCGTCGGGCGGCGCATGCCCGTGCTCTACCTGCTGCATGGTTTCGGCGGTTCGTACACGACGTGGCAGAACATCACCGACCTGCGTCCGCTGGCCGACGCCTGCGGGATGATCGTCGTCTGCCCCGACGGCGCGAACAGTTGGTATTGGGACAGTCCCCTCGATCCGGCGTCGCAGTTCGAGACCTTCGTGGCGCAGGAACTGCCCGACTGGATCGACGCCCGCTACCTGACGATTCCTTCGCGCGAGGGCCGCGCCGTCACGGGCTTGAGTATGGGCGGTCACGGCGCGCTGTGGGTAGCGCTGCGCCACAAAGACCGTTTCGGGGCTGCGGGATCGACCTCGGGAGGCGTGGACATCCGGCCTTTCCCCGACTCGTGGGAGATGAAGAAACAGTTGGGCGAACTGAAAGACAATCCGGAACGCTGGAACGCGCATACGGTGATCCGTCAGGCCGCTTCGCTCCGGGACGGCGAACTGGCGCTCATCTTCGACTGCGGTTATCAGGATTTCTTCTATCAGGTGAATCTGAACCTCCACGAACAGCTGATGCGGCAGGGCGTGGGGCACGATTTCCTGGTGCGTCCCGGTGCGCACAACGCGGCCTACTGGTCCGCGTCGCTCCCCTGCCAGATGCTTTTCTTTCAGCGCTGGTTCGCCCGGAATGCGCCCCAGCCGGCCGTGACGGCCTCGGGGCGGCGTGTGGTGTATATCGGCGACTCGATCACCGACGGTAATTGGGGCAAGGCCAACGGAAAACCGTCGTCGCAGCGCAATCTGTGGGATCGCAACCACCTTTTCGGCAGCGGGTATATGTATTTATGCGCCAGCTATTACCAGGGCTATTTCCCCGATCGCGACTACCGGTTCTTCAACCGCGGCGTGGGCGGTCATGCGTTGGGCGACCTTGCCGCCCGCTGGCAGGAGGATGTGATCGACCTGCGACCCGACGTGCTGTCGGTGTTTGTCGGGACGAACGATGCGGAACGTCACCTTGGCAGACTGCTGCGCGCCGACGATCCGAAAACGGTTCCCGATTTCGATTTTGCCGACTGGGAAAGGACCTATCGCGGTCTGCTCGATCAGGCCCGGCAGGCAAATCCTGCGTTGAAAATCGTACTGTGCACGCCCTTTGCCGCACCCTGCGGGAAGATCGTTGAAGGCGCATTGGGCGAATATTATCCCCTGCGGCAGCGGATACTGGCGCAATGCTGTGTGATCGTGGAGCGAATCGCAGCCGACTACGGCGCGACGCTCGTGCCCTTCCACCGGCTTATCGCCGATCTGGAAACGCGGCTGCCGAACGGCGATGCGACCTATTGGGTGTGGGACGGCATCCACCCCACGCCTGCCGGTCAGCGACTGATGGCCGATTGCTGGATCGGCGCCGCGGCCCGGAGCGGTGTTATGGAATGACAAAAGCGAGCCTTCGAAGGCTCGCTTTTGTTTGGCGCGGGGTCAGTAGACCTCCTCGGGCAGCGTTTCGCCGACCGGTTCGCCTTCGAGGTTGTCGCGCCACTTGATCGCCGCGTGCGTGCCGTCGCAGTAGGGTTTGTTGGCCGACTGGCCGCAGCGGCATGCGACCACGCGGTTGCGGATTTCGTAGGTATGGCCGTCTTCGCGCCGCAGGGGAATGCCGCCGCGAATCCACAGGCCGCCGCTGCTGCCGATGGTGACGTCCTCGATCAGCCCGAGACTCGGGGCGAACCGGAATTCGTAGGGGCTGCCCGTTTTTCGGTCCCAGGCCGTCAGCCGTCCGCCGGGGCACATCGACGCTTCGCGGATGGCCAGCTGGCGTGCTTCGGGATCGGCGGACCGCTCGGTGAGCGTCCATGCGTCGCCCCCGGGGTGGCAGAAGCGCGCGAAGACGCAGTATTTCGGATTGTCGGTCATCGTGAGGGTCCCGCCCTCGACGGTCTCGGCCTTGTCGAGCAGCGATTCGTCGGGTGCGGTGAGCGTCGGGTCCCAGGTCGCCGTTTCGTGGCTCCCGTCGCAGTAAGGTTTGCGTTTCGAGGCCCCGCAGCGGCAGAGCGCCGTAGGTTCCGCCTCGGTCGAGAAGCGCCGCCCTTCCTGGAAATACCAGCTTTCGTTCTGCTCGTTGGGCATGATGAACTGCTCGGCCAGCGGCGGGCGTCCGTAGACCAGGAAGGGGCCTTTTTCGGTCACGGTGATGCTGAAGCGCTCCTCGGCGGGAGAACTTCCCGTTTCGATTTTCAATTTCGACATACTATATGCGTTTCTGATTCGTTAAGGAATAGGCGGCAATAATTGTTCCCAAATGCAATTATTCGGACGGGCATGTGGCATTTATTCCGCTTTTTGGTATCTTTGGTGCCGTGACGGCACTTTCGGGAGGGGAAGTTTTGTTGAACCGTGCGCAATTCGGTTTTGCACCCGTCCGACTTTTTATTATCTTTGCCGTTGATTTTGAAACTGAAATAAGAAAAGAATGAACTATATGAAAAGATTTGCAGGGTTGGTTTGCGCGGTTGCGGCCGTCGTTTTTTTTGCTTCGTGCAGCAAGGACAAGGAATCGGGAACGATCGCGTTCGATTCTCCGGCCGTTTTCCTCAATGCGGGCGACGCAGTGACGGTGGGCTTTTCGGCCTCCAACATCGAGAGTTTCTCGATAACGGGCAAACCCACGGGCTGGAGCGATCCCGTTATCGACGCGGCGAACCGCACCATTACGGTCGTCTCTCCCGAGAAATTCGACGACGACAATGATGCCGTAAAGTCGGGTTCGGTGACCCTGACGGGCAAGGTGCACGGCGGATCGACGGCTTCGGCGACGCTTTTCGTGGGTGTGGTCGACACCGAGGATTTGAGCCGTAAGCCGGCCAACAGTTATCTGATCAACAAGAAGGAGACCAACTACCTGATCGACGCCATGTACAAGGGCGACCTGACCGGGCTGGCGACCTCTTCGGTCGATGTCGTCTGGCAGAGCCAGTCGAATCTGATCCAATACCTGGAGTTGAAAGACGGCAAGGCGTCGTTCTACGTGGCTGCCGACAGCGACGACGGGGACAAGATCAAGGAGGGCAACGCCGTGATCGGAGCCTACGACGCCGGCGGCACGCTGATCTGGAGCTGGCACGTATGGGCTGCGGACTACGATCCCGAAGCCGAGGGCGGTGCGGTCGATTTCAACGGCTATTCGATGATGACCCGCAATCTCGGGGCGCTGGCCGCCGACAACTCGTCGGTGGAGAACATCCTCGCCTCGTACGGACTTTATTATCAGTGGGGCCGTAAGGACCCCTTCATCGGGCCGAGTTCGTACAACGCCGCCAACGGCGCATCGGCCAGCATGTACAACGGCGGCGGCAGCCGCGTCTACCTGCGGACGGCCGCTTCGAGCGCCGAGACGGGTACGGTGGCTTACGCCGTGCAGTACCCGCTGACCTTCATCACGGGCGTCTCCGGTTCGGAGAACGACTGGCTGTGGAGCGCACATTCCGACGATTTGTGGTCCGCTTCGGAAAAGAGCGCCTACGACCCCTGTCCCTATGGCTGGCGGGTGGCTCCGTCGGCCGTGTTCGACGGTTTGAAACTTGTGGGAGCCCCCACGGCGGCGGATGCCGACAAATACGGCTGGGGCCTGACCGATCCGGAGCGGGGAACCTCGTCGCTGTTTATCGGCGCAGGACGCCGCCGTTACGACAACAGCACGATCCTGAACGTTTACAACCCCGTCACCGTGCGCAGCGTGGCCGAGGAGGCGCAGCCCTGGGAGGGTCTTTATTGGACCGCAGGGACGCTGTCGGGTACGAAATCCCCGGCTTTCCACTTCTGGTTCGAGAAGAAGACCACCGGCGGGGGCCTCGAAAACAACGTCCCCTATGCCCGTGCCAACGGCATGTCGGTGCGTTGCGTGAGGGTGCAATAGGGACATCCGGAAGAAACCGAACGACGGACCGGCCTTGATGCCGGTCCGTTTTCGTTTGGTATAACAGTTGCGGGGATAGCGGTACTAAAATCCCCGGCTATGAAAATCAAGACAGGAAAAGGCTCCGTTACGCTCGTCGTGCTGCTGGCAATCTGGTCCGTGTCGGCCATTGCGTCGCTGCCCGGACTGGCCGTCTCCCCTATTCTGGGCGATCTGAACAAGGTGTTTCCCAAGGTTACGGACCTCGAAATCCAGATGCTCACCTCGCTGCCGTCGCTGCTGATCATCCCCTTCGTGCTGCTCTCCGGAAAACTCTCCGAGGGGAGGGACAAACTCAAAATCCTGATCGTAGGACTTTCGATTTTCTTTTTGAGCGGCGTGGCCTGCCTGTTCGCCCGCAGCATGGCGTGGCTCATCGTCATCAGCTGCATCCTCGGTGTCGGCGCCGGCATGGTCATCCCCCTCTCGACGGGCCTGATCGTCGACTATTTCACGGGGGACAGCCGCGTCCGGCAGCTGGGGTACAGTTCGGCGATCAACAACCTCACGCTCGTCGTGGCGACCGCCGTGACGGGCTACCTGGCCGAGGTCAACTGGCATCTTCCGTTCCTGGTCTATACCCTGCCGGGCATCTCGCTCGCGCTGTCGTTCTTCCTCCGGCGCAGCCGCTCCACGCCCGAGCCGGAGCAGAGTATCCAGATGCGCCACAAACGGATCGACCGGGGCAAGCTCGTCGGACTGATGCTCTTTTACTTCTTCGCCACTTACGCCGTGCTGGCCATCGCCTTCTACGCCTCGTTTCTGGTCGACGACTACAAGATCAGCAGTTCGTTTTCGGGTGTGCTGATCTCGTTGTTCTTCCTGGCGATCATGCTTCCCGGGCTGTTTATCGACCGGATCATCCGCGCGCTGAAGCAGAACGTCAACCTCGTGTCGCTGGGGCTGGTCTGCGCGGGGCTGCTGTGCGTGGGGATCTTCCGTGACAAGACGATGCTCGTCGTCGGGGCGTTGCTCACGGGCTTCGGCTACGGGGTGATCCAGCCCGTCATCTACGACAAGGCGGCGACCATCGCTCCGCCCCGCTCGGCGACGCTCGCGCTGTCGTTCGTCATGGCGATGAACTACCTTGCGGTGATGATCTGCCCCTTCATCATGGACATGTTCCGCCATCTGTTCCACACCCACAGCGACCGTTTCCCGTTCTTCTTCAACGCCGCGCTGGTGTTCGCGCTGGCCGCCGTCACCTGGTTCCGGCGCGGGAATTTCACGCTCGGACTCGACGAATCGTATTACAAAAACTGACCGGAGGTCTTGCGAATAACATAAAAAGTTTTATTTTTGTGCTTAAAAGTCGCAAAAATAAACCTGAATGATGAAAAGACAACTCCTTCTTGTGCTTCTGGCGGCGGGCCTCGCCGCTGCACCCGGCTGTGCCGATAAGCGGGATGCGGTTCCCGGCATCCGGATCACGCCGTCGATCAAAACCCGCGTCACGGGGCTTCATTTCGATACGGGCGACTGTATCGGTCTGACCGTCACGAAGAACGGCTCGGATTACGTCCGGAACCACCAGATGACCTACGACGGCTCGGCCTTCACGGCTTCCGGCCTGCTGTGGTACAACGACCTGAACGAAACCTCGACGCTCACGGCCTATTTCCCCTATTCGGCGTCGGGCGTTCCCGACGAGTTCTCCGTGGCGCGGGATCAGAGTGCGGGCTGCGCCTCCTCGGACCTGCTGGGAGCCGTGGCGAAGAACGTGACGCCCACGGGCACGCCCGTCGGGATGCTGTTCTATCACCTGATGTCACAGCTGACCATCGTCATTACCAACAATTCCGATGCTGCGGTTTCGGGCGTCGCCGTGGGCGGATTCGTCCCGACGGCCTCGGTGGATCTCTCCGTGCCGACGGCTTCGGCGAAAGCCGGCGTGGCGGCCGCTGAAATCGAAACCTTCGAAGTGACGCCCGACGCCTCTTACCGTGCGATTCTCGTGCCGCAGCAGGGGGCGCTGACCGTCACGGTCTCCACGCGCGACGGCAAGAGCCGCAGCAAGACCCTCTCTTCGGCGACGCTCGAAAGCGGCCGAAGGTACGACATGTCGGTGCTCGTCACCAACATCGACATCGAGCTGAAGCTGAGCGGCGAGGTCAGCGACTGGGAAGACGGCGGTTCGCTTGACGAGGGCGACGGCGGGGAGGCTTCCGAACTGGAATACGGCGGCGATACCTACCGCACGGCGAAGATCGGCGGACAGGTATGGATGGCCGAGAACCTGCGCTACCAGCCTGCGGGTACGGAGATCGGCGATGGCGTATGGTATCCCGAGGAGGGGCTTTCCGCGGTGGCGGAAAAAGGGCTGCTGTATGATTATAAGACGGTGACGGGCGGCGCCACGGTCCGGTCCGGGACTCCGCTGCGGGGCATCTGTCCCGAGGGCTGGCACGTTCCCGCATTGGCCGAACTCGAAGCGCTCCTTGCCGCCGGGCCTGCGGCCGGATTTTTCAGGTGCGCCGGATACTGGATCGTGAACGGCACGTCGAACAGGTACGGAGACGCCGACAAAGGTTATCTGATAAGCTGCGAGGCCACGGCCGAGCGGAGCGGCTGCCTGGTTTACAGCACCACGACCGATCCGGTGACCGGCGAGGTTCCGCTCGGATACGGCCTGTCGGTCCGCTGCGTGAAAGACGACGCCGTGCGGTAGACAATGAAAAAGGTCCCTTGTCAAGGGACCTTTTTCTGTTTAATCGCGGTTCAGGAAGAAGATCGGGATGTTCGCCAGGAAGACGTCCCTGCCCGAAAGCTGCGATCTTTTTTCGAGCAGTTCACGCAGCGGAATCTCGCCGATCACGTAGTTGCTCTCCTCGCTGATGAACTGTTCGTGAATCTTCGAGAAGTTCAGAATGCCCTGCACGTCGGTCTCCTTGTAGCGGGCGTAGATTTTCAGCGTAATGTCGGTCGTGTAGTCGGGTTTCTCGATGTAGTTCATCTTCTTGTACTCGTAGCGGTAGTTGTTCAGCCGCGCCATGATGTCGCTCAGGATCGACGACGCCGTGGGCAGGCTGCCCGCGCCCTTGCCGAACATGAACTGCCGGTCGTAGCACTCGCCGCGGATCACCACGCCGTTGTACTCGTCGTCGACGCTGTAAATGTACTTGGCAGGCGTCACGAACTCCGGCATGACGAACATCGTGAAATGTTCGTCGCTCACCTTGACGACCTGCGCCACCAGCTTGATCTTCACGTTTTTCTCACGGGCGTACTGAATGTCCGAATCGTGGATCGTCGAGATGCCGTAGGTGAAGATGCGCTCCGGGGCGACGTAGGTTCCCAGCGCATGCACGGTGATGATCACCAGCTTGAACAGCGAGTCGTAGCCCTCGATGTCGAACGAGGGATCGCTTTCGGCGAAGCCCAGCGCCTGCGCCTGCGCGAGGGCGTTGGCGTAGGAGTCCTTGTGGTCGAAGACGCGCGAGAGGATGTAGTTCGACGAGCCGTTCAGAATGCCCTTGACCTCCAGCAGCAGGTCGTTGTCGTAGTACTCTTCGAGGTTGCGGATCACGGGGATCGAGCCGCACGACGAAGCGTCGTAGAGCAGCGCCACGTTGCGGGTTTTCTGAATCTCGATCAGCTCGGGAAGGTGTTTGGCGAGCATCGTCTTGCTGCCCGACACGACCGGGATGCCGCGCAGCATGGCCCGTTTGACGATGTTGTAGGCGGCATCGGCATCGTCGATGACCTCCACCACGAGGTTGATGTTCTGGTTGTCGAGGATGTCGTCGACCGAGGTGGTGAACAGCGAAGGGTCGACTTCGATCTTGCGCGGCTTTTTGGGGTCGCGGACGCAGATTTTCACGATTTCGGCGTGGGCGTTCTTCGATTTGCGCACCACTTCGTAGATGCCCTGTCCGACGACGCCGAATCCGAACAGTCCGATTTTGATTTTGGTCATGGGGTATCCGGTTTTTAATTGTTCATAAAAGGTAGCAGTATGTCGTTCAACTGTTCGTGTTCGACGAGGAATCCGTCGTGGCCGAACGGCGAGTCGATTTCGTGGTACGCGCTGCCGGGGATCATGGCGTGCAGGCTGCGCATCTCGGCGGGCGTGAAGATGATGTCGGTCGTGATGCCGACCACCAGCGTCCGGGCCGTGATGCTGCGGAGCGCCTGCTCCAGTCCGCCCCGCCCGCGGCCCGCGTCGTGCGTGTCGAAGGCGTCGAGGATCGCGTAATAGGAGTAGGCGTTGTAACGGCGGCGGAGTTTTTCGCCCTGGTATTGCTGGTAGGTGCACGCCCGGTGCACGGCGGGGCGCTCCTCGCGGTCCTGCTGGGTGAGGTTGTAGCCTTCGGGCCCGCGGTAGCTCAGCAGGCCGATGGCCCGGGCCGCCGCCAGTCCTTTCATCCCGGCGTCGTCGCGCGGCTGGCCGAAAGTCGTGTCGGCCTCGATGGCCATGCGCTGCGTTTCGTCGATGGCGATGGCCCAGGGCGAAGCCTTGGCCGCGGTGGCGATCAGCACGAGCCGTTCGATCCGCTCCGGTTCCGAAACGGCCCACTCGACGGCCTGAAAACCTCCGACCGAGCTGCCCACCAGCGTCCCGATGCGCCCGATGCCGAGCGCGTCGGCCAGCAGCCGGTGCGCCCGCACGATGTCGCGGATCGTGAAGGGCGGAAAATCCTTGTACCAGGGCCGCCCCGTGGCGGGATTCACGTGCAGCGGCCCCGTCGTGCCGTAGTGCGAGCCGATGATGTTGGCGCAGACGACGAAATGGCGCGCGGGGTCGAGGAACCGTCCCGCCTCGACCGTGTGGGGCCACCAGTCGGCGACGTCCGAATTGGCCGTCAGCGCGTGGCACACCCATGCCACGTTGTCCTTGGCGGCGTTCAGCGTGCCGTAGGTGTGGTAGGCGATCCGCAGCTCGGGCAGCGTGTGGCCCGTTTCGAGTTCGAACGGTCCGGGAGCTATGTAAATCTGCGGTTCCATTATCCGATTTGTGCGAAAGCCTGTTCGAAATCCTCGATGAGGTCGTCGGCGTTTTCCAGTCCCAGCGAGATGCGCAGCAGCGTGGGCGTGACGCCTGCCGCCGTAAGGTCGGCGTCGCTCAACTGTTTGTGGGTCGTCGACGCCGGATGGGTCACGACGGTGATCGAGTCGCCGATCATGGTCATGTTGGCCGCCAGGCGGAGCGATTCGACGAAGCGCACGGTGCTTTCGAGCGTGCCCTTGAGTTCGACGGTGAAGACCGCCGACGAGCCGTAGCGGTAGTATTTGCGGGCGTTTTCATGGCTCGGGTGCGTGTCGAATCCCACGAAGCTGACCCGCTCGACCTTCGGGTGGCTGCGGCAGTATTCGGCCAGTTTCCAGGTGGATTCCACCTGATGCTTCACGCGCAGCGAGAGGGTCTCCAGCCCGATCATCATCAGGTAGGAGTCGAACGGCGAGGGGCAGCATCCCAGGTCGCGCAGCCCGTCGACGCGGCATTTGACGATGAAGGCCGCCGGACCGAACGCCTCGTGTAAATTAAGCCCGTGATACCCTTCCGAAGGTCCGTCGATCTGCGGGAATTTGCCGTTCGCCCAGTTGTAGTTGCCGCCGTCGACGATCACGCCGCCCATGGCCGTCCCGTGGCCGTTGATCCACTTCGTCGCGGAGTCCACGACGATGTTCGCGCCCCACTCGAACGGGTTGCAGAGGTAGCCCGCCGCGCCGAACGTGTTGTCGACGATGAACGGAATGTCGCGCCGCCGGGCCAGTTCGCCCAGCGCCTCCAGGTCGGGGACCGCGCAGGTGGGATTGCCCATGCTCTCGGCGTAGAGCGCCTTGGTGCGGCTGTCGATCAGCGCCTCGAAATCCTCGGGACGCTCGCTCGGGGCGATGCGGCAGTCGATGCCGAGCCGGCGCAGCGACGTGCGGAACTGGTTGTAGGTGCCTCCGTAGAGGAACGGCGAGGCGACGATGTTGTCCCCTTCGGCCGCCAGCGAAAGCACGGCGATCAGGATGGCCGACATGCCCGACGAGACGGCGAGCGCCCCCACAGCCCCGTACAGGGCGGCGATGCGCTGTTCGTAGGCCGTCGTGGTGGGGTTTTGCAGGCGCGTATAGATGTTGCCGCCTTCGCTCAACTCGAAGAGCCTTGCGGCGTGGTCGCAGTTTTTGAACCGATAGGCCGCCGTGGGATAGATCGCCACGCCCCGGGCGCCGGTGGGTTCGTCGGGTTGCAGGCCCGCATGAATCTGGAGGGTTTCGAAACGGTACTTTTTTGAATCCATGGTATGTTATATCTGTCGTTAAAAAATCCGATAAAAAAATCCGACCTCTACGAAGCCGGATTGTGTCATTTTCAGTGCATGAAGGAGCTACACCCGGCGAAAACGGTTGCACATGCACATGGACATCATCATCGTTCCGCGGTGTTCTCCGCGGCGCCGACAGTCGTATGTTGCAGGGCTGGTCATTCGCTTCTGTTGCTCTTACGGTGCAAATATAGGAAATTTTTTCGGAAATCCTCTTTTTCAGCCGGAATTTTGTTTTGCGTAAAAAAAAACGGGCTTTTTTGTCATATAAATGAGCGGAATTTTGTAGTTGAGAAAATTATACTTAGTATTTGTCGCGAAGACAGAATGCATCACACATTTAGAAAATTACGATATGAAAAAACTTTGCACGGCTTTGATGGCGGTGGCTGTTGTCGCTTCCTCCTGTCAGAAGGATCTGGGCGGAAGCCCTGACAATCCGGTTGTGCCGGGGGCTGTTCCCGCCGATTTCGACTGGAAAACGACCCGGAACGTGACCGTTTCGGTGTCGGCGCCCGTCGTGGAAGGCACGACGCCACCCTATGCCGTGATCCGCATTTACTCCTCGCCGATCCTTTCGGCGGAGAATCTGGCGGCCCGGGGCGTGGCGAAATCCGCTATGCCTTTCCGGTCGGCGTTCACGCTGCCCGCCGGGACCGAAAACCTCTATGTCCAGACCACCCTGCCCGACGGCACGAAGTCGGTGAAGATGGTCGGGGCGCACGGCACGGTCGCCGTGACGGGCGCTTCGATGAAGGCTGCCGCTGCGCCGAAGATGCGTCTGGCGGCGAACGCCCGGGTCGGGAGTTCGATGCCCGATTATCCGAAAATGGAGGCGCCCGATGCGGCGTCGTTCGATTCCAAAGCCGTGATCACCGCGATCGAGAGCGGCAAGAGCTACCAGCTGGGAGCCAGTTGGGCTTTTTACGCCGCTCCCGAATACCTGATCCCTGCCGGGGCGGAGGTTGCGGGCGAATTGGATCTCAACGGCGGGTTCAGCCCCTATCAGGCCCCGATCCTCTATGTCGCCGGCAAACTGACGCTTTCGTCGCTCAACATCGGACGGGCCAAACTGGCTGTATTGCCGGGCGGCGAGGTGAAGATCGGGACCCTGAAAATTCAGCCTTCCGCTGCCGACGGGGCTGCGGTCTACGTCTTTGCCGATGGCAAGCTGTCCGTCGGGAAACCCAATGTCAGCGGCAAATGCATCGTAAACAACGGTACGTTGACGGTCGATGGCAGCCTCGACATGAATAGCGGTCTGACTGTCTACAACACGGCGACGGGCGTGCTGACCGTGACCGACGAGATGAAGGTTTCGAACTCCGCGCGGATCTACAACGACGGCGCCGTTACGGTCGACGACCTGAAGATCAATTCCGACGGCGAGTTCCACAACTGCGAGAACGCCCTGCTCGTCGTGAACGACGAGTGCGAGTTGGAGCGCAATACGGCCATTTACCAGCGTGGCCGGGCTTCGATCGAAGAGATGACCGCCCGCGGTACGATCTGGGTGAACTGCCACACTTCGGTGAACGAGCTGGAGGCCCAGGGGGCGGAGTTCAATTTCAGCGCGAATGCCGGACTCGATGCCGGAAGGGTCGAATTCAACAATACGAACGTGTCGATGGCCAGCGGCGCGATCTTCACGATGGAGGAGTACAACATCGACGAGAAGGGCGGCAAGAACAATTTTACGTTTACCGGCGACGCCGACCCCAGGGCCGTGGTCCTGATTTCGGAGAAGGCGTATATCCGCAAAGGGCATGAAACCTATTTCTCGGGAGCGATCGAGGTCGTTTATGACAACGACCGGGATGAGGATTACACGATCCGGAAGGATTATCTGACCGACGGGGCCGTGATGTCGGCGTCGCAGACGACGATCATCGCAGAAAACGGCTGCAACGGCGGCAAGGACCCCGTAAATCCCGATCCGGAGCCGGAACCCGACGAGTATGCGAACGTTCCCGGACATACCTATACTTATTGCTTCGAGGACAACTGGCCGTGGCTGGGCGATTACGACATGAACGACGTGGTCATCGTGAGCCGTATCGACCGTATGATGTCGAAGGATGGCGGCAAGGTCTCGGCTCTTACGATCAACTGGGAACTGCGTGCTGCGGGGACCACCTACGACATCGCCGGAGCCGTGCAGATGGACAAGGTGCAGACGTCGGACGTGGCCGGCGTCGTCTCGTCGCACGAGGGCTTCGGCAGCGGTGCGTTCGCTTCGCGGGGACTTGACGCCGACAGCCCCTGTGCCGTGATTCCGTTCTTCAACAGGACGGAGGAGCTGTTGAGCGCCTCGAACACCTGGAAGGGACAGCCCGCCGCCGCAATCCGGAAACACACCACGACGGTGACCTTCTCGCAGCCGGTGGACATCGCCTCGGTACTGGATTCGGAGATGAACTTCTTCATCGCGCCGAAGCAGCGCACCAGCGAGATTCACATGCCGGGCTATGCGCCGACCGCTTCGGGGATTATCGGCAAGGGTTCGTTCCTGCCTTCGGACCCCTACAAGTTCTTCGTGACGGAGGGCGACCAGACCAAGAACAACTACATGATGTGGGCGCTGATGATTCCGGGCGAGTTCCGCTACCCTGCCGAGGCGAACGACATCCGCGGCGTCTACGAACACTTCATGGCATGGGCCTCGTCCAACGGCGCGGAGCACGCGGAGTGGTATCTGGAGAGCGCCGATGCCGGCAGGATCTATTGAGAGAACGACCTGTTATGGGAAGAGGCTGCGAACGATTCGCAGCCTCTTTCGCATCCGGAAGATGCCGGCGGACCGAGGGCAGCACAGGTCTCGAGGACGGCCGTGCCGTGCGGGGCTTCCGCAGGCCCGGGGACCGCAGGCTTTGAAACTCCGCGGGAACCGCGGCTTCGCTTCGCAGAGGCCTGTGGGCCTCGGGCGGACGGAGACGCCTTTGCGGCGTCCGGCGGTCATGTCGTTTCCGGACGTAAAAAAAGCCCCGCAGTATAAATCTGCGGGGCTTTTGCATGGTTGCGAAACTCACGGTTTGCGGTCGATCAGTTCGATGCCCTTCCGGGTCCCCGCGCCGCGGAGTATCGTCCGGCAGAAGAGCCGGAGTTCCTCGCGGACCGTGCCGTTCAGGCGCAGGTCGAGGATCGTGCTCATCAACTGCTCGGCAAATGCCGGGGCGTCGATTTCGGGCAGCAGAAGCTGTTCCTGGCGACAGGTTTCGAGGTAGTCGGTCAGTTCCCTGCGCCAGAATTCCCGGTGCTCGTCGTAGTGCTCCGCGAAGATGATCTTGCGGCTGATGTCCGACAGGAAACGGTGGTCTACCGTATAGAGGTTGTCGATGTATTCGTTCGTCAGCCGGAGCACCTTTTGCAGCGGATTGCCGCCGCGCCGTTTGCGGCAGGCGACGATGCGTTCCCGCTGCTGGTGGCTCATGGCCTCGAGGCATGCGCTTACGAGGTCATTCTTGTCGGTGAACATTTCGTACAGGGTGCGTTTCGAGATTCCCAGCGTCTGTGCGATCTCATCGACCCGGACGGCACGGATGCCGTTCCGGGCGATAAGCTCCTGCGTAGCGTGGATGATCTCCTCTTTGGTCACTCCCCGTTTCATTATTTTTCCTCCGTAATGTCACGTCCGCCGCCGAGAGCCTGGTAGAGGTTCACGGTTCCCTGGATTTCGTCGAAACGGTCTGCGATCTGCGACAGCTGTGCCGAAAGCAGCGACTGCTGGGCGGTCAGCACTTCGAGGTAGGTGGTCGAGCCGTGCTGCATCAGCAGTTCGGTCGACTCCACGGCGCGCTCCAGCGCTTCGATCTGCCGCACGCGGAGGTCCGCCTTGGCGCGGGCCGACTGGCACTGCGTGAGGGCGTTGTTGACCTCGGCGCCTGCGTTGAGCAGCGTCTGCTGGAACGACAGCTTCGATTCCTCCTGCTGCGCCTTGGCGATCTTCACGCGGGCACGGTTGGCGTTGGCGTTGAAGATCGGCTGCAGGAGCGATCCTGCGGCGTTCCAGATCAGCTTGCCGGGATTGACGATGCCTGCGCCGCTGTTGTTGGTCCAGCCCACTGTGCCGCTCAGCGTGATCGAGGGATAGAGGGCCGAACGGGCGCTCGCCGTGGCGTAGTACGACTGCATGAGCGAATACTCGGCCGAACGTACGTCGGGACGGTTCGAAAGCATCAGCAGGGGTACGCCGACCGTCAGGTCGTCGGGCAGCTGCTGGTTTTCGAGGCGTCCGCGTGCGATGGTGTGCGGAACCTCTCCCAGCAGCGAGCAGAGCGAGTTCTCGGCCTGCGTACGCTGGTAGCCCAGGTCGTGCAGCGATGCCTCGATGGCCAGCGTGTTGGCCTCGTACTGGGCCACTCCGGCCTCGTTGGCGTAGCCCGCCTCTTTCAGGGCGCGCATCGCCTCGACGCTCTGGCGCCATTTGGCAGCCGTCTCCTCCGTCACCTCGTACTGGCTGTCGAGCATCAGCAGCGTGTAGTAGAGATTGGCCACGCCCGAGATCAGCTGCGTCTTCACGGCCTGCTCGTACTCCTTGCTCTGGGCGTAGAGCGCCTTGGCCTTGCGCTTGGCGTTGGTCAGTCCGTTGAAGATGTCGATCTGCCAGCTGGCCGTCACGGGAATCGAATAGGTTTTCGCCGTCGGTCCGCCGTCGAAGCTGCTCAAGCTGCCCTGCGGGGCGAAGTTGAACGACGGCAGGTAGGCCAGACGCGCCGATTTAAGTGTCGCCTCGGCCTCCTTCACGCGCCAGCCTGCCGACAGCAGGTCGGTGTTGTTCTCCAGCGCCAGCGCGATAAGCGCCTGCAACTGGGGATCGGTGAACATTTCCTGCCAGCGGATGTCGCCCAGGGTGGTCGTGTCGGCGGTCTCCGCCGATCCGTACAGCCCTGCGGTCGTCACCTCGGGACGGGTATAGGGTTTGTAGATGCCGCAGCCGGTCAGCGCCGCCGCGGCGCATATAATCAGGATCTTTTTCATGTGTTACTCCTCCTCTTTCTCGTTTTTACACTCTTCCAGTTCGGCACGCACGGCCCACTGCGGATCGGGATCGAATTCCAGGGGCTTGACTTTCTCCTGCAACGTCTGGAAGACGATGAACAGCGTCGGCACGAGGAACAGCAGCGCCAGCGTACCTACGATCATACCGCCGATGACACCTGCACCGAGGGTCGAGTTGCCGTTTGCGCCTACGCCGTGCGAGAGCACCAGCGGGATCATACCGAACACGCAGGTGAGGACGGTCATCAGAATGGGACGCAGACGGGCTTTGGCGGCCGACACGGCGGCCTGCGAGAGGCTCATGCCCGCGGCGCGGCGGTCGGCGGCGTACTCCGTGATCAGGATGGCCGTTTTCGACAACAGACCGATCAGCATGATGATACCCGTCTGGAGGTAGATGTTGTTCTCCAGTCCCATCATCTTGGCGAGCAGGAACGAACCCATCAGACCGCACGGAACCGACAGAATGACGGCGAACGGAATGAGGAAACTCTCGTACAGCGCGCTCAGGATGAGGTAGATCAGCAGGATACAGATACCGAAGATGATGACCGTGTTGCTGCCCGTCTGGGCCTCCTCGCGCGTGATGCCGTCGAACTCGTAACCGTAGCCCTTCGGAAGCACCTGCGCGGCCGTTTCCTGAATGGCCCGGATGGCGTCACCCGACGAATAACCGTCGGCGGCCGTACCGTTCACGGCGATCGAACTGTACATGTTGAAGCGGTTCAGCACCTCGGAGCTGTAAACCCTCGTCAGATTTACGAACTGGCCCAGGGGAGCCATCTCGCCGCTGCTCGAACGCACGTAGACGTTGTTGAGCGACTCGGTGTCGAGACGGTATTTCGGATCGGCCTGCATCGTCACATAGTACATTTTCGAGAACCGGTTGATGTTCGAAACGTACTGGCCGCCGTAGTAGCCTGCCAGCGTCGAGAGGATCGAGGTCGGCGATATGCCGGCACGCTTGGCCTTCGCCGCGTCGATGTCCACCATGTACTGCGGGAAGTTGATGTTGAAGGTCGAGTATGCGCGGGCGATCTCCGGACGCTGGTTCAGCGCGCCGATGAATTGCAGGTAAATATTGTAGAATTCGGTCAGGTCGCCGCCGGTCTTGTCCTGCAGGTGCATGGAGAAACCGGTCGAGGTTCCGTAACCCGAGATCATCGGCGGAGCCACGGCGAAGATCTGTGCGTCCTTGATGTCGGCGGTGCGGCCGTAAATCTGGCCGATGACGGCGTTCACGTCATCCTCCTTGTTCGGACGCTCGTCCCAGTCCTTGAGTTTGATGATGGCCATACCGTACGACGAACCCTGTCCGGCGATCATGCCGTAACCGGCCACCTGCATGTAGTCGCGGATCTGCGGAATGCCGTTGATGCGCTGCGAAACCTGCTCCATGACCTTGTGGGTCTCGGCGAGCGAGGAACCCGGGGCCGTGGTGACGTTGACCATGATCGTACCCTGGTCCTCGTCGGGAACCAGGCCCGTCTTGGTGGTGTTCATCAGCAGAACCAGCGCCGCGATGGTCAGGCCGAGCGTCGACCACATCAGCCACTTGTGCTTGATGAAGAGCATCACGCCGTGCTTGTACTTGTTGACCAAGGCTCCGAATGCCGTGTTGAAGGCCTTGCGGAAACGCGCCGCAAAGTTGTCGCGCATCTCGCCGTTCTCGTCGAGGTACGGCTTCAGGATCATGGCGCAGAGCGCCGGCGACAGCGTAAGGGCGTTGACGGCCGAAAGACCCACGGCCACGGCCATCGTGATACCGAACTGCGTGTAGAAGACGCCCGACGTTCCGCCCATCATGGCGACGGGGATGAACACGGCCATGAAGACCAGCGTCGAGGTCACGATGGCCGACGTGATACCCGACATGGCGTCGATGGTCGCCATGTAGGAGGATTTGTAGCCCGCGTCGAAGCGTGCCTGCACGGCTTCGACGACGATGATGGCGTCGTCGACGACCGTACCGATCGCAAGAACCAGCGCGAAGAGGGTCAGCAGGTTGATCGAGAATCCGGCGAATGCGAGGAAGCCGAAGGTTCCGACCAGCGCCACGAGAATCGACACCGTGGGGATGAGCGTCGAGCGGATGTCCTGCAGGAAGACGTACACGACCAGGATCACGAGGAGAATGGCCTCGAACAGGGTCTTGACCACCTCTTTCATCGAGGCGTAGAGGAAGTCGTTCACGCTCTGGAGATGTGCGACGGCGATGCCTTTCGGCAGTTCGGCCTGCAATTCGTCGAGCAGGGCGTTGACGTCGTTCACGACCTGCGTGGCGTTCGAACCGGCCGTCTGGAAGATCATCGTGCTGACGCCCGGATGGCCGTTGGTGTAACCTTTGTAAGCGTAGGATTCGCTGCCCAGTTCGATGTCGGCGATGTCCTTCAGACGCAGGAGCGTGCCGTCGGGCTTCGAGAGCAGCACGATTTCACCGAACTCTTCGGGCGTCTGGTGGCGTCCGCGGTATTTCATCGTGTACTGGAACGTGTTCTGGGAGTTCTCGCCCAGCGTACCGGTCGCCGATTCGATGTTCTGCTCGGCCAGCGCCGCCGTCACGTCCGACGGGATGAGCTTGTACTGGGCCATTACGTCGGGCTTCAGCCAGACGCGCATCGAGTATTCTGCGCCGAGGGTGAACACCTCGCCGACGCCGCGGATACGCTGGATGCGCGGCTCTACGTTGATCTTCAGGTAGTTCGACAGGAAGGTCTCGTCGTAGGAGTCATCGGGGCTGTAGAGCGAGAAGATCTTGACCATCGAGGTCTGGCGCTTCATGGTCGTCACACCGATCTGCGTGACCTCGGGAGGAAGCTGGCCGGTGGCGCGTGACACTTTGTTCTGCACGTTGACGGCCGCCATGTCGGCGTTGGTTCCCTGGCGGAAATAGACCGTCACGGAGGCGCTGCCGACGGCTGCGCTGGAGGTCATGTAGGTCATGTCCTCCACACCGTTGATGGCCTGTTCGAGCGGTACGATGACCGACTTCTGAATCGTTTCGGCGCTGGCTCCCGGATAGGAGGCGCGCACCATGACCGTCGGGGGCGCGATGTCGGGATACTGCTCGACGGGCAGTGTCGCCAGACCGATCAGACCGGCGATTACGATTACGATTGATATGACCGACGCCAATACGGGTCGTTCTATGAAATGCTTGAGTGTCATAGGTTATTCCTCCTTCTCGGTTTGGGTTTGAGCGGCGGACTCGTCGGTTGCGGGAGCTGCGGCAGCGGCTGCTGCGGCCTGGCCCTTCGGAACGATGGGCGTGCCTTCGCGCAGCAGACCCACGCCTTCGGCAACGATCACATCGCCCGGCACGAGTCCCGCGCGTGCTATATACTCGCGGCCGTTCGAGATCTTCTCGACGTCGATCATCGCCGAAGAGGCCTTGCCGTCCACCACTTTATATACATATACTTTGTTCTGGAGTTCGAACGTCGCGGCCTGCGGAACGGCGATGCAATCCTTGTAGATGCTCGGCAGGATGACGTTGCCCGCACCGCCGCTGTGCAGCAGTCCGTTCGGGTTGGGGAACGCCGCGCGCAGCGACACGCTGCCCGTCGAGGTGTCGATGACGCCGCTGATCGACTCCACGCGGCCCGTCTGGTCGTAGGTCGAACCGTCGCTGAGCTGCAACTGTACGCCCGGCATGCTCTTGAGCGTTTCGGCGATCGAGCCGTACTGGCGTGTCAGGGCCAGGAGCTGGTTTTCGGTCATCGAGAAGTAGACGTACATCTCCGAGTTGTCCGACACGGTCGTCAGCGGCTGCGGGATCGAAGCGCTCACCAGCGCGCCGACGCGGTACGGCAGCGTTCCCACCACGCCGTCGGTCGGAGCCTTCACGACCGTGTAGGAGAGGTTGTTGGCGGCGTTCACGCGCTGTGCCTCGGCCTGTGCGAGCTGGGCCTTGGCCGTCAGCAGGTTGTTGTTGGCCGTCGAGAGGTCGAACTGCGAAACGACGTTGCGGGCGAAAAGCTCCTTCTTGCTGTCGTAGGTGAGCTGTGCGGTGGCCACGCCGGCTTTGGCGGCCTCGACGTTGGCTTCGGCGGTCTGCAAGGCGGCTTTGTAGGGAACCTGGTCGATGATGAAAAGGGTCTGTCCCTTGGCGACTTTCTGACCTTCGTTGACGCAGAGCTGTGAGATCGTTCCCGAAACCTGCGGATAGATTGCGATGTCCTGACGGCCGCGGATCGTCGCCGAGTAGTTGCTCGGGATTTCCCGGTCGGTGGTGGCGATGGTCATTACGGCGTATTCGCCGGGGCCCATTGTCATCGGAGCCTGTTTGCATCCGACGGCCGCCATGCAGCATGCCAAAACGGCAGCTTTCACAAATGTTTGCTTCATAACAATTCCTTTAACTGATTGGACTAAAAAACTTTTTCAGGTGCAAAAGTATTTTAAAAACGGTACCAATGTACCCTTTATTGCGAACAGAATTGGTACTTTTCGGAATAAAAATGGAGCATTTATCGAAAATTTCATTATTTTTGTTCGAAAAAAGAATTGTATGCCACAGGTCAATCCGCTAATCACCACTCCCGAGGAGCAATTTGTTGTGGGCGAATCCGATTTCGCCTTTTTCGGCAATTACGCCTGCCGTGTGGAAGGAGGTGCGATTCTCTTCTGTCGCAGCGGCAGCGCCGACGCCACCGTCAACCAGTACCAGGGGCAGGTGCGCCGCAATACGATGGTGCTGCTGCTGCCCGGATCTATCTTCATGCTCACCGACCGCACGGAGGATTTCAGGGCGGCCTACTGCTCGTTTTCGCGGGATCTCTTTTCCGAGGCGGCCTTCCGGATGGACCCTTCGTTTTTCCACGCCCTGCGCGAGCGTCCGATCTCCCATCCGCCCCAGCGGATCGTCGAGGGGGCTTCGATCTGGCTCCAGATGGCGGCCTACACCTACCGCGACCGCGGCAACGTGTTCCGCAATACGATCATCAAGAACCGTTTGCAGAATCTGCTGCTGGAGAGTTACGACAAGATGCAGCGTTTCGCAGCCCGGCAGCACCGCGTGCCGGAGACGACCACGCGGCAGTCGGAGCTGTTCCACCGTTTCGTCGCTCTCGTGCACGAGCATTGCGCCCAGGAGCGCGAAGTGTCGTTTTACGCCGACAAACTCTGCATTTCGACCCGTTACCTGTCGACCATCGTGCGCAGCGTGGCGCACAGTTCGGCCAAGGAGTTCATCGACCGTTCGGTGATGCTGGAGATCAAGATGATGCTCCAGTCGACCGACCTTTCGGTGCAGGAGATCGCCTACCGGCTCCGGTTTCCCGACCAGTCCTACCTCGGGCGTTTTTTCAAGAAGCACGCGGGGGAATCGCCCACCGAGTACCGCAACAACAAAAAATAGGTATCCGGGTTTCGGACTTTTGTCCGCTCCGGGCGGTAAATTCTGCGTCCGGGACGGTTTGTGTCCCTGCGTAGTCCGGCCCGCAGCAGCCGGGACGCTTTGAACGGGCCTCGCCGCATGCCCTGAACGGGCGCGCCCGCTTCGCATTTCTGTCCTACCTCTGTACCATTCGGTCCGAATCCGCGCTCCGCCTCCCGCGCCGGGAACAACCTCCCGGATTTTTCGGTAACTTTTAGGCCGTAAACGGGACCTGATTGGACCCGGAATTGCACGGGATTCGTAAAATGACCAAAACACAGCGATTATGAGCAAGACAGTTGAAATTTTAGGGGAGCAGGCCGGCTACTACCTCTCCCACGTATGCCGCACCATCGACAAAAAGTCGTTGTACCTGCCGGGACCCGACACCGTGGACCGCATCTGGGCCGAATCCGACCGCAGCGTCCGTACGCTGGGCAGTCTGCAATGGATTCTCTCCAACGGACGGCTGGGCGGCACGGGCTATGTCTCGATCCTGCCCGTGGATCAGGGCATCGAGCACTCCGCGGGGGCTTCGTTCGCCCCGAACCCCGCCTATTTCGATCCGGAAAACATCGTCAGACTCGCCGTCGAGGGCGGCTGCAATGCCGTCGCCTCGACTTTCGGCGTGCTGGGAGCCGTGGCGCGCAAATACGCGCACAAAATTCCCTTCATCGTCAAAATCAACCACAACGAGCTGCTGTCCTACCCCAACACCTACGACCAGGTGTTGTTCGGCACGGTGCGCGATGCCTGGAACATGGGCGCCGCAGCCGTCGGGGCCACGATTTACTTCGGTTCGCCGGAGAGCCGCCGGCAACTGGTCGAGATCGCCCGCGCGTTCGACCTGGCGCACGAACTGGGCATGGCGACGATCCTGTGGTGCTACCTGCGCAACGAGGGTTTCAGGAAGGAGGGTACCGACTACCACGCTTCGGCCGATCTCACGGGGCAGGCCGACCACCTCGGTGTGACGATCAAGGCCGACATCGTGAAACAGAAACTCCCGTCGAACAACGGCGGTTTCCGGGCCGTCGGCTTCGGCAAGACCAGCGACAAGGTCTACACCGAGCTGACTTCGGACCACCCCATCGACCTCTGCCGCTATCAGGTGGCCAACGGCTATATGGGCCGCGTGGGCCTGATCAACTCGGGCGGCGAGTCGCGCGGGGCCTCGGACCTGCAGGAGGCCGTCACGACGGCCGTGATCAACAAGCGCGCCGGGGGCATGGGGCTTATCAGCGGCCGCAAGGCCTTCCAGCGTCCGATGAAGGACGGTATCGCCCTGCTGCACGCCATTCAGGACGTTTACCTCGACGACGAAGTGACCATCGCATAATATCCGGGTCCCCGAAGACGTTTTTATATTAAAAAAGTGCAACTATGAAAATAACGCTATTCGGCACGCAGCCCTACGACCGGGAGTCGTTCGACCGCATCCGCGACACCTACGGGTTCGACATCTGCTACCACCGCAGCCACCTGAACGCCAATAACGTGGCCCTTGCGCAGGGTTCCGATGCGGTCTGCATCTTCGTCAACGACACGGCCGACGCCGGGACCATCCGCCAGTTGGCCGGGATGGGCGTGAAGCTGATCGCGCTGCGCTGTGCGGGCTTCAACAACGTCGACCTGAACGCCGCGGCCCGTTACGGGATTCCCGTGGTGCGGGTTCCGGCCTATTCGCCGCACGCCGTGGCGGAACACGCCGTGGCGCTGATGCTGGCGCTCAACCGTAAGATACACCGCGCCTACTGGCGCACGCGCGACGGCAACTTCTCGCTCCACGGGCTGATGGGCTTCGACATGTACGGCAAGACCGCAGGGATCGTCGGCACGGGCAGGATCGCCCGCGAGCTGATCCGCATTCTCAAGGGGTTCGGCATGGAGGTCGTGGCCAACGATCTGTTTCCCGATCCGCAGTACGCCGCGGAAGCGGGCATCGCCTACGTGCCGCTCGACGAGCTTTACGCCCGTGCGGACATCGTTTCGCTCCACTGTCCGCTGACCGACCGGACGCGCTACATGATCGGCGACGCGGCCATTTCGCGCATGAAACCGGGCGTGATCCTCATCAACACGGGCCGCGGTCAGCTGATCCATACCGAGGCGCTGATCGACGGACTGAAAGAGAAGAAGATCGGCGCTGCCGGACTGGACGTATACGAGGAGGAGGCCGGGTACTTCTACGAGGACACTTCCGACCGCATCATGGACGACGACGTGCTGGCGCGCCTGCTGTCGTTCAACAACGTGATCGTCACCTCGCATCAGGGCTTCTTCACACGTGAAGCAGTGGATAATATAGCACGCACCACAATGCAGAACATCAAGGACTTCAGCGAATGCCGGCGTCTGGAGAACGAGGTGCGCGCCGAACCGGAAAACGCAGTCGGACAGTTATGAAAAAGATCGTTTTGCTCCGCCACGGCGAGAGCGTCTGGAACAGGGAAAACCGGTTCACGGGGTGGACCGATGTGGATTTGAGCGAGAAGGGCGTCGCCGAGGCCGTCAAAGCCGGGGAGACGCTCCGCAAGGAGGGTTTTCATTTCGGCCGCGCCTATACCTCCTATCTGAAACGGGCCGTGAAGACCCTCGACGTCGTGCTCGACAGGATGGACCGGGACTGGATTCCGGTGACGAAGACCTGGCGGCTCAACGAGAAGCACTACGGCATGCTTCAGGGATTGAACAAACGCGATACGGCCGAAAAATACGGTGACGAGCAGGTGTACGTCTGGCGCCGCAGCTACGACGTGGCCCCCGCGCCGCTTCCGGAGGACGATCCCCGCAATCCGCGCTTCGATCCCCGCTACGCCGGGATTCCCGACGCCGCGCTGCCCCGCACCGAGTCGTTGAAAGACACCGTGGCCCGCACGATGCCCTACTGGGAGTGCGAGATACTCCCGGCGCTGGCCCGCCACGACGAACTGCTGGTGGTGGCTCACGGCAACAGCCTGCGGGGCATCATCAAGAACCTGAAAGGGATTTCGGACGAGGCCATTTCGGAGTTCAACCTTCCGACTGCCGTGCCCTACGTCTTCGAATTCGACGAGGGGCTGGGCTGTGTGAAGGACTATTTCCTGGGCGACCCGGCCGAGATCGCCTCCCTGATGGAGGCCGTCGCCAATCAGGGCCGGCGGGGCTGACCCCCCCCCTCACTTCCGGTGTGCGAGACGCCGGTTTCGGAGGCAGTCGTCTGCCGATCCGTTTTTGATCCGGTTCTGTGTCTGGGGCGCAGAACCGGTTTTGCGTGCAGACGGTCTTCACCCGACCGAAAATGACGCCGCTCCGTAATAATGGTATGCCGAACCGTAATCGGGGTACGGAACCGTTGCGCGAAATACCCTATTTTTGCATCGTGAAACCATTCTTTTGAACCGATGAAACGAATCCTCTTCGCGGCCCTGACCGCCGCAGCCCTTTTTTCGGGCGGAATCCTGCAATCCTTAAATGCTCAAAATATGGAAATACCGAAAAAAGTCAGCCCGTTTCCCGTGGGCGACAAACTGCCGGAACAGTTTTCGAAGTACTTTGTCGGGCAGGCCTGGCTCGCTCCGCTGACGGACGACAAGCGGCTGAACGCGCCCGTGTCGAACGTCACCTTTTCGCCCGAATGCCGCAACAACTGGCACAGCCATACGGGCGGCCAGCTCCTGATCGCCGTCGGGGGCCGTGGCTATTATCAGGAGAAGGGCCGTCCGGCCCGGGCGTTGCTTCCGGGCGACATCGTGGAGATCGCGCCCGACGTGGTCCACTGGCACGGCGCGGCTCCCGACAGCTGGTTCTCGCATCTGGCCGTCGCGTGCAATCCCGCGACCAACGAGAACACATGGCTCGAACCGGTCGACGACGCGCAATATGCGGCAGCGACGGCTTCCGTCCCGTCCCCGGCCTCCCGCCTGGGTGAAGACGCCCGACGCCGCCTGGCCGAATTGTTTCCGGGCGGAATACCGGAACTTGGGGATGCGGACCCCGAATTATTTGAAATTTTTGGTAACTTTGCGCTCGGCGAAGTGACCGCCTACGGCCAGCTCGACACGCGGACGCGCATGCTGTGCATCCTGGCCTCGAACATCGCCTCGCAGGGCCGGACCGCCTACCGGACGACGCTCGAAGGCGCGCTGAACGCCGGAGTGACGCCCGTCGAGGTGAAGGAGACGCTTTATCAGGCCGTTCCTTACGTCGGCATGGCGAAGGTCGCCGACTTCGTAGGGATTACCAACGAGGTGCTGGAGGCGCGCGGCGTGACGCTGCCGCTTGCGGGGCAGTCGACGACCTCGTCCGCGGACCGCTTCGAAAAGGGGCTGGCGGTGCAGCGGTCGATTTTCGGCGCGGAGCGTATCGACGGGATGCGCGAGGCGGCCCCCGCGAACCAGAAGCACATCCAGCGTTACCTGTCGGACAACTGCTTCGGCGATTTCCTGACCCGCGGAGGCCTGGACGTGAAGATGCGCGAGCTGCTGACCTTCTCGATGCTCGTCTCGCTCGGGGGCTGCGAATCGCAGGTGAAGGGCCACATCGCCGGAAATGCGAACATAGGCAACGACAAGGCCACCCTGCTGGCCGTCGTGACCCAGTTGCTGCCCTATATCGGTTATCCCCGCACGCTGAACGGCATTGCGTGCCTGAACGAAGTTTTGCCGGAAAAATAAAAAAGTAGTGAGGTATGGAATACGTAAAATATGGTAGCGCAGGTGGGATGGCGTCGCTCCCGAATCCGGTCCACCTCCAAAACCCCGTCTCGGGCGGCCCGGCGGCCACGGCGACGGTCCGATACGACATGAGTTCCGAAATAAATTCACTTGATTCAGACTTAAATCTATGTTACGAAAAATCAGAATTGCGGCCGCGGCCTTTTTCTTCGTGCTGACGACGCTGCTGTTCCTCGATTTTACCGGAACGCTTCACGCGTGGTTCGGCTGGATGGCGAAAATCCAGTTCCTGCCCGCCCTGCTGGCCCTGAATGTCGGCGTCGTGGCGTTCCTGGTGATCCTGACGCTTCTTTTCGGCCGCGTGTACTGTTCGGTCATCTGCCCGCTGGGGGTGATGCAGGACATCGTTTCGTGGGCCTCCGGGAAGCGCAGAAAGCACCGGAACCGCTTCGCGTACTCCCCCGCCCTCACCTGGCTGCGCCGGGGGATGCTCGTCGTGTTCGTCGCTGCGATGCTGGCGGGTGTCGGTTCGCTGCTCGCGCCTTACAGCGCCTACGGCCGCATCGCCTCGAACCTGCTGGCCCCGGTCTACGCGTGGGGCAACAACCTGCTGGCATACATCGCCGGGCGCATGGACAGCTACGCCTTCTATTCGGTCGACGTGTGGATGAAGAGCTTTGCCACATTCTTTGTTGCCGTCGTGACGTTCGCCGTGCTGTTTGTTCTTGCGTGGCGCAGCGGCCGCACCTATTGTAATACGATCTGTCCGGTGGGCACGGTGCTGGGATTCCTCGCCCGCTACTCGCTGTTCAAACCGCGTTTCGACACCTCGAAGTGCAACGGATGCAAGCTCTGCGCCCGCAACTGCAAGGCGTCGTGTATCGACCCTGCGGCGCATAAAATTGATTACAGCCGTTGCGTGGCCTGTATGGACTGCCTCGAAAACTGCCGCCAGGGGGCCATCACCTATACGCTGCGGCGGCGGAAACCGGACCCGGCTCCCGCGCCGCAAAGACGCCTTCCGACGCTTCGCGCCGCCGGTTCCTCGGCCTGGCGGGCATCGTGGCCTACTCCGCGCTCCGGGCGCAGGAGAAGAAGGTCGACGGCGGGCTGGCGGTGATCGTCGACAAGAAGATTCCGAACCGTGCCACGCCCGTCGTTCCGCCCGGAGCGCAGAGCCTGCGGCACTTCAACGCCCATTGCACGGGATGCCAGTTGTGTGTTTCGGTGTGTCCCAATCAGGTGTTGCGTCCGTCGGGCAAGCTGATGACCCTCATGCAGCCCGAAATGTCGTTCGAGCGCGGATACTGCCGTCCGGAGTGCACGAAGTGCGCCGAGGTGTGCCCCACGGGCGCCATCCGCCTGACCGACCTCGCCGGGAAATCGTCGATCCAGATCGGCCATGCCGTGTGGATTGCGGAGAATTGCGAGGTCAACACCGACGGCGTCAGCTGCAACAACTGTGCGCGCCATTGCCCTGCCGGGGCGATCAAGATGGTGCGCCGGGACCCCGACGATCCCAAGTCGCCGCGCATCCCCGCCGTGAACGAAGAACGCTGCATCGGCTGCGGGGCCTGCGAGAATCTCTGTCCGGCGCGTCCGTTCAGCGCCATTTATGTCGAAGGCCATTCGCGCCACAGAACCGTCTAAACGCAAGAAAACATGGAGAAGAAAAAGATAGACCGCCGGAAATTCCTCAAAACGTTCGGTGTCGGCGCGGCCGCCGCAACGGCTGGGCTTTACGGCTGTAAGACGAAAGGTACGGCGCCGAGCGCTGCCGCCGCGGGTGAGGTCCCGACCGATCGGATGACCTTCCGGACCTGCCCCTCGACGGGCGACCGCGTGTCGCTGCTGGGCTACGGCTGCATGCGCTGGCCCCTGCTGGAGTCGCCGGCGGCCGACGGCAACCCGATCGACCAGGAGGCCGTCAACGAGCTGGTCGATTATGCCATCGCCCACGGGGTCAACTATTTCGACACGGCCCCCGTCTACATACAGGGCTTTTCCGAAAAATCGACGGGTATCGCCCTCAAACGCCATCCGCGCGAGAAGGTGTTCATCGCCACGAAGATGTCCAATCACCGTATGGCAGGGCGGGGAATGTCTCCCGCTCGGATATTCAAGGATTCGGAGGAGATGTACCGGCGGTCGCTTCGCGACTTGCAAACGGATTATCTGGATTACTATCTGCTGCACGCTGTGGGCGGCGACAAGGGCATCGAGACGTTCAACGAACGTTTTATCGACTGCGGCGTGCTCGACTTTCTGCTGCGCGAGCGCGAGTCCGGGCGCATCCGCAACCTCGGGTGGTCGTTCCACGGCGATCAGAAGGTCTTCGACCACCTGCTGGCCATGCACGACAGCGGTGAGGCGCGGTGGGATTTCGTCCAGATCCAGATGAACTACGTCGACTGGAAGCATGCTTCGGACAGAAACGTCAATGCCGAATATCTCTACGGCGAGCTGGAGAAGCGCGGCATCCCGGCCGTGATCATGGAGCCGCTGCTCGGCGGGCGCCTTTCGCGGCTGAACGACCATCTGGTCGAACGGCTCAAGGAGCGCCGTCCGACCGAGAGCACCGCTTCGTGGGCCTTCCGCTACGCGGGTTCCTGGCCCGGAGTGCTGACCGTGTTGAGCGGCATGACCTACATGGAGCACCTTCAGGACAATATCCGCACCTATTCGCCGCTCGAACCCTGCACCGGCGAGGAACTGGCGTTGCTCGAAGATACCGCGCAGCTGATGCTCAAATACCCCACCGTGCCCTGCACCGAGTGCCAGTACTGCATGCCCTGCCCCTACGGGCTGGACATCCCGGCGATCTTCGCCCACTACAACCGCTGCGTGAACGAAGGCAACGTGCCCAAGGACCGGCAGGACCCCGGCTACCGGGAGGCCCGCCGGGCGTTCCTCATCGGTTACGACCGCTCGGTTCCCAAACTCCGGCAGGCGAGCCATTGCATCGGCTGCAACCAGTGCGTGTCGCACTGCCCGCAGTCGATCAAGATTCCGCAGCAGCTGCGGCGCATCGACCGTTTCGTCGAGCAGCTCAAGCAGGGTACGCTCTGATTCCGGCTTGCGAGGCCCCTCGAACAAGGAGGGGCTTTTTTTACCAAATGTTAACTTTCGCCCGGCCGGAAGCGAGTATCTTTGCACTCCGAAGTTACGAAAAGAGTGTAATTTATTGGAAATGAGCGTAGGTTAATTGCTCTT
>OWIO01000132.1_pt1 | contig 63322 bp, 44 predicted proteins | sample 1733011 | NCBI WGS metagenome assembly OWIO01 (sample SAMN05065779, study PRJEB22554) | human gut metagenome | biome: ENVO:2100002; feature: ENVO:00000062; material: ENVO:00002003 | host: Homo sapiens | place: USA | reverse complement strand
GGTCGCACCCTCACGGGCGCGTGAATTGAAGTCCCGGCGGGGGCGTCATCCGTCCAACGCACCCCGGTCGCACCCTCACGGGCGCGTGAATTGAAGTTTTTTATTGCGTTGTAACTCGCTGGTGCCCTGACGTCGCACCCTCACGGGCGCGTGAATTGAAGTGTTGATGAGTAACTGCCAAGCTTGGTTCATCAGGGTCGCACCCTCACGGGCGCGTGAATTGAAGTCCATGATAGAGGAACTGCAACCTAGCGGCATCCTGTCGCACCCTCACGGGCGCGTGAATTGAAGTTTTTATGTATGTTTGACATATTTAAATACGAATCGTTGTTTTATTAAGGGAGGGAGATATATTGAAATAAGGGTATTTGTTGCTGAAGAATGAAAGATGGATTTTTGTGTTTTTTGTTGAATGCAATATTTTGACGGAGGAAGTTGGTTTTTGGCTGATAGAGGAGAAATGACGGGAAGTATTATTGGACGAATATGAAAAGATATTGTCTGGTTTCCGGGTTATGTTTGTGCCTGTTCATGGGGATATTTTCATGTATTCCGGAAGCTCCGGAGCATAAGACGGAAAAAGATGCCTCAGCCATTGTTCTGGATGAGGATTCGGATATAATCTGGAGGAATTTTTCTTTGGGCCGCGTTTCATTCGATGATAAGGCTCCGCATAGTAAAGGTTCCCGCATTTTTCACCGATTGATTCCAGATACGGAGGTTTATATCCGTCAGTTGTCCCGTATTGTTCTCCATACGTTGTATGAGAGTCCTGAAGAATGTATTGTTCCTGTCCACCATTTGCGTTTCATGCTGGAGGATACCGATGGCGTTGCCTGCAAATGGGGAGGAAATGGAGAGGTTGCCATTTCCTGCAGCACGCGCCATATTGAGGGGTTGTTTAAAGATGATGATGATGCGGCGAAGGTTTATTTTGAAATTCGAGGAGTCTTGTTGCATGAGCTAACCCATGTTTACCAACAGGAACCCCAGGGGATAGGTTCCTATGGAACGAACAGGGAATTTAGAGCATTTATCGAGGGGATAGCTGACGCCGTTCGTATAGCTAACGGGGGATTCCATAGAGGAGCTTACCGTCCTACAGGCGGCAGTTATATGGATGGCTACCTCCATGCAGGTTATTTTTTTGTGTGGCTGCGGGATTATAAAGACCCTGAATTTCTACGCAAATTGAACCGTAGTGCTCTTGAGGTCGTTCCATGGTCGTTTGATGGCGCCGTTAAATATGCCTTGGGCAGCGAGTATCATATTGATGAGTTGTGGCGGGAGTATCAAAGGGTAATGGAAGAGGAGAAATAGGGGCGCTTCATAGTTCAGGAGTTTTGATGGGATATCTAGACAGGAGGCTGGAATAGAAGGAATGGCCGTGGAGAGTGTTCTTAAGGCGTGGGTATTTCTCGTTTACCATTTTTGAAAAGCAAGGTCTGAGTGGCCCGGCAGAAAGACAGGATGCCTCATGCTTCGCAGTATTGGAATCCTGGGCGGGACAGGGTGCCTTGGACAGAGGGATGGGAAACGGTGAGGAGGAGCGAAGCCCCCATGCTGCATGCTGGAAACGGGAGGCAGGGATATTCTTTCGGCTGGACAAACGGAGGGACGGAAGACATTCTAGGCGTTCCATGGAGGGCATACGCTATTACAACCGATATACGGGCAGGGAGGAACGGGAGCAGGTACCGGGGGAGAAGTATATGCAATGGATTTACGGCACTGCTTCGGGGAAGGCGGCACTGCATGTCCTGATTAAACGCGGCGTTTTTTCCCGTTTGCTGGGTTGGTTGAAGAATCGCCCTTCCAGCGCCCGCTCCATTCCCTCCTTTGTGGAGGAGTACGGCATTAATATGGAAGATTCTCTCAAGGGAGTGGGGGAGTTCAGGCATTTCAACGATTTTTTCTACCGCCGCCTGAAACCGGGAGCTCGCCCTTTGGCCGGCGGGGAGGATACGGCCGTTTTTCCCGCGGATGCCCGGCACATGGGCTGGGAACGCGCCGACCGAATTAAGAACGTTTTCGTGAAAGGGCAGCGTTTTGACCTGCCTTCTCTTCTGGGGAGCGACACCCTGGCTGAGCGGTATGCGGCCGGCGCCGTCGTCTTGTCGCGCCTGTGCCCTACGGATTACCACCGTTTTCATTTTCCGGTGTCCGGGGTGCCCGGCCCCTGGACGAAGCTGGGAGGCCCGCTGGCAAGCGTGTCTCCGTATTGCCTGCGCGGCCGTCTGGCGTGGTTATGGACTAATAAAAGGAATTTGACCCTGATCCGGTCAGAGTTGTGGGGAGAGGTCGCCATGCTGGAGGTGGGAGCTACCGGAGTTGGGTTGATTGAAGAGACGTATGTTCCGGGTGTTTTCTCCGCAAGAGGGGCGGAGAAGGGGTATTTTGCCTTTGGAGGCTCCACGGTAATGTGCTTTTTTGAACCGGGAAGAGTCAGTTTGGCTTCCGATTTGTTGGAAAAGACGGAAGAAGGCTTGGAGCTGTTTGCCCGGCAGGGAGACATGATGGGCACGGCAGCGACATAGCCTCCGGGCTGGCGTGCCTGTCCCGCAATGTTTTGAGTAGGGCTCTTTCCTGACGGAATGCCGGGGATGGATTCCGGCGTTTCAGGGCGGATTTTCGGATTTTTTGATTTTCCGAAGTGCCAGGCGGGTTATTTCATTTCCGCAATGGCGCGGGCCATATCCGGAGCCTTGAAGGTAGAGGAGCCTGCCACCAGCACATCCGCTCCGGCCAGAGCGCATTGAGCGGCATTGTTTTGGCCAATTCCTCCGTCCATTTGAATGAGGAAGGAGGCGCGGTTTTCCGTGCGCCATTCGACGGCTTTTTCCACCTTGTCCAATACGGAAGGCATGAAGGACTGGCCGCCGAAGCCAGGCACTACGGACATGACCAGCAGCAGGTCTATTTCCGCCAGGTAAGGTTCTACGGCTTCAAAGGATGTGGCCGGGTTGAGAGCCAGGCCGTTTTTTACTCCGGCTTCCCGGATTCGCCCGAGTGTGTTGCGAATGTAGTAGGAGTCTCCCAGTTCCACGTGAAAGCAGATGAGGTTCACACCTGCCCTGACGAAGCGGTCAAAGTAGTGGTCCGGCCGTTCTATCATCAGGTGGGCATCCAGAAAGCGGTCCGGCCCCACCGCTTTTCTGACGGCGGCGCAGATTTCCGGGCCAAAGGAGATGTTGTCCACAAAGTGGCCGTCCATGATGTCCAGATGCAGCCAGTCGGCACCGGAGTCAAAGGCTCGCCGCGCTTCCTCCCCAATGCGGGAGAAATCAGCGGCCAGCAGGGACGGGGAGATTATGGTCATGGCTGAGGGAGGCTTTTCGGGATGTCAGTTGGCTACAATGTTGACGAGGCGGCCGGGTACGACAATTACCTTGCGCACAGTGACGCCGTCCAGGAAGGTTTTCACCTTGGCGGAAGCCAGGGCCTGTTTTTCCAGTTCTTCCCGGGAGATGTCCTTGGGCACTTCCAGTTTGTCCCTCAGCTTGCCGTTCACCTGGATGACCATGGGAACGGTATTTTCCTCCAGCAGGGCTTCCTCCCATTCAGGCCAGCTTTTCTGGCAAAGCTGCGTCTGGGCCAGAGCCGGGAAGGCTGTTTGCAGGCGGCTGTGTATTTCTTCCGTAAGGTGGGGGGCAAAGGGATTCAGCAGAGTCAGGAAAGCATCATAGTCCTGAACGTCCACCACATCCGCGGAGGTCATGGCATTGGTGCATTCCATCATTTTCGCGATGGCGGTGTTGAAGGACATGCCATTGATGTCCTCCGTCACTTTTTTAATGGTTTTGTGCAATTCCTTGCGTACGGCAAGCACCCCGGCTTCCGGAGCGTTCTCCACCAGTTTGGAGTTGATTTCCCATTCTCCTTCCTGATTTTCCCGGAAGGCCACGCGCCAGACGCGGGCCAGGAAGCGGGAAATGCCTTCCACACCTTTGGTTGCCCAGGGTTTCACGTCCTTGAGAGGGCCCATGAACATTTCATATAACCGCAGGGAGTCCGCGCCATATTCGCGGACGATGTCGTCCGGATTGACGACGTTGCCGCGGGATTTGGACATTTTCTGGCCGTCTTCCCCCAGGATGAGCCCCTGGTTGACGAGTTTCTGGAAGGGTTCATTGGTGCTGAGGTAGCCCAGGTCAAAGAGTACCTTGTGCCAGAAGCGGGCATAGAGAAGGTGGAGCACGGCGTGTTCCGTGCCGCCCACGTACAGGTCCACGCCTCCGGGGGAGCCGGCGGAACCCATCCAGTATTGTTCCGCTTCCCGGCTGACGAAGCGTTCCGTGTTGGCCGGATCCAGGTAACGCAGGTAGTACCAGCAGGAACCGGCCCATTGGGGCATGGTGTTTGTTTCCCGGTGGGCCGTGGGCGTGTAGGCTATCCATTCCGCAGCCTTGACCAGCGGGCCGCGGGGGTCTCCCGTGGGGGCGAAGTCGTCCAGATCCGGCTGGAGTACGGGGAGTTCGCTTTCCGGCAGGGCGCGGTGGTGACCGTTTTCCCATACGATGGGGAATGGTTCCCCCCAGTAACGCTGGCGGGAGAAGAGCCAGTCGCGCAGCTTGTAGTTTACTTTGCGGCGTCCCTTGCCGTTTTCTTCCAGCCAGAGGATCATTTTTTCCTTGGCTTCCGGAGTAGGCAGCCCGGTCAGGAAGCCGGAGTTCACGCTGGAACCTTCATAACCGCAGAAGCCGCGCCAGTCCATGTCTTCACTGGGCGGCTGAACTACCTGGAGAATGGGCAGGCCGAAGACCTGGGCAAAGGCGAAGTCGCGTTCGTCATGGGCGGGGACGGCCATGATGGCTCCGGTTCCGTAGCCCATCAGCACATAGTCCGCGATCCAGACGGGAATTTGTTTTCCATTGACCGGATTGACGGCATAGGCTCCGGTGAAGACCCCTGTTTTTTCCTTGGAGAGGTCCGTGCGTTCCAGGTCGCTTTTGGAGGCGCACTGGGCGCGGTATTGTTCCACAGCATGTTTCTGTTCCGGCGTGGTGACGGTATCTACCAGAGGGTGCTCCGGGGAAAGAACCATGTAGGTGGCTCCGAAGAGGGTGTCCGGCCTGGTGGTGTAAACAGTAATCGTTTCTCCGTCCAGGGTGAAGTCCACTTCCGCACCTTCCGATTTGCCTATCCAGTTGCGCTGAAGCAGTTTAATGGATTCCGGCCAGTCCAGGGGCTCCAGCTCGTCAATGAGGCGTTCCGCGTAGTCCGTGATGCGCAGCATCCACTGGCGCAGGGGGCGGCGTTCCACGCGGTGTCCCTTGGATTTCCATTCCTCCACTTCCTCATTGGCAAGGACGGTTCCCAGGTCCGGGGACCAGTTGACGGCAGCTTCCGCTACGTAGGCCAGCCGGCGCTGGTCGATTTCTTCCCGGCTCAATCCCTGTTCCTCCAGTTCGGAAACGGGGCGCGCCTTTTTCAGTTCCTTGTTGTAGTAGGAGTTGTAAAGCTGGAGGAATATCCACTGGGTCCAACGGACGTATTCATGGTCCGTTGTTGCTATTTCCCGGTCCCAGTCGTAAGAGAACCCCAGCATTTTGAGCTGGCGGCGGAAGTTGTCTATATTCCGGAAGGTAGTGACGGAGGGGTGCTGTCCGGTTTTAATGGCGTATTGTTCCGCCGGAAGGCCGAAGGAGTCCCACCCCATGGGATGGAGCACGTTGAAGCCGTTCATGCGTTTGAAACGCGCTACAATGTCCGTGGCGGTGTACCCTTCCGGATGGCCCACATGCAGGCCCGCCCCGCTGGGGTAGGGGAACATGTCCAGCACGTAGTATTTGGGTTTGGACGCATCAAAGCCCTCTTCTCCGGGGTTGTTTACTTTAAAGGTTTTCCTCTCGTCCCAGATCTGTTGCCATTTAGGTTCAAAAACGTCAAAGGGATATGGTTTCTTGCGCTCGGACATGACGGGAGGGAATGTATACTCCGCCCGCGGGTCAATCAAGCCTAAACCAGGCGGAATGCAGGCGCTTCCAATGCTCCGGGGGCATGATGCCGTTTTTCGGAAAAAAGGGGAAAGGTAAGAAGACGTTTGCGCGTATTTCTTAACTGAAAGGTTTTTGTTGATTGCGACCATGAAGTTTACTTCCTGTATTATGTCTGCCGTCTGCGGAGCATTGTTCCTGTTTGCCGGGGCATCCGCTCTGGGCAATGGTTCCAACCCTGTTTCCGGAAAGAAGCCCAATATCATCGTTTTCCTGGTAGATGACATGGGATGGCAGGATACTTCCCACCCGTTCTGGTCCGACAGCCAGGGCAACCCGAAGAAAACCTTTTTGAACAGGCGCTACCGGACGCCGAATATGGAGAAGCTGGCTTCCCAGGGCATGACGTTTACGGATGCATATGCTCATCCCCTTTGCACTCCTTCCCGGGTGAGCCTGATGTCCGGCATGAATCCGGCGCGGCACCGCGTGACCTGCTGGGTACGGGAACAGAACGGGACGACGGACGCCAACAGCAGGAGCCTCCTGCCTCCGGACTGGGCGTTGAACGGCCTTCAGCCTATAGGCACTCCCGCCAGGGGAACGACAAAACGCCCCATTTCCGGGGAGGATATGCGCTATCACATGACGCGTCCTTTTGCCACGGCGGCTACACTGCCAGAGATGCTGAAGAAGTGCGGTTATGTTACCGTCCATTGCGGGAAGGCCCATTTCGGCACGCAGGGAACTCCGGGTTCCAATCCGTTGAATATGGGATTTGATTATAATATCGCAGGTACGGAGATCGGCCATCCGGCGGATTACCGCGGTTCCAGGCATTACGGAAAGGGGTTTAACCATGTGCGCGGACTGGATGAGAATAATTATTACCAGGACGATGTATTTTTGACGGAGGCCCTGACGCGGGAGGCCATTAAACGCCTGGAAGCCATCAGGACCAATCCCAGGGAGGCTGGCAAGCCCTTTTATCTGTACATGGCCCATTACGCTTTGCATTCTCCGCTGGATGAGCGCGCTTACGACAAGAGGTTTGCGGATGCCTACAAAAACCCGGAGGACGGCCACAAGTGGTCCCGGACGGAGAAGCATTATTCCGGGCTGATCGAGGGGATGGACAAAAGCCTGGGGGATATCATGAAGTATCTCAGGGAACATCATCTGGAAAAAAATACCGTACTGGTGTTTATGTCGGATAACGGAGGCCTGGCCATCTCCGGCAGACTGGGCAATGAAGAGGCCAATTACCCTCTTTCCTTCGGCAAGGGGTCGTGCATGGAAGGCGGTATCCGGGAGCCTATGATTGTTTCCTGGCCGGGCGTGACGAAGGGCGATTCAAGGTGTGCCGTCCCGGTGGTTATTGACGATTTTTTCCCAACTCTTCTGGATATCGCCGGATGCCGGAACGTAGAAGTTCCGCAGAAGCTTGACGGCTTAAGCCTGGTTCCTTTGCTCAAAGGCGGCCGGTTTCCTGAAGACCGCCCCCTTTTGTTCCACCAGCCGAATAATTGGGGGGAAGGCAGTCGGCAGGCGCCTCAGTATACTTCTTCCACCGCATTGCGCCAGGGGGATTGGAAATTGATTTACCGCCACCTGACCCAGAGCTTTGAGCTGTACCATTTAAGGAAAGATATCGGCGAGAAGGAAAACCTGGCTTCCAGGGAGCCGCGGAAAACCAGGGAAATGGCTGTTGTCATGGGCAGGTTGCTCCGGGAGAGGAAGGCGCAGATGCCAACCTATAAGAAGGACAATGAGCTGGGCGCTCCTGCCGGGAGTTCCGTTCCGTGGCCCGACCAGGTGAAGGGGAATGGTTTTTGATGATCCGCAATAACGTTTTTCCAAAGTTTTTTCATAACCCCCGGCAGGATTCACGTCCCGCCGGGCGGACCGGGTCGAGGCTGGGGTGCCCTCACTTCCTTTTCCAGTAGTTTTTTCTGTCCGGTATAGGAATGGTGTGTGTTTTCTTTTCCGGATGCAGGGTCATCGTTCTTCGTGAATGAAGGCCGCAGCTTGTTTCGGAGTAAGGGGAGGAATGAGCAAGGGAACTGGTTCGGGAGGGATAAAAACGCCCCGACGGATATGGCGTCGGGGCGTGACAGAGGTTAAATAACGAAGTTCCCTGAAAGGGAGGGTTTAAAAATCATCGGTGACAGCGGCATCATCCGTTGTCGTGGTATCTTCGCTTTCAGCAGCGCTGTCCGCAGAGGGTTCCTCTTCCGTTCCGGCAGTATCGTCGGCAGGAGTTTCTTCCGTAGCGCCTGGTTCAGAAACGGACGTTGCTGCGGATTTGGCAGCGGGCGCTGCGGACGGAGCAGCTCCCTTGGGCGGAACAACGACTTTCATGGCCGGAGGGGCGGGAACGGGAGTTTCCAGACCGTCAGCCTTGCGGGTGCTGACGCGGAGTCCGTCAGCATAAGCCAGGTTTTTCAGGATGGCATAGCCCAGGGCGGGAGCCCGGTCCGTCGTGTTGACCAGCATCTTGAAGTGGTTGTTGACGGACATCTTACGGGCGTCCTTGCCATTGCGGAAGGGAATGATGCCTGTCATGTTGCCGTCATTGTCAATGCAGATCGCCCAGAAAGAGCGGTCTACCTGGATGAAGTACTGCGGGCGGATGTAGTCCATCGTTTTCCATTCAGCGCCCTTGATGTATTCCTCCATGGCGCGGCGCGCATTGGCCGGCATGCTGCCCCAGTCAGCGTAAACCCGGGAGGTCAGCGTTTCACGGCCATTGTAGCCGTGCACGGATACGTGCTGGGCAGTAGCAAATTGACGGGCATAGCTCTCGGGAGAGGCAGGTTGGCAAGAGCTGGTGAAGAGCGCTGCTCCGGCGGTCAGGATGCAGGCTGCTGCAGTAGTGAAGGGATGAATGTTAGTCATGGCAATCGCAATGGTTACGTTATAAAAGAGGAAAATACATCCCATTTCAAGGAAAAGAATGCAGGAGGTACCGTTTTGTGCCGTTTTTTGACGTTTCCGTTTGATGCGGGGGGCTGGCGGGAGTGGGGAAGGCGTTCTCATGCCCGTCTCGCAGGTATGATGGTAAATTACTAAAATTTTTCTCGCAAATCGTTCTGAATCGCTTAGGTTGTCGTTGCTTTATGTCCGCCTTTATCATCAGCCTGCCGGCCCTGGAACGCAACGCTCTTATCCTGAGGGATGTGGCGGATGCCGCAGGGTGCCGCATCGCTCTGGCGCTGAAGGGGTTTTCCTGCTGGCCCTGTTTTGAGGCCCTGTCCCCCTGGCTGGACGGCTGCTGCGCTTCCGGCCTGTGGGAGGCGCGGCTGGCCCGGCGCAGGTTCGGGAAGCATGTGCTGACTTATTCTCCCGGCCATGCCCCGGAGGAAATAGCGGAGCTGGCGGAGATTTCCAGCCATCTTGATTTTAACAGCCTGACGCAGTGGAGCCGTTTCCGGGAGGAAGTGATGCGGCATCCCCGCTTTGTTTCCGGTGAATTGAAATGCGGCTTGCGCGTCAATCCCCAATGTTCCACCGGGCATACGCCCATATATGACCCCTGTGCCCCCGGTTCCCGCCTGGGCGTGACGCCGGACATGATGCAGGGGGCGGACCTGTCCGGCATTTCCGGTCTTCATTTTCATACTTTATGCGAACAGGGAGCGGATGACCTGGCGGTAACGATGGATGCGGTGGAACGCCACTTCGGCCATCTTCTGAGCCGCCCGGAGATTTCTTGGCTGAATATGGGAGGAGGTCATTGGATTACCAAACCCGACTATGACCGGAAGCTGCTGGCGGCACTTATCCGCCGCATCCGCGAACGCTACGGCGTGGAAGTATGGCTGGAACCGGGAGAGGCCACTGCCATTCATACCGGGGTGCTGCGGTGCCGGGTGTTGGACCTTTTTTCCGCGGAGGGGGTGAATCATGCCATTCTGGATGTTTCCGCATCCGCCCACATGCCGGATACGCTGGAAATGCCTTATCGTCCGGATGTGTTCCAGATTGCAGGAGACGCTTCCCTCCGTTCCGCGCAGCAGCCCGCCGTACGGTTGGAAGGGGAGAGCTATGCGCTGGCGGGGAAGGCCGGGGAAAAAGCTTATACGTACCGGCTGGGCGCCCCCACGTGCCTGGCGGGAGACCGGCTCGGAGATTATTCCTTCGCGGAGCCCCTGGCGGTAGGTGACGAACTTGTGTTTGACGATATGGCGCATTATACGATGGTGAAGACTACGTTTTTCAATGGCGTGCGCCATCCGGACATCGCCGTTCAGAGAAAAGACGGTTCCGTGGAGACGGTGCGCCGTTTTTCCTATGAAGATTTTGAGGCCCGCCTGGGCTAGAATATTTGACCAGACAGATTGACATGGCAACAGCTAAAGAAGGCATCAAGCAGAAAGTCCACGGGTGGAGTCACCATGATTCCGCAGATTTGTACGGCATTGACGATTGGGGGAACGGTTATTTCCGCATCAGCAAAAAGGGAGAGGTTACCGTACGCCTGAATGACGAGGATGGAGGAAAGAAGGATGTCAGCCTGTGCGATCTGCTGGAGGGGCTGAAGGAGCGCGGGACTACCGTTCCCGTTCTGTTCCGGTTCCGGGATTTGCTGCGCAGCCGTATTGCGGAGCTGAACGACAGTTTCCGGAAAGCAATCAAGGAGGCGGGGTACCAGGGTAAGTACCAGGGCGTTTACCCCATCAAGGTGAACCAGCAGCGCCAGGTGGTGGAGGAGATTGCGGAGTTCGGCACCAAGTATGATTACGGTCTGGAGGCCGGTTCCAAGCCGGAGCTGATAGCCGCCATGGCCCATATGCACAATCCGAATGCCTATCTGATTTGCAACGGGTACAAGGATGACGAGTTTATTGACCTGGCGTTGACGGCCCAGAAGATGGGGCTGAATATTTTTATTGTGCTGGAAATGCCTTCCGAGCTGGACGTTATTATGGAGCGCGCCAGAAGGATGGATATCCGCCCTAATCTGGGCGTGCGCGTCAAGCTGGCGGCCAAGGGGTCCGGTTTATGGCAGGAATCCGCGGGGGATAAGTCCGTTTTCGGGTTGAACGCAGCCCAGGTGGTGGATGTGGTGGATAAGCTGAAGCAGGTGGATGCGCTGGATTGCCTGAAGCTGCTCCATTATCATCAGGGGTCCCAGATTCCAAATATTTCCGTGGTGCGCGAGGGGCTGACGGAGGCGGTCCGCATTTACGTGGACCTGGTGAAGGAGGGCGCCCCTCTGGGCACGCTGGACATGGGCGGCGGCCTGGCCGTGGATTATGACGGTTCCAAGACGAATTTCCATTCTTCCTGCAATTATTCCATTGCGGAGTTTGCCCGTGACGTGGTGGAGGTTGTGGGAGACATGTGTTCCAAGTACGGGGTTCCCCATCCCACGCTGGTGACGGAGTCCGGACGGGCCGTAGTGGCCTATTATTCCGTGCTGGTGTTCAACGTGCTGGATGTGACGAGCGCGCCGGGCGAGGAACCTCCGCCCGAGCTTCCGGATGACGCTCCGGAGCTGTTGAAGGCTTTTGCGGATACGGACCGGACGCTGGCCAGGAAGAATATGCAGGAGTGCTATAATGACGCCTGCTATTACCGGGACCAGTTGAGAGCCCAGTTTTTTTACGGGAACGCCACCCTACGGCAGCGCGGGCTGGGAGAGGCTTATTATTGGCATATCCTGAGCCGCATTTCCCGCATGCTGGCGGAGATGGAGACCATTCCGGAGGATCTCAGGGAGCTTTCCTGCTCCATGGTGGACTTTTATTACGGCAATTTTTCACTGTTCCAGTCTCTTCCGGATTCCTGGGCCATCCGCCAGCTTTTCCCCGTGATGCCTCTGCACCGTTTGAATGAACGGCCCACGAATAAGGCCGTGCTGGCAGACATCACGTGCGATTGCGACGGAAAGATAGACCATTTCATTGACCGTGAGGACGTGGCAACCGCCCTCCCCCTGCATGCCATCAAACCCGGCGAGGACGATTATTACATAGGCGTATTCCTGGTAGGAGCCTATCAGGAGACCTTGGGGGATTTGCATAACCTGCTGGGAGATACGAATGTGGTTGGCGTGCATCTGGAAGGCGGCCGCCCCGTTTATACCCATGAAGTGGAGGGCGATACGGTGTCCGATGTCCTTTCCTACGTGGAGTATGATCCCAAGGAGTTGATCAACAAGTTCCGCACGTTTGCGGAGCAAGCCGTAGCCGAGGGGAAAATATCTCCGTCCGAACGCCGGAGAGCCTTGGAAGTGTTCCGTTCCGGATTGAATGGATACACTTATTACGAACTGTAGGAAACGGTCTTGTCTTTTGCTTCAACAGGGAGCGTCTGTCCCGTGCCGGCGCGTTTTCCTTTGTTGCGGATCAGGAGACCAGCGGTTCTTCCGGCGGTTTCGTTTCTTCAATGACCTTGGCTGGCGTCAGGGCCCAGAAGCGCGTGGCCGTTTGCGGAGAGATGCCTTTCATGTTCAAGTACCGTGTGCGGAGCAGGGAGGAGGAGCGGTGCCCCATTTCCATTTGCAACAGGTTGTAGTCCTTGAAGTGCTTGGCGTGGTAGCTGGCGTAGGTGTGCCGCAGGCAGTCCGGCACCCATGATTTTTTTCTTCCTCCCCAGCCGGCTTTTTTCCGGATTTTGCGCCACTTGATTGTCCACCCTTTCGGGCAGATGGGAGTTCCGGGTCCGGGTTTGGTCCTGTCACGGCAGAATTTGAGCCATTTGGCGAGCACGGGCAGGATGGTGACGTGCCTGGCGCCTCCGGTTTTGGTATGCTTGGAGTTCAGAATGATACAGCCGTCGCGGAGAGCGATGTTTTCCCAGAGCAGGCGTTCCACTTCCTGCGGGCGGATTCCTGCAAAGATCATCAGCGCCGCTCCGGCTGCGCAGCTTCCGTCAAATTCTTCCATGGCTGCCTTGAGAAGCTGAGTTATTTTCTTCAGCGTCAGAGCGGGGATTTCCTGCTCCTGCAGAAAAGGCGTGTCTACGCGGAGGATGGGATTCTCGTCACACCATCCGCGTTTGACGGAGAACGAGAAAATTCCGCTCAAGATGAGCCTCGCTTTGTGCCTCTGCCGGGATGTGGTAAAGGTATTCATCAGGATGTTCTGGCATTCCTCCACGCTCAGGTTGCGCAGGGAGGTGTGTTCCAGTTCCGGATTGCTCTTTTTAAGCTTGTGGATGATGCTCCTGATGTCCGTCAGCGTCCGGGGACGGCGGTGGCTTTTGGAACGTAGGCATTCCACGGCCGCCGTGCCGAAACTGACGGTTTGATGTTTGTTTTTAATGGCGTTCAATCCCAGGGAGACGACTTCCCGGCACCGGGTAATGGTACAGATTTCATCTCCAAGGGCTTCCTTGATTTCCAATACCAGCCTTGCAGCCTGGATCAGGGTGACTGATTCCCCCTCCAGAAGTGCGGCTCCGACATATTTCAATTTGTTTGTATTCGGTGCTTTTTTCATGTTCATTTCTCGTGTTTGTCCAAACACGGTTTTAATGAAAAAGGCTATCCTTATAATGGGGAAAACTTATGCTTTCCACTAGAAAACGCGTAACCGTCAAGGATATGTTGTTACTTATGTTTTCTTTGAACCGGCCGCAAAATCAAAGTTTCTGATGGTGCAGGAACCGAAAATGTTAGAAAGCGCGGCTCCCTGTGCTGAATGTCAATATGGACGTGACTTGTCCGGCATGAGTATATTTCTGTCGGAAGAGGGGTAAAGGAACGGCCGGATGAAAGTATTTTATATGGCTGAACGTATATGGTAGGTACTGCTTTTCTGTACCATGAACATCAGAATTCATTCTTTCAACGTATCATGTGTCGGCCTTTGCTGCGTATTGGGGTCTTTTTTCGCGGCGGACGCCCGTGAGGTTTATCCCCTGAACGGTTCCTGGGATTTCAGTTTTAACGGGAAGCCTGCTGAAAAAGTGACGGTGCCCCATACATGGAACGCAGAGGATGCCGCCAATGGTGCTCAGGGGAAGCGGGAAGACGCCAAATCCGTCAACAGTGACGCCTACCGCCGCGGGCCGGCCGTTTATTCGCGCACGCTTCCGGTGGAGCCCAGGCCGGGCAAGAGGTATTTCATCCGCGGCGGGGGAGCCAGCATTGTTTCCGAGGTTTCCGTCAATGGGAAACCTGCCGGCAGCCATGAGGGGGCGTTTACGGCTTTCTGTTATGAAATAACGCCCCTTTTGAAAAAAGGCTCCAATACGATTTCCGTTCTGGTGGACAACACGCAGCGTAATCATATCGCCCCCCAGCGCGGGGATTTTTCCATGTTCGGCGGGCTGTACCGGCCCATTGAACTGATTGAGACGGACGGTGTCTGCATTGATCCTCTTTTTTATGCTTCTCCCGGCGTTTTCATCACGACAAAGTCTTTAAGCAAATCCAAGGCCGAGGTGGAAGTGAAGACCCTTCTCAATTCGGACGGAAAGGCCGGGGATGTGGATGTTGCCGTGGAAATCCTGGACATGAAGGGCAGGAAGGTAGCCGGGAAGACGGTAAAGGCCGCCGCCGGGGAAAAGAATAGACTGGAGGTTCCCGTAACGCTGGCAATCGCCAATCCCATACTCTGGAACGGAGTGAAGAATCCTTACCTGTACCAGGTGAAAACTTCCATCAGGACGGCAGATGGCCAGACGGATGAGCTGGTGCAGCCGCTGGGACTGAGGACGGTTTCCGTCAATCCCAAGGAAGGTTTTGTCCTGAACGGAAAGACCATGCAGATCAAGGGGGTCAGCCGCCATCAGGATATGAAGGGGAAGGGGTGGGCCCTTTCCCCGGAAGATGAGGCGCGGGATATCAGGCTGATTGCGGATATGGGGGCGGATGGGGTTAGAACGGGCCACTATCCCGCATCCACCAATATTTACGACCTGTGCGACAAGGCGGGGCTGATTGTCTGGTCCGAGGTCCCCAATGTCAACCTGGTGTGGGATACGCCGGAGTTCCGGGAGAATAACCGCCTCCAGGCCCGGGAGATGATTTTCCAGCATTGGAATCATCCCTCCATTTGCATGTGGGGAATTTTCAATGAAATCGGACACCAGCCCGAGGCTGCCACGAGAGGAGTGGACATGGAAGCTGAGTTGACGGAATTGAACAAGTTCGTGAAGGAGACTGATCCCTCCCGCATGACCGTGGGGGCCAGCAATCAGGCGGGCCGCAGAAAACTGAACAATATTCCTGACCACATCGCATTCAATACGTATCCCGGCTGGTACGGAGGAGGGCCCGAAACCATGAAGGGCAACCTGAACGGCTACATCCGCGACTATGGCGGCAAGATGGGCATTGCCGTCAGTGAGTATGGTCACGGCGCCAGCGTGGACATGCATGAGAATCCGGCCCAAAGACCGTCTCCCACCGGATTCTGGCATCCGGAGGAATGGCAGTCCCATGCGCATGAGGTCAATTACAGGTGCATCAGGGAAAGGCCGGAGGTGTGGGGGGCCTTTGTCTGGAACATGTTTGACTTCGGTTCCTCTTCCCGTTTTGAGGGGGAAAGCCCCGGCATTAACGACAAGGGGCTGGTGACCTATGACCGCAAGACGCCCAAGGACGCCTATTTTTTCTACAGGGCCAACTGGAGCCCCCGTCCTACCGTATACATCACATCCCGCAGGTTTGCGGAACGTACGGAAAAAACGGTGCCCGTGAAGGTTTACAGCAATGGTTCCGTGGTGAAGCTGAGCGTCAACGGGAAGCCCGTTGGGAGTGTCAAACCGGATGATTTGAAGCGCGCCGTCTGGCCGGAAGTGACTCTCAAGCCCGGCGTCAACACTATTACGGCCACGGCTTCCATAGGAGGGAAAACGTACACGGATTCCTGCAAGTGGACGTTGAACCCTGCCGGAGGTGACGGGAAGAAGGATTCAGAGCGTTATCAGGATCCGTCCCTGAAAAAGTATAAGTAAGCAATTCCATATTCATTCCGAGATGAAGACGGTACGCGCGTTTCTGTTTTCCGTGATGTGTCTGGCTCCGGCTCTTCCCCTGCTGGGGGATGTTCCGGATTGGGAAAATGAAGAGGTGACGGGAATCAATAAGGAGGCTCCCCGAGCCTCCGTTTTTCCGGCATCGGATAAAACGTTGAGCTTGAACGGGGATTGGAAGTTCAAATTTTCCATGACTCCGGACGAGAGGCCTGCCGATTTCTTCAATCTCTCCTATTCCGTTTCCGGATGGGATACGGTCAAGGTTCCTTCCAACTGGCAGCTTTACGGTTATGGAACGGCCATTTACACGAATGTTCCCTATCCATTCAAGCCGAATCCTCCCAAGGTAATGGGGGAACCGCCCAAGAACTGGCCGGCGTACAGGGAGCGTAATTCCGTGGGTTCCTACCGCCGGGATTTCAATTTGCCCGTTTCCTGGAAGGGAGAGCAGGTGATGATCCGGTTTGACGGGGTGGAGTCCGCCTTTTATGTGTGGGTAAATGGCCGTCAAGTCGGCTATTCCGAAGATTCCTATACAGGGGCGGAGTTTGACCTTACTCCCCATGTCAGGCCCGGCAGGAATACGATTGCCGTGGAAGTATACCGCTGGAGCGACGGTTCTTACCTGGAGGACCAGGATTTCCTGCGCCTTTCCGGCATTTTCCGGGACGTGACCCTGTTTGCCCAGCCGCAGACGCACGTGCGTGACCTGTTCCTGAAGGCCGGACTGGACAGGGAGGATTACACAACCGGGGTACTGGACGGAACGTTCACCATCCGCAATTCCGGTAAAAAGGATATTCCCGCCGGCATGAAGCTGAATTATTCCATCGACGGGATTTCCACCAAATTGAACTGGGAGGGCAGGAACGGTTCCGGCCGCGTGCAGACGGATAACAGGGGAAGGCTGGATTCCGGAACGCTGGAGGTTCCCCCCATTCCCTCCGGAGGCGAGGTGCAGATTTCCCTGAACAGGAAATTTCCCGGTGTGAAGCCATGGACGGCGGAAACGCCCAACCTGTACAGGGTGACTTATTCTCTGAATGGAAAAGATACCCGTTCCGTCAATATCGGGTTCCGTTCCGTGGAGATTGCGGATAACGGTGCCGTGCTGATTAACGGCAGAGCCGTCAAGTTCAAGGGGGTCAACCGCCATGAAGCCCATCCTGATTACGGGCGCGCCATTCCGCGGGAAGTGATGGAAAAGGACGTGCAGATTATCAAGGCGCATAATATCAATACCGTCCGTTGTTCCCACTATCCCAATCATCCTTATTTTTATGAGTTGTGCGACCGCTACGGCCTGTACGTGACGGACGAGGCCAACTGTGAAGCCCACGGCATCCGCAATAGCAGCATGGATATTTCCCGGAAGCCTTCCTGGAAGAAAGCCCATGTGGAGCGCAATATGAGCATGGTGCATCGTTCCAAGAACCACCCTTCCATTGTTTTCTGGTCCCTGGGCAATGAGTCCGGCAACGGTCCCAATTTTGAGGCGGCAGCGGCGGCTATCAGGGCTTATGACACTACGCGGCCCCTCCATTACTGCGAATTTCCGCACGGCCACAAGGCCGTGGATATGGATTCCGCCATGTATCCGCCCGTGGACCGGGTGGAAAACTGGGGGAAGCAGAAAACTTCCCGCCCCTTTTTCGTGTGCGAATATGCCCACTCCATGGGGAATGCCCTGGGTAATTTCAAGGAGTACATGGATGCCTTCGAGTCTTCCCCGCGCATGGTGGGCGGAGCCATCTGGGATTTCGTGGACCAGTCCCTCCGCGCCAATCCTGACGGAAACGGCATTTACAAGCCCGCCCCTTTCAAGGGAGTAACACAGGCTTACGGCGGCATGTTCGGAGACAGGCCCAACCAGGCCAATTTCTGCGACAACGGCATTATTCTTGGCAACCGGAACACCACGGCCAAGACGAAGGAGGTGAAGAAAGTATACCAGTACATGGCTTTTGAGCGCAAGGACGGTTCCCTGTCCGTTCGCAACAAATATTTCCATAAGCCTTTGAAAGGTTATACGCTTTATCTGGTATCCCTTGTTCCCGGAGGCGGCCATGCCGTGGAGCGCATGGTTCTGCCGGAGGTCCCCCCCGGCAAATCCGCAACGGTTAATCTGCCTTCAGCCGCTATGCGGACCGGTTCCCTGATGGTTCTGGCGGATGCCCGGTTCAAGCTCCCGGAAGACGTGAAGGAACTTTCCGCCAAGCAACTGGAACATGTGGTGAATGAGTGCGAAGCTTACGAGTGGTTTCCGGCATCTGCAGAGAAGGAGGTTTCCGTGCCTCCCCCGGCGGCGCTGCCTGCTGTTTCCGTGCTTCAGGGGGATTCCGTGGTCGTGCAGGGAAAAGGTTTTTCCGCCTCCTTCAAAAATGGGATGCTTTCCTCCCTCCGGTATGGCGGCCGGGATTTGATTTTGCCCGGCTATCCGGTGGAGCTCCAGGCGTACCGCTCTCCGGTGGATAACGATGCCTGGATCAGGAGCAAGGTTGAAGGGAAAATGAAGATGCAGAATATGAAAGCGGAATATTCCGACGTTAAAGCTGCCGTCATTTCCCCCGGCGTGGCCCGAATCACGGCACAGTTCCGGACGAAAGGTTCCGAGCTTTCCTTTTCCGGGGAAGTCGCGTGGACGGTTTTCGGCAACGGCATTATCAATGCTTCCGTCCGAATGTATCCCTCCGCCAAGGGAGAAGAACTCCTCCGGCTGGGCGTCACTTTCGGGATGCCTGCCGCGTATGACCGGGTAGAGTACCTGGGGCTGGGACCGTGGGATAATTACCGGGACCGCCGCACGAGCTGCTGGAAGGACATTTTCCGCACTTCCGTGGACGATATGTTTTTTGCTTATTCCCGGCCCCAGGATATGGGCAATCGCATGGAAACGGACTGGATAGCCTTGTCCAAACCCCAAGAGGACCAGGCTCTGTGGGTGGGAGCCTCCTCTCCCAGGGCTCCGCTGGAGGTTTCCGTCCTGCGTTATACGCCGAAGGAGCTTAACGATGCCAGGAGTCTGGACAGGCTGCCGGAGAAAAATAAAGTGATTGTGAATCTGGATGCTTTCCAGATGGGGCTGGGTGGCTCTTCCTGCGGGCCCCGCCCGCTGGCTAAGTACCAGACATTGAGCGGGGCCATAGCCCTGGGGTTTGTGCTGGCTCCCTCGTCCGCCCTGCTGAATCTGGCGCGCACGGGGCTGGTCGTTCCCCATTCCCCTGTCATTGAACGGGATGGGGACGGCATGGTCAGTCTGACTTCCTCTACGCCCGAGGCGGAGATAAAGTATTCCGTCAACAAGGGGCCGGAAAAAACGTACCGGAATCCCTTCAAGCTTCCCGAAGGGGAAGTGAGGGCCTGGGCTGCCTCCGTGAAGTCCGGCAAGGTTCCTTCCACGTCTCCCGGAGAGAGGAAGTTCCCCCTCGTCAAGGGGCAGGGCGAATGGAAAATTCTAAGCGCTTCTTCGGAAGAGCCGGATACCGGTTTCGCCCATTTTGCCATTGACGGGAATCCGGATACCTGTTGGCATACATCCTATACGAACGGCCTGCCGGGGTTCCCCCACTCCATTGCCGTGGATATGGGAACCAGAATGAAGTTTACCGGATTTATCTACACGCCCAGAATGGACAAGGACAAGGGCCTCATCAGCCAGTACACGTTTTCCGTTTCCGATGACGGTCAGAATTGGAGGGAAGTGAAAAAAGGCCAGTTCTCCTACCATTATATCCGGAAGGATCCGGCTGTTCAGCGCATCGACTTCGGTAGGCCTGTGGAGGCACGCTACTTCAAGCTTGACGCCCGGTCTCCGGTGAGGGGCGGGGAACAGAGCGCCACTGTTGCGGAGCTGAATATCATTACCCAGTAACGGAGCGGCAGACGTTTTGCGTTGCTTCCCGGATGGAGAAGTTTTCCAGCCGTGAGCCTTTTCCGGGGTGCACGGCTTGTTGTTACGGGCTTTTCAGGGTGCGGAAATGTTTTTTAAATGAAAGAAAGAGCATGGCGGAATGGTAACATACGCATGCGCAAGATGATGGCCTGCATGCTGGGCGCTGCCCTGTGTTTTTCCATGGCCGGAGCGGAAACAGGCGTTTCCTCTGCGGAAAAAGCTTCATCCCCGTTCGGGAGGATGATCTGGAATCGCGGCTGGGAGTTCCGGCTTGAGGACGAGCCCGGAAAGAGCGGCTGGCAGACGGTTCATCTGCCCCATACGTTCAGTTTGCCCTACTTTATGTCCGATTCCTTTTACACGGGGCTCGGCTCCTACCGCAAGAAGCTTGTCATGCCGGAGGAATGGCAGGGGAAGAAGGTGTTTCTGGATTGCGGCGCATCTTTCCAGGTGGCGGAGGTGAAGGTGAACGGGAAGACTGCGGGAAGGCATGAAGGGGGATATACGGCCTTCCGGTCGGATTTGACGCCTTTCCTGAAACCCGGCGAGAATGGGTGGAGGTACGGGTGGATAACCGCTGGAGCCCCCGCATTGCGCCGCGGGCGGGGGAGCATACTTTTTCCGGAGGACTGTACCGGAACGTGCATCTGCACGTGTGTTCTCCCGTGTATCTGCCCGCGCACGGAGTATGGGTTCAGACGCCGGAGGTGACGGCGGCCCGCGGGAAGGTCCGGATTTTGACGGAAGTGAAGAATGATACCGGGATCGTGAGGAAAGTGACGGTGCGGCATACTGTGCGGGAGGAGCAAAGCGGCCGCGTGGTGTTGCGGGGAGAGAAGGACGCGGAACTGAGGGCCGGGGAAGAGTTTCGCGTACAGGCTGACCTGCCTCCTCTGGCTTCCCCCAGGTTGTGGAGCCCCGCGGCCCCCAATATGTACCGTGTGACGACGGAATTGTTGGACGGGAAGGGGCAGGTGCTGGACCGGGCTGAAAATCCCCTGGGGTTCCGTACTCTGGAGGTGACGGCGGATCGGGGCATGCTGATTAACGGGAAACCTGTTTATCTGCAGGGGGCCAATGTGCACCAGGACCACGCCGGGTGGGGGGATGCCGTGACGGACGCCGGGGCCCGCCGTGATGTGCGGCTGATGAAGAACGCCGGGTTTAATTTCATCCGCGGCTCCCATTACCCTCATTCCCAGGCTTTTCTGGATGCTTGCGACCGGGAGGGCATGTGCATGCTGAATGAAGGCGTTTTCTGGGGAATGGGCGGGTTCAAGGAGCATGACAGGTACTGGAATTGCGATGCCTATCCAGCGGAAAAGAAGGACCGTATTGCGTTTGAGGAAAGCTGCATGCGCCAGGTGAGGGAGATGGTGCTGCAATTCCGCAACCATCCTTCCATCGTCATCTGGAGCATCAGCAATGAACCGTTTTTTACCAGGCATGCGCCGGAGGCCAGGGCTTTGTGCAACAGGCTCATTACCTTGGTGAAGGAGTTGGACCCGACACGCCCCGTGTGCGCCGGGGGCGGGCAGCGCGGAAATTTTGACAAGCTGGGGGACATGGCCGCCTTTAACGGGGACGGCTCTCACGTGAAGACGCCCGGCAGGCCCAGCATGGTGACGGAGTATGGTTCCGTGAGCTGCCGGAGGCCGGGGGTGTATGCTCCTGGCTGGGGGGATATGAAAAAGGATAAGGAAGCGGGGATTCGCTATCCCTGGCGCGTGGGAGAGGCGGTCTGGTGCGGCTTTGACCACGGCAGCATCTGGCCTTCCGGAGGGCGCATGGGCATTGTGGATTACTTCCGCATTCCCAAGCGGGCCTGGTACTGGTACAGGAACGCGTTGAGGAATATTCCTCCTCCGGAGTGGCCTGTGGAGGGGACTCCGGCACAGGTGAAGCTGTCCGCGGACAAGAAAGTTATCAACCCGGCGGACGGCACGGATGACGTGCATGTGACCGTGAAAGTGGCGGACGCCGCCGGGAGGCAGATATCCAATGCCGTGCCGGTAACGCTTACGGTGGAATCGGGACCCGGGGAGTTCCCCACCGGCAAAAGCATTACGTTCACGCCCGGAACGGATATTGATTTGATTGACGGCTGTGCGGCGATTGAGTTCCGGTCTTATTATGCCGGGAAGACAGTGATCAGGGCGTCTTCTCCCGGATTGAAGGGGGATAGCCTCCAAATCGTTTGCCGGAATGCTCCGGCTTACGTAGCGGGCAGGAGCGCGGAAACGCGGGAAAGGCCCTACAAGCGTTTTAGCGCAAAGGAGAGGGATATCCAGCTGGCGCGGTACGGACGGCCCGAATCCGGAGAGAAAGCCAATTTGGCTGTATTGAGGCCCTGTTCCGCTTCCTCCGGATTTCAGGAGGCGATGAAGGCTTCCGACGGTGACGATGTTTCCGCATGGCATCCGTCCGAGGAAGACAAAGCGCCGTGGTGGCAGCTGGACATGGAGTTTGAATTCCGCCTGGACCGGGTGGAGGTGAAGGCCGCCGGAAGCTGGAAGGGGCCGGCTCCCGCGGTTCAGGTCAGCAGGGACGGAAATAGCTGGAAAGACATTAAAGCCGTTTTGCGCAAGGATGGGACGGAGCTGACCGCAATGTGTCCGGAAGGGACCGGCGCCAGGTACGTACGCATCCGTCTGTCTCCGGGGCAGGGAATTGCGGAAGTGGCCGTATGGCCGGCGGATGCGTCATGAGGGTTCCCGTTTTTCCGGAACAGGAGGCTTTTTCCTGTTACTGCGCGTACCGGAGTTTCCGGCGTCTTCTTCCGTCCGCTGGCGGCGCAGTTTGTCCCAATAGGCCAGGCGTTTATTGATTTCCCGTTCAAAACCCCGTTCCGGCGGCCTGTAGAACCGGCGGCGGGGCATGTTGTCCGGAAAGTAGTTTTGCCCGGAGAAAGCGTCCGGCGCGTCATGATCGTATGCGTAATTCTTTCCATAGCCCAGTTCCTTCATTAGTTTGGTGGGCGCGTTGAGGATGTGTGCCGGGGGCATCAGGGACCCGTATTCCCGTGCCGCTTTCCGTGCCGCTCCCCACGCGGTGTAGGCGCTGTTGGATTTGGGGGCGCAGCCCAGGTAGATAATCAGTTCAGCAATCGCCAGCTCTCCTTCCGGAGAGCCCAGGCGTTCATAGGTGTCCCACGCGGCAATGGCCATTTGAAGTGCGGCAGGGTCTGCCAGACTGATATCCTCCATGGCGAAACGGGTCAGGCGGCGCAGGAGGTAGAGAGGGTCCTCCCCGCCCTCGAGCATGCGTGCGGCCCAGTACAGGGCTGCGTCCGTATCCGACCCCCGCAGGGATTTATGCAGGGCGCTGATGAGGTTGTAATGGCCTTCCCGGTCCTTGTCGTAAACCGGGGCGCGCTGCTGGACAATTTTCAGCAGTGCGTCCGTGCCCAGCATTTCATCGGGCTTGCAGAGGTCAAAGACGCTTTCCATCAGGTTAATGAGGTAGCGTCCGTCTCCGTCTGCCAGTTCTATCAGGGTGGCGCGCGCTTCCGGCGCGAGCGGCAGTTCTCGCTGAAGAAGGGTTTCCGCCCGTTCAATGATGCTTTCCAGAGCCGGGGCGTCCAGGGAGTGCATGACAAAGACTTTGCAGCGGGAGAGGAGGGCGCTGTTCAGTTCAAAGGAGGGGTTTTCCGTAGTGGCCCCCACCAGCGTAACGGTTCCGTTTTCCACATATGGCAGAAAACCGTCCTGCTGGGCGCGGTTGAACCGATGTATTTCATCCACGAACAGGAGGGTCCCATGGCCGTATTCCCTGCGCCTGGCCGCTTCGTCAAAGGCTTTTCTCAAATCCGCCATGCCGGAGAAGACGGCGGAGAGAGCTGCGAAATGCATGGACGTGCGCGTCGCCAGAATGCGCGCCAGCGTGGTTTTTCCGCAGCCGGGCGGCCCCCACAGAATAAAGCTGGTCATCTTGCCGGAGTCCGCCATGAGCCGGAGAGGTCCTCCTTCCCCCAGCAGATGATCCTGGCCCATGATGTCTTCCAGTGCGGACGGCCTCAGGCGGTCCGCCAGAGGGCGGTCCGCGAAGGCGGAAAACAGGCCCGGGGTGTCGTCTTTTTTCATGATGCCCATCATACGCCGCCGGTAAAAGGAAGGCAAGGGGAGCCTGATGGCATTTCAGGCGGCCCGGCTCGACGGCACGTCGTGGAGAGGAGGTTGCACCCCGGTTTTGACGGGTGGAAGAGAAGCAGGGGAGAAAAGGAAAGATTCCTGGGAAAAACAGTGTATATTGAACATGATGTTCAGACATGTTTCCCATGTGTTTCTTTTTCTGTTTTCCGGCTTATGCGGCGCGGTCGTGAATGCTCAGGATCAGATAATACCCCGGCCCGTGTCCGTGAGGGTGGAGGCCAAGGGGGCGGCAGCGCCCGTGAAGCTGGATGAAGGAATGCGCATTGTATGCAAGGAGAAGGACGGGGAGTTCCGGCGCCAGGCTCACTTGTTGCAGCAGTTTTTGTCACGCGGAACCGGATTGGCTCTGGACGGGGCTGGCGGTACGGGAATAATCCGCGTTGTGAAGGACGCTGCCCTGAAGCAGTACGGGCCGGAGGCATACCGTTTGGAAGCGGCTCCCGGAAATATCGTCATCAGCGCCGCGACTCCCAAAGGAGTTTATTATGCGGGGCAAAGTCTGGCGCAGATGTTGCCTGCCGCCTTTTTCAACAATGGCGTGGACAAAAAGAGCGTAAGTTGGAATGTGGCGGTGAAGCCTTTTTCCATATTGGATTATCCCCGTTTTGCCTGGCGAGCCTTCATGCTGGATGAAGCACGGCATTTTTTTGGAGAGGAGGAGGTGAAGAGGCTGATTGACCAAATGGGGCTCCTGAAAATGAATGTCCTGCACTGGCATTTGTCGGATGATGCCGGATGGCGCATCCAGATTAAAAAATATCCCAAACTGACATCCGTGGGAGGCAAGAGAAGAGATACGGAGATAGAGACGTGGGGGAGCGGCAAGTATGAAGGCAGGCCCCATGAAGGTTTTTATACGCAGGAACAGGTCAGGCGCATTGTCCGGTATGCGGCCGACAGGAACATAACGATTGTTCCTGAAATAGATATTCCGGGCCATTCCGCCGCCGCCATCGTTTCCTATCCGGAGTTGAAATTGTCCGCCAGGCCTCTCGCGGAAGTTCCCGTGAGTTTCAATGACGGAGCGGCGTTTGATCCCACCAGCGAACGTGCCTACCAGTTCCTGGGAGACATCATGACAGAGCTGGCTTCCCTGTTTCCCGGAGGTATCATTCACATCGGCGGTGACGAGGTGCGGTACAAAAAGTACTGGGAAGGCGTGCCCCACATTGAAGCGTTCATGAAGAAAAAGGGCATTAAGACTTTTCCCGACCTTCAAATCATGTTTACGAATCGGATTTCCGGCATGCTGGCTGAGAGGGGGCGCCGGATGATGGGGTGGAATGAAATCCTGGGGTCCGACGTACACAATGACGGCGGCCGGGGAGCGGCGCTCGGCAAGCTGGATGCAAGTGCTATCATTCATTTCTGGTATGGGTCCGATAAAATTGCTGCCAAGGCGATCAGGGAAGGCCGCCAGGTGGTGAATTCCACTTCCCACATGACTTACATTAACAAAGGGTATGACAAGCTCCCTCTGTCCAAGTCCTATTCTTTTGAGCCCGTTTTTGCGGGATTGAATCCGGAGCAGCAGAAGAATGTCATCGGGCTGGGCTGCCAGGTCTGGACGGAATGGATTGCGGACGTGGAGAAACTGCACCGTCATGTATTTCCCCGTATTGCCGCTTATGCGGAGACGGGGTGGACCCGGAAGGAGGATAAAAATTTTCAGGATTTCCGGAGGCGTTTGACGGGGTATGAAAAAATTCTGGATGCCCTGGGCATCCGGCACGGGGAAAAGGAATAGTTGAAAATTCGCCGCCGGGGAGAAGCGTCCTGGCTGAGTCAACAGTAAGCCCGCTTGTTACTTGGTTAAGGATTCGGAAGAGTTCCTGTCTGTGGCTTCTTAAGGCATTCCGCCCGCGCCTGCATGTTTTCCAGAATTTTCAGAATATAAGAACGCGTTGTAGCCGAGTGTTCCGCTCCGCGTACGAAGGAAAGCCCCCTGTACAGTCCTACCGTTTCCAGGCGGAGATTCATATCTTCTCCGGACAGGTCTTCACTGGAGGGAGGAGGATAATTGGAAGCGGGGCCGTTCAGGGACTTCATCTGCATGGTATCCATATTAAGCAGGCAGCTTTGTATTCCGTTAGTGAAAATCAGGCTGCCCTGATGATGCTTGTCCTCCGGCCACAGCCTGTAAATGGTAACGGCGCTTCTCCCTCCGGGATTGATCAAAATGGCGGGGAAAACGTGTTTGCCGCCACCCTTTTTCCGGACGGTCGCGTCAAAGTCGCATTCTCCGGAAAACCTGGTCGTAACACGGGAGGAGATGCATACTTCAAAAGGTACTTCCGGCGGCAGGGGAATCATGGTGGAGGCAGACAGGGGCGACCCCGGAGGGAGTTCCGGAATCGGGAAGGGGAACGTAATGATGTCAATGGCGCAGCTGATGATGCCGATGATGGCGAATAGCAGGATGCCTTTGTTCCGGAGCTGGGCTGACAGCATTTTTCCATATTCCTCCGGATAATGCCTGCCTGCGGCTGGTTCCTGCCGCAGGTAATAGCCGGTCAGGCGTGAAATAACGGTCAGAGCGGCAGCCATGGCTGCCAGCCATGCCAGGGCAAAAGCCAGATTTTCCGCTATGGGAATTGTGGTGAAAAAGCCGAATGTTCCAATAATGAACGCCGTCAGCAGGAGAAAGACAGCCAAGAAGGTTATGCAGCCTAAAGGGGCCGTGGAGACGGGAATCCAGAAAATGCTGCGTTTGCCGAGGGCTCTCAGAATCAGAATGGCAATGCAAAAAGAGAAGATGGCCAGCGTTGAATAAAAATGTTGAAACAGATAATCGAGCATGGCATGCGGGAAAAACTTGGATAGGCAAGCGGGGAGCGATTCCATGCCGATTTCCTGAAAAGTATCCGGAAACAAGCAGTTTTGCGCCGCGAAACGATAGAAGCTGAATGTTGAACTCCTTTATTATTCTAGCCTTTTTCCATCCTTGCCTGCAAGATTTTTTGTTTACCTGTTTCTTTCTATTTGTTTTTGATATGTTTAAAAAGCATTGTCCCATAAACAAATATGGGGAAAAACCGACTCCATTTTCTTTTGGTGAAAAAGATGCGGTTTTCTATAAGCGGAGGATTCCGAAATGGTAAAACTGTGTGTTATGGATAAGGGGAAAAGAGTATTCCTGCCATGGAAATGTTTTTTCCCGTTTATGAATGAAACCGCTACGCCGGCTTTTCCTTCATCCTTTTCAAGAGACCGGGCGGGGAGAAGAGCCCCGGCCGGATTTTATCTGCAAGAGCGTGGGGCAGGTAGTTCCGGACGGGTTGATGAGGAAAAACGCTTCCCTGAAGAAACTGCTACCGCTGTTCCGGCTTTGCCGGCACTTTCCTGAGTTTCGCGAAGCGGGGCAGGGAATATTCCTTTTGCATGGCCGTTTCTCCCTGGATCAGGGGAAGAACGTAATCAATGAACGGCTGTTCCACGCCATTGCCGCGGGCGTTGAGCCATTCGCGGGGAACAAGTTTTTCCACATTGGCCACTTCTCCCAGACCTATCAATTTAGTTTTGCAGGAATAAATGCCGTTCTCCATGATTCGTTCAAAGGCTACCATTTTATCCGTCTGGCCGGAAATGGCGGCTTCCACGGCGGCTTTTCCCGCCATATACGCTTCATCGATATCCGTTTTGGAGGCGACATGGGAGGCGCAGCGCTGGAGGAGTGAGAGTTCAATGCTTCTGACTTTGGCCCCGGTTTGCCGCTTGACGGATTCCGCAAGCATGGCTCCCAGGCCTCCCAGCTGCGTATGGCCGAAGACGTCCCTGTCTCCGGATTCCGCAACAAAGCGGCCGTCTGCATATTGCACGCCTTCCGAGACGGCGACCATGCAGCTGCCGTTCTGCCTGTAAATCCGGTCCACATCCTGCCAGAATTCCTCCATGCGGAAGGGAACTTCCGGAAGGTAAACCAAGTCCGGACCTGCTCCCGCATACGTGGCCAGGGCTGCGGATCCGGCCAGCCAGCCGGCGTGGCGGCCCATGATTTCCACAATGGTGACGCGTCCCTTGTCGTACACGCGGAGGTCCTGGTGAACTTCCATGCAGGAGGTAGCGATAAATTTGGCGGCGGAGCCGAAGCCGGGGCAGTGGTCCGTGCCGTGAAGGTCATTGTCAATGGTTTTGGGGATTCCGATGACGCGGCATTCGTAACCGGACTGCTGCATGAATTTGGATATCTTGTTGCAGGTATCCATGGAATCGTTGCCCCCGTTGTAGAAAAAGTAGCGTACGTCGTATTTTCGGAATATTTCCAGCAGACGGCGGTAATCCGTATCATCCACGGATGGGGCTGCCATCTTGTAGCGGCAGGAACCCAGGGCCGAGGCCGGGGTATATTTGAGCAATTCCAATTCTCCGGGGTCTTCCCGAGCCATATCGAACAGGCGTTCTTTGAGCACTCCCTCAATCCCGTTGGCGGCTCCCAGCACGCGCGTGACCTGTTCGCTTTGCAGGGCGGACTGAATGGCTCCCAGCGCACTGGCGTTGATGACGGCGGTGGGGCCACCGGACTGGCCGATGATGCATGCTCCTTTCAATGGGTTCATGGGCAATAATGGATGAGAGAGTTGTGTTGCGCCCCCTTTCAACGGCGTTGGAGGCAGGAAATGAAATGATAGTCAAACCTATCCGCAGCCCGGAGGGATGTCAAACATTATTGGTTTTCCGGATGGGGCTGGCGGGGCTGGAGAAAGTGGGGAAGAAAAAAGATCCGGGGTGTCAGTTTTTTGTCTCCAGAGCTTTTCCAGTGCGGAGGCAAAGCGTTCTCCCAGGGCCAGAATTCCATGCGTGCCCAGATGGACGGTATCCGTGGGATAGGGGGTGCGGAAGTCCACGCTGCGCAGCTGGAGATCGTCTGCGGGGACATAAACCGCATTGTTGACGGAGAGGGAGGTACGGGATTCTTCCGCCACATCCTTTTGCCCCTGCCGCACTTCTTCCCTGCCCGGAAAACGGGCCGGAGCGGGCACGGGAAGAACGCTGCCGTAGATAAAGGCCAGACCGGGGGCTTCCAGATCCGCTCTGATGCGTTTAATCAGGTTGTTCAGGTTGGCGCCGTAAGACAGAGCGTTTTTGATGCCGGCAATGTCCCTTGCGTCTCCTTCCCCCTGTTGCCACACCATGGCTTTCAGGACAGGAGCATGTCCCTGTTTTTTCAGGGCTTCCATTCCGTTGCGGACGGTACGGATCAGTTTGACGTATTCTTCCCCCTGCTTATCCTGAGAAGTTTTTCCTGGGTTCCATTGCCGGAAAAGGTTGCTTCCGCTCCGGGCGTGTTTGATGATGGCCCATTTTTTTGCGGGAATTTTTTCTGCAACGCTGTTCCCAGGCTTAGTTCCACGCCAAAACGGTCGGGGGATTCGGATGCCGGGCTCAAGGGAACAAGCTGTTCTGCCGGTCCTGTCATTCATTGGAAGGGGGCTTCATTACATCATTCAGAAGGTTATGAATGTCTATCTTTAGATTTTTACAAATATCAATGACTTCCGTAAAGGTGAGGTAGCGTTCTCCTACTTCATATTTGTTGACGAAGGTATGAGGAGTGTTTAAAAGTTTCCCCAAATCCCGTTGAGTTAAATTTAATTCCAAACGTCTAATTTTTAATATTTTACGAAGATTTTTTTCTTCAATGCTGTTTCTGTTCCTCATTATGGAACAGTAACAGGGAATGGGTGTGTACCAAATTTGGGTACAAAAATGTTTACATGTCATTTGTTCTGTGATAGTAAATCTTTGTTTTCCTAAAATGGGAACGCTAACAGATGAGGGACTATGGAAATGTTATTACTTGGAAGAATGGGGTTTATCGGTGTCATATACTGCGAGTGCAAAGGAACCATAAGTGTCGACGACTGTTTACACATAGATTTTACCAAAATTCTTGAACTTGCTTGAATAAAGCGTGTTCTAATTATTTGTTAGAAAGATAAAAAATGAGAATATAATAAACACAATATATGTAACTTATAAAAATATGTTTCATGTTTAGCAAAAATATTTTAACTTACAAAAACATTCAATAATCGATAGGCTATGGCTACACTCTCTTTTGATACTGCAATTTACACTCCTTCCTCCCTAATTGCTACAGTTCGAGAGTTTAGAGGTATTTTAAAACTCGAATTGAAGAAAAATATAACGACTGGTTTACTCGAGCTCCATTATAATGAAGATTCAACAACACCAGACAATATTTCTGAAACTATTATACAAGCTGTAAGTGATAATGTATTGCGAGAAAATCTTGATGCAAACTTTAGATTAATGCGCGAGCAAATTGTGAATTGTGCTTTTTCTGCAATTCGGACGAAATGAAGCTATTTTTCTGATATGAATACTATTCTTCTCCCATTTGAGTTTTCTCGGGAGTCTGGCTATGTTTTACTTTCTAACGAGAGTGGAGATTTCATCCATTTAACTGAAAAAGATTTTGATCATTTAATTAAGCATGAATTTACACAAATATCAGAAGCAGCTTTTCATACCCTTTATAGTCGACATTTTGTCTGTGATAAACAAGACGTTGATTTTACTATCAACTTAATAGCTAATAAATATCGAACGAGAAAAGCATTTCTGCGCGATTTTACTGTCCTTCACATGATGGTAATTACGCTCAAATGCAACCATTCGTGTCAATATTGTCAGGTTTCAAGTGCAAATGCGGATGCTATTAAATATGATATGAGCTCAGACACAGCCCGCAAGATTGTTGAGATGATTCTCCAAGCGCCATCAAGGAGTATCAAGATTGAATTTCAGGGAGGAGAACCACTTCTGAATTGGTCTGTTATCATGCAAACAGTCGAATATGCGGAGAAATTGAATGAGGCATATCAAAAGAATATCTCTTTTGTGATTTGCTCCAACATATACGCATTGAACCAGGATCATCTTGATTATTTTAAAGCTCACAATATTCATATTTCAACATCTTTAGATGGTCCTAAAATTTTACATGATACTCATCGTCCTATGCGTGTAAAAAAGCTCAGCAGTTATGATAAATTTATAGAAAATCTTAATTGGGTCCGCAAAGAGCTGGGAAGAGATAAAGTATCTGCATTGATGACTACTTGTAGTGACTCTCTATCCCAGATTAAAAGCATTGTCGATGAATATGTCAAATTGGGATTCGAAGGTTTGTTTATTCGTAGTCTTAATCCATACGGGGATGCTATAAAAAATAGGTTATATTACTCTCCAGAAAGTTTTTTTGAAATGTACAAAACCGGATTAGAATACATTGTGGAGCTAAACCAAAAAGGTGTATTTTTCGTCGAATATCTGACAGAGCTATTATGGAAACGTATAATGACTCCATATCCGACAGGTTTTGTAGATTTACAATCACCTTCAGGGGCCGGGATAAGTGGTGTAATTTATGATTATAATGGTGATGTATATCCGGCTGATGAAGGTCGAATGCTTGCCAGAATGGGGAATACACATTTTAAATTAGGAAATGTCTATAGTAACAGTTATGATTCTATTTTTGACGGAGAACTTATGCATTCCATCGTCAAAGATTCTTGTATAGAAACAATTCCTGGATGCAGTGATTGTGTGTATCGTCCATACTGCGGTGTTGATGTGTTCCGCAACTATTTAGAGAATGGAAGAGTTGATGCTGTCGCTCCGGATAGTTTCTTTTGTAAAAAGCAAAAACTCATTTTCCGTTATCTTTTTGAAAAAATGAAGGATGAAAATTTTGTAAAGATTATGAATTCTTGGATTCATTGAAATTATGAAAAATATAAATCTGCATTTGTCAAAATCCCACATACGTAGTGATGAGATTTTGAGGGTAACAAAACATTTGAGGTTTTCTCGTAATAATGTACTGTTCGTAGGAAAACCATTATTGAGATGGGGATATCGAGCAATAACTACCAATACCAACGAACTTGGTGAAGGAGATATTGTAAAATTATATCCGGATGGATTATGTAAAGTGTTGTGGAGTAGAGGATCAATTCATAACGTGCTTTTTACTACTCCTGCATGTAATGTTAAATGTCTCATGTGTCCTCAACCTCCGTGCTCAGATAATGTGCAAGTACATAAAGATAATTTGAAAATTCTTTCTTTGATTGACTATGATCCAAAAGTAATTTGTATTTCAGGAGGTGAGCCGTTTTTGTTCCCTGATCGGGTTAAAGCTTATTTTGAAATAATAAACCGTAGATGGCCTTCTTGCCAAGTTGATGTTCTTACAAATGCAACTCGCTTGTCTAAATTTTCTTTATGTAAAGAAATAGCTTTAGCATCACCTATAAATACAACTTTTTGCGTATCTTTACACTCAGATGTAGCAAAAGTACAACAAAAAATTAATCGTGTAGGAACTAGTTTTAAAGATGCTGTTTGTGGTATTAATAACTTGGGGAAACTTAGACAAATGATAGAAATTAGACCAGTTATCACAAAGGCTAATTATAGGTATCTGTATGATTTCGCTGTTTTTATCGTTCGAAATTTCCCTTATGTTTCTCATGTTGCATTCATGGGCCAAGAAATTGTAGGATGTGCACGGAATAATTATGACGAAATTTGGGTGGATCCTACAGATTATATTGAAAATTTACATCAAGCTGTAGAATATTTAGACCAAATGCGAATTTGTGTTTCTATTTATAATATTCCTCTTTGCTTATTACCCAAAAATCTTCATCGATTCGCAACACGTTCGATTTCAGACTGGAAGCAGGGTTATACCCCAGTCTGTTCCGGCTGCAAGCTACGCGATGAATGCTGTGGAGTTTTCCTTACGAGTGGTCAATACCTTTCTCGGGGAATTTCTCCGGTAACGAAATAAAATAAAACATATAAATTATAAATAAAACAATGAAGTTTAAAACACTAATTGCACCTATCATAGCACTAGTTACTTCTACTGGAACTACTCATGGAATTATGACTCCATATCAGGAGTTAGAAGAGCGAAATACATTAATTGCTTCTATAGACGAAGACACACCGCTCTATTTCGATCAGGCGGGAGCTGCGAAAGATAGTAAGTGTTCACAATATGGACATTCTTCCCATTCCTCTCACTCTTCGCACAGTTCCCACAGTTCGCACAGTTCCCACCGTTCGGGCTGGTAAGAATTACGAAGAAATAGTACCTAGGCATTTTCCTAATTAGGAAAATGCCTTTTTGTGTTATATTTGATATTATATTTCTCGGCAAAACTATCCCCATATAAGTTTGTAATTATTTATATAATTGAATAATTTTTGCTATTTTAATAGTGACATTATATGTTTTTTTTGAGATTTTTTTACGGTATTATTTATTTTAGTCTTGTTTCGTTGATTTTTCCGATTTTTTATCGAAGCAATTTACTAAATATCAATATTTAAAATATTCTGAAAATCTTGCGACAAGACTATTCTGCATAATTCCATTTTTTTATAATAAATACTATCACTCCAATAAACAAATTTTTATTAATTAATTTTTTAAATTTTGTGTACAAATTAATAAGCCATATCTGTTCCAGTCCATAGCAAAACGATTCTTTCCACTTAGGTAATGCTGGATGATATCCTATTTGCCTGTGGGATTTTTTTGAAATGTTGTGATCAGGTTTAGTATTATTTCAAAAAGATTGGGAGATTAAAACGCTGGGTTCAGGGGAACAAGACGTTTTGACGACGCTATCTTTTGAGGGAGTGCTTTTTTCTTATTGTCGGAATACTTTTCTGTTGATGCATTCCTCTTTCCTGTTCCCTTGATTCTTTCCTTTCCGGAAAAAGGCATTATGCGGAAGGTGCGTGCAGGGAAACGGATTGGCCGGGGTATATTTCCGGAATGACGGAAATGCTCTTGATATTTTTCCCGGCTGTCAGGGAGCGGAGCATCCGTATGAGCTTGTGAACCGTTTTTGTCTGGTTCTCTTCATAATAGGTGATCGTGGGCAGCAGGCGTTCCATGAAGGGTTCATACGTCAGGCTGACCAGGCTGAGCTGATCCGGAATGCTCAGCGAACGGGCTTCCACCCAGGAAAGAATGGGAACGATCTGGTTGCCCCGTGTGGCTACCAGGGCGGACATATCCGGATGTTCTTTAAACGCTTTGGCCAGATATTCAAAGAAGAGCGGCGTTTCAAACGGGGTGGGTACCAGGATGGGATTCCATCCCTGTTCCACAAAGCTGAAAAAACCTTTTTGCATGAGCTGGTGGCCCTTCAACGGATCAGGAGGCAGGCACAGGCCTACCGTTCGATGCCCCTTGTTCCAAAGATGCTGCGCCGCATGATGCGTGGTGGCCGCCCAGTGGCGGTCCAGATAGGGAAGGTTGCTGCTCTGGTAGGAGGTGCCGCGCACAATGCAGGGGATGCGGTGCGTCTTGAACCAGAGCTGGGTTTGCTCCGAGGAACGGTGAAGTATCCAGCAGACGCATTCGGATTTGGTAACCAGCTTGGCAAGCCTCTTGTCCGGATTGTTGCCTAAGATCCAGGGAGCTTCAAAGATACGGACGCTGATGCCGTCTTCCTCCAGAATTTTGGAGATGGTATATATTTCCGCCAATACGCTTTGAGCCAGCCTTTTGAGGGGCTGGGGCGTCAGAAACCCGAGAATTTCTTTTTTTTCCTGAACCGGATGGCAAAAGATATTTTTAACCGTTTCTTCTTCCGTAGTTTTCAGGATGCGCCGCGGAACCTTGATGCGTGGGGGGGCAATCCATGCATCCCTTTCCAGAAGGGCCAGGGCCTTTCTGATGGTTTCCCTGCCTACGGATAACCTGTGCCCGAGTTCTCTTTCTCCGGGCAGGATATTGACCAGGCTGCCGCTGAGAATCATCTGTTTGATTTTATTGGCTACTGTTTCAACCAATGAAGAAGCTGGCAACGAAGTCATACTCTTGTATATACGTATCGCATTGCGTGAATTCGAGCCAATTGTAGGGATTGCCTGGCCCGCAGAATCCGAAAGGAGATCTGGTGTTGTTGCAAGTTGTTGATATTCTGTAAATCGTTTTAGGATTTAAGCTACTGGTCTTTTTTTGATGAGGTAAAGTGGGCGGATAATGTATAAATGATATAGTGTTATCAATGCATTACATTCCTGAGCGGTACGGCTTCAGGTGGTTTGTAATTATTTTTAATTCATTTAAGATAAATATTTTATTGCGTATTTTGTTAGACAGGGCCATTTATTACCTCCCTTTTCTCACTTTCCTCCATATTTCCGGCAGGAAATGTGCACGTATCAGCATGGATGACTTTTCTCCCGTTTCCGGCACTAAATCTGCTTGATGAAAGTGAATACCATACCGGGCGCATCCTATGCGCTGACTTGTACGGCTGCGTGTACTATCCATGCGCTTCTTAGCGACGCTTCTTCTCTGGTTATCCTGGAAACGGAAAACCCCGGACAATATTTTTTTATAGCTCCCACTGATACAATAGAGGTATCAGACGAACACGCCCTGGTGACACAAACTTTTAAAGCAGCCGCTCCGGGATTGTCTGCCCGCAGCGGCATAAGGCCGGGAGTAAATGCCGATTTGAAAAATCCGACGGTGGAAAAAGCGGTATGAACCATTTCTTTTTTCTGATCGTCCGCGATTAAGCGCAGCGCTCATGAGCAATCCAGTCAAAAGGCTGTTCGCCCATGGTTTTTCGAACCTTTACGGGGAGCGGGGGACGGGACTTCACCGCCAGATTATTGTCTGGCGCGGACTGGGTGCGGAAGTCCGTTTCATTCCTTTCTGGAATTACTACGGGGAGTCTCTTTGAGAAATGAAGCGTTATGACTGGTAATAGAAAACCCTGGGAGCGTTTAGCTACCAGGGTTTATTGATTGGTACCGCCGGTGGGACTCGAACCCACACTCTTTTGGAACTCGATTTTGAGTCGAGCGCGTCTACCATTCCGCCACGACGGCACGTGAAGCGAAAGAATTAAGAGGCAAGAGGACCGGAGAGTCAAGAATTTCCTGTGGAATATGGTGAGCTGCTGAAAAAACGGAGGGATTTTTCTGTGGATTCCCTCCGTCATGTTTCCGGATGGAAATAAATGTTTGGAATGAGCAATGCACGGCAGCGTTAACGCTTTGGTTGACCATGTGTTCCTTCTGTTCCAGGCGGTAGAAGGTTTCGGCTCCCAAACTCTAGAGATGGTTCGGTTCAGACCAGCGTTGACGATTGAGGTATGGTGTCCCGGCCGAACACCGGATTTCCTTTTTATTCCCCGCCTGTGCCGCGAACTTCCCGGAAGAGCTTTTCATGGATGATGAAAGCGGAACCAACATGGCACAAGGGGGATGATATGCTTAATCTCCGGCGTTTTCTTTTCCTGACTAACGGGAGAACCGCTCTCCGGGCGTTTCAGCCTTTTTTCACGGTCAGGGGTAGTCCCGCCACCATGAAGTAGACTTCATCCGCGCTTTTGGCAAGGAGTTGGTTGGCAATGCCCAGCCCGTCGCAGTAGTGGCGCGTTTCCGCATCTGACTGGCTGATGCCCATGCCGGTTTCAGAAGAAACAAGCACCCATGGTACGGGGGCTTGGCGGATGAGCTTTTTCAAAGCTTCTATTTCCTCAATCAGCGCTTCCTGGAACGGCTCGTAGTCCGTGGGGTCCTTCTGGGCGTACAGGGTATTGGAGGCGAGCAGGGTGACGCATTCCAGAATGACGCCGTCCACCTGGTCCAGCAAGCCGGATTCCCCGACGGCAGAAGCTACATGACGGGGACATTCCAGCGTGAGCCAGCTTTTAGGACGGCGTTCCTGGTGCTTGCGCACGCGGTATTCCATGGAGCCGGCTCCGGGCCAGACTTCCGCCGTGGCGACGTACAGGATTTTTTTCCCGAATCCGGCGGCTATTTGTTCAGCGTATTGGCTTTTGCCGCTTCTGATGCCGCCCAGGACGAGCGTCATGCGTGCGGTATTGGCGTCAGTGTTTGGTGATGTAGCGTTCATGGGATTCCAGCATGGCCTGGTGGGAGTTCAGGAAGTCATCCAGGCTGAAGACTTCCAGCGTAATAAGGGGGGAGAAATGAAGGTCCCACATGGGGTGCAGAATGGCGTCCAGCGTAGCGGCAGGCATGTGGTGCAGGGATTTGTGGTCCCGTTTTTCCAGCCCGTGCAGGTGGCACATGCGTATGTCCGGCAGCCAGAGCGGCAGAAGTTTTTCCGGCCGCAGGCCTTCTTTCCAGACATGGCCTATGTCAAAGCAACGTGAATGGGGTGTAGCGGCTACCAGTTTGTCCAGATAGTCGGTCGGATGGCGTTCCAAATTTTCCAGGGCCAGGCATTCCGGTGCGGGGAGGTGGGGTGTGATTTGTTCCAGACTCCGGAGGATTCGTTCCGTTTCGCGTTCCGTAAGATGGGGGCGCATATCAGGACCGGGGATATGGTCCGTGACCACATGCATGACCCAGGTGTGGGGCTCCAGTTCCCGTGTCAGGTCAATGGCGCGAATGATGTTTTCCGTATAACGGCGGCTTGATTCTTCCGTGGCGAAGCTGCCGTCCGTAGGCAGGTGGACGTTCCAGGTAACCCCGGCATCTGCAGCGATTCCGGCCAGTTCCCGTATTTCCGCAGGGGTAATGAGTTCCTTTCCGCATTCTCCGGCTTCCAGCAGGAGCAGAGCGACATCATCCGCGTAATGGACGCATTCCCTGATGGAGGGCACGTAGTAGTCCGGGATGATGAAGGAGGTGCATCCGATGTTGAGGCCTGGAACGCGGCATTTGTGTGGAGTTTTCATAAAGTGCAGAAGGTGAGCAGGACAAGCCATTCCGTACATTCTACGGTACAGCCGAATACATCCCCGGTAACGCCGCCCAGGCGGCGGCGCGCGTATAGAAGCAGGCCCATGGAGCCGGCCAGGGCGGAGAGCAGGGCGTACAGCCCGTTCCATCCTGCCAGAGCGCAGGCAGCCAGGGTGACGGCTGCGGCAGCCAGGGCGTGCCCGGGGCACGTTCCCTGCTTGAACGCTTCCCCCATGCCTCCAGGCCGTGCGCCCGGAAAGCGCATGGCGATGAATATCTGGCTGCGGGCAAGCAATCCTGCCAGAGCGCACGCCGTGAGCAGAAGTTCCCAGGAGCCGTGGGCCGCCAGAGTCGCCAGGGCGGCTCCCTTGAACGCCAGGTTGAAAAACAGGGCCGTGCCGCCGAAGGTCCCCAGGCGGGAGTCTTTCATGATTTCCAGCCTGCGTTCCCGGGATACTTCAATGGGAAGCCCGTCTCCGCAGTCCGCTACTCCGTCCAGGTGCAGGCCGCCTGTGACGACTACCCAGCAGGCACAGCCGATAACGCCGCAGACCAGGGGGGGGAAGAGCAGGGTTGCCGTCCAGGTCAGGCCACCCGCAAGCCCCCCCACCACCAGGCCAACCAGCGGTAGCCAGGCGGAAATTCCGTTCAGGTCATTTTGCAGCGGCCACGGCCCTACGGGTAGCCGGGTCAGGAAGCCGAAGGCGGAGCGGATGGTGGTGATGACAGCCATGGATACAGGGAAGAAAGGGTCAGCGCGGAACGGTGATGTCCAGTTCCGGCAGGGTTTTCATTTCAGAAAGTACGCGCGTGGCGGCGTCCAGCAGGGGAAAGAACAGGGCCGCCCCCGTGCCTTCCCCCAGGCAGAGGCCCAGGTCCATGTACATGGTGACGCCGATGTGGTCCATAATGAGCTTATGCCCCGGTTCCGCGGAGTTGTGGGAGCCGATGAAGTATTGCGCCGCTTCCGGGCGAATGCCCTGGGCGATGGCCGCGGCCGCCCCGGCAATGAAGCCGTCAATGACGATGGGGACGCGCAGGGAGGCCGCCCCCAGCATCAGTCCGGCCATGGCTCCTATTTCCGGTCCTCCCACCTTCGCCAGCACGTCAATGGCATCGGAAGGGTCTGGCTTGTTCAGGGCGATTCCCTGTTCGATGAGTTTTATTTTTTTGCGGATGACTTCTCCTCTGACGCCGGAACCGCGTCCCGTCACGGTTTCCACAGGGGTGCCTGTGAGCACGGCCACGATGGCGGAAGAGGGGGTGGTGTTGCCAATGCCCATTTCTCCGGCGGCCACAATGTCCAGCCCTTTGTTTTTTTCTTCACGGGCCATGTCAATGCCCACTTGCAGGCATTTCAGGGCCTGTTCCCGCGTCATGGCCGGCCCCCTGCTGAAGTCGTTGGCGCCGTGCATGACTTTTCTTTTGACCAGCCCCGGCAGGTCGCCGAAGTCGTAATTGACGCCTACGTCCACTACGGAAAGGCGTGCTCCCGCGTTGCGTGTAAAGGCGTTGATCGTGCCTCCGCCCTGAAGGAAGTTGCGGGTCTGGATGTAGGTAACGTCCGTGGATGTCAGGCTGAGGCCGTGGTCGGCGATGTGGTGGTCCGCGGCGAACAGGACTATGGCTTTGTCCTTCAGGCGCGGCGCGGGATTGCCGGTCATGCCGGCAATACGGATGGCCACGGGTTCCAGTTTTCCCAGGGCAAGGGGAGGCTTGGCCAGAATTTTCTGATGTTCCAGGGCCGCTTTTGCGGCCTGTTCGTCCAACGGGGGGATATGCAGTTTGTTCATGATGTCCAGAAGTGGGGGGTGAAGAGAAGAAGGAGAGTGAACGCCAGCGTACCCGTGGCGGCAGTCGTCCACATGAGCCGAATGGCCAGGGCCAGGTCGCTGGCGGAGGCTTTGGTTCGCCCTGTTCCTATCCAGGGGTAGTTTGCAGGAATTCCCTTGTAAGAGACCGGGCCCCCGAGACGGAGGCCCAGCGCTCCAGCGAAGGCCGCTTCGCTCCATGCGGAATTGGGGCTGGCGTGGGCGTTCCGGAAGGCCCATCCCATGGTGAGCGCCCTCCGGGCGGAGGTTCCTTTCACCATCAGGGAGGAAAAGGAAATACACGGTAAAATAAGGCGTGCGGGGATGAAGTTGAGCGCGTCATCCGTGCGTGCGGCAAAGGTGCCGAAGTGTTTGTACCGGTCATTTTTTTTCCCCCACATGGCATCCAGGATGTTGAAAACACGATGCGCCAGCGCGGCGGAAGCCGCCCCGGAGGCGCCTCCTGCCAGGCAGCCTGCTGAGGCCCAGAACAGGGTGGAAAAAACGCCATCCGTCAAGTTCTCCGCCACGCTTTCAATGGCCGCTCTGGCGATGCCGTAGACGTCCATCCGTTCCGTATCCCGTCCCACGATCATGGAGACGGAGTGCCGGGCCTCTCCGGCGTTCCCGCTGCGCAGGGCGTTTTCCACCTTCCGGGCATGCTCGGCCAGGCTGCGCGGGGCCATGCAGATGTAAATGACCAGAACGGACGGAATCCAGGGTGCCCAGGGGGAGGGTAACAGGGAAAAGGGAAGGAAGAGCGCCGCGCAGCCGAACCATGCGGCAATGCAGGTTGCCAGCGCTGCCGCCATTCCCGCATGAAAAGTTCCTCCCCACCTTTGCCTCGCCAGTGTTTCCATGCGGCGCGCGCACCGGCCGATCAAACAGACGGGATGGAACCTGTTGGGCGGTTCTCCCGCCAGAATATCCAGCAGGAAGGCCGCAGGCAGGATGAACGGGCACGGGAACATGGGTCAGCGTTTCAGTTGGAGAGCTCGGTAAATGGTTTTCAGGTCCAGATGTTTCCGGACCACGTCCGCCAGGCGGTCCAGCGCTCCGTCCAGGTCATAGGCGGTGTGCAGGGCTGGGTTGGCTTTCAGCCCTGAATCTTTCCTGACCATGTTGATGAATGCGCGGCGGAATTGGTCTCCGTCCAGCATGCCGTGCAGATACGTGGCCCAGATACGGCCTTTGCCGTAGCCGCAGGGGGAGCCGTCTTCCCGGAACATGACGGGGGGGCTGGATTCTTGATGGCTGGTGACGCCATGGTGGATTTCATAACCTGCGGCGGGAACGGGCAGCGGCGTGCTTGCCCGGCGCACGTTGATCAGGGTTTTGGCTGAAGAGAAGGTGGTGGAAAGTTCCAGCAGCCCCAGTCCTGGCGTGCGCTCCTCCGGGGATTCCATGTGCAGCGGGTCCAGAATGTCCGTCCCCAGCATTTGCAGCCCTCCGCAGACGCCCAGAAGCCACTTTCCCTTTTCGGCATGACGGCGGATGGGTTCTTCCAGCCCGGCGGAACGGAGAGAAGCCAGGTCCGCAGCCACGCTTTTAGTGCCGGGCAGAATGACCAGGTCCGGATTTCCCCATTCCTCCCGTGTCCGCACCTGGCGGAGCCGGACGTCCGGCTCCGCCGCCAGAGGGGCGAAGTCCGTGAAGTTGGAGACGTGGGCGGGCATGACTACGGCCACATCCAGGCAATCCGCATGTTTCCCGTGCTCCCCGTGGCCAGGGGGCAGCGTGGCGCGGTCTTCTTCCGGAATGTTGATGTCCCGCATCATCGGGATGACGCCCAGCACAGGCTTGCCCGTACGGTTCCGCATGTAGCTGTGCGCCGGGGCCAGCAGATCCGGATCTCCTCGAAATTTGTTGACCACGAACCCCGCCAGCAGTTCTTTTTCCCACGGGGCGAATGTCATCCACGTTCCCAGAAAGGAGGCGTACACTCCGCCACGGTCAATGTCCCCGGCGAGCAGGACTCTGGCACGCGCGTAGCGGGCCATGTTCATGTTGACCACGTCTGCTGATTTCAGATTGATTTCTCCGGGGCTTCCGGCCCCTTCCAGGCAGAGGAGTTCATATTCGTCCGCCAGGGAATCGTATGCTTTGCATACGTCCGGCCAGAAGCGCCTTTTAGCCGTGAAGTATTCCCGCGCGTCCATGCGGCCTACGGGGCGCCCCATCACGATCACCTGGGAGCCGGTATTGGAATGGGGCTTGAGAAGAATGGGGTTCATTCTGGCATCCGGATCAATGCGGCAGGCCTGGGCCTGCACCAGCTGGGCGCGGCCCATTTCCTCTCCCAGCGCAGTTACGCCGGAGTTGAGAGCCATGTTCTGCGCCTTGAACGGCGCCACGTGATAGCCGTCCTGAAGGAAAATGCGGCACAGGGCTGCCGTGAGAACGCTTTTTCCTGCATCGGAGCAGGTGCCCTGAATCATCAGGGCCGGTTTGGGAGCCTTACGGATAATGGAGGGGCCGTTTCCCGCCAGTTCGGCGCGCAGAGCTTCCGCCAGCAGGGCGTGTTCCTCCGGCGTGCGGACGCCGGAGCGCAACCAGCCGCTCGTTTCCAGCCCCGGATAATTGGAACAGTCGCGCAGTGCGATGCCGTATTTTTTCAGGAGCCGGGCTGCCAGGCCATGAGGCGCCCCCGCCAGGCGGAAGAGAAGGAAGTTGGCCTCGGACGGGAGTACGGCGGAGCCCGGCAGGGAGGAGAGCCTGCGGAACAGGTCGTCCCGGCGTTCCCGGTTCCGGGTGCGTTCCCTGTCTGCCCAGGAGGAGGGCTGTGCCAGCACGGCCTTCACCGCTGCCGCCGCAAAGGCATTCACGTTCCAGGCGGGCAGGGATTGCCGCAGCCGCTCCGCGAGCGGAGCGGCACAGATGGAAAAACCGCACCGGACGCCGGCCATGCCGTAAAATTTGGTCAGGGAGCGCAGAACCACCAGGTTGGGAAGGAGGGCCGCTTCACGGAGCAGTGATTCCGCTCCTTGTACGTAATCCATGAAAGATTCGTCAATGATCCAGAGGACTTCGGGGCGGCTCTGGACAACCCTGTGCAGGGCCGCTGCGTCCAGCAGGCCGCCGGACGGATTGCTGGGATTTGCCAGAAAAACAGCGCTTCCGTCTGCGGCCTGTTCCTCCAGACGGCAAAGAGACGGGAGGAAGGAATTTCGTTCCTCCGTCCGGATGGAAAGAACATCCGTGCCGTGGCGCAGGCAGGCCAGCCTGTATTCGGAAAAAGCGGGTTCCGGAATGACGGCCTGTTTAAGGTTTAATGCGCGCGGAAGAGCGTGAATGAGTTCATTGGCCCCGTTTCCAAATACGAAGCAGCCGGAAGGAAGCCCGTAATGAACCGCCGCCAGTTCCCGTAGATCCGCCGCATCCGGAGAAGGGTAGGGTACTGCGTTTTCCATGGCCTTCCACAATGCTGAAACGATGAACTCCGGCATACCTTCCGGCCTCAGGTTGACGCTGAAGTCCAAAATATCCCGTTCCGGGCGGCAGGCCTCCTCCGCCAGGGATTTTAAATCTCCGCCATGTGAAAAAACGTTCATGCCACAGTAATTGGAACCGGCGTACCGAAGGGCTGCCCGCGCCGGAGAAAAAAAGGAAGCGCCTTGCAAGTTCGGAATTCCACGTAGCCGGAAGCTTCGCCGGAGACGGGAAATCTTCCCTGTTGCGGGAACGTGGGAACAAGGAGCGTCATGAGCGCATCATGTCCTGTATGCGCCGGGAGTGACAAGACAAAAATGGAAAGCCCCGTGAGGAAAAGAGGGATGGAGAACAATACGCTGAAAAGGGAAAACGACTGCAATTCATCTGGATGTTCAAAGAAAAATTTTTTTGTCTTGTCATACCGGTCTCTTTGGTATTTCATCCGTCCCATGAACCCTTATGGGAAGGGTTACAGACCTCAGGGACGCCCGTAGCCGGGCAGGAAATAAATGGGGAATACCGGTGTGAGTCCGGAGCGGTACCGCCACTGTAAGCGAGCCTGCCTCGCAAGCCAGAAAACCAGCCTGTGAGGTTGTCCAACTGTTCGGCGAGTTACCGAACGTAAGGCACTACAACCATGCTTTATACGAAGAAAGCCCTTCAAATGGGCGCAATTGCTGTTGGCCTTGCCGCATTCGCAGGCCAGTCCTCTCTTGCCGAGTCCGCTAAAAAGGAAGACTCCAAGCCCTCCGTCAGGACGGAAACCATGCAGGTTATGCCGGAACTGACTATGGCATCCCACTTTGTGGGCGTGCCGTACAACCGGTCTGGAGTGTCCGTTTCCATCATCAATCCGGAAGAATTCCAGAAGGCGGGCATTGAAACCCTGACGGGAGCCCTTTCCCAGACGCCCGGCGTTTTCACGCTGGACGGAGGCGGCACCTGGCAGCGCGGTTCCGTGAGCAACACCGTCATCCGCGGGATGAACAAGGATACCTACACTCTGACCATGGTTGACGGCATGCGCATCAGTGATGCCAACATGTCCGGCAACAAGCTGCTGGGCATCACCAATCTCTTTACGGTGGGCAATGTGGAAGTGGTGAAAGGAGCGCAGGGCGCCGTTTTTGGTTCCGGCGCCATTGGAGGCGTTGTCGCGATGGATACTCCGGAGGGGGAAGGCGATCCCGTAACCAGGATTTTTGCGGAGGCCGGTTCTTTCGGCTCTTTCAACAGCTATGTCACTTCCTCCGGCAAGATCAAGAAGCTTTCCTATTTTGTAGGCGTTGGGTTTGAAACTACGGAAAACGATCCGTCAATCTATCCGGCCATTTATGACAACAGGACAGGCATGAACGATTTCCGCCAGTGGCAGGAAGCCGTGCGCCTGGGCTATGATATCAATGACAAGGTGAAGGTGAGCTTTACCTATCGCCGCCTGGATTCCTACTTTGAATATCCCACGCCGTATGTGGATTATAACCAGTGGCTTTCCGTTCCGGATCCCCATCTGTACAATACGGAAGACAAGAACCGCAGCAACCTGGTGACAGGACGTGTGGATGCGGAAATTTCCAAGCTGTGGTCCACCAGCTTCATGGTGGGGCATTACAACATGGACTATTCCTGCCATACTCCCGGATTTGATTTCCAGCCCAATGTGATGCGCAACCGCCGTTTTCAGGCGGAGTGGCGTAATGCGCTGACGTGGAACAAGGAATGGAAAACCATCGCCGGCATGGCCTGGGACCGTTCCGACTACATGAGCGAAAACAATTACGTTGCCAAGGATGAATGGCAGAGCACGCTTGCCTTCTTTGCGGAGCAAATGTGGTCACCCACGGACAGCTTTGACGCCAGCGTGGCCCTGCGCCTGGAACATGATTCCGTCTGGAACAATCATTTTACGTGGCGTTATTCCAATTCCTGGAAAGTGACGGGCAAGGATTCCCCCACCCGTATTTTCGGTTCCGTGGGTTCCGGTTTCCGCGCGCCCACCTATTTTGAGCAGTATGCGGCCAATTATGGTTATGTTGGCAACCCTGATCTGGATGTGTCCAAGTCCCTGGGCGGCGATCTGGGGGTGGAACAGCGTCTGGCGGACGGCCATTATGCTTCCGTGACGGGCTTCTGGACCCGTATCGACGATGAAATCGGCACCATGAGCGTAGGCACCTGGCCGAACTCCTATACCACTTACACCAATTATTCCCACTGCACTTCCTACGGCGTGGAAGTGGCGTTCAAGGGACAGTTCAAGGACGCGTGGAACAGCGGCTATTATGCCAATTACACCTTCACGATGCCCAAGCGCGATTCCATCGGCAAATACGAAACCATTCAGATGGCCAATACCGCCCGCCACACCATCAACGCAGAGGTTTATACCTCCCCGGTTGAAAAGCTGACGGTCGGCTTCGGCGTAACGGCCGCCATGGGACGCACGGATTACAATTATGCCCGTCTGGACAATTTCTTTACGGCGCGCCTGTTTGCCCGTTACCAGGCAACGGACAATGTGTCCCTCCATGTGCGTCTGGAAAACCTGTTTGACCAGAAGTTCATCATGACGAATGATTATAACTTCGGCCCGCGTGAAGCCCGTGGATTCGGAATCTTCGGCGGTGTGACGGTCGAATTCTAAGTTCCTTTCAATATTAATTGTTGATTGCTCCCCCATCTTCCGTCTTGCGGACTGTTTCAGGCGAAGTGAACGGTTCCGCGCGGAAGATGGGTTTTCTGTTTTCCGTAGTTTCCGGAATCGGTTAACATGTGGCGGCCATCTGAGTTGTGTTGCGCTGGATATCCATACTGGGGGCATTGGCCCTTTCCGTCTTTCTGGGAGGTGTCTTTTACTTTTCCCAGCGTGAGAAGAATGTTTGGCATGAATTTTCCGGCCGGATGGACGGCAGGGGGATGCCTGCCGTATTTGACGGTTTTGTGGAACGCTGGAACAGGGCCGTGGAACGGGAGCTGCGCCGTGAATTGGCTGAAGGGGAGAGGAAGGAAAAACTTCTGGTCGTTTCCCGCGGGGAAGGGGACGGCCGGCGTTTGGCGGAACAGGCTCGTTCCGTGGAACGCATCAGGAAAAGGCTGTTATTGAAAGACCATATCCGCCTTCTTCCTCTGGAAGACGTTCCGGACGGATTGGAATGGCAAACCGGAATGGAAGAGCCGGATGTGGGTGATCCGCGCGCCGTCAAGGGTGGAAGAGTCCGGTTGTGGATCAATACTCCGTTTCCCGGAACTTTGCGTGCTTTCGGGCCGGGAAGTGAAAATTTTTTCAATTACTCCGCCATTGACAACGTGTGGCTTCCCCTCGTGGGGCTTCATCCGGAAACCTTCCGTCCCATTCCGGGCCTGGCGGACCGCTGGGCCTTGTCCGCAGACGGAAAAACTGTTTTTTATCATCTGGATCCGGAAGCGGCCTATTCGGACGGACGCATCGTGAAAGCGCAGGATTTTCTGCTGAACATTTGCCTCCGTACGTCCGGTTTTGCCCGGGATCCGTTCTGGACAACCCTGTTCCGTTCCATGTATGATCAGATTACGGTATACGGGGATTCCATCATTGCCCTGACGCTGCCGTCCCGCGGGCCGCTGCTGCCTTACATGGCCTGTGCGGATTTTCATCCGGCCCATCCCGGTTTTTACCATGATTTCAACGCTCTGTTTCTGGAACGCTACCAGTGGAAAGTCCCTCCAAATACGGGTGGCTACATGGTTGTTCCCGCTAAAATCCGGATAGGAGAAAGCATTACCCTGGCCCGCGTGAAAAATTGGTGGGCGAAGGACAGGAAGTATTACCGCCATTCCTGCAATGCGGACCAGGTGGAACATGTGTTTGTGAACATGGAAAACAAGGCGGTTGAAATGTTCCGCCGCGGGGAACTGGACATCATGAACGTTCGCAAGCCGGAGGTGTGGGAAACGGGTCTGGAACTGCCGGAAGTGCACCGGGGCTATATAGATAAATACAGTCTGGAAGCCAATTACGCCTGTCCCCCGTACGGACTGTATCTGAATTGCTCGGACAAACTGTTGAAAAATCCGGATATCCGCCGCGGGCTGGCGCATTCCGTGAACATGGGCCTGGTGATTGATACTTTGTTCCGCGGGAATATGAGAAGGCTCGGTTCCTACATGGAGGGGTACGGAGACCTGACTCTTCCGCTGAAAGCTCCGGAATACAGCAAGAAAAAAGCCATGGAATATTTTGCCCGCGCCGGCTACCGGGAAATGGGGACTGACGGCGTGCTGAAAAATGAACGGGGAGAACGGCTGGTGGTGGAACTGACGTTTGCGGATTCATCCGTCCTGATGACCAACGTCTGTTCCATTCTCCGGCAGGAGGCCCTGAAGTGCGGGGTGGACCTGCGTCTGGATTCTCTTACCTACAGTGTCTGTTCCCGTAAGGTTTTTGAAAAACGGTATCAGGCGGCTCTGTGGGCGTGGCCGCTGCAGACGCCGTTCCCACGGCTGTATGAAACATTTTCTTCCGAACTGGCGTATGATGCCCGCGGAAATCCCGTAGGCAATACGAATAATATTATGGCTGTGTCGGACGCTGAACTGGATGCCGCCCTGGATGCGGAACGCAATGCCCCGGATACCGGTTCCCTGAAGCTGACTCTTCACCGTGCCCAGCAGCGTCTTTATGAACTTTGCGTCTGGATTCCCGGCTGGAGGGAACCATACACGCATGTCGCCTGCTGGCGCTGGATACGCTGGCCGGAATCTCCCACCCGGTTCTGTTCCCCCAGAATTTACAATCCGCTGGAATCGCACCTGTACTGGGTGGATGAAGAAATGAAGAAGGAAACGCTGGAGGCTCGGAGCCGTGGCGTACCGTTTGAAGAAAAGCATCAAATAATATATCTTGAAAGACAGGATGGTGCCGTTCCGTAATAAAACCGGGTCACCGTCTCCTTTTTAAATTGAAAGGAGGTGATTTTTCATCATAATCTCCTTCGCATTTACCGTAATTAATTATTAATTCCATAATCATGAAATTATCCTTTTTCTCCGTTCTGCTTCTGGCAGGGCATCTTTGCGTGGCTGCTCCCATGCCTCTGCCGGAATCCAATGACGGAGCCAGGCATGTCTTCTCTACTAATCAGGAAAATTTTTTGATGGACGGAAAGCCCATCAAAATCATTTCCGGGGAAATGCATTATCCTCGCGTGCCGCGCCAACACTGGAAGGACAGGTTCCAGCGCATAAAGGCCATGGGCATGAATACCGTCTGCACTTATCTGTTCTGGAACGTGCACGAACCGGAACCCGGCAAATGGGACTTCTCCGGCAATCTGGATTTTGTGGAATTCATCAAGGAAGCGCAGAAGGCCGGCCTGTGGGTCATTGTGCGTCCCGGGCCCTATGTGTGCGCGGAATGGGAATTCGGCGGATTTCCCGGCTGGCTGCTGAAGGATGAAGATTTGAAAGTCCGTTCCCAGGATCCCCGCTTCCTGGAACCGGCCATGGCTTATCTTAAAAAAGTCTGTTCCATGTTGGAACCTCTGCAGATTACCAAGGGAGGCCCCATCATCATGGCCCAGGTGGAAAATGAATATGGTTCCTATGGTTCTGACAAGGATTACGTGAAAAAGCATCTGGACGTTATCCGGAAGGAACTTCCGGGAGTTGTTCCCTTCACGTCGGACGGCCCGAACGACTGGATGATCAAGAACGGCACGCTTCCGGGCGTTGTTCCCGCCATGAATTTCGGCGGCGGAGCCAAGGGCGCCTTTGCGAATCTGGAGAAGCACAAGGGTAAAACGCCCCGCATCAACGGCGAATTCTGGGTGGGCTGGTTTGACCACTGGGGCAAGCCCAAGAATGGCGGCAGTACGGAAGGTTTCAACCGAGACCTGAAGTGGATGCTGGAAAATAACGTCTCCCCCAACCTCTTCATGGTGCATGGGGGGACCTCCTTCGGCTTCATGAACGGGGCGAACTGGGAAGGCGCCTATACGCCGGATGTAACCAATTACGACTACGGCGCCCCCATTTCCGAAAACGGAACCCTGACGGACCGCTACCGCACCTTCCGCCAGACTATTCAGGATTATTACGGTGATACGTACAAGCTTCCCGAACCTCCCGCCCAGCCGGAAATGATGGAGCTGCCCCCCATCACGTTTACGGAAACGGCCGGCATGTTTTCCCGTCTTCCTCAGCCCTCCATCCGCAAGGAGCCCGTCCACATGGAAGCCCTGGGGCAAAGCCTGGGTTTCATCCTGTACCGGACAAAGGTGCAAGGACCGGTGAAAGGAGAACTGAAGATGAACAACATGCAGGACCGCGCCATCGTTTACGTGGATGGCAAGAGGCAGGGGGCGGCGGATCGCCGTTACAAGCAGGATTCCTGTGATGTGGTGATTCCTTCCGGACTTCATACGGTGGACATTTTTGTGGAAAACATGGGCCGCATCAACTTCGGCGGCCAGATACAGGGCGAGCGCAAGGGCATCCGAGGGCCCATCACGCTGGACGGCAAAAAGCTGGAAAACTTCCTTATCTACAACTTCCCGTGCAAGGGAGTGGAGCTTCTTCCCTTCTCCGGCAAGAAGCCGGCGGGCGACCAGCCCGTGTTCCACCGCGGGTATTTCAACGTTTCCAATCCCAAGGATACCTACCTGGATATGCGGGACGGCTGGAAGAAAGGCGTTGTGTGGGTGAATGGACGCAATCTGGGCCGCTTCTGGTTTATCGGCTCCCAGCAGGCTCTTTATTGCCCCGGAGAATACCTGAAGCCTGGGAAAAATGAAATCGTGGTGCTGGACGTGGACGGAGGTTTCGGCACGGTGAAGGGTGTGAAGGAAGCCATTTATGAAGTCAACAGGGACCCCGCCATGGCGGATGTCTTCCGCGTAGGCAAACCTGTGGCCCCCGCTGCCGGCCAGCTGGTGCACAAGGGTTCCTTCGCCAAGGGGGCAGATCAGCAGGAAATCAAATTCCGCGCTCCCGTCCAGGCCCGTTACATCGCCATTGTCAGTAAAAACGCCCATGACAACGGCCCCCATGCCGCCATTGCGGAGCTGAACTTCCTGGATGCCTCCGGCAACCTGCTTCCCCGCGAACAGTGGTCCGTGGTTTATGCGGATTCCCATGAAACGACGGGGGAAGCCGCCCAGGCGGGCCTGGTGATGGACAACCAGCCCACCACCTACTGGCATACCAAGTGGCAGGGGGACAACCCTCAGCATCCGCACATGATCGTGCTGGATCTGGGCAAGGTGCAGAAACTTTCAGGATTCCGCTACCTGCCGCGCCAGAACAGGGAAAACGGCCGCATCAAGGACTATGAAGTCTATGCGTCTCCCAAGCCGTTCAAGCCTGCCAAGTAAGGTTCTCTGAATTGTTGAACTTTTCAGGGCCGCTTCCTCCAGGATGAGGGGGCGGCCTTGTTGCGTCCGGACATCCCGGAAGAAACAGTTCTCCTTTGCCCGGATAAGAGCCGTTCCGGTTTAAAGATGCGTATCAGCTTTCCGTCCCTTTGTTTCCTGCTGTTGTGCGGGCCGGTATTCCATGCGCAAAAAAGGCGGTTCCGCAGTATAACGGAGCCGCCGGAAGACCGTAATAAACCTGATAATTGTTTGTTAGAAATTCCAGGAGAAGCCCAGCTTGATGGTGTGGTAGCCGGGGTCATTGTAGCCCTGAATCTGGTAATATTCGTAGCCGAGCACGAAGTCCGCGCTATTGGAGATGCTGAACTTGAAGCCGGCCTGGGCAGCCCAGGAAAACTTGGTGGAGGAAATGGTTCGGGAACGGCTGCCGTCTTCCAGTCCATGAATGGTGGTCTTCACGTCGCCGTAAGTGGCGCCGACTTTGCCGCCCAGATAGAACATGGTGTAGTCGCCGATGGGAAGGTTCAGCGTGTAACCGGCCATCATCGGGATATAGGTGGAACGGAGGCTGGCGGTATAAGGCCCGCTGATGCCCAGGTCCTGCACGCTGGGGTGGTGGGAACCGGCCAGGATGCCGCCGTTCAGGGAAATCTGATGAACAATGCTGCCGGTTTCAATATAGTTGAAAATGCTCAGATTGCCGCCGGCCACGTTGGGCATGGCGTCTTTGGTGGCGATTCCGTAAGCCCCTTCCAGGGACATGCCGAACTGGCCGTCGTACTTGTCGGCATGATAGGCGCTGGCGGAAGACACGGAGGCCGCAAGGGCCAAACCTAACAGTATAGTTTTGTTCATATGGGGATAAATGGTGAATTTAACTGTGGTCCATTCTTGGCAGTTTTCTCTTTTGAAGTCAAACATGAAATGTCAAATGGACGCGAAATCCTCAAACCCGGGGAGATGAAGTTGCCAGAACGCTCCCGGTGGGGTACATTCTGCGCCATGGAACAACAAGCGTGTGATTTGCTGGTGACCGCTTTCCGCATGCTGGGCGGAGCGGAACAGTCCAGCGCTGCCGGAGATGCGGCCGTCGCCGTTCGGGACGGGAAAATTCTGGAAACGGGAAGCGCCGCAGAACTGGAAGCCAGGTGGACGCCCTCCGTTCGCAGGGATTTGGGGAATGCGCTGCTGATGCCGGGGCTGATTAATGCCCATACGCATGTCCCCATGACCTTTTTGCGCGGTTTTGCGGATGACTTGCCGCTGATGGAATGGCTGACCGGGCATATTTTCCCGGTGGAAGCCCGGCTGACGGATAAAATCGTCTCCCTGGGGGCCCGGCTGGGCATGTATGAAATGATGCGGACGGGCACCACGGCGTTTGTAGATTCCTACCTGTTGGAGGCCAATGTCCTCCAGGAAGCGGAACGCATGGGAATGCGCTGTGTTGGCGGGGAAGTCGTTTTTGCTTTTCCCTCTCCGGCATACGGGGGGTGGGATGGTGCGGAAGCCCTGTACCGGGAGCAGGCGGAACGCTTTTCCGGCCGCGGCAGGGTGCAGGTGGCCCTGATGCCGCACAGCGTGTACACTACCAGTGACGAAGTGCTCCGGCGTTCCATGAAGCTGGCGGAGGAACTGGATATGATGCTGCATATCCATCTGTCCGAATCCGCCGGGGAAGTGGAGCAGTGCCGTTCCCTGCACGGAGGAAGGCGCCCCGTGGGCTATGCCCGCGATATGGGGCTGCTGAATGAACGCGCCGTGCTGGCTCATATGGTGGACGTGACGGATGAGGAACTGGAGCTGGTGGCCGCTTCCGGGGCGGCGGTTGTCCATAACCCGGTCAGCAACCTGAAACTGGCGTCCGGCTTCGCCCGCGTGCGGGATATGGTGCAGGCCGGCGTTCCCGTCTCTCTGGGAACGGACGGAGCGTGCAGCAACAACAGTCTGGACATGTTTGAAACAATGAAGCTGGCCGCTATTCTTGCCAAGGGGTACAGCGGTGACGCTACTGCGCTCCCCGCCATGCAGGCGCTGAAGATGGCTACGGCGGAGGGCGCCCGCATTTTCCGGACGCCGGGGCTGGGAACACTGGTCCCGGGGGCTCCCGCGGATATGATCGCGCTGAACCTGGATGAACCGAACCTGTGCCCGATGTTCAACGAAACGTCCCATGCCGTTTATGCCTCTTCCGGCAAGGATTGCGTGTTCACCATGGTGGAAGGGAGAATTTTGTATGATCATGGAATTTACACGGACGGCCTGTATGCGGATACCGCCGCGGAAATGCGGGATCTGGTAAAGTGGGTGAAAAACAGTGATTAAGTATTGGAAATGAGCGAATAAAGGCAGGTTTTCAACACATGCTTTAATCACCCTTCCCTTACCTCTGCTATCTGTCGGCCTCCCGAACCGGCGCATGCTCATATTCCTTCTTTACCCGCATGGGGGGATGCCTTTATAGTAATTTCATGCAATATGATCTCATCGTCATTGGTGGAGGCCCTGCCGGCTATGTGGGCGCCATCCGCGCCGCCCAGCTGGGGAAATCCGTGGTGTGCGTGGAACGCGAGCGGGTAGGGGGCACCTGTCTGAACTGGGGTTGCATCCCCACCAAGGCGCTTCTGAAAAACGCGGAAGCCTACCTGACTGTAACGGCCCGTGCCAGGGAATTTGGCATGACGGTGGAGGGCGTCAGCGTGGATTGGAGTGAAGTGATCGGCCGTTCCCGCAAGGTCAGCGACCGCCTGGCCGGCGGCGTGGGGTTCCTCTTCAAGAAAAACAAGGTGGATTCCGTTACGGGGGAAGCTTCCATCATTTCTCCCGGCAGGGTGGAAGTAAAGTCCGCCGACGGGACGGTGACTGTTCTGGATGGAAAGAATATCCTGGTCTGTACCGGCTGCGTCACCCGCACGGTGCCCAGCCTCCCCCTGAACGGCACTACTGTCATCGGCTCCAGGGAAGCCATGGTGCTGGAAAAGCGGCCTGAAAGCATGATCATCATCGGTTCCGGAGCCATCGGCACGGAATTCGCCTACATTTACAATTCATTCGGCACCAGAGTGACGCTTATTGAAGCGCTTCCCCGGATGCTTCCCAATGAAGACGACGACTCCTGCATGACGCTGGAACGGGCATTCAAAAAGCAGGGCATCAAAGTGATGACGGGAGCTTCCGTGGAATCCGTTACGGAAACCTGTGACGGACAGGTCAGGGCCAGCGTAAAAAACAGCAAGGGACAGGAAGAGGAAATCACGGCGGATGTCTGCCTGGTAGCCATCGGCGTGAAGCCGGTTGTTCCCGCCGCTCCCGGCCTGGACCTGGAGCTGACGGAAAAGGGATTCATCAAGGTGAATGACCGCTACGCGACTTCCCTTCCCGGCGTGTATGCGGCAGGCGATGTGATCGGCGGCGTGCTGCTGGCGCATACGGCTTCTTTTGAAGCTGTGCAGGTAGTAGAGGGCATGTTTAATCCGGACTATCAGCCCAGGCAGGTGGGCTTTTTCCCGAGCTGCACATATTGCTACCCGCAGGTGGCTTCCGTAGGTAAAACGGAACGCGCCCTCAAAGAGGCGGGCGTGGAATACAAGGTGGGGAAATTCCCCTTCCAGGCCATTGGCAAGGCTGTAGCCGCCGGAGAACCGGACGGTTTCGTAAAAACCCTGTACGGCGCCAAAAACGGAGAACTCCTGGGCGCCCACATCGTGGGGCCGGAAGCCACGGAGCTGATTGCCGCGCTGGGCATCGGCATTCAGGCGGAACTGACGGACGAGGACATCCATGCCACCATTTTCGCCCATCCCACGCTGTCTGAGGCCATCCATGAATCCATGCTGGCTTCCGAGGGAATCGCCATCCACATGTAACGGTTTTCAATGGAAGGGCCCCCATCCGGGGCTCTTCCATTCATTCCTTTGTCATGCAAACGGGTGAATGACAATCTGCGTTGAAAAAAGACGTTCAAGGATAAACTTGTTGATGAGGGCTGCAGCGTCAACAATTCCCGTAAGTTTATCAGACAGGCTTTAAGCAGGATTGATAGTCAATGTAGTAGATTGACTGTAAGTTTTGGAAAGCCGCGGTTTGCTTGTTTATATCATCAAAGAACGGGGATAACCTGGAAACCACAGGCAACAGGGCCATTTGCGGCACGAGTGGACGGACAGCCGCGAAAACGGAGCGGGAGTAAGCCAAAACGGCTCATGCCGCATTGAAGTACGGAAAAGAAAGGGCAAAAAGATTTTGGAAACAGTTCCGAAACAGTTCCGCTTCAGCCTCTGTTTTCGTTTTTTATTTGCGTGATGAATGGGAAGTGTTTGATACTAATTTATGGGGAAAATATATTTATAACGTATAGATAATTCCTCGCATTTATTTCTTCTCCAATATTTTCTGTTTTCTCTTTACCGGGTGTCTGATGACAGTTTTCAGTTTGCCCACATCACATTTGCGTGGATCGGAAAGATAAATTTCGTGATGATAACGAGTATCGGTAATATCGATCTCATATCCATTGGCATTTGCGTATTCTTCCATCTGGTGGATGGTTTCGGGTTCGTTATCATAAGAGCCGAGGTGCATGCATTGAACGCAATCGCCTTCTTCATAGGTAAGAAAATCCACCGTTGAAAAGTCCTTCTTTTTCTTTTTGGTTGCTTCCTCGATTGCCCACTCAAGATCTTCCTTAGTCACAAAGTCTGGTAAACGGATAATAGAAATAAATTTAAAATTTTCTTTATGGCCATAGTCCATTCCATCGCTGCCATTTTGCCACCAAAAGCCTTCAAGAGGCGGGACAATATACTCAAAAAAGCCTTTAATCTTGCGAGAACTCTTATAGCTCATTTTGATAGTATAGGCAATTCCGTACAGCAGTTCAATAGAGCGTTGGTATTCTCCACCCTCATCATTGGGATTTCCCTTGCCACGAACTGCTATGTAATTCATTTTAGGAATAGTAACGATTGCCGGTTTGTTCTTCGGCATGTAAAATTCCTTGTATTCTTTCTTATAATCAAAAACCATGCTTAACACTCATTGAAATTATTTTTTTTCTTATTATGCCATTTATGAATTTTTAGAATCATAAAGGGAAAATCGGAAGTAAATAAAAGACTGAGCGCAACAGACGAAATTTTTTGAAAATACAGCGGTTTTAGAGTGATTGATTTTTTAATTGCGATTTGCTGATTAGTTCAATCGATTCGAATATGGCACATTTCTCTGTTACAAATAATCCGTGTTTTATATATGCTTTAACTATCCAGTTCGTCAAGAGGAGGGTAGTATTTTTTATAAAGAGTTTGAAGAATCCCCCTCCCTAAAAATTTTCCCCTTCCCTTGAAAAGCGCCTCTTGACAAAAGACCTGGGGGATTCATTTCCTGAATACTTGGAAAATTAAAAAAGATATTTGTTTTTTTCTTCTTGTTATTTAGACTTTTTCCCTGCGGCTCCTCATAACTCGAATACTGGATTTTCCACGGCATTTTTGACGGCAACGAGAAATTGCACGGCCTGCTTGCCGTCCACCAGGCGGTGGTCGTAGGAAAGGGCGAGGTACATCATGGGCCGGACGACGATTTGGCCGTCCCGGACCACGGGGCGTTCCTGAATGGCGTGCATGCCCAGAATGCCGCTTTGGGGAGGGTTCAGAATCGGGGTGGAAAGAAGCGATCCATACGTGCCGCCGTTGGAAATGGTAAAGCATCCGCCTTGCAGATCCTGCATGGACAGGTTTCCGCTGCGCGCCTTTTCCGCCAGGACGGCGAGTTCCTGTTCCAGTTCCGGAAACGTTTTCCGGTCACAGTCCCGCAGCACGGGGACGACGAGGCCCTTATCCGTGCCAATGGCTACAGAGATGTCATAGTACAGGTTTTCCACGATGTCCGCGCCGTCAATTCTGGCGTTGACCTGGGGCACTTCCTGCAAGGCCTTGACTACTGCCTTGATAAAGAAGCTCATGAAACCAAGCTTGGTTCCGTGCCGTTCCCGGAATTCTGCATGGAATTGTTTGCGGAGTTCCATCACGGAGGACATGTCGCATTCGTTGAAGGTAGTCAGGATGGCCGCCTGGTGCTGGGCCTCTACCAACCGTGCCGCGATGGTACGGCGCAACGGGCTCATGGGTTTTCTGATGAAGCGCGGAGAAGCCTCCTTTCCTGTTTTCCCATTTTTTCCGGAGGTTGTCTGATCCGGTGAGGATGTTTTCTTTTCCGGCTTTTGTTCCGGGGCGCCAGTCACAGGTGAGGAGGGACCGGAAGCGGGTTTCTCCCGCGTTTCCAGTGGTACGGAGGGCGGTGCGGCGGAACTTCCGTCAAGGGGGGAAATGCGGCCTAAAACCGCGCCGATGGGGGCTTCCGCCCCTTCCGGGACGAGGATTTCCAGCACGCCGCTTTCATCCGCCTCCAAATCCGTGGAAACCTTGTCCGTTTCCAGCGTCACCAGCGTATCGCCTTTGGCTACCGGATCGCCGGCGTTCTTGTGCCACGCGGCTACGGTGGCGGAGGTGACGGATTCTCCAAAGTTGGGAGTCAGGATGTCGCTCATGGGAGGAAGATGGGTTCAGGATTGCGCCCGCGGCCCGAAGGCAGCGGCGAGAAGTCTTTTTTGCGCGGCGGCGTGCAGGGCCTTGGCTCCTTCCGCAGGGCAGGCCATGGGCGGCCGTCCCGCATAGCGGAAGGAGGTGGCGAAGAGGTGCCCCAGCCTGTTCCGCAGGTGGCCCCAGGCCCCCATGTTGGAGGGTTCCTCCTGGCACCAGACGAAGTCGCGCACTTTCTGGTAGGGTGCCAGCAGGAAGGTGAGCTGTTCCCGGGCCAGAGGATAGATTTGTTCCAGACGGATGATTACCGTGTCTGCAATATTCCGTTCCTTCCGGCAGGCGGCCAGGTCATAATAAACTTTCCCGGTGCAGAAGACGGCGCGCGTCACCTGATCCGGCGCGGGAGCGTCCGGGTCCGGCAGTACTTCGCGGAAACGGGAGGGGGCCAGAAATTCCCGGTGCGGGGAGACGGCATCCGGACGGGAGAGCAGGCTTTTGGGCGTAAAGACGATCAGGGGCTTGTGCAGATTTCGGTGCACCTGGCGGCGCAGGGCGTGGAAGTATTGGGCCGGGGTGGTGGGGTTGATGACCTGCATGTTGTCGTCCGCGCAAAGCTGGAGATAGCGTTCCATGCGGGCGCTGGAGTGTTCCGAGCCCGCCCCTTCATAGCCGTGGGGCAGCAGCAGCACCATGCGGTTTTTCTGGCGCCATTTGGCCTCCGCGGCCGCAATGAACTGGTCCACAATAACCTGTGCTCCGTTGGCGAAGTCCCCGAACTGGGCCTCCCACATGACCAGAGCGTCCGGGCTGTCCAGTGCGTAGCCGTATTCAAAGCCCAGCACGGAGGCTTCCGACAGAGAGGAGTTGTAAATGCGGAACGCGGTAGTGCCGTGGTTCAGCTTTTCCAGAGGAGTGTACAGGGAGCCGTCATTGAAGTCATGCAGGACGGCGTGCCGCTGGGAGAAGGTGCCGCGCTGACAGTCCTGGCCGGACAGGCGCACGGTGTGGTTTTCCGCGAGCAGGCTGCCCCAGGCCAGGGATTCCGCCATGGCCCAGTCCAGCGGTCCGCCTTCCCGGAAGGCCTCCCTGCGGCGAGCCAGGAAGCGTTTTTCCAGCGTGGGGTGAGGCGTGAAGCCGTCCGGCAGTTCCGTAAGGATATTTCCGATGCGCTGGAACAACTCCGGGCTGATTCCCGTCCGTATGCTGGTACGCGGGATGGGCGTTTCATCCGCATCCTGCGCGGTGGCGGGCAGGAGGTAGTCCGCGGAATTTTCCTTCATTTGCAGGTAGGCCTGTTCCATGCCCTCCCAAAGGTCTTTCCTGATGTCCCGCTCCTGCTGTTCCGTCAATTCCCCGCGTTCCCTGAGCGCCGTTCCGTACAGGGCTGCGGCGGTGGGACGCGCCTCAATCCGCTTGGTCTGCATGGGTGCAGTAAAGGCGGCCTGATCCGTTTCATTGTGGCCCAGACGGCGGTAACAGTACATGTCCAGAATGATGTCCCTTCCGAATTTCTGGCGGAACTGGAGCGCGAAGTCCGCCGCCCACACCAGGTCTTCCGGGCTTTCTCCGTTGATATGCAGGATGGGAGACTGGAGCATCTGGGCCACGTCCGTGGCGTAGCGGGAGGAGCGGGCTTCGTCCGGGCCGGTGGTGAAGCCGATCTGGTTGTTGATGACGAGGTGCACGGTGCCGCCCGTGCGGTAGCCTTTCAGCAGGGAAAGATTGAGCACTTCCGCCACGATTCCCTGCCCAGAGAAAGCGGCGTCTCCGTGCAGGACGAGCGGCAGCACATGCTTGCGTTCCGCGTCTTGCAGGTTGTGCTGCATGGCCCTGGCTCTGCCTTCCACCACGGGATACACGGCTTCCAGATGGCTGGGGTTGGAGGAGAGGCGGATGTGGAGGTCATGCCCGTCCACGTAGCGCGTGGCGGCGTAGCCGAGGTGGTATTTGACGTCGCTCCTGCCGATGGGGGATTCCGGAAGGTAGTCCGGCGTGAATTCGTGGAAGATGGTTTTCAGCGGTTTGTGGAGGATGTTGGCGAGCACATTCAGCCTTCCGCGGTGGGCCATGCCCATTTCAATGTGGGAGACTCCGGCGGCGGGACAGCGCTTGATCATGGCGTCCAGCAGGACGATGGCTCCTTCCCCTCCTTCCAGGGAGAAGCGTTTTTCCCCCATGAAGTGCTTGCCCAGGAATTCCTCAAACAGTTCCGCCCTGCAGAGATGGAAGAAGGCTTCTCTCCGGACTTCCGGGCCATAATCCACGCCGTTTGCCCGGAGCTGGATTTTTTCTTCAATCCAGGAGCGGATTCCCAGATTGTCTATGTGGTGGTATTCAAAGCCGATGGCTCCACAATAGATTTTTTGCAGCCGATTGATGATTTCACGGAGCGTGAGTGTCCCTCCGTCCATGAAGGTGCCGATGTTGACGGGCTGGTCCAGATCCTCTTCTTGGAATCCCATATCCTCCGGGGTGACGGGGAATCGGGGCCGGTTCGGCGGCTCCAGCGGATTGAAGCGGGCGCATTGGTGTCCCATGACCCGGTAGGCCCGGATGAGCTGGCTGATGCGCCCGCGGCCTTCCGCGCTTTCCGGAGGAACGGTGTAAAGGGACGTGTCCGCATCGGTCCCTGTGTTTTCTTTTTTCCCGGGGGCTTCTCCGCTCCCCAGTTCGTAGCCCTCGAACCAGGCTGCCCAGAGAGGATCTACGGACAGGGGATCGTTTTTCCATGATTGATGGAGCGCCGTAATTTTCTCTGGAGGGAGTTTGGAGAAGATGGAGGCATGCATGCGGCAGAGCGGATGGTACGGGGCGTTTTCAGTTCTCTGATCGCTATTTTTGCCCGCAGGGCGTCAATAACTGTGTTCGTTGAGCTGAACTTTTCCACGGAAGACCCAGTAAATGGCGGCGGAATAAGCCAGAACGAGCGGCACGCCCATGATGGCTATGTATGTCATCACGACCAGGCTTTCCCGCGTGGATGAGCCGTTGACGAGCGTCAGGGAGTGTTCCGGGTTGGGCATGGAGTAAAGCAGGTTGGGGAACATCGCTGTCCCGAAGAGAGCCATCATGCAGCCCATGGTGGAGCAGGAGGCGACGAAGGCCCAGCCCGGACGGTTCCTGTGGATGAAGAGCCAGATGGACGCGATGGAAATGACCGCCAGGGCGGCGATGCCGTAAATCCAGGGGGAGCGTTCCAGGGCCGCCGCTACGTGCGGAACATACAGCAGGGTGGCAGCCCCGTGCAGGATGATCAGGACAGTGAAGATGATGACGCAGGGTCTGAGCAGTTTCCTGATTTGTTCCTGAAGGCTGCCCTGGGTTTTCATCAGCAGGTAGATTCCCCCGTGCATGGAGAACAGGGCGACCGTCGTCAGCCCCAGAAGAACGGAATAAGGATTCAGCAGGCTGAGGAATGTTCCGGTGAAGTTTCCCTGCTCATCCAGAGGAATGCCTTTGGTAACGTTCCCCATGGCTACGCCGATGAGCAGAGCCGCCAGAAGGCTGCTGATGGAGAAGGTGGTATCCCATCCCCTGCGCCACCATTTCATGGGCTGCTTGCTTCTGAATTCAATGGACACGGCGCGGAAGATAAGGGTAAGGAGCAAGAGCATGAAGGCCAGGTAAAACCCGGAGAAGACGGAGGCGTACACGTACGGAAAGGCGGCGAAGAGGGCGCCTCCGCCCGTGATGAGCCAGACTTCGTTTCCGTCCCATACGGGGCCCACGGCATTTAGTGTGAGTCTTCTGTTTTCATCGCCCTTGATGAAAAGCTGAAGGGCGCCGGTTCCCAGGTCAAAACCGTCCAGAATGGCGTATCCGGAGAAAAGCACGCCGACGAGGATGAACCAGATGATTTGCAGGTCTGCGAGAGTGAGATTGTCCAACATGGTTTTAAAAGAGGGGTGAAGATTAGTCTTTGACAAAAGGAACCTGGAGTTTGCCTTCCCCGGCGCCGTCGTCTTCGTCAGTTTCCTGATCCGGACCTTTGTGGATTTTATGGGTGATTTGATAGAGGAAGAGGGCCAGCAGCAGGGCATAAATGATAAAGAACATACCCAGGGAGGAAAAGGCTTCTGCCGCGGTGAGGGTGGGGGATACGGCGTGTTCCGTTCTCAGGATGCCGTACACAATCCATGGCTGGCGCCCCAGTTCCGCTACGGCCCAGCCCGCCTGGTTGGCTATTTGCGGGCCCAGTACGGAGAAAACGAAGCACCAGAGCAGCCAGCGCTTCTGGAAGAGCCAGCCCTTTTTCCAGCCCCACAGGCCCACCAGAAACAGGGCCGCCAGGGCGCAGCCAATCAGGATCATGAGATGGAAGGAGTAAAAGACGGGCAGGATGGGAGGGCGTTCGTCCTGCGGGATGCCGTTCATGCCGGTGATGGCCGTGTCCAGGTCATGATGGGTCAGGAGGGTGAGCAAGTATGGGATGGAGACGCCCGTCACTTCATGAGTGGACGGGTTCATCCAGCCGATGAGATGGAGAGCCTGGGGAGCGCCGGATTCCATGACGCCTTCCATGGCTGCGAATTTGGCGGGTTGATGGATGGAGACTTCTCGTGCGCTGGAATCTCCCGTGATGCCCATGCCGGCCACGCCGATGAGGCCGATGACCAATGCCACCTTAAAACTTTTTTCTGACCCTCCGGTGAAGCGTTTTTTCAAAATATACCAGGCGGAGACGCTGAGGACGAGCGTGGCTCCCGCCAGCCAGCAGCCGGAGAGCGCGTGCGTCAGGCGGTCCACGGTGGATGGATTGAAAACAACGTCATAGAAGCTGGTGATATGGGCCTGGATTTTTCCGTTTACTTCCACCAGCTTGTATCCGGCGGGCGTCTGCATCCAGGAGTTGGCCACAATGATCCAGATGGCGCTGAAATGGGCGCCGAGAGCGACCATGCAGGAGGAAAGGAAGTGCATTTTGGGACCCACCTTGTCCCAGCCGAAAAGCAGGATGGCCAGAAAGCCTGATTCCAGGAAGAAGGCGAAAATGCCTTCTGCCGCCAGAGGACTGCCGAAGATGTCGCCTACGCAGCGGGAATAATCCGCCCAGTTGGTGCCGAACTGGAATTCCATCACGATGCCGGAGGCTACGCCAAGGGCAAAGATAATGCCGAAGATTCTGGTCCAGAATTTGGCCTGCTTGTGGTAGAGGTCATTCTTCGTTTTCAGCCACAGGCCTTCCAGGGCGACCAGAACCACCCCCAGGCCGATGGTCATCGGCGGGAAGATGTAGTGGAACATGATCGTGATGGCGAATTGGAGACGGGATAATAAGACCGGATCGTCCATGATTGATTGGGGATGAGTGGATGTTTATGGAACAGGAGGACGGCAGCCAAACACCGATACCTTCATACTTTATACATCCCAAGAGACCCTTTGTTCAATTATTTTCCTTTTCCGTGGATAACTTTTTAGATTACGTCTAGAAAAGAAAGGCTTAACACTGGATGAACACGTCCATCCCTTCTTCCGCCAGAGCAAAAAGAGCCATCATGTCCCTGGGAGAAAGGCGTATGCAGCCATGGGAAGCCGGGGTGCCCAGCAGTTCCGTATCGTTGGTGCCGTGGATGTAAATATAGCGGCTCCGGGTATTGGCGTTGTGCGGTTCCAGTCCGTCCAGCCACAGAATGCGGGTCAGGATGAAGTCGGAATGTTCATTCAGACTTTTCGGGATGGCGGTGGGATAGCGGCCTGCCGGAAGGCGTGAGATGAAAATAGTGTCCTCCGGTTCTCCGTCTCCGATTTTTTTGCAGATGCGGAAATGACCTGTGGGGGTTTTCCCGGAACCTTCTTCATGGCCTGTACCTGCCTTCCCGCTGGAAACGGGGCATTGGAGCAGGATTTTTCCGGATTTTTCCAGCACCAGTTCCTGGCGGGGCAGATTAATGCGTATGGAAGGGGAAGCCATGACGGGGGAAGGAGTCAAAGATGTTGCTACTCCTGTTGCTCCATCCGGGCAATGATGGCCTGGATGGCGGTTGTCAATTGCCGCGCTACATTGTTGTAGGCTGTCTGTCCGCAGCCGATGGGGTCGGCGATGCCGCGGTTGCCCGTGTAGCAGGTGACCAGCCTGACCTTGTCCGCATGTTCGGGGAAATTGGCAAGCAGGGCGGCCAGGTGGCTTTCCGTCATGGCGTAGACATCTGTGGCGTTTTTCATCAGTTCATCCGTAACAGGGCGGCTTTCATGGCTGGAGAGATTGACGCCATGCTCCCGGAGGACGTGGAGCGTTTCCGGACTGGCTGCCTGCCCGGGCCATGCGGCTGTTCCTGCGGAACCGGCCTGCCATTCCGGATGGTGCGCGGAAAGTTTCCGGAACAGGCCTTCCGCCATGGGGCTGCGGCAGGTGTTGCCGGTGCAGATGAAGAGGATGTGTTTGCGCTGTGTCATGAGTCGGGGCGTTCTCTTTTGGAGTGATGGGGGATAGGTACTTCGTTGGGTTCCTGATACAAGTTGTCCGGGGGCAGCACATGGCCGGCGCCGCTGCCTTCCGACGAGGGGGGGGCGTCGTCTTCTTCATCTTCATCCTCTGCATCGCCTGT
>OWIO01000128.1_pt1 | contig 64224 bp, 57 predicted proteins | sample 1733011 | NCBI WGS metagenome assembly OWIO01 (sample SAMN05065779, study PRJEB22554) | human gut metagenome | biome: ENVO:2100002; feature: ENVO:00000062; material: ENVO:00002003 | host: Homo sapiens | place: USA | reverse complement strand
CGTGGGCTCGGAGATGTGTATAAGAGACAGAAGAAGTACCCTACGAGCCGGCTGGGGAGGACGGCGAAGATGAATAAAGATACTTACTATCTGAACGAAGCGCAGGCGCGGGTAATTCTGATCGATCCGAAAGTTTTTGTAATCATAGCGGGCCGCCGCCTGGGTAAATCCTCCGAGATCATCGCACATCCTTTATCGAACCGGGTATTTGATATGCCGGGTAGTTCCTGGCTCTTGCTGGGGCGAACATACAAGCAGATACTTGAGCGAACGCTACCGGCCACGAAAACGGGCTGGGCCAAACGGGGATATTATGAGGATACCCATTATGTCATCGGCAAGAAGCCGCCGAAAAATTGGCCCCGTCCCAAGATCGAGCCGTCCGATTGGGGGCATACGATAGCCTGGATCACCGGGACGGTGATGCCCATCGGAAGCCAGGACAGGGAGGGTTTGGTGAACTCCTTAACGTGTCATGGCCTGGCGGCGGACGAAGCCAAGCTATTAAACCAAAAGCGTTTCCAGGAGGATGCGCTGCCGGTCGTTTCCGCTCCGATATCGCAGTTCCCGGACAGCCCGCATAACCGATCCATTATGCTGTGTTCATCGATGCCCTCCTTACCGGAGGGGCAATGGTTATTGGACTATGCGAAGCTGATGGATAAGGAGCAGGTCGATATTATCCTGGCCCTGGCGGTCAAGGTGGAGCTGGAAAAAGAAAAATTCCACGCCTGCGAAAATCGCCAGGTCAAGGCTAACCTGGCGGTAAAGATCCGCCGGATGCAGGAACAGCTCCGGCTCCTTCGGATGAATAGCGTGTACTACGGCGAAGCCTCCACCCTGGCCAACCTTCCCATCCTGGGGTGGGATTACATCGAGCAGCAGCAGGCCATCCTCGGCGATAAATTCAAACAGGAGATACTTAACCTCCGGCCCCGTACCGATAGCGCGTTTTATGCGAAAATGACGGATAGGCATTGGATATCGATGGCGGACTATTCGGCCATCGATACCTTGGGCTTTTCCGGATCCAAAGACTTTTCGTGCCTGTGCGACCGGTACGACCGGGATGCCCCGCTATTGATCGGCATGGACTTCGGGGCAAACATAAATTGCATGGTAACGGCCCAGCGTTCGCGGGAAATCAATATGATCCGCTTCCTGGCCGAGCATTGGCTAAAGGATCCGTACATCCAGGATGATGTGGTGGAAAAATGGTGCCGCTATTATGAGCCCCACAAATGCAAGGAAGTTACTTTTTACTTCGACAACACCGGTAACAACCGTACCGGGAATACCCGGATCACCCGCGCCGACCAGGTTACGAAAATCCTGGAAAGACACGGATGGAAAGTTACCCAGGGCACCAAAGGCGGGGCGAACGTGCTGCACGATCACAAACACCGGCTTATCAATTCCGCCCTGGACGAAAAAACGCCCTCTTTACCGGCCCTGCGCTTTAACGAGGCCAATCTGGAATGTACCCGCGAGTCGATGATGTACGCCCGCGCCATCGAGGGCTCCAACAATGTCATAAAAAAAGATAAATCGTCCGAGCGCAAGAGCATCCCCCAGGAATACGCTACCCACCTATCCGATGCCCTGGATACAATCCTGATCGGCGAGCTGTCCCGCGATTACGATAGCAAAAAGGAGCTTTACGAAATCTTTGCTTTTCTCAATTCTTGAATTTCCGGGGCTGTGGCTGTCCGAAAGGGCATATTTCACCTTTTCGGCCTTGTCCAACTGTGCAACCGGGATAGGGCGCGGCGGGCTTTTCTCTGTGAGGAAAAAAGTTTTAAAAAATGCACGTGTATTAAAATACTGATTATAAATATGTTGAATGTTTGAAAAATGAAAAAAAATAATCGCCGGCGGCGGTTTTCGCATTGTCCTTTGCCCGGCGGTACTTCTGATACATTTTTGAATATGCAAAAAGGCGAAATACACCTTAACGATGTTTTGAGGCTCCTGGACGAAAAGACGGATCCGGACGGGAAAGTCATTAACCACCGGATCGGTTTCATCACGTTTTCTCGGCACGGGAAAGGCGAGCCGGGCCGATACCGGATCATCGAGCGGGGGCACAAGACCGGGCTGCCCTGGAACGTAAAAAAAACGCAGATGCGCGGGATCATGGACGATATAACCGGCGATATCTGCGCGGTGCATAACCGATTGATCCTAATGTTTGACAATATGAAAGTTACATGGTAGATATGGCAAAAAGAAATAAAATAGGGATTGAAGGATCCGGCGTGGTTGGCCGCGTCAAATATGATCTATTTTCTGGTGATTTGGAAGTAGATGGCCGCGCCATAACTGATAAAAGCCGTGGCCGAGGCGGTGGCGGATCGGATACGGCGGAAGTGCTGCCCCTTCAAATGGTCGAAAAGGAGGCAGACCAGCAGGGGGTACCGGCAGGAAATTATACCGTTACTCCCTGGGGGCCGGATAACCTTTTTCCTAACCAGCTCCGTATGTTGTTTGAAAATAACCTGGTGCCCGGTCTGATCGATTTTAAGGCTGATATGATTTTCGGCACCGGTTATGCCCTGGAAAACGACCGGGGGGATGAGGAAGATTTTAAGCAGGAGCGTGAATGGCTGGACTCCTGGGACGTGTTCGATTACCTGTTATCCCAGGTAACGGATTTTGTAGTGTACCAAAACACGTTCGGCCAGGTACGGGGGACGGATAAAAAGGGTGGCAAGGTCAAGGATATCCTGCATATCAACGCCCAGGAGTGCCGTGTAGAGATCGACGATGAAAAAGAAAGGTGCGGGATTGTCGTGGGTAATTTCGATGATACTGCCGGCGATTTTGTCCGGTATGACGAATGGGATAGGTTTGCCGATATCCGGGCCGGGAAGCTATCCCGCCCGATATCCATGTACCAGATCAAAAAACCTACTTCCGGCTTCCGGTACTACAATTACCCGGTATATATCGGCGCGGTCAATTCGTGGATCCCGGTGGCCAACAAAATCCCCAAGATGCACGCCGCCCTCCTTAAAAACACCATGATGGCCCTATACCACGTAAAGATCCCGCTTGAGTCCCTGGCCCAGCTCAAGGCCCAAAATTCGTGGACGGACGAAGATTTGAAAAAATGGGTAGATGAGAAATTAGAGGAAATCGATAATATGGTCTGCGGGGCTGAAAACGCCGGCAAAACATTTTACTCCTATTCCGCCAATACCGAGAAAGGGCAGAAAGTGGAGTGGGAAATATCGATGATCGATAACAAGATGAAAGAAATGAGCGAGTCCCATCTGCAGCTTTTCAACGACTGTAACCAGGCACTCACTTCCGCCTTTCAGGTGCCCCCGTCCCTGGCATCCATCCAGCTCGGTCAAAAACTGTCAAGCGGATCCGAGGTGCTGAACTCCTTTAATTTTTATGTCAAAACCCGCACGCCCATCGCCCGCAAGATCATCACCGATCCGATCAATGCGGCCCTGCGTATCAACTTTCCCGGTACCCGCGCCCGCCTGGTGTTCCGGGATGTTACCCTTGTTCACCAGGATAAAGAAAAAACCGGCATAGAAAATGAAACAGCCATTTAAGAACATCGAGGATATTAAAAAATACGTACCCCGGCTGGGTTATAAAACCTATGAGCCGGTGAGCGAATTTGTGGACTACGCCGCCGCCACGTACATCATCCCGGCCATCGGGCAGGACAAATACGATGAGCTGTGCGATGCCCCCGAAGGGAATACGAATTTTCTGCGGGCCGTGGCCTATTACGCCGCTTTCGGGTGCATCCAGGCCGGGGCCGTGCTGGTCAATGGCCAGGGATTGCAACGGCTGGAAACGGACACATCCAAGACCGCCAATTATGCGGATAAAATGGACGCGCTCAATTATTACGCCCGTGGAGGGGATGATGCCCTGGATGCTTTGCTTTCCGAACTTCTTACGGGCGATCCGGCATCGCTTCCGCAGGGAAAGGATCTTTTTGTCCGCACCCCGGCAGACCTGGCTTATTACGCGGTAAGTATCGCCGGCAGCCAAAAAACATTCAAGGCCCTGCGCCCCTGGTTACTGAACGTGCAAACGCTCCGGATCCTGCCGGTACTCGGCAAGGATCTGATGGATGCCTTGCTGAAAAAAGATCACGGGGAAACGGTCGATCTGTCCGGTTTCCCGGCTTTCGCACCCTTGGATGAAGATGGGCGGGAAGCCCTGGCCGGAAAGATGATCCAGGCAGTCAAGGGGGCCGTGGCCAATCTCGCAATGTCCGGCGCGCTGCCCATGTTCACCATCCGCTTGACCGATGGAGCCGTTACCGTGGCCTCCTTCTATTCCCCGTCCCCCACCGACCGCCAGGCCCTTATGGACTCCCTTTCCCGCCTGGTGGAAACGCTGGGCACCCAGGGCGAGGCATATTTAACCAGCCTGGCCAAGTACAACCGTGCGCCGGGATCCGTGGTATCATCGTCCAACGATCCGGACAGCAAACATTATTCCCTTTTAAATTTCGGACTATGAATAATATCGAGATCAATGTGGCCGGGCGGCCCTACAAATTCACCCTTCCCTCCACCTGGGACGAAATGACCGCCCCGCAAATATTTGCCGTATGCCGGGCTTCCCGCAAAGGGTTGGATATGGACGGTTTTTTATTGGATATCCTCATGGAGATAATCCCCCCATCCGCTCAAAAAGCACTTTTTGAGTTTTATGCAGCCTTGGCTTTTGCACGGGGGAAGTCCCTCGATGGGGAAGGCAGGGAGGTCTGCCAGGACGAAATGACCGATATCGCCAGCCAATTTTCCCGGCTCCTTGATCTGATGAAATGGCTCGGCGAGCCTTCGGAACTTACTAAAAACCCGTTTCCCGTCCTCAAGGTAGGCCGGCGGAAATATCAAGGCCCCAAGGAAGGGCTGAAAGATATTACCTATTACGATTTTGCCCTGGTGGATCTTCTCTTGCGGGATATGGCCTATGCGATGAAAGAGGATCGCCCGGCGGATGCCGAAGCCGCCAAGGTGAAGATAATGGCCGTACTATGGAAAAAACCGGGCGAGCAGTACGATGAAAAACGCGCCGAGGCCCGCGCCAAAACCTTTTCCCGATTATCTGCCGAGTGGCAGGATGCGGCCTATCTGTTTGTTTCCGGATGCCTTCGACAGATCATGCGATCCTTTCCCCGGATATTTACCGATGGCCAGGATACGGACGATACCCAGGATGAAAATTACGGCCATGCCGAGGTGATCCTGGATCTGGCCGGGGGAAAATTCGGCGATATCGAAAAAACGCAGTACACGCCGCTTTATACGATACTTATGTACCTGGAACACGAAGCCCGGAGGGCCGAAAAAAAACAATCGCAAAATGTTTGATGAACTGACCAAGTATTACCGATCCCTGGCCGAAGCGAACAAGCATATCGGCAGCTTTGTCGGCATGGATGTAAACGAATTTACATCCTACGCCGGCGAGGGGGCGATAAAATATCCCTGCCTTTGTATGGAAACGCTGGCCGGGATCTTATCCGCGTCCCGTTCGGACAACCCGAATACGGGTGCCACCGGAGGCTTTGCCGTGCTTTGCGCGGTGGACGAAGGCGATTATACCGCCGAAACGAAAGCCCTGCAGACGGCGTTCGATATCGCCGTGCAGATCTTCGCCCGGATGAAACAGGACAGGGACGAAATGCGGATCCCGGAGCTCCTGGAAATGGATATCGATAACGTATCCTGGGATACCCTTGGCCCGGTAGGGCCGGATAATGCCTTCGGCGTAATTTTCAAAATAAAAACCTATCACCCGATAAACCTGGTGATCAATCCGGACGATTGGAATGGCTGAAAAATTCGCATTTGAGCGTACCGAAGAATTTAATGCGCGGGTAAAGCAGTGGGCCGAACGCCTCCGGGCTGCCGCCAGTAGCACCGTATCCTCCGGTGTCCGGCAAAATACACGCCTGGGACGGAGCATTAAAACCCAGCTCCGAAAACAGGATGGCCAGGTATTTCGGATATCCGTGGGCTTTGCCAAGGAAGGAGCCTATATCCACGTGGGGGCCGGACGCGGGTATGCCGGTTTCAAAGGCGGCACTTTCTATTCCGTGGCCCAGGGCCGCCGCGTAAAAGTCCGGGAAACGAGTATCGGCAAAATGGGCACCGGATCCCGGCGGGCGTTTCCCTGGCTCAATCCCCAGGTCGAGGCCCTTCTGCCGGAGCTGGCCGCCATTGTCAAGGAATACATGGTGGATGCCTGGATCAAGAGTAAGGCCATCAACACCAATATCGTGATATAAAAAGCCCCGGCATTTTCGCGATTATTTTTAAGGTTTCCACACACATAAAAACACCACTACAGCTACCGGGGCATAAGCCCATGACTGTAATGGTGTTTTGTGTTTTTAGTGTGTGGAAGAACAAATATAAAAAAATTAAACCTTAAAACTTTAGAAATCGTGAAAGAAATTAAAAAAACACCTCTTAAATATTGGGGAGGAAAACAGCAGTTATTACGTTATTTACTGCCTCTTATTCCGGAGCACCGGATATATAATGAACCATTTTTGGGTGGAGGAGCATTGTTTTTTGCGAAACCACCGGCTAAAATCGAGTGTATCAATGATATAAACGATTTTTTAATTACATTTTACAGGGTGTTAAGATCGCATTATCCCGAATTGAAAGAAAAAATTGAAAATACGCTATATAGCGAGTCCGAACATGAAAGGGCACGCTTGATCTATGCCAACAAAGAGGATTATCCCGATTTGGAAAAGGCGTGGGCGGTTTTTGTTTTATGTGGACAAAGTATTTTTTCAGTTTTCACTAATGGATGGCTGTTTAGTGCTGCCAAAAACGAAGCTGATACATGGAATAACCGCAAGGAATTATTTTGCGAGTATTACAAAAAACGCTTAAGGCACGTATCTATTTTCTGTAGGGATGCCTTGCGTGTGATAAAAAATACCGATAAACCTGATACCTTTCATTTTTTGGATCCTCCGTATATAAATACGACTATGGGGCATTATTCGGGTTATTCAGAGCATGATTTTGAAAATTTGCTGGAATTATTATCGACTATTGAAGGTAAATTTTTGCTTACATCATTCCCCTGTGATTTACTTGATGCCCATATTAAGCGAAATAAATGGTACTCTTTTAAAATCTGCATAAATTCATCCGCAAAAAGAGGGCCAAGAAAAATCGAACAGATAACGGCAAATTATGACTTCCGATCCATATTATCTCAAATTAAAGGTATTAACGAAAAATTAGCCGCTTGAAAATAAATGTTATTTCGCTTGTTTTGTAACTGAAAAAATAGTTACATTTGTCCCATATCAAGTGAAACGATGACCAAGAAAGACAAGCTAATCGCCCGTTTCAAAAGCCAGCCCAAGGATTTTACGTATGATGAGCTGGCCGCATTATTGGGGATATTCGGTTTTGCTGCGGACAACAAAGGCAAAACATCCGGATCCAGGGTAATGTTTTGGAATGAGGAATTAAAGTACCCCATTATGATCCATAAACCCCATCCGGGCAATATTGTCAAGTCTTATGTTATCAAGCAGGTATATGATGCCCTGCAATCACTTGAATTGATCTAACAAAACGAAAGGAGGCAAATATGAACAATACGATCACTTACAACGGATTTATCGGATCGGTAAATTACAGCCAGGAGGATAGCGTGTTTTACGGTAAAATCGAAGGTATAAACGCCCTGGTCAATTTCGAGGGTGAAAGCGTGGAGGAACTGCAAAATTCTTTCCGCAGTGCAGTCGATGATTATGTGGCCCTGTGCCGGGATAAAGGTATCGAACCCCGTAAAAAATATACCGGATCTTTCAATGTCCGGGTATCGCCGGATGTTCACATGATGCTGGCTACCATTGCTCAAAAACGGCGTACATCCATCAATAAAGTAGTAAAATCTGCCCTTGAAAAATTTTTGGGCGGTATCGTCTTTTGATGCGATAAAATAATTGTCCTTTGAAGCCCTGCATTGCGGGGCTTTTTTTGTGTCCATAATCGCGATAATTATGGACAGTACATCGAGAGTCAATATTTACATCAATACCGAGGGCAAGGAGGGGCTATACGAAACGGAAGAAGCCATCCGCAAGAATGAGGAAGCCCTATCCAAACTCACCGCCGCCGGCAAAAAAAATTCGGACGAGGCCAAGGCCCTCCGCGCGGAAAACGAACGCCTAACAAAAACCTTACAGGAACAAAAGCGGGAAGTCGGATTAACGGCTTTGTCTTATACCGAGCTGAAAAAGCAATATCAATCCGTATATCGGGAATGGGCCAAAGCCATTCCCGGATCCGAACACCGGGCAGCCCTGGAAAAGCAGTTAGGCGAGATCAAGGAACAGATCGATGCGTCCAGCCTGTCCTCTCAAAGAAGTGCCCAGGTATTTGAACGGAGTGCCGAGCAAATCAATTCCGCCAACGTTCTCGCCACGCTATCCGCACGGGGATTACGCGGCACGATATCCGCCCTATGGACTACAATTAAGGCCAATCCCATCGGTGCCGTTCTCGGCTTGCTCGGATCCCTTTGGGCGATTATGTCCCGGTTGGAAACCAGCATGAAAACCTATAACGCCGAGGCCGAAGTTACTGCCCGGATCAATGAAAAAATCGGGGAAAGTGTCGTGGCGGAAACCACAAAGATCAATCTTTTACACCAGGCCCTAACCGATAGCAACCTTTCCCTGGAAAAGCGGCGGGATGCGCTTAAACAATTACAGGCCATCGTACCGGAATATCACGCCTCACTTACAGAAAGCGGGCGTTTGGTCGGGGACAACACCGAGGCCCTGGACAAATACATCCAAAAAGTCAAGGAGAAGGCCCTGGCCGAAGCCTATGCCGCCGAGTATGCTCGCCTGGTGGTCGAGAAAGAGCGGAAAGGAATGGAGGCCGCGCAGACAGTTATGCAAAACACCCTAAACCTGTCCGGGCTAAATGCAAATATGGTTACAAAGGTCAAAGCACTTTGGGCCAATATCAACGGGGATATCGATGAAACTCTGCAAAATGTGGCCAATATGGGGCTGCAAATTGATTTTGTTGGGGAAAAAATGAAAGAATATGCCCTAAAATTACTCGGAGGCGATGAAAAGCAAACCAGGGAAAGTATCGAAGATCATTACCAGGCTATCCGAGATAAAAACAAAACAGAATTAGATAAAGTTTACCAGGTTCAAAAGGATTACGAGGCACAATATTCCCAAGAGAGGAAGAATGATTTTGAAAGTAATAGAATAACTCAAGAGCAGTACGATAAGGATATGGCCGCCATGAAAGAGCGTGTCCGCCAAACTATCCAGGCTGCCCAAGAAAAATATGATGCCGAAGAATTAGCCGCCCGGCAAATACACCAGGCAGCACTCAAGGCCCTAAATACCGAGGATACCGAGAAAGTCAAAGCCGAAAACAAGAAAAAATACGATGCTGAAAGGACTATCCTGGATGGGCATTTGGCCGCTTCAATCCTGGCCGTCAAGCAGGCCCAGGCAGAAGGGAAAAAGAACGAACAAACTGCCGATGCCGAAATAAAATCCATCAAGTCCCGGCACCTTAATAGCCTGTTAGAACTCCAAAAGAAGTACGGACAGGACACCGTTTCCACGCAAACCGAAATGGCGGATATCGCCATCGCTAACGCCAAGACCGAGGCGGAACGGGCTATGGCCATCACCCGCCAATATCTCAAAGATCGGGAAACGGCCATAAATGCCGCATTTAAAAAGAATACCGATGCACAGGTTGCGGGCCTGCAGGAACAATTAGATGCGTATCAAAAGTATATTAATGAACTCAAGAAGCGGGTTGATGAAATAGATCGGACAATACATGACGCTTTTAAATCTGGGCGTGCAGGCTGGATATCGGATATCGATAATATGGTTTCCAGCACTAAAGAAGGGTTTGCCACGATTGACGCATTAGTCGAGGCTGGCGAAATGAAAGCACAGGATGCTCTTAAAAAGAAAATACAACTTGCGGCTATATCGATAGAGCAGATTGCCACTACAATATTGCAACAGGCATCGGGCATTGCAAATATGATAGCCGATGCCGCCTATTCAGCCGAGGAAGAACGTTATAATAAATCCCTGGGCAAACTGCAGGATTATTATTCGGCACAGATCGATGCGGCTGCCGGCAACGAGGACGAACAGCAGCGACTCCGGGAAGAATACGCCGATAAAAAGGCCGAGCTCGATTATCAATCCGAGGTTAAAAAATTGGAGATCGAGAAAAAAGCCGCCGATGTGCAGCTTGCCATCAATATCGCCACCGCCACCGCCCAGGCCGCCCTTGCCATCGTCCAATGTTTTGCCATGCTCGGCCCCATCGCGGGGCCTATTGCCGCCGCAATGGTGGGCGCGGCTACGCTTGTTCAGATCTACGCCATGAAAAAACAGCGCGATGCGATCAAGAGTAAGACTATTGAAGCCCCTAATCTCACATCGTCCACGACCGGTACCGGCAGCTCATCATCCATCACCGGTACCGCCCGCGAGATCACGACACCCAAACGCACGGATTACGTGCGCGGGTATGAGGACGGCGGATATACCGATGTGATCCGCGCCCAGGATGGCCGCCGTTTCCGGGCAAAGGTCAATCCACGCGGGCGGGGCTACATCGACGGGCCGGAACTCCTGGTGGGGGAACGGGGCCGGGAATTTGTGGCCAACGCCGAGGCCGTGAACAAGCCCCACATCCGCCCGGTGTTCGATATCATCGACCAGGCGCAACGGCGCGGCACGGTGGGCCGGCTCAATATGCGCACCATCGCCCGGAGCCTGGGCGGGATCCGGGCACGGGGTTACGCCGGCGGCGGATATACCGGCGGGGACGGCGGCGGTGTCGTTTACGGGGACAATGCCCCTGTGCTGGCTCTTTTGGGGCAGCTCCACGATGATATTTTACAGGTCAAGGATGCGATCCGGACGGATCACCGCGCTTATGTGGTATTGTCGGATTTGAACGCCATGCAGCAAAAACTTGATACCGCTAAAAACCTTGCAAGATTATGAATGATAAAAATATACGCCTTGTCGTGGAGGGCGAGGATGTGGACTTTTCCACGCGCCCGGCCATTACCATCATCGATATCAACCCGCTTATCTCGGACGGCCAGGGCAGTTATACCTATCCTTTTTCCTTGCCCCTTACCCCGCACAATAACCGGATTTTCGGCTATCCGGCCCGTTTTACCCGCACGGCCAAGATGCCCGATGAAAAGGACGGCCAGCTATGGGTGGGAGCCCGGATGTATGCCGTAACGGTGAGCGTTACCGCCGTGAGCTCCGATAGTATCGAAGTGTCCGCCGCCGTGGATACCGGTACCGTGGCCGCCAAATTCAAGGATTATATGCTGGCGCAATTCCTGGACGGTGAAAAATCGTTCCCGTCCATTTATCAATGTATTACCCATCTGTCCCAGGACGATCTTTCGGAAGATCCCTATGATATGGTGGAAAACATCTACCTGTCCTATCCCAAGGAACAGCAGCAGCGTTTTATCATCAATACCCGCACCGATGGGCGTTTTCAGACCAAGGCCCAGGATTATATCGATAGCAAAACCGTATCTTATAATCCCGAAGGGTATGGCATCGTGCCCTTCCTGCGTTTGGGCTGGGTGCTAAAAAAACTCTTTGGCCAGGCGTTCGACACCTCCCAAATATACGACCGCGCCCAGGGCGAGATACTGATAGCCTGCAATACGGTGGATGCCATCGTGCGAAGTATTATCACGTATAGCCAGCTCGCCCCGGAACTCACGGCGGTGGATTTTGTTACCGGCATCGAAAGGATCCGGGGCGGCAAGTTCATTGTAGAGGCCGGAAGGCCCCGCTTTGTGAGTTTTTCCGAGTGGCTGGCCACGCCGGTGGTGGCCGACCTGGACGAATATATCGCGGATCGTCCGGTGGTAGAAATGCACAAACCGTCCCAGGTGCGGCTTACCCAGGAAAACAAGTTTACCCGCACATCGATAGACGGAATGACTTACGCCCAGGACGGCATCACGCAGGATTTTAAGGGCGATATCGCCGGATCCCCCACGTATGAAACCATCCAGGAGGCGGCGAAGGTATGGACAAGCCTTTTCCAGGAAGCACAGTCATCGAAGGCGTGGCTGCAGGAGCCGAATTACCAGCCTTTTTATAACCTTTTTATGATGTACAGCACCTCGGCCAAAGGCGGACTAACCACCCGTACAAATACCGTCCTGTGCAGCAATGTATTTGCCTACGATCCCGATGTGCTGTCCGAGAAAAAGGAAATAGAGATCCCGCTCACCCCGGCCAGCCGCACCATTCCGGATGGGGCCATTGCGGTACTTACCGGGGCAAATTGGCTCAATACCGCCCTTACCAACGCCGAGGACAAAAAGAGCGGCACCAAGGACTGCCTGTGTTTTCTTTTCAAGGATCCGGACGGCACGGTCGATATCCGGGGACAATTCAGCCCGCAGACCTGGGGCGTGAAGGGGATATACAAGCAGTATTATGCGGACTTCGATATGTTCCTGCGCCATGCTAACCAGCGTATCACCGTAAAAATCGACAAACGTATCACACTTGGGGTGCTGGGCAAGTATTTGCTTTTCGGTCAGCCGGTGGTGGTCGAGCAGATCACGGACAACGTGGCGGCGGATTATTACGAGGTGATCCTGCGCACGGCCCGCCTGCAGGAGCCGTATGATGTGGAAAAGGAAACGCAACAACCGGACGATGTGATCCGGGAAATCGTCAAGGTCGTTAGCTCGGAAAATAGCCGGTGCTCCGGTACTACGTTGGTCGTTACCCGCGTTTTCCGCCGGAAATACATTTGGTATGACGGCCACGAAACGATGGATGATTACGACTCAACCGAACAAATATACTACCCGGAGTCCTCGCAATGCGGGTTTGTCCCCACATTTACGCTCAAAATCAATCTGCATTTGACAAATTGCAAAATATCCGGTACCGTAACCACCTCGGCGGGGGCCTATTCTTTCCCTACGGACGGGAGCCTGCAAATGGAAGTCCCCATCCAGGACGGAGATACGGCCCATTTGGAAGGTCTGATATTGACGGATCCGGCAGATATGGGGCTTATCGATATGACCATTACCAAAGGCGAGGAAATCCTGTACCAAAACCACGCCATCGCCCCGCCTGCAGATGTGATACAAACCTTGGAACGCATAGCCGGGAATACGGAAATAACCATCGAGGCTACCGGATATTACGAAGAAAAACCACCCAGACCATGAATATAGAGATACAAAAATTATCCTTCGCCGGATGCCCCGTTATGGCGCACCTGTCCGGGCTGACGGCCCGGCAAACGTACACCATCGAGCTAAAGCGGGGCGATACGCTCCTATTTTCCGAAAAATACGAGCCTTACACCGATACCTTACACATCGACCTGGCCGAGGCCGTTGCCCCGTACATCGGCAAGCCTGCCCTGGCCGATAACTTTCCGGATATCGTTACCCCGTTCGATCCCCAGGGGCATTTTACGGTGGCGGTCGGTGGTGTTTCGGCTGATTTTTACGTGCTGCCCGGCGGCACTTCGTTAGGAAATGCCGCGTATGCCCGGTGGATGGCCTCACGGATCCCGGCCCTTATTTCCGGATACGATGGCACCCTTGCCCATTGGTACGAAAGCGACCTGTTACCGGTCTATGTCCTGGGCGGGGCACCTATTACCGTCCGGACGGTGAATAAAGCCGAAACTTACGACCTTACGCCTTACCTGGGGCAGATCGTGGCCCTGGATCTTCGGGCATTCGAGGCAGGGATACCGCTTTATACGCTGTCCCAACAGGGCAAAACACCGCTAACCATCGCCATCCAGCCGGATCCGCCCGCCCCGGTACGCGGCGTGGTTACGTACCGCAATAGCTTCGGCGCGTGGGAACGCCTTACCATCCGGGGAAAGATGGAAGTGTCCGAGTCCGCCGCCCAGGAAGCCGAAACGCTCAAACGGTACGACACACAAAGCGGCCTATATACCGACCGCACGATGCGGGCCGCCCGTAAAAGACAATTCAAAATAAATACCGGATATCTTCACCCGGAGTATTACGGGGTAAATATCGCGGATATTCTACGCTCGGACGAGGTGTATCTAAAATCCGAGTATTGCCTGCAGGCCGTTCCCTTTGCCGTTACGTGCGAGGATCACCTGGTATATTCGTCTGACGATAACACCACGCCGCGCACCCTGGATATTGTCTTTACCGAGCTTCGGGAAAGTCGTTACATCTGATCCCCGCCAAGTCTGTCCTTTGAAGCCCTGCATTGCGGGGCTTTTTTTGTGCCATAAAAGAAAACGTTATGGCAGACGAAAAATGTAAAAATTGCGGTTTCCCGGTAGATCCGCAGATCGTAATAGGCGGCGCACCTGGCCCCCAAGGGCCGAAAGGTGATAAAGGCGATCCCGGAGCTGCCGGTGCCCAAGGGCCGAAAGGTGATAAAGGCGATCCCGGAGCTGCCGGTGTCCAGGGGCCGAAAGGTGATCCCGGCCCTCAAGGCCCCAAGGGGGACACCGGTGAGGTGGATTATTCCAGGCTGGACGAATATGTCAAGAAAACAGGATCGGATATCACCGGGCCCATGAACTTCGGGCCGGTAGCGGTCGAGCCATACACGATGAACGATCCGAACACCGTGGATAGCCTTATAATCCGGGAAAAAGGATCCGATGGTCTTGGGCTATTGATAAGCCTTTCCAACGGCGAAGGAGCCATATTGAGCGGTGTCCCGATAATGTCGCTCGGCGGATTTTCCGGGAATTTAGAGGGGGATGTTGCCGGAACTGCCACGGCAGCCTATGAATTAGACGTTAGTTATTTGAATAGTAAATTTCCTGGGATTACCGATCTGAATACGGCCAAGATACCGGGAGTTTACACCCATAATTCAACTACCCCAGCGATAGCGAATAAACCGACTACGGATGTATCGTTTACGCTGATCGTATCCCGAATGGATTTTGGGCATTTAGGAGGCGAAGCGCAGCGCGGCACCCAGGTATTCATCCCTATACCTTCTAACAGCACATCCCCGATGCCGGCCATATATATCCGCTATATATACGGATCGTTATTTACTCCGTGGCAAAAAATGGCCTTTGCGTCCGATTTGCCGACCTTATACGTGGATACCGTCCCGGCTAACCCGAAGGATGGCGATATACGTATCGTAACTACATAGATCACTACGGCAATGGCAAAGGCATCCGATATATTGATTTACAAAGGTGGCCGGGGATATTCCATCATCGGGCAGGAGGTTTATTATAACGGCAAATGGCGCGGGATGAAGGGCGGCACGGCCATATATAAGAACGGACAATGGTATTTATTTCAGGAGCCGCTAAATATGGACTTGGCCATAACCATCGATGGCGGTACGCAAGCGGTGGCTACGGTGAAAAGTACAGCCAGCCTGCCATATCGTCCCGCCGGCGTTTATAATCTGAACGGCCAACCCATGACGGCCACGGTAGGGATGGACTTGATCGCTTATTTTACGGATGGCAGCAGCGATTTATTTCAAATGTCGTTCGATTTTACTTGCGATGCCCAGGCTCATATATTCCGGAAGAATACGCCCAAAAAGTGTTATAAACTGATTATTTCCGGCGTTACCATCACCCCGGCGGGACTTGGAGAATACGCCTACCGGCAAGGAAATATCCGGCAGTCGGTGGAAGGCTGGCATCCGAGCGTGAATGTGTCTGTATCGCCCTCCGGAGCCGGTACCGCCAGCGTGAGCAATTCCAGCCCGTTGTATGGCACATCGGTCGTGCTCCAGGCTACGGAAACGGATCGCAATACCTGGCGTTTCGTCCGGTGGTCATCCGGGCAAAAAGCAATCGCCTACGGTAAAACCATATTTGACAATTACACCGATACAGCCATTTTTGCCGATGCCAGCAAAGTCATCGATTTTTCGATGATCTTTTACGTGAACGCCGCCGGCCAGGTGTGTATCGAGGCTAAAACCCTGCAAAACAGGGATAGCGTACAGTTTGCCACGATCACCTTGGATATTCCCTATATGGATACTACCGGAGGCGGCCACGTTTTGACCGGTTACACCTTCGAGCTTACGGTGAACGGCCAGGAGATTATCCGCACGGTAGAGGGTATCCAGGGAGCCGGGGAAGTATCCATCCCGCAGAATGTGGAGATCCAACCGCCGGGCACCTGGCAAGTAGCCGATATCTATACCGAAGCGGATAATAACAGATACAGCATCGAAGTATCATCCGCCAATGAAAATCAAGGTACCGTAAGAGCCAATCCGGAACAAGTACCGCGTAACGGCTCCAGCGTCGTTACGGCCACCCCTAAAACCGGATATATACTATCCCGATGGGAAAAGCATACGCCGGCGGAAGCAAGTTTTACCTTATCCAAGATCCGGGCCGGTTACACGGATACGGCATATTTCGCCCTTCGGCCTTTTGCGCTGCGGGCCTTGGTCGCTTCCGGCCAGGATAGTTACGGCACGGCCACGGTGTCCCCGGCCAGCGTTACCATCGGCGGATCCGCCACTTGGAACGCTACCCCCCGCGCAGGCTACAAGTTTGTAAAATGGACTTTTTCGGATGGAGCAACCTACACCACAGCCAGCGTTACCCGTACCAATATATCCGCCGATCTGACCGGCACGGCCTCCTTTGCCCTTTCCACGGTTACGGTAGATGTGATAGGGGGGATAGGAATGGATTTCGATGAAAGTGGAAATCCGGCTTATTACCGCATAACGGTAAGCACTACCCCGGATATAGCCGGAACGGTCGTGATGGGGATATCGGGCTATGTAACTTTTTCCGATGGGGATGTAGAGCCTTTCGAGGGCGAGATCACCGAGGTAGATCAATATTACATAAGCACGACCATCCGATACCGGGAAGATCGGTATATCAACGGCGGCCAGATGCAGGCGAGGATCAATACGCCGGGCTATGTCGTGGGTACCGTTACTTTCCACGCTTCGGAACGTATGGCCCAGGATAGCCTTGCGGCTGGGTATTCCCTTTGGGATCTGACGGCGGACGATGACGATGCAATCGAATAACCTTTTAATAACCAAACCTTTAAAAACAATGGTAAACGAAAACAAAAAATTTGGCAAAATGTGGGCCATTATCGGCACTACAATCCTTGCATTGGCTATTTGCGTGGCTGGTGCCGCGTACAAATTTGAAGAAGGCGAAACCGTCATGGGCATCGCGGGTGTGATCCTGGCGGTGGCTGCCGTGGCCGGCGGCGTGTGGGCCGCTATCCGCCTGCATAACAAATAATACTAACCGGCCCCGTATAGGTTTACATCCCTGGCGGGGCCTTAAATGTAGATGAACAATGACGGAACAGATATACAACCTCCTGGCCCTGGTGATCACTAACGGTATCCTGGGAACTTTGCTTTTCAAGTCCCGCCGGCGAAAAGAAAATGCCGAAGCGGACGAGGCGGAGCTGGACAATGATATCAAGCGCACGAATTGGATGGAGGCCCGGATCGGTGAGCGCGATAAAAAGGTGGATATCATTTATAAAGAACTCCGGGACGAACAAAAGGCGCACCTGGATACCCTCCAAAAGCTCCACGAAAAGGAATTAGAGTGTAAAGATTTAGAATACGATAAATGTTATCGCCCTATGTGCTTAAAACGCATACCCCAGCGGGGCGATGAAATACTTTTTGAAAATGAAAACCAACAAACGAGCCCTGCAGATCATCAAGAGCTGTGAAAGTCTGCGCCTGCAGTCGTATCTGTGTCCCGCCGGCGTGTGGACAATCGGATACGGGCATACCCAAGGTGTTAAGCCGGGGCAGACCATCACCGAAGCCCAGGCCGAAAAATTCCTGCAGGAAGATATCGAGCAAAAAGAACGGGCCTTGGACGGCCTTTTATCCTTCCGGCTGAACGAAAACCAATATTCCGCGCTGGTATCCTGGGTGTATAACCTGGGAGAAGGCAATTTTGCCAAGAGCACCCTGCGGAAAGTGATAAATGCGGATCCGAACGACCGGGAAGGTATCGCCCGTGAATGGCTCCGATGGAATAAATCCGGAGGGAAGGAGCTGCGGGGGCTGACCATCCGCCGGCAGATGGAGCTTGACCTGTATTTTACCCCGGCATAGGCTATTTCTAATTTGGAAATAATTAGAAGATTTTAGAAAACTAAAATAAGCCTTGTGCTTATTTTAAAAAAACGTAAAAAACTAAAATAATGAACTATATGAGAACTTTGAAAATCCTTTTGGGTGGGCTGTTACTGTTTTTCCTGGCTTGCGGCCTGCTTTGCCTTTGCTCCTGCAGCGTAAAGAGGGCGGTGCAAAAGGAAAACAAGGAGGAAAGGGTGCGGGTGGAATACCGCGAGATATTGAAAACCGACACCGTAACCGTCCAGCTTCCCCCGGAACGTATTGAGGTGATCCGCCGGGACAGCTCACACTTGGAAACGATTTTGGCCGCTTCCGATGCACGAATACAGCCGGACGGCACGATCTATCATACCCTCCAAAATAAAGCGTTTACACCTAAAATAGAGGTAAAATACAAGGATCGGGAAACTATCCGGGACAGCATTGTGTACCAAACAAAGGAAGTGCCTTATTTCGTGGAGAAGGAGCTAAATTGGTGGCAGAAGATCCGCATGAACGCCGGAGGGCTTGCTCTTATTGTGCTTGTCCTGGGGGCGGCTTACAAAGTATTCCGGATATTAAAACGCTGATACCTTTTTCCGGATATCCTCTTGGGACACCGGTGTTTGTGTCGCTGCATAATTACCGGTCATTTCCAGCGATTGATGATCCGCCTGGCCCTGGACGAAGTTAGGAGCCACGCCATCGGCCAGCATATTCGTGATGCCGGTGTGTTTGAGGTTGTAAAACTGTACCTTTTTTGACCACCCGAAATGCTCCCTTACCGATATCCAATATTTTGCGATATAAATAGGCTCAAGATGCGTTTTTCCGGCAAAGAAACGGCCTTTTTTATCCCCCGAAAACACAAAGTAATCGCTGGGATAACTCCAATCCAAGGCCAAAAGGTAGGGCATCATCACATCGGGGATCGTCCGCACGGATGTTTTATCGTTTTTCGCGTAATCCTCCCACACCCGGATCGTTTGTGTCTTGAAATTGATATCGCCCAGCTTCATCCAGGATATCTCTTTGGGCCGCATAAAACAGTAATAGCACAATAGGCAGGCCACCAGGTAGCGCGGATTTTCCCATTCCAGGTATTCCTTGAGATCCCGGCGCATTTCGGGCGTGAAAAGCTCCTTATGCGCCTTTGTTAGTTTCTTGGGCATCGGACGCAGATTTTCAAATGGATTTACCGAAATATAGCTGAAACTTTTCAGCCAATTAAACAGGCTCTTAAAGAACATGAGATAATTATTATAGGTGCGCGGGGCGATCTTCGGGTTTCGTTTGAGGGCCAGCATAATTTCCGCCGCCACCGATTTATCGAACTGATACACGAACATATCCGGCTTCCTGCCGGTCGTTTCCAGGTATTCCAGCAAGATCTTGACGAACGAGGCGTAACTCTTATAGGATCGATCTTCCAGCTCCTTTTTCTGCACCTCTAAATAGGTTTTTATCGCCGTATCGAAACGGTGGAAGCTCTTGGGCGCGGCATTTTCGACAAAGGGGTTCCACCCCTCGGCCAGCTTGCCGTTTATCCGCTTGATGATTTCCCTTGCTATTGTGCGCCTTTGGGGTACGCTTTTTACCCGATTGACCTTTATACGCTTGCGCCGCATTTGCCCGGTAGGTGGGTAGGTTGCATAATACGACACATACCACTCCTTTCCTTCGGTAAGGCGAGCGGGAATGTAATCTATAATACCCTGGGGGGGCGTTTGTTCATTTTGAAGTACGAACATTTTTTTTTTACCCGTTTTGGCTGTTACAAAACGTGTAAAAATTACTGTCCCGTTTTCGGAAAACAGGCCCACGAGTAAAGTTATCGCTGTCCCGTTTCTGTCCCGAAATTCTCTCTAAAACGAAGTAACCACCTCGTTTTGAGGTGGTTACAAGGCTTTTGTAGCGAGAGCTGGACTCGAACCAGCGACCTTCGGGTTATGAGCCCGACGAGCTACCTACTGCTCTATCTCGCGATGTTTAATGGTGCAAATATACGACGGAATATCTGCATACGCAAGTTTTCTGGCGCGAAAGTTTTTTTCGTACATTTGTCCGTGGCTGCAAGGCCTTCTATGTATGAGAAAAAGCACGGTCATATCTCGTAAAACTCCTTTGTATTTCCGGCGCTGGGCGCGCAGGGGATACGCAGCGTTCGCATCGCTCGGGCGGCAGGTAAAGATATGCCGCCTGCGTACCGATATGTGCGAAGGGGAGGAGCGGAAGGCGCACCGTACTACCGGTTGCCTGGACGAGGCCGTGTTCCGCCTCCAGCAAAGCGATGTAGATGAAGAGCTGATCCCTCCCGAACAGCGTGTGGAGCAGTTAGCCGTGCAGTCCTTAGTCCGGGCTGTTGTACTGGTATATCCGGCATCGGAGAATTCGTATAGTATATATAACAGAACAGGCCCGCTATTATCCCGGAGAGGATGGTAGCGGGCCTGTTCTGTTTAGATAAAAAGCACATGAAAACAGAAACACTGAAACAAAAAGTCTTCGCCGGCGGCGATATATCCCGGGACGAAGCCTTAGACCTTTACAAAAACGCCCCTCTGGAGGAATTGCTCCGGGCAGCGAACGACATACGCCGGCATTTTACCGGGGAGTGTTTGGATACCTGCTCGATCATCAACGCCCGCTCCGGGATATGTTCGGAGGATTGTGCCTGGTGCGCCCAGTCCGTTTCGTACACGACGGGGGTCGCTAAATACGACATCATCGACGAGGATGAAGCGCTCCAGGCTGCCTTGCGCAACGAAGAGTACGGCGTGCACCGGTTTTCGATGGTCACAGCTTCCCGCGCTTTTCCTAAAGGGAGGGTAGAGAAAGCCTGCGCCATTTACCGGAAGATCCGGGAGCGGGGCAATGGAAAGCTAAGCCTGTGCGCCTCGATGGGGCTGCTCGATCGCGAGCGGATGGAAATGCTCCGCCAGGCAGGGGTTACCCATTACCATATCAACCTGGAGACTTCGCGGCGGCTTTTCCCGGTGTTGGTGAAAAAGCATACGTACGAAGACAAGATAGAGACCATGCGCAAGGCCCGGGAAGCGGGGCTAAAGATATGCTCCGGAGGGATCATCGGCATGGGGGAAACGGAGGAAGACCGGATCGACCTGGCCCTCGAACTCCGGGCGCAGGGCGTAAAATCCATCCCCCTGAATATCCTGAACCCGATAAAAGGAACTCCCCTCGAGGGGGCACTACCCCTGTCGGAAGAGGAGGTGCTGCGTACGATAGCCCTCTGGCGTTTTATCAATCCGGACGCCTTCATGCGTTTTGCGGGGGGGCGGCTGCTCATCTCCGGGATCGTACGCAAGGCTTTTTCTTCGGGTATGAACGCGCTGATGGTCGGCGATATGCTCACCACGGCCGGGCCGAAGATAGAAGGGGATATGCAGCTGATCCGGGAAATGGGATTCGTCCCGAACGAAAAAGAATGATACGATGGTAAACTACAACAAAATAGACCTGAAAACGGATAGGGAACACTTGTGGCATCCCTATACCTCGACCCTCGACCCGCTGCCGGTATATCCGGTCGACCGGTGCAAGGGAGTGTACATCCATTTGAAAACGGGGGAGAAACTGATCGACGGGATGAGTTCCTGGTGGGCGGTGATCCATGGGTACAACAACCCCCGGCTGAACCGGGCGGTAAAAAAACAGCTGGCGCGGATGTCGCATGTGATGTTCGGGGGGCTGACCCATGCCCCGGCTGTCGGATTGGCCGGAAGGCTGCTCCGGGTACTGCCCGAGGGACTGAACAAGATATTTTACTCGGATTCCGGATCGGTGGCGGTGGAAGTGGCCCTGAAAATGGCTCTCCAATACCAAAGCTCCCGGGGTAAGGCGAAAAAGACCGCGTTTATGACCACCCGCAGCGGCTACCACGGCGATACCTGGCACGCTATGTCGGTGTGCGATCCGGATACGGGTATGCACGGGATATTCAACGGACGGCTGGCCGTCCAGCATTTTGTGGATGCCTTTCCGGGAGGATACGACCGGCCGGTGGATAAAGAGGTGGTTGCCGCGCTCGAACGGGAGATCAAGGAAAAAGCGGCCGGATTGGCGGCCTTTATCCTGGAACCGGTGGTGCAGGGAGCCGGGGGTATGCGTTTTTACAACCCGGAATACCTGGTGCATCTGGCGCGCATATGTAAAAAATACGATGTACTGCTGATATTCGATGAGATAGCCACCGGATTCGGCCGTACCGGGCGTTGGTGGGGCGGTCAGCATGCCGGGGTGGTCCCGGATATCATGTGCATAGGGAAAGCCATTACGGGCGGATATATGTCCTTTGCCGCGACGATCGCCACCACGCAGGTGGCCGATACGGTCTGTGCAGGAGAGGCGGGATGCTTTATGCACGGACCTACGTTCATGGGCAACCCGATGGCCTGTGCGATCGCCTGCGAAAGTTTCGATATCCTCGAAGAGAAAGGATTTTCCCGGATAAAAGAACTCGAAACGATCATGAAACAGGAACTTCCTGCCGCGGAAAAACTGCCGGGCGTGAAAGAAGTCCGAGTGCTGGGGGCGATAGGGGTTATAGAAATGAAGGATCCGGTGGATATGGCTTCCCTGCAGAAGAAATTTGTGGAAGGAGGTATCTGGGTGCGTCCTTTCGGTCGCCTGGTGTATATCATGCCCCAATACGTGATCACCGATGCCCAATTGCGCAAACTGTGCCGAACGATGATCCAATGCATTTCGTAAGATGAGCGAAGGATTCTATCACGATATCACAGAGCGGCTTTCCCGCCTTCAGGCGGACGGAATGCGGCGTAGCCTGCGGGCCGGGGATTACGGCCTGCCCTGTATGTCCCGGCAGGGAAAAGAATACCTAAACCTGTCGGCAAATGATTATCTGGGCATCGCCAACGATCCGAAACTTATCGGCGAATTCCTCAGCCGGGAGGGGGATACGCGCTTCGGCTCGACCGGTTCGCGGTTGATGACAGGAAATACGGACGCTTACCGGGACTTTGAAGAGGATTTGGAGCGGGTTTATGGCCGCCCGGCTTTGGTGTTCGGATCGGGATATCATGCCAATACGGGGATACTTCCTGCACTGGCCGTGGCGGGCGACCTTATATTGGCGGATAAACTCGTCCATGCCAGCATCATCGACGGGATATTGTCCTCGAAAGCGGATTTTTCCCGGTTCCGCCATAATGACTACGGGCATTTGGAAGAACTGCTGGTAAAAAACAAGGAACATTACAAAAATATTTGGATCGTCTCGGAAAGCATTTTTTCGATGGACGGCGACCGGTCGGATGTCCGGCAGTTGGCCAACCTGAAAGAGAAATACGGAGCCCTGTTGTATATTGACGAGGCCCACAGTATCGGTACGGACGGTCCAAATGGCCTCGGTATATGCCGGGCTGCCGGGCTGCTGGAGCAAACGGACGTGGCCGTTTTCCCGATGGGCAAGGGCCTGGCCTCGCAGGGGGCGTTCGTACTGTGCCGGGGGGAGGTGAAAGAGTATTTGGTCAATACCTCGCGGCCGTTCATTTTTTCGACGGCACTCCCGCCGGCATGTGTGCGGTGGAGCGCTTTCGTTTTTGACCGAATGCAGGCGATGGACACGCGACGGGAACGGCTGGCCAAGGCATCGTCTCAGCTTCGGGTAGAACTGGAAAATGAAGGATTTAAGGTGTTGGGCGACAGTCATATAATCCCCGTGGTGTTCGGCGAGAATGCCGCCGTACTGGCTGCAGCGGACAGCCTACGGGAGCAAGGGATATGGGCGACGGCCATCCGTCATCCGACCGTGCCTAAAGGACAGGCGCGGATACGGCTTTCCCTGAGTGCCGCTTTTTCCCCGGAGGATATCGGGCGCGTGGCGGATGCTTTTAAAAAATTGAAAAAATGAAACACCAGTGGCTTGCGAAAAAGGGCGGTGACCGCCTGATCGTTTTTTTCAACGGCTGGGGGCAGGATGCTCGGGCAGTAGCGCATTTGTCTGCAGAGGCCGATGTACTGATGCTTTACGCGTATCACGATGGGAAGGATTTTGATTTTTCCTCTTTGCAAGAATATGGGCAGGTAGATGTGGCAGCCTGGTCGATGGGGGTGTGGTATGCTTCGCTGATGGATTGGGAGAAACTGAAAGAAAAACTGAATATTCGCCGAATGGTGGTCCTTTGCGGGACAATGCCGGCGATAGACGATACGCTCGGTATTCCTGCGGCGGTCTTCGAAGCGACCCTTTCCGGATTGACGCCGCGGAGCCTCGAAAAATTCGTCCTGCGGATGGCGGGTGGAGTGACTGCCTACCGGGAAGGCCCTTTGTCTCAGGCGGGTTCCCGTAGTTTCGAGGATGTCCGGGCCGAACTGGCCTGGTGGAAGGATCGTTTCCGTGTGCCCGATAAAGCGATTTGGCAAAAGGCGCTCGTAGGACTGCAGGACGGGATATTCCCGCCGGAAAACCAATCGAGAGCCTGGGCGCAGGCAGGTGTGGATACGGTGGAAAAGGAATTACCGCATTATCCGCTTGCCGGGATGAAATCGTGGAACGAAGTGTTCGAATTTTAAAAAACAAGAGATGCCGGAACAGACGGAATTGATAAAACGGTCCTTTACCCGCGCTGCCGATACCTACGAGGCGCACGCACGGATACAGGACTATGCGGCCGGGCAATTGGCGGAAATGTTCTGCCGGGCCTTGAACGGCCGGGAGCCGGGACGGATATTGGAGATTGGAGCCGGTTCGGGGCTGCTTACTCGGCGGCTGCGCGGGTATTTCCCGCAGGCGGTCTATACGGCCAACGATATTACCGATTCTTTCGCGCAGGAGTATTCCCGTATGGGCTGCCAACCCCTTGTCGGGGATGCGGAAAAGGCGGTATTCCCCTCGGGACAGAATGCCGTGGTGTCGTCCAGTTGCTTCCAGTGGATAAAGGATATGCCCCGGTTTTTACAAAAATTAGCGGATAGCCTCGTCCCGGGTGGTGCGTTGTGTTTTTCCACGTTCGGGCCGGATAATTTTTCACAGGTCAAACATCTGACGGGCTGCGGGCTGGATTATATCCCGGCGAAGGAACTCAAAGGAATGCTGGAAGACGCAGGGTTCCGGGTATGGGTGTGCCGGGAGGAAAAGGATACGCTGTGTTTCGATACGGCCCGGGAGATGCTCCGCTATTTTTCGGCTACGGGGGTGAACGGCATCCGCAAAACACTATGGACTCCGGGGCGTCTTGAAAACTTCGAACGGCGGTACCGGGCGGAATTTTCCGGCGAAGGAGGCTTGCCCCTCACGGTGGATTACCTGTGGGTTGCGGCGGAGAAAATCCGCTGAAAAAGCCGTATATTTGCTCTCCGGAAAAAATGACAGAGCAGCAGTTAACCATCCTTCGCAAGTATTTCCCCGCTCCGGCCGTACAGGCGGTAGCGGACTGGATCCCGCGGCACGGTGTTTTCCTTTCCGTGACGCGCCGCCGCACGACCAAGCACGGCGATTTCACCCTGGCGCCTGTCCGGGGGATGAACCGGATCACGGTCAACGGGTCGCTCAACCCGTACGCATTCCTGCTGACTTTCGTACACGAATTGGCGCATTTGGTCGTACTGAAAAAACACGGCGCGCGCGTACAGCCGCACGGGAAGCAATGGAAAGACGAGTTCCGTTCCCTGATGCTCATGCTCGACCTGCGAACGATCTATCCCCATGATATCCTGGTGCCTCTGGCCGATTACCTGAAAGACCCGAAAGCGTCTTCCGACCGGCATACGGCATTGGCTCTGGCACTGAAAAAATACGATGCTCCGGGCGAGGGGGACGGCGAAAGCGCTTCGGATCCGATGATCTGTGAACTGGCCCCTGGTGTCCGTTTCCTGTTCCGGGAAAAGCGCGAGTTCGTGTTGGGAGAAAAGCGCAGAAGACTGTATCTTTGCACCGATGTTTCTTCGGGGCGGCAATACCTGTTCCAGCCCCATGTAAGAGTGAAAATAAAAAACGATGATGAATAAGAACTACTATGCGGTCATTATGGCCGGTGGGGTCGGAAGCCGTTTCTATCCGATGAGTACGCGCACGCGGCCCAAACAGTTCCTCGATATACTGGCTGTGGGGGAGACCCTGATCCAGCAAACGTACCGTCGCCTGGCCGAGATCGTGCCGGCGGAAAACATTTACGTGGTGACCAACGTGATATACCACGATACGGTGCTGGAACAATTGCCAGGCATGTCCGAAGACCAGGTGCTTTGCGAGCCGCTGATGCGCAATACGGCCCCTTGCATCGCCTATGCTTCGTACAAGATACGCAGCCGCAATCCGGACGCACAAATGGTGGTGGCCCCTTCGGATCATTACATCACTAACGATAAAGCTTTTTCGCACGACGTACAGATGCTGCTGGAAAAATCCGCGGCGAACGACAGGCTGTATACGATGGGTATCCGCCCGACGCGCCCCGATACGGGATACGGTTACATCCAGTACGTGGCCGACGAGGATACGGCTTCCCCGGACGGAATATTCCGGGTGAAGACTTTCACCGAAAAGCCGAACCTCGAGATAGCCAAGGCTTTTTTGGAGAGCGGGGATTTTCTGTGGAACTCCGGTATTTTCGTGTGGCCGGTTTCGGCGATCGTCCGCGCGTTCGAACAGTTCCTGCCGGAAATGCACATCGCCTTCAACGATATGAACGATGCATACTATACCGAATTGGAACCTGTACGGCTCAGCGAGATCTATGCGGCCTGCCAGAAGGAGTCGATCGACTTCGGGGTGATGGAAAAAGCATCCAATGTCTATGTCCTGCCGGCGACTTTCGGGTGGAGCGACCTGGGAACGTGGCGTTCGCTGTACGACAAATTGTCGCGGGATGAAAACGAGAACGCCGTGGTGCAGGGAAATATCCATACCTACGATTCTTCGGGAAATATCCTTTGCTCGGACGGCATGATGCTGGTCAAAGGCCTGAAAGATTTTATCGTGGCCTCGGTAGACGGAGTGGTGGTGATCTGTCCGAAGGACGACGAGCAGTCGATCAAGCAGATGATCACGGACGTAAAAGCCGGCGGTGCCAAACTGAATATATAAACAGCAACTTTTAGTGATAAAAAACATCCGGCATTTGCCGGATGTTTTTTATTGTGGGGTATTTATTCTGTGCTGGATTTGAGAATATCTTCCCGATAATGCCCGATTGCCTCCTCGAAAACCTTGACTGCCTGGTTTACGTCGGTATAGGGCAGCTGCCCTCCGGCCGCGTTTACATGGCCGGCTCCGAAAAAGTACTTGCGGGCCATTTCGTTAACCGAGAAATTGCCTTTGGAACGCAGGGAAACCTTGATAATGCCTTCACCCCGATTTTCTACGAATATACACGACACGTTGATCCCCTTGACTGAGAGTCCGTAGTTGACGAATCCTTCGGTATCCCCCTTGCGGAAGCCGGCCTTGTCCAGTTCGTCTTGGGTAAGGGTCATGCATACCGCCCCGCAATCGGTGTAGAAATGCAGATTAGACAGGGCATTGCCCAGCAGGATAAGGCGGGAAGGAGCGAAACTCAGGTAGATATGGCGGTAAACGTCGTAGTTATCCACGCCTTTGTCCAGCAGGGCGGCGACCACCCGGTGCGTGTCGGCCGATGTCTTAGGGAAGGCGAACTGGCCGGAATCCGTCAGGATACCCGTGTAGAGGCATACAGCGGCGTCTTTATCTAAATAAGGCAACAGCCCGACGTTTTCGGTGAAATGGTACACCATTTCAGAGGTGGCTATCATGCTGGTGTCCGAATACGTATAATTGGCCCGGACGATGGGGTCGATATGGTGGTCTATCAGGATGACGATGGCCGGGCTTTTGGAAACTTCGTCGCCCAGGGCCTCAATGCGGGATATGTCGTTGAAATCAAGGCAGAAAATGATGTCTGCTTCGGCGACGGCCTTGGCGCTTTTGCTCCGGGTCCATTCGTGCCGCCAGACGGATTTATCGCCGGGCAGCCATTTCAGGAATCCGGGGTAGTCGTTGGGAGTGATCACCCGGCAGGTGTGTCCGGCATTTCCCAGGATATGGCAAAGCCCCAGGGAAGACCCTACGGCATCCCCGTCGGGATTTTTATGGGTAACGATAACGATTTTCTTTTTTCCGCCGGAAAGCAGCGCAGAGATTTCCTGATAGTCCTTTGTGTGCATCATAAATCCAAAGATACGAATTTACCCCGAGAGCATGATCGGATAGGGCGGTTTTTTGCCGAAAAAGCCGCTCTCAGGGTGGGAGCGGCTTTTATTTGTTTCCGGCGAACCGAAAGCGTCTTATTTACCTTGCGGGCGTAGGTACCAGTTTTTGTAATCCCTGCCCTGGCTCTTAATCCATTTCAGGAAGTCCGGATAGTGTACATGGATCGGCTTGTTTTCTGCCGGGATCACGTAGGTATCCATTTGCTTCTGGCTTTCGAACCGGAGGTCGATCGCAAAAGGCATTTGGTTGCCGTTGTCGTCGTAGGTGATGTAATACAGGCCCTTGTCCGGCTGGGATTTGTCGTGCCCGAAGCCGAAAAGCGACATATTGGCATAGGACGTCGGGGTATGGTTGACCAAGTGCGCCTCTTTTGTTTTGTCGCCTTTTATGGCGATAAAAGGATTATACGGTGCCCAGACGAAATTCTGCCGGTTTATCGGGTTGGTGTATTTCGTTTTCACGGTGAATACTTTCTTATCGGGAAGGTTAGCATAATCCAGTACATTGGAGGCCAGGCGGACGACCTGCTGCTGGGCATCGTAGGTGGTCGTACCGTCCCCGCCTTCGAATGTGACGGTAGCCCCGACGCTGCTCAGATTGGCGTTCTGGTAGGCGAAGCTATTATTATAAGTAGCGCCGGACCACATTACGGTAAATACATCGGTCGTTTCCAGCACTTCGTTCTTGATATTGTACCCGACGGTCGAAACGTATTTTATCACTACGTCGTTCATGTCGAAGTCGCCCCGGTAAGGCCAGTTGTCCTCGAAGGACAGGATTCCCCGGTATTTCGATTCGAATACAACGGTTTTGTCGTCCGGGGCATTGGGATCCTTATCCGGAATCCCCGGAGTAATGGCTCCGGCCGGGGTGGAGGCTACGTGGAAAATGACGTCTTTGTAGTCGCGCATGTCCGAAGCGCTTGTCTTTACACCGTCCTCAAAAGAAGTGATCACGAAATCTCCGTGGCGGAATACGGCTACGTGGGGCAGGCCGCCCATCAGCTTCGGGTCGGAATAGACCGCTCCATCGCCTTTCTGGGGCACACCGGTTTCATAAACGCCGACGACCGAGTTGGTTTCGTATTTCATTTTATACCCGTTGGAGTAGAGCACCCATCCGATGGATGTGCCTGCCGGGAATTTCGTACCCTGATTCACACCGTTCTCATCGATGTAATGAAGCCGGATACCCTCGCCCGGCAGCATGGCGCCGTAATTGGTCACTCCCGTACCCAGGTACGGGGTAAAATGATACCGGATCATCTTTGCGTCGGGAAGGGCGATGACTTGTGCTTTGATATCGGCCGGGGAGGTAGGGGCCTGACCGGTAGGATAGCAGTAATAAGCCAGCACATTGAGGTTGAGGCATTGTTCGTCGAGCAGATAGAGGTCTACTTCGGCATCCTGTGTCACACGAATATCGCCGTTTTGCAGGACATCCGGGTTGACCTCACCGTGGCCTTCGCCGGGAAGGACCGTGTTGATCGTATTCCATATGGCAGCATCGATATCCAGCGCCTTGCCTTTGGACGCATCCGGGAACGATTGCTGGTTGACGAACGACAGGTAGTCGGGGCGTCCCCACAGCCGGGCATTGCCGCCCCAAAGGACGGACTGATCCACGCCGGGCACGCTGACCAGATTGTCCGAGTGCGTCCACGAGCCGAGCAGGATGGTCTGGATGCCCGGAAAATCGACCTTATTGCAGGAGGTTACCGTATTGGGCGAAACGAAATCGAATCCGTTGGCGCTTTTGGCTCCGTTGGCAGAAGCCGTCGGTACGGTCGCTTCCGAAAGGATGCCGTCTTTTGCGGTAGCTGTCAGCAGAGAGGGTACACCGGCATTCGGGGTGTAGATATACAGGGTTTCTACGGCAGCCGGTACGATGATGGTACTGCTGTATTTGCCTTTGTCATCCGTATAGCCTTTGTCGATCGGCTCCAGATCGGTTTTCTTTACCTGATCGGCCGAAAAAGGATTTTCGGCATATACTTCGAAATACACCCGGTAACCGGATGGCACCTGGTATTGGAGGTTCAGCGTGTATGTGGCTTTGGTCGAGAAATTGAAAACGGGCAGGTTTTCACCTCCGCCTTCACCGGAATTTCCACCGCCGTGTTCGTCTTTTGCACACCCGGCCAGGCCCAATAGCAGGCCGCTTGCCAAGATCAAGGATAATGCGTTGATTTTTAGTCTCATCGAAGAAACAGGAATTAAATAATATTCATCTTCATGAAGATGTAAAAAAGAGCACATCTTTCCTTTTCAGGGAGTGAGTCTACTCCTACATATTCTGGCGCAAATGTATGGTAATTTATTCCAATTGATACTCTTGGGTGAAAAAATAAGAAAGGGCCCTAAGGCATGTCAGGGTGGTGTTTTTTGGTCATTTTAACGACTCTTTAGTAGCTCTCGGCGTGCAAAATCCGGAGGAAATCGGCATGAATACCGCATGGACTATAATTTTAGTAGAAAAACACGGCTTTTTTTGACGATACGGCCAAAATAAAACCGCCCGTTTCCACGGGCGGTTTTTTGAATATGGTTTTCGCGGGAATTATTCGGCGATAGCTGCGACCTCGAATTCCAGGTTGGCCACTACGTCGCGGTGCAGACGGATCTTAGCCGTGTATTTGCCCACAGCTTTTACGGAACCGCCGGCGATCTGGATGTATTTCTTGTCGATCAGGTGTCCCATCTTGGAAAGCTCTTCCGCCAGGTCGGCCGTGGTCACGGAACCGAACAGCTTACCGGTCTTACCGGCTTTGGCAGCCAGGTGGAGTTCTGCTTTCTTGAGGGATTCTGCCAGGGCGTTGGCCTCGGCGATCACTTTGGCTTCTTTGTGAGCGCGCTGGCGAAGGGTCTCTTCGAGCTGCTTCTTGGCCGAAGGAGTGGCGATAACGGCCATTCCCTGAGGGATAAGGTAGTTGCGACCGTAACCGTTCTTAACGGTAACCACGTCGTCTTTGAAACCCAGATTTTCTACGTCTTTTATAAGTATGATTTCCATTTTGTCTGTCCCTCCTATATTATTTCAACATATCGGCTACGTACGGCAGCAGAGCAAGGTGGCGTGCCCTCTTGACAGCGGCTGCTATTTTCTTCTGGAACTTCTGCGAAGTACCCGTCAGGCGGCGCGGAAGTATCTTGCCCTGTTCGTTGACGAACTTGAGCAGGAAGTCGGCGTCCTTATAATCGATGTATTTTATGCCAAGGCGTTTGAAACGGCAGTATTTCTTCTGTCTGCCCGATTCGATGGATACCGGGGTGAGGTAACGTACCTCGGATGTACCCTTGTCCTGTGCCTGAGCTTCGGCGTTCTGGTTTTCTATGTTTTCGTTTTCCATTTTAGTACCTCCGGGGATTAAGCGTTGTTATACTTCTGTTTGATCTTTTCGCGGCGCTGCTGGGCGTAAGCCACACCGTATTTGTCCAGAGCTACGGTGAGGAAACGCATCACGCGCTCGTCACGACGGAACTCGGTCTCGAGGGTACCCACCACGTTGGTCGGTGCCGAGAATTCGAAAAGATGGTAGAATCCGCTCTTCTTGTTGGCGATGGGGTAAGCGAATTTTTTGAGCCCCCAGTTTTCGTAGCTGACAATCTCGCCCTGGTTTGCGACGATAATGTCCTCGAACTTTTTAACTGCTTCCTTTATCTGCTCCTCAGATAAAACGGGATTTAAAATGAAAACAGTTTCGTAATGGTTTGACATTTGAAAAATGTTTTTAAATGAATGAATTCATGAGGCTTAGGCTTTAAAAGCCAAAGCGGTTGCAAATGTATGCAAAAAAAATGTTGCAGGCAATAAATCGGGGGGATTTATCGGCAAAATATTTGTGTGCCGGGTGCCCAGGGGAAGGACAGGCGCTGTTTTCCGGCCGGAAATAAAGATGGGGCCGGATTTGTTTTTCAGGGGAGAAAGATGTAATTTAGCTCTTTATTCGAGAGAGTGAAAGTTTAACAAAAAATAGATACCGAAAAAATGACCGAATTAAAACAACCCAAGGCTATCGAGCCAAACAAGATCTACGCGTACGATGTGGACGGGGTGGTGTACGTGCTGCAGCACCTGCGCAATATTTACGGATTCAAGCCCATCCTCCGCGGGTTCGCTTTTTCCGAATACTCCAGTTTCCATTCCCGCGAGGCAATCAAGAACGCGCTGGACGACAACCAGAAAGTTCTGGAATTCGACTCCCAGGCGGACTTTTTCAACCACTATGCGGCCGCTAAACTGAAAGACCCCGTAGTCAAGGAATAAGGATACTTCCCGTATAAAAAAAGGCGGACCGCTTTGGCCTGCCTGCGAAATGAAAAAAGCAAGCGATTCCGCTTGCTTTTTTCGTTTGCAAAATTAGGATGCTATTAAGGTTTGTTTGGGTCTTTGATGCAGCGAATCTGGGTCGCCATGGCTTTACCGTACGGTATTATATACGGCCCGGCCCCATATCCCGACAAGGTCTCTACATAGGCCTTGGCCGGGTCGCTGTCCACCGGGGTCTGGGTCTGGCACATGATATAGGGATCCACCATTCTCATACTCAATGGGACGCCGGCATCGGCATCACGAGGGTATTCCATTGGGAAAAACATCGAGGCCATAGTCTCCGGGTTGTAGATCACATAGCCGAGTGCACAGGACGTAGGATTGGAGGTCGACCCGCTCACCTTATAATAGGACGATTGCGTACGCTCGTAGGCGTGGTTGTACAGTTCGTAACTGTCGTTGGCCCCGGGAGACATGATCACCTCGATCCGGCGATCCAGGTAACCGTCCATATAGACCCCCGGGGCGGTGACATTGCCGCCCATATTTTCGGCCCCGTCGCAGCGGAGGCCCTGGAAGAACGGCTGGCCGCCGATCTGGGCAGGCGGGGTGATGTAGCCCTCGGGACAGTGTTCCACGTAGTCTGTCGGCGCCCAATTTTTATCCCAGTTCGTCAGTCCGGCGCTGGAGGAGGCATCGCTCGACGACATCGGGTTGAAGGCCCGTTTACCGCCCCATTGGAACAGATAGCCGAACCAAGTGGGATATTGGGCGAATACGGCGTGTTCGTCCCCTGTCAGCTCGTGGTGGTCGGAAACATCGGTGCCGGTCTTGCTGAGTGTCGGGTCGACCAGCAAGTAGGGCGAAAATTTCACGTCCGGCACCGCGAAACTCGTTTTTGTGCCGTCGACGGTGAGTGCGTAGGTTTTTCCGGGATCCAGGATATTGTCCGGATTTTCCCCCTGCCGCACGAAGATGAAGTCGCTTAGCTTCATTTTGTCGTAGATATTGTTCACCACCCGTTTATCGACGTAGATGATCTGGATGAGCCCGTAACGGTTGGGCTGGCCCTGGTTGGTCGAGGTCAGGCCGATGCGGAAGCGTACGACAAAGTCATCTCCCGCGATGACGGTCTTATCCCCGTCGATGGTGCGCTGTTCGGGATCCCCGGGGAAACGGCCGTTTTCCATCGTGAGATTGTCGTCCCATTCGGCCAGGCGGATGAAGTCCTGCCCTTTGATCACACGGACTATCCAGCGGCCGTAGTAGGGTTTGTCGTACTTGAACGGATTTTGCGGGATCTGGATCAGGCGCTCGCCCCGCTGGTCGCTGCGGTGGAAAGTGCCCTGCACACGGACGAGGGGCCTTTGGGTGTAGTCCCCCGAGCCGTCGTACCCGCGCAGGTCGGCGGCCAGGTCTACTTTGACGCGGCCCTCGGCGGTATTGCGGTGCAGGTAGATCGTCGAGTAGCAGTAGTCGGCCGATGCTTTGTCGAAGCGGTTGTTCACCTTGAGGTAGAGTTGCCTCGTGGGGTCCAGCTGGGCGTTTCCTTTGCCGCCCAGCTCGAAGTTCCCCGTTTCCGAATAGGCGAGGCCGTAGGCGGTAATATCGGTGGTGGAGAAAGCGTTGTCTATGGGTTTGGCCGAGGCGTAGATGACGTCCTTGCCCAGCGGGAACGTTTCACCCAGGATGCTGGCGCTGTGTTCACGCCGGATTTTGATGACCTTGCGCAGGTCGCCGATGCGGATATCCAGCGTGCCTTCCGTGAAGTCGTTGTCGAAGAAAGCTTTCAGTTCGCGCCGTACCGGGATGCCCTCTGTCGTGGGAATGGACAGTTTCAGGCTCGAAACTTTGGCGCCGTCGTCCCCCTGGAGGTGAATACCTGCCGAGGCAGTCACTTCGCCCGGCTGCCAGGTGCGGTTGGCGGTGTAGATGAGGATCGTGACCGAGAACGGCGTGGCTTTGGCTATATCCTCGCTGTCGTTGTAGAGCCCCTCGAAATGATTGATGTAGTTCGAGTTGTACATCCAGTATTCGCTGTTCGACACCCCGAGGTACTGCGCCCCGTTGGTGACGATGTCGTAAGAGTCGGGGTCTGCCGCCTCGATATCGTAGAGAATGCCGTTCGAGGCAGGATTGTTCATCGCCTCTGCGGCCGTACGGTAACCGGCGGTCTGCACCATACGGACGACGATCTTGTAATGATACCCGCGCAAGAGGTCGCGCAGAGCTTTTTTATCCGCGGTGTACAGGTTGAGGCGGTAATAGCCTTCGCAGCCGTTGTACAGGGCCTTGACGATGACCGATGTGGCGTTGGCTGCCGCCGACTCGTAACAGTAGAGGGGCTGCGTCGTAGAGATGCCTTCGATGGTTTCGGTGGCGGCCATCATTTTCGAGACGTCGCCGTCGGGGCCATAGGGCAGGTAAGAAATGTTCGAAAGGGTGGCCGACGGCAGGACATATCCGCGGTCGGGGGCATTGAAGAGCGTAGCTCCCTGTAGTTCGAACGTGTAGGGGCTTCCGGTGGGTACCTGATTGCTGACGGTGAGTCTTACCGTGGCGGGGGTCAGCACGACCGGTGCGGCGCTGGTCCCGATGGTCGTTTGGGCGGTGATGCCGGAAGGCAGGCTCTGGCCGCCGGTCATCGGATGCGCCGAAGGCATCCGGGAGATAACGCCCGATGTGGCCGGCAGAGGATCGGTAATGAGACTTTGGCGCACATCGGCCAGGGTGGTCGAACCTTTCGCCCAGTTTGCCGATGCCGTTTCGATCCCGCTTCGGAAATTGACCACGATATGGGCATAGCAGGCTTCGGAACGTTCCGCGAGTTTGATGCCGTAGTAGGACTGCAAGGCGACGGGAGTGGCAAATCCCCAGTCGAGCAGTGCCGAATTATTGTCGTTGCCGCTGAAAAGCAGCACGCATACCGATTGGGGATCGATCGTCTCGTCGGCAGAGGTATTGGCCCGCGTGGTGACTTGCGTCCGCTCCGGCCGGGTGAGGTAAATGCCGATCTGTCCCGGCGTATTTCCTTCGGGGGAGACTCTGGGGTCTTTAATACAGCCGGCTCCCAATACGGCCAGCAGCAGGGGGAGGGTTCTGAAATATCGTTTCATCTTCATTTTCCTTATTTTTTTACACAGCGGAACGAACCGGCGCGGAAAGGATTTATATTTCCCACGATGCGGCAGTCCAAGGTCCCGTCGATATTACTGAACATAAGCCCGTATTTCTTCGTGGCTGTCTTTGTGTCGCCGGTCTGGGTCCAAAGGAACCCTCCGAGCCCGGCCATGCGCAGCTCGCCGTTGCTGGCGTCGCGGTAACCGGTTGCAGGCAGAAAAAGCGAAGCATAGGTGTCCGGGTTGTAGAATAGAATACCCCAATAGGCGATATTAGCCCCGGAAGATACGGCGCAGGGCGGGGTGGTTACCGTCGCCGAGCCGGTGTTCGAATCTACGCTGTAGGCTTTGCGTCGGTCGAAATACCCGTCGGCATAATATCCCCACAGGTAATTTTGGTCGGCCGTATTGGCGGCCATCGCATAATCGCCGTCGGTCTTCTGCTCCGGAATATTCCGGAAAAGCGAGTAGCGGAGTTGGTCTACCGTGGGCTGCTGGTATCCGGTCGGACAGCCGTCGCGGTAAAGGCTCGTGTTGTAACTGAGGTTCGGAGTGACGGTCGAGGTATAGGGATAGGGCGTAATGGCTCCTGTCCACGGGTTTGCTGGGTGGAACGCGTAAGCGGAATAACGGGTAGAAGTAGTCATCGAGCCGTTGCTCCTGTTCCAGCAGAAAAACCGCTGGGCTTGGGTGGGAAATCCCGTTTCAGACAGGATGGACGAGGAGGAAGTGGTCGAATTTCCCAGTAAAAGCTGCTCGCCCAGCGTGCTGCCGCCCGCGGGTGCGGAGTAGGAATAATACGTCAATGCGTATTGTGAAACGGTTTTCACGTTAGTGCTTGTGCGGGTGACGCTGCCGCCCAGAGTACCGTCTGCCAGAATGGACGATGCGCTGTCGGTATTGCGCATCACATAGTCGTACTGGCCCTGTTTTACATAAATGTAATATGTTCCGGATGTGGTTTCAAGTTTGATACGGGCGGCACGCGCGGTAGCCGACGTACCGGTGAGACCTACCCGGAAATAGATTCGGCCATCGCCGGAGAGTGTCTGTACCCCGGAGGCGAGGGGGTATTTTTCCGCATCGGCCGGGCTGTCGGTATAGATATTCTTGTCGGCTGCTATCGAAGGGTCCAGCAGAACGAATTCGCCTGTGCCGGCCGGGTATTCCGTGGTGGCCGTCCATACGCCTTCGTTTTGTGCCGAGACGATACGCTCGCCTTTCTGGGTGGCCCCGTAAAAAATACCGATCCAGGGGATTTCGGAGAACCTGACCGTGGGCAGGTAATCGACGCGCTCCAGCGTCAGTTTTTTGGAGAGGTGTCCGGCCTTTAGATATAGCCCGTATCGCGTTGCGTCCTTGTTGAAGGCGATCTTGCTCAGTTGGGTCGATGGCGTAAGGTCGATATATCCGGTGGTATTGAAGCCTCCGTCGGGGGTGGCTTCGCTTTTGGAGATCTGGATATCTGTCGTGATATTTCCCTTCACGTCGTAAACGTCGCCCGATTCGTTTTCTATTTTGTCGCCTACGGTAATCTCATCTCCCGGGACGTTGGTCCAGAAGAAAATGCGCTGGGTGGCGATGGAGGCTATTCCGTCGGCCGTGCGGGAAAAGACCATGGGGACCGTCGGTTCCGATACGTTGAGATAGGGGGCCTGGATATCGCCGCTAACCTGCTGGGACCACCACTGGGGCTTGATGTATATTTGGTTGGCATCGAGGTTTCCGGCGCTGCTCAGGGTCGCAAAAACGATATGATTGACGTTGCGCGCCAGATTATAGCCGTTTTTGGATTCCCCGTACAGTTTGATCGTGTAAATGGTATTCAGGCCGTTATATTCGGCGTATATTTTCAGGTAGGAAGCATCGATATCCGAAGCGGGATTGTCCGTCCAGCGTTCGGGGAAAATGTTGCCGGTGTCGAAGATCAGGGTGTAATTGTCTTTGGCATTTTCGTCGTCGACGTCGGTATCAAACCGGATGCCGGCGGCCTCGTTGTATGGAGTAAGGGTTTGCAGGTCGCCCTTGGCAGGCGTATAGGTTTTTTGGAGCAGGTAGCAACGGTCGGGGAGGTTGCCTACTTCGACTTTTTTGATGACGATCACATCCGCCTGTCCGGTCTTTTTCCGCAGGTGGAGCGTGACCTTGCTCTGGGTGCGCACCAGTTCTGTCGTAAGTTTATTCAGCCAGGTACCGCCCCCGTCGGTCGAAATCTGGGGCAGTCCGTTTTGCAGTTGTCGCAGGACGATCTGTTCCATCTGAGACAGCGGTACGTTTTCTTCGGTAAAGGATCTACTTCGATCTTTTGGAGGTCGGCCGCCGAAGTAATGGCATCGAGGGCCGTGCTCATGGCCGGGGTTTCGTTGGCCACGATATAGAGCCTGTAATTACCCGCAGGCAATTCGATCTCGAATGTGTCGCCCTCCCCAGGTTTAGATGATAAGCCATTTTCGGTGGATTTATTGTAGGCGATCGTTCCATCCTTGTCTATGGCGATGAAGCGAACGGTAGACAGGATCACTCCGTCCGTAGTGTTCGGCGATGTATGTGTGGTGACGTCAAACCGGACGCGGGCCTGCATATCGGGGATATCGCCATCCTCTTTCAGTGAACAGCCGCAGAGCAGAGACAATGCCAGCGGCAGGAAAATGCATTTAGGTAAGAATTTGCTCATTCTTTATTTATTTTCAATACGTTCGTCTTTTTATGGGATTGGTAGTCTGGCCTCTGTATTGCCGAAACCGATTCAGAATACTGTCGGCGATATGTTTGTATAAAAGAATGCAGTAGAAATGCATTTCATTTTAACGGCTCCTCCGGCCTGTACGATTGTGTGCTTGAAATAGGTCTGCAGTTTTACAGACATGGTGTAAAAAATCGTTTAGCGATTTGTCTCCCAGGTTTTTAATACAGTTTTCATAACTCTGTCTTTCTCATCAGCCTGTCGGCTGAAAAAACAGCGTTTCCATGAATAGAGTGACAAAAATAGATATTTTATTTCCCTGGTAAATTTTACGTGTTATGATAATCGGGGGAAAAGTCAAATTGATAAAAAAACGAAGCAAATACGCTTATTTCCTTTCGGCATCGGAAAAGCGTAAGGATGAAGTAAGATACTGGAAAGACGCGGAAAACAATACTTTTTAACCGTAAAAAAGACTCTTAAAAACCCATTTTATTTTTTAAGGCGGAGACGTCGCGGCGGAGTTCGGCGATGATCTCTTCCATCTGTCCCTGGCTGAGGGCCGACTCGATGACCGACTGGGAAATATAGGCCACGAAAGCCCATATTTCGGCAATATCCTTTATGGGTACTTCGTACGGTTCGTAAATCTGGTTGGTGGAAGACAAGGTGATCTTCCCTTCCCGGAAGTCCGGGTATATTTTTTTGAATACGATGCCGTCCTCCCGGGTGACGACGATGGCGAACTGACCTTTGTGCAGGGTGTTCCAATCGGCCGCATATTCTCCCACTACGTACGATCCCTGCGCCACCGGGGGCATGCTGTCGCCCATGACGGGAAAAGCCCGGTATTTGCGCTGGGGGGAGAGGAACGGAAGGCTCATATGGGGGAGGGAAGCGATGAATTCCGGGTCGGCATATCCGGCCACATATCCCGCACGGGCCGCAGCCGGGACGACTTCCACGTTTTCTTCGTTGTCGGCCGATACGCTGGTGGCCAGTACCCGCAGGTGGCGGCCGGCGATGTCCGGCGCCTCCCCCCGCAAGGCGTCCTCCAGCTCTTCCGAAGACAATTCGGACATGTCCGTGCGCAGCAGAGTATCGATGTTCACCCCGAAATGGGCGGCGATCCGGTCGAGCAATTCGAGGTTCGGCTGGGCCAAATCGTTCTCGTAACTGCTCAGGGTGGTGCGTTTCAGGTCGAGCGCCAAGGCCAGAATGTCCTGCGAGAGCCCCTTGTGGTGGCGGAGGAATTTGAGGTTGGCGGCGAATTTCGACATGTTCGGGTGATGATTATATAGGCAAAAATACGGTTTTTTCTTTTAGTGCCGGGCTATAATATGAATTTGACTTCGCGGAAAGCATAGGCAGATACGGTCCCGTCCTCCCGTTCGATCTGCAGGCATCCCGTATCGTCGCATCCGCGGATGGTGCCGATAAACCGGCCGTCCTTGTCCTGATATTCGGCCTGCTTGTCCTTGCGCCACATATGGGCCAGGTATTCCTGCTTTATATCTTCCAGGCGGCCTTCCCGGAGCGCCCGATAGTATTTTGCTATATGGTGCATGACCTCATCCAGGACTTCATGCAGGTCCGATTCCTCCCCCGAAGCGTTATAAATGGAAGTCGGGTTGGGGACCCAGTCTTCGAACTTTTCCTGATTTACATTCAGCCCCATTCCAGCTACACAGCGGACGATGCGGCCGGATTTGATGGAACTCTCGATCAGGATGCCGCATATTTTGTCGTCGCCCACGTAGATGTCGTTGGGCCATTTCACCTGTACGTCGTTCACATATTTTTCCACGGTCTCGCGTATGCCGAGCGACACACACATATTGAGGAAAAAGTGATCCTTTGCTTCAATGTCCGGGAGAAGAAGTGTGCTGAATGTGAGGTTTTTACCCCCCTGGCTGCTCCACCGGTTGGAACCCTGTCCCCGGCCGGAGGTCTGTTCCTCGGTAATGACTACGGTGAACTCCTCGACAGGCTCGCCCGAGGCGAGCATATTGATCAGGTGGGTATTGGTGGATGCCAGTATCGGATGCTGCAAAACAGTGTATTGCAGATCGTTATCCGTTCTCATAATGTTTTATTAATTTAAGCGTTGTCACGCAAAATTTCATTAAATTTGCCAATTGCCAAAACTAATCAAATTAAATGATAAAAAAAACAGTATCTACTGACGATTTGCTATCCGCAATCCTTCACGAACTTTCCGAGATCAAGGCACAGGACATCGTGCTGATGGACCTGCGGGGGATAGAATCCGCCGTGTGCAGTTATTTCATAATATGCACCGGTAATTCCTCCACCCATGTGAACTCCATCGTCGGGTTCGTCGAAAGACAGGTATCCCGTTCGCTCAAGGAACATCCCTGGCACGTAGAAGGCGCGGAAAATTCGCAGTGGGTGCTGATGGATTATTCCGATATCGTCGTACATGTATTCCAGGAGTCTACGCGTCAGTTCTACGACCTGGAATCCCTGTGGGGAGATGCTAAGACAACGCGCATAGAGGAATGATCCCGCGGAAAGACCCGGACCTGATTTTTAACGGAAAAAACTAAGAATGGAACAAAAGAAACCTACAAGCAATATAAATACAGGCGGACGTTCGCCTTTGGGATTTTGGTGGATATCGGCGCTGATCATCGTAGTGATATTCGGTATCGAGTATTTCTACAGCAGCGATGCCAAGCCGAAAGAAATATCCCAGAAAGAATTCTTCGATACGGTCATGCCGTCGGGCGAGGTAAAGGAAGTGGTGATCTTCAACAAGGACTACGCCAATATCTACCTGACCGACGAGGCCCTGAAATCCGATAAGTACAAGGACCTTCCCAAGACATACGGTTCCGGACAGGCCAAAGGCCCCCAGTTCAAGGTGGTGTTCGTCGATGCGGCGAATTTTGAGAAAACGTTCAACGAAGTGGCCGACGCGCACAACCTCGACATACCCCTTCGCAAAGAAGTTCCCAATTCGTTCTTCGGCGACCTTTTTGCATGGCTTCCGCTGATCCTGATGATCGTTTTCTTCGTCTGGATGATGCGCCGGATGGCCGGCGGCGGTGGCGGAGGAGGCAGCCAGATATTCAATATCGGGAAGAGCAAAGCCCGCGTATTCGACGAGAACGACCGGATCAAAGTGACGTTCGAGAACGTAGCCGGGCTGGAAGGCGCCAAGGAAGAGCTGCAGGAGATCGTCAGCTTCCTGCGGGAACCGACTAAATACACCCGCCTGGGCGGAAAGATACCCAAGGGTGCCCTTCTGGTAGGCCCTCCGGGAACTGGTAAAACCTTGCTGGCCAAGGCTATCGCCGGGGAGGCGAGTGTGCCTTTCTTCTCGCTTTCGGGTTCGGACTTCGTGGAGATGTTCGTCGGCGTGGGGGCTTCGCGTGTGCGCGACCTGTTCAAGCAGGCGAAAGAAAAATCCCCGTCCATCATCTTTATCGACGAAATAGACGCGATCGGGCGCGCCCGCGGCAAGAATGCCATGACGGGATCGAACGACGAGCGGGAAAATACCCTGAACCAGCTCCTGACAGAGATGGACGGTTTCCAGACGGATACCAACGTAATCGTGCTGGCGGCTACCAACCGGGCGGACATTCTGGACAAGGCACTGCTACGTGCCGGACGTTTCGACCGTCAGATATACGTCGACCTGCCCGACCTGAACGAACGCGAGGCGATATTCAAAGTGCATCTCAGGCCCCTGAAACTGGCCGAAGGGCTCGATATATCGTTCCTGGCACGCCAGACGCCCGGATTTTCCGGGGCGGATATCGCTAACGTCTGCAACGAGGCAGCCCTTATCGCTGCCCGCCGCAATAAGGACGCGGTAGACAAGGAAGACTTCCTTTCGGCAGTCGACCGTATTATCGGCGGGTTGGAAAAACGCTCCCGAATCATCACGCCGGAAGAAAAGCGGGCGATCGCCTTCCACGAGGCGGGGCATGCTACGGTAAGCTGGCTTACGCGGTATGCTTCTCCGCTGGTCAAGGTGACCATTGTACCGCGCGGGCAGTCGCTCGGTGCGGCCTGGTATCTGCCGGAAGAACGGCAGCTCACTACGGCCGATCAGATACTCGATGAAATGTGCGCTACGTTGGGCGGCCGCGCCTCGGAACAGATCATGTTCGGCAAAATATCCACCGGAGCGCTTTCCGACCTGGAAAAAGTCAGCCGGCAGGCAATGGCTATGGTCACCGTATACGGGCTGAACGAAAAGATCGGCAACGTTACCTATTATGATTCCACAGGCCAGCGCGACTATGGCTTTACCAAGCCTTACAGCGAAAAAACGGCGCAGGTGATCGACGAGGAGATATCCAAGCTCATCGAGGATCAGTACCAGCGCGCCCTGAAGATCCTGTCGGACAACAAGGAAAAGCTCACCCGTCTGGCAGAAATGCTGCTCGAACGGGAGGTGATATTCAAGGAAGACCTGGTCGAGGTATTCGGCCCGCGCCCTTTCATGGATGTGGAAGACGGCCTGAAAGAAGAGAAAGCAGCCGTATCGCCCGAGCCTCAGTCCAATAAAGGCGGGGAGAATGCCATGCCTGCACAAGAGGATCGCACCGAAGGGGATTCTTTGAAAAATGAGGAACAAAAGCCGTAAAACAGGGCGTTAATTGGGCCGATTTTCGTACTTTTGCCCTAAATATGACAGCGCGCCTTGAACGGCAATAAAAAAGACATCAGACAAAAATTTGCAGCGGCTTCCGTATCCGTCAGGGCGGTGGCAGGTGCGGTATATGTCCTGCTGTTGGTAGGCTGCATACTGGCCGGAGCTTCGGTGTACTTTACTTTTATGTTCCTGGCCTCGGCTGTTTGTATCTACGAATATTTCCGCTTGCTCTCCCTGCGCAGCCGCAGCCTGAAGGTCTCGTTGGTGGTTATCCATCTGTTGGCCCTGATATCGGTGGCCTTTTCGCAGGGCTATATTCCCCACGTGGAATTCGATTCGGCGCTGAAGGTGCTGCTGATCCCTCTCCTGTTCCTGCTGTTTTTGATCGAACTGCTGCGCGGCAAGGATAATGCCGTATCCGATCTGGGGAAAGCGTTTCTCACATTCGTTTATATCACGATGCCCTTTGCGTTGGCGCTGTACGTGCCCTATACGGAAGGAAACATATATAATTTCCGCATACCGCTGGGCATATTCATCCTCACGTGGGTGAGCGACACGTTCGCTTACCTGTGCGGTATAGCCTTCGGGCGCCACAAACTGATGGAGCGTATTTCCCCGAAGAAAACGGTGGAAGGGTTCGTCGGCGGGGTGGTTTTCACCTTACTATGCGGTTATGTGCTTTTCCAGGTGTTCCCCGATACCCTTACGCTAGTCGAGTGGATGGTGATCGCGGTGATCGTCAGCATTATGGGGGTCGTGGGCGATCTGGTCGAATCGATGTTCAAGCGGCTGGCCGGGGTCAAGGATTCCGGGCGTATCATGCCGGGCCACGGTGGAATGCTGGACAGGCTGGATAGTTTCATCATGAGCATACCGTTCATCTATACGTTCCTGTATCTGTCATGAGTATGAGGTTCAAGATACACCGCGAAGGAAAAAGCATCCTGCTCTTCATTTTTGCCGTGCTGGTACTGGTAAATGTACTGACATTCCAGTATGTCAAGGCGCAATGGGTATTTCTTTCGGTACTCGCCGTAACATCCATAAGTTACATATTGGTTTCCACTTTCTTCCGCAATCCGCGCCGGTATGCTATCCAGCCTAAGGATACGCAAGTATATTCTCCGGTGGATGGGAAAGTCGTAGTGATTGAACAAGTACAGGAAACGGAATACTTCAACGGGCCGATGCGCCAGATATCGGTGTTCATGTCGCCGACCAACGTCCATGTGACACGGTATCCGGTGAGCGGGATGGTCGAGTATTCAAAGTACCATCCGGGTAAAAAACTCGTCGCCTGGAGCCCTAAGTCGTCCCTGGAGAACGAACGGACAACGGTCGTAGTGAACAATACCCTGCTTGGGAAGATCCTTTACCGTCAGGTGGCCGGGGCGATGGCCCGCCGGATCGTGAACTATGCGATGGTAGGGCAGCATGTGGGCCGCGGGGCCGACTCGGGATTCATTAAATTCGGGTCCCGGGTGGATGTGCTGGTGCCTCTCGATTTTAAGGTATGCGTATCCCTGGGACAGAAAGTCCGCGGCGGGGAGACCGTGATCGCCGAGAAAGAGACGAAAGAATAAAATAAATACAGTTTACAAAAAAGCCTTCCGGAATCCGGAAGGCTTTTTTGATAGGGGTCAGGGAATATCCATGTACTTGTGTATCTGGACAGACGCCCGCCACCGGGGATGCGACTTGATGTATTCGGTCAGCAGAGGGGTCACTTCTTTCCGCCGATCCCATTCGGCCTGAAGCAGCAGGACACACCCTTCTTTTGTCTGGGCAGCATAGCGTTCGGCCTGCCGAAGATCGTCCGGGCCGGAAATGACCATTTTCAGTTCGTCTGCCCGGGAGAGGGTTTCTTCGGTGGGGACTTTAGCTTCTTTGGGCGATACGCATATCCAGTCCCAATGCCCCGACAGGGCGCGGCTTCCGGAGGTTTCCAGGTGGGTGCGCAATCCCTTGGCCTGCAACAGAGCCGTCAGTTCGTCCAGATCGCGGAGCAGGGGTTCCCCGCCGGTCACTACTGCGATAGGGGCCTGACCGGGAATTTGGTCGATAAGGGCACGGATGTCGGTCCATTGCTCCTTGGTCGCGGTCCAGCTCTCTTTTACGTCACACCAGGGACACCGTACGTCGCAGCCAGCCAGGCGGATGAAATAAGCCGCCTGACCACTGAAGCAACCTTCGCCCTGCAGGGTATAGAAGTGCTCCATCACGGGGAGCATCCGGTCTTTCGGGGTATCCGTATTCATGTCTTTTTCCTGTCTGCGGATAAAAAACCCTCCCTGAACGAGTCCGTTCAAAGAGGGTGGTTGTATCCGGAATATTCGTTACTGCATATTGGTAAAAACGTACTGTACGTCGTCGTCCTCCTCGAGCTTTTCGATTATCTGCTCCACATCGGCTTTCTCCTCGTCGGAGAGCTCCTTCAGATCTACCGGCACACGCTCGAAGCCAGTGGTGGTCACCGTCAGTCCGCGTTCCTCGACAGCGGCGTTCAGGGCGCCGAAATCAGCGAAAGCCCCGTATATCATCACGCCCTCTTCATCGGCGAACACCTCTTCGGCGCCGTAATCGATCAGTTCGAGTTCGAGCTCTTCCACATCCATTTCGGGTTTCTCGATCTTGATGAAGCACTTGCGTTCGAACATAAAATCGACCGAGCCGGAAGTACCGAGCGTACCGCCGTATTTGTTGAAGATGCTCCGGATATTGGCCACCGTACGTACGTGGTTGTCCGTCGCTGTTTCGATCAGTACGGCGATGCCGTGGGGGGCGTATCCTTCATAAACGACTTCCTTATAGTCTGCCTGGTCCTTGCTGGTAGCTTTTTTGATGGCACGTTCGATGTTGTCCTTCGGCATGTTGGCCGTTTTGGCGTTCTGGATGGCCATACGCAGGCGCAGATTGCTCTTGGGATTGTCCCCGGACTCCTTGACAGCCATGGTGATCTCCTTGCCGATACGGGTAAAGGTCTTGCTCATGTTAGCCCAGCGTTTGAGCTTGGTAGCTTTGCGGTATTCGAATGCTCTTCCCATTTTATTGTTTATTCTTTGTGTAGAACGGTAACTGTATTGATGAATGCAAAGATAGCTAAAAATTCTTTTGGCTGTCTCCAAGGCCCGGTTTTTATGTGCGGGGCGATCGTTTGGATTTTCGGGGAAAAATTCGTAACTTTGATAGATAACCAAACCAAAATAAAGGAGATTTAATTATGAAAACGATTATTGATAAGGCTGCTTCGCGGGGTTATTTCGACCATGGATGGCTCAAAACCCACCATACTTTCAGTTTTGCCGATTATTACAATCCTTCCCGGGTGCATTTCGGTGCACTTCGGGTGCTGAACGACGATACGGTGGCCCCTTCAAAAGGATTCGATACGCATCCCCACCAGAATATGGAGGTGATCTCCATTCCCCTTACGGGTTACCTGAAACATGGGGACAGCGTACAGAACCAGCAGACCATAACAGTGGGCGATATACAGGTGATGAGTGCCGGAAGCGGCATTTTCCACAGCGAATACAACGGCAGCGACAAGGAACCGGTAGGCTTCCTGCAGATATGGGTGTTCCCGCGTGATAAGGATACCCCGCCGAAATACAATAATTTCGATATCCGCCCGCTGATGAAAAAGAACGAGTTCTCGCTCTTCCTTTCTCCGGACGGGGAAACCCCGGCTGCGATCCGCCAGGATGCCTGGTTTTCGATGGGTGAGCTGGATAAGGGCGTAAAGGCCGGCTACAAGCTTCACCAGGAAGGTCACGGCGTGTATGTGTTCGTGATCGAAGGAAGCATCAAAGTAGCCGGAGAGACGCTTTCCCGTCGTGACGGTATAGGCATCTGGGACGTCGATGCCATAGAAGTGGAGGCTCTGGAAAAATCCAAGGTTCTGCTGATGGAAGTGCCGATGTTTTAAAATGAATTTTTGAAAAATTCCCGCAAAGACGGAACGTCGTTTTTGAACGGCGCAAAATTTTTGCGGGAATTTATTTTTGCATTTTCTTAAGAAAAAAGCAACATTGGTTGCCGATATTTTACTAATGGAAATTGGGATTTTTTGATCCGTTTTTCCAATCGCCGGTGTATCAGGCCAGAAGTGTGATTTTATGTAGGTAAGGTTAAATAATATTAATGAGATTTAAAAATGGAGTTGCATGTATTTGGTAATCATGGTATTATTTTAAACTTGAGGAAATCTATATACAAAATATTCTTCCGAGTCAAGGGCGTTTCGGCTTTTTTTTCATCTTTTTTTCGGCCATTTTTGTCTTGCCCAAACGGGAAAGAAAGACCACTACGGATATAGTTTTTACTATCCTGATTTATTAATATTTAACAAATGAAAAGAGAAACAGCTGCCTCTCTTTGGAACGCTTGCCTGTCTATTGTAAAACAGGGGGTGTCACAGAAAGAATACGCTACATGGTTCGTGCCGACCAAGGGGTTGTCCATGGATGGAAAGACGCTCACGGTCGAGATACCCGACCGGATATTTTATCAATGGATAGAACAGAACTATACGGAGGTCCTGCGCAAGGCATTGGACGAGGTAGTAGGCAACGAGGCACGTTTGCGCTACAGCCTTCCTAAAGCCGTCCGTCCGCAGGCGGATCCCAAGGCCGAATACATGGCCCCACAGCAGGTACAATACGTGAAATTCTCATCGCAGCTCAATGCGGCCTATACATTCGACTCGTTTATCGAAGGAAAGTCCAACCAACTGGCTGTCAGTGCGGCCCGCACAATCGCGGAACGCCCCGGTAAAACGGCTTTCAACCCCATCCTTATATATGGCGGCGTAGGACTGGGGAAAACCCATCTGGCCCAAGCTGTAGGCAATGCCGTAGCGGCAGCCGACCCGTCTAAAAAAGTACTTTACGTACCTTCCGAAAAGTTCATCCAACAGTATGTGGATTCGTTCCGCCAGGACAAGCGCAACGATTTCATCAATTTCTATCAGGGGGTGGATGTACTCATTATCGACGACGTACAGTTTTTCAGCGGCAAGACCGGATCGCAGGAAGTATTTTTCCACATATTCAACCATCTGCACCAGAACGGTCGCCAGATCATCCTGACGGCCGACAAATCGCCGGTGGATATGCGCGATATGGAAGAACGGTTGCTTTCTCGTTTCAAGTGGGGACTGCAGGCCGAGCTCGGCGCGCCGGATTATGAACACCGCCTGCAAATTCTCTCTGCAAAACTGGAACGGGACAACATCCGGATTGCAGAAGACGTGGTGTGCTATATCGCCCGTATGGTCAATACTAATGTCCGCGAACTGGAAGGAGTGGTCAATTCCCTTTTGGCACAATCTGTACTGGCCCATCGGGAGATCACGATGGATCTGGCCGTTTCGCTGGTGAGCCAGTTTATCCGCACGACCAAGAAAGAGATCACGATCGATTATATCAAAACGGTGGTTTGTCAGGCAATGAACGTGGATGTATCTTCACTGGAATCCAAAAGCCGCAAACGCGATATTGTACAGGCCCGGCAAGTGGCCATGTATTTTGCCAAGTCGCTCACCAAGAACTATTCCCTCCAGCATATCGGCTCGCATATCGCCGGGCGTGACCATTCCACTGTGCTCCATTCGTGCAAAGCGGTGGCTAACCTGATGGATACCGACCGCAAATTCCGTACGATGGTGGACGAGATAAAAGGGAAAATCCTGGGCTGCGCCTGATCGCAGGTTATTCGGAGCGTATTTAAGAATGAATGAAAATTACCGGAGACTATCAATGTAGTCTTCGGTAATTTTTTTTCGGTCGGTTTTGCCGGTGTGGGTCTGCGGGAAGCAGGGAATAAAGACCGTCCCTTTCGGCCGGTGGTAGGTATCCAGATGTTCGGCTATGAATGGCTCCAAATCCGGATAATCTTCTTTTCGCCCCTCTACAAACAATACCTGGCGGGAGCCCAGCCGGTCGTCCGGGATACCGGCCACGAAGAAATTACCGGGAATGATTTTCGAAAGGACAGCTTCGGTATCCTCCGGAAAAATCTTGATACCTCCGGAATTGATCACCGTATCGGCGCGCCCGCGCCAGATGAAACGGCGGTTGTCGAGCAGTTCAGCGACATCGCGTGTTATCAGGATGTCTTTGGCTACCGCCGGGGCATCCACTATGAGCGTACCTTCGGGGGAAAGGGAGAAACCGACACCTTCGAGGGCCGTATAGCAGGTTTCTAACTGAGGGAAAAGTTCCCGGACCGCTACATGGGTGATCGTCTCTGTCATCGCGTACGATTGGTAAATAGAGGTACAAGGCAGTTCTATTGCTTTCAGTTTGTTCAAAAATCCTTCGGAGATACTGCCACCACCTACCAGGATCGTCCTAACCCGGTGGAGTTCATCGATGCTTTGATACAATTGCATGGGTACCACCGCGGCAAAATCGAACCGGCCCTCAGTGTGTTCGAGGAAGCGGGAAGAGGGGATAGTGGCTTTCAGATGCCATCCGGTTACCAGAGCCCGGACGATCATCATCTGCCCGGCGATATATGACACGGGAAGGCAGAGCAGGGCCCGGATGCCTTCATCCAAACCGAACCGCTGGCAAGTGAGGCGGGCGCTGGCTTCCATCCGTTTTTTTTCCAGCTGTATCGGCTTGGGTTTTCCGGTAGAGCCCGAAGTATGACAGATCAGGGTGTCGGAATCGTCCATATACCGGTGGATGAAATCCAGGATGTCCTGTCCGTAAGTGGCCGACAATTCGTCCGGGGCAAAGGTTCGCTGTACCTGCCTGCAGAAGGCTTCGATGTCGCTGCCCAGCGGAACGCCGTTAAGCCGGAAGGAAGGATGGATACTGTGTTTCATTCATTCTGGGCTATGGAGGTGAGTGTCTTTTCGTCCCGGATGGAGATATGCTTGTCAGCCAAAGAAATGATGCCTTCTTTTTTGAGTTCCCCCAGGCAGCGTATTGTACTCTCTATCGTCACTCCTGAATATTCAGCCAGATCTTTGCGGTAAATAGGCCCTGCAATGGTATGCTCATCTGCCAGGTAGCCATAGTACCGGGCCATCGAGAGCAGGCTTTCGGCGATACGGGCACGGACGGATTTATAGGACAGCGAATACATTCGATATTGGGTATTCTCTATTTCCCGTGCCAGCATCGAGAGTATCCGGCGGGCCAGCGTATTGTTGGAACGCAGCAGGGAGAAAAAGCAGGCTTTGCTGATAGTGCAGACGTCCGTCTCCGTCATGGCAGCAGCCGTGGTAGGGCTGATGTTCTCGGTAAGCACCGACTGGTAGCCGATTAGGTCGCCTACCCCGGACAGGCGGACGATGTGCTCTTTGCCGGCTCGGCCCGGTATGGATACTTTTACCGTCCCGCGCCGTATCAGGTAGACATTCTGTAAAATATCTCCCTGGGAAAAGATGACGGCCTTGCGCGGAAAGCGCTGTCCCGTGCCACTCTTTTCTAATACGAGCCTTTCGGATGGTGAAAGATGCTTCAGGACAGTCATATCAGGAAATCCGCAGACTGAGCATTTGCCGGGGCAGGGGATGTAGGAGGGATAGATGTCGATCATAGGGGTGGCTTTCTATGACAAATATCATAATTTTTGCCGAACCGGGCAACAGGAAAGATTAAAACTCCTTTTAAACCGAATATCCTGTCCAAGCACTGTATTCCCAAAGCGTCGGTTTGCAAACCAGCCAATTCTGCAGCGGGCGAAACGTGACGTCCAATGCTTGCAAGCCCTCTGCAGAATTGAAGCAGTTGGAGTTAAACCGTTTGCGTGGAAAAAGGCTCGTTTTCTTTGCCGCTTTGCATAAGACAGGCTGCGCCTTGGTATTACCCTCGACTTGCACTGTCTTTCTTTTGGAGCGGCAAAAGAAAGCGGAATAAAAGGATGTTTTTAAGTAATACGGAAGAGCCCGGCAGGGATTTTCTCCTTATATTTGAATGAAAAATAAAAATACAACCGGGGTGAAACCTTTTGCCGTGGCCGACAGGTCTTATGGAGAACACGTAAATATAATACCATGAAACAACTCATTTTTCTGCTTCTTGCCCTCTCAACTGTATCGATAGCGGCCCAGTCCTCTCGGTCTGAATATGGAAAACTGCATCCTGAGCGTACCGTAGTGGCCGGAAAATTGAAAAATCTTCGGACGGACGATGGAAAAGTAGTGACTGTCAATTACTGCGATCCGTTGGATAACAAGGATAAAGCCGCCCGGGAAGTGTCGCCGGACGGGACTTTCCATACGGACTATCCGATGAGCTTTACCCAGAACATCACGGTCAATTACGGTGGGCGGTTTATCAACCTCTTCGTCCATCCGTCCGATTCGGTATACATCGAAATCGATATGGATCGTTACCGGGGCGGGGGATTTGATGGTGTAATAGCTTCAGGAAGTAATGCGGATATCAATAACCAACTACCCGCATTTTACGACTATATGTGCCATCTGCCTATTCCGAAGTTTGATCTTACCCTGCCGCCTGACGAATTCGTGGCCAGCTTGAAAGTATTTTTAGAACAGGCACACGACTCCATCGACCGTTATGCACGGGAAAAAGGATTGCCGCTTTCTTTGGTGGAGTGGGGAAAACGCGACCTGAAATACGCCTATGCCAATTATATCCTCGACTATGGGGAGGATAACCTTCAGGCACGCTATCAGGTGTTCTCCGATCCGCTGTTCGACCTGTACGATCCGGCCGGTTTTCAGTCGATGATGTTCCCTTACCATCTTTCGGCCGTGGCCCGGACGATCGTGCAGAAAACTCCTGAGATCATGGAAGGCGCCCGGGCAATGGATGCCGGAAAAACGCTCGAAGCGGGATTGAAGGAATACCTGAAGCTGCCTCCTTCGCTCGCGCGGGATTATATGCTGTACAGTTTTCTGGAACAGGTGGCCAAAATCCAGCCCCGGGTGGCGGACAGTCTTCCCGAAGGTGTTTTTTCGGACGCTTATTTCCTGCAAAAACTCCGGGAAAAGACATCTCCTGCCGTGGCAGAATATAAAGGTGCTCCCCTGAAAGGCGTATCCTATCTGGCGGAAGGCGATAAGGTACAGGACATCCCGTGCGCCGATATTGTCGCTTACCTGGCGGCTAAACATCCGGGCAAAGTACTTTACATCGACGTATATGCTACCTGGTGTGGGCCGTGCCGGGCAGAATTCGCCCCGGCCAAAGAGCTCCATAAATTATTTGCCGGGAAGGATGTGGTGTTCGTCAACCTCTGCCTTTCGTCCGATACGGGCAAATGGGTCGAGACGGTGAAACAAATGGATATCGAAGGCGAGAATTATTATTTCGATGCCGATGCGACAGGATTGTTCATGTCTGCTTATGGGTTGTCCGGCTATCCGAGCTATATGCTGGCGGATAAAACCGGGCGGGTGGTGACGAATAAGGCTCCGCGGCCGTCGAATATCACTTCGGCAGCCGATGCGATAAATGCTTTGCTGAAATAAGAAATTATCCCTTATATGTAAAAAGCCGCGCCCAAAAGGGCGCGGCTTTGTTTTTGCGGAGGCGAGTGTTTACATTTTGCTGTAAAGTTCGCGCATTTTTTCCGGGGTCATGATCTTCTGCCAGTCTTTGCCCAAACAGTTCTCCCAAAGGGGAACCATGCCCGAAGATACCTTTATCATCAGGTTCATCTGTTCTTCGGTGGCGTCCTTGCAGACACCGCGCGGAAGGTCGATCTGCCATTTGTCGATCATTTTGTGGAAATTAGCCACACCTTCGGGATATATTTCCGAGAGTTGGTTGAATGCGATGCAGCATCCCTCGCCGTGACGTACGCCGTATACGACGGCCAGTCCATAGCTAAGGGCATGCGCCGCGCCCACCTGCGAGTAAGCGATGCTCATACCGCCCATCCAGGAAGCCATCATCAAGTCTTCGTCGCACTGTGCCGTCCAGGTGTCGGTGCCGAGGAATGCCTTGAGACACATTTCCTGGGCCTTTTCACCGTATGCTTTGGAAAAAGCGTTCAGGTAGGAGCCGTTGAGGGATTCCACGCAGTGGATATAGTTGTCCATACCGGTGAAGAAACGCTGGTTTTTGGGCACGTCGTGGATCAGGTCCGGATCGAGCAGCACCTGGTCGAAAGGCGTGTAGTCGGAGTTGAGCCCCAGTTTCTTTTCCGGGCCGATCAGCACGGCCGTGCGGGATACTTCGGCGCCCGTTCCCGAAAGGGTAGGGATGGCCATGTGGAAAATACCGGGCACTTTTATCAGGTCCCATCCCTGGTAGTCGGCCGCCGAACCGGGGTTGGTCATCATCAGGGCTACGGCTTTGGCAATGTCCATCGTAGCGCCGCCGCCTACACCGATCACGCCCGATACCTCGCCGAATTTATTCTTCAGGTAGTCGCGCAGTTCGTCTACCTGCCAGGTAGAAGGCTCGTGCGGGTTGACATCTACGAATACGATCTCGTCCTTGCCCTGAAGGGGGAAACGGGACACGAATTCCTTTTTGCCGTTGAAGAAATTATCGATAAAAAATATGAATGGGGCATCGCCTTTGCGGTGCGGTTCCAGGATCTCGCCGACCTGGTCCAGGCTTCCGCGGCCGAAGCATACGCGCGCTACCTGGGGGAAGTTTCTAAATTTCATAATTTATGCATTTTTTTTGTTTTGTGTTCATTTACCGGGGTGGAGCTGGGCGAAATAGGCCCGGGCATTCACCAAATCTTCGGGTGTATCGACCTCCAGGCTCACGAATGGGGATTCCACCATCTTGATGCGTTTGCCGTATTCCAGATAGCGGATACACTCTATTTTTTCGGCCAGTTCGTTCTGCCGGGCACTTTCTTGGGCGAAATCGAGCAGGGATTGCTTGCGGAAGGCGTAAACGCCCACATGCTCGTAGTATTTTACATCGGCAGAGCCGGCGCGGTTGTATGGGATCGGCGAACGGGAAAAGTAAAGCGCAAAATTGTCTTTGTCCATCACGACCTTCACATAGTTGGGGTCGTCGATGAAAGCAGGGTTTTTAATTTCCTGCACCATCGAGGCGAGGTCTATCCGGTCAGCATCCGGGCCGTTAAAGACAGTAATCAGCTTTTCCAAGGGTTCCCGGGTGACAAAAGGTTCGTCGCCCTGTATATTGATCACGATGTCGCAGTCTATTCCTGCCACGGCCTCGGCGATCCGGTCGGAACCCGTTTCATGGTGTTTGATACTCCGTATTACTTTCCCTCCGTTATCACGGACGGCTTTTTCTATCCCATCGTGGTTGGTAACCACATACACGTCGTCGAAAAGGCCGGTGGCCATAGCCGCATCGTGCGTGCGGGCGATTACGGGCTTGCCGCAAAGGTCGGCGAGCATTTTGCCTTCGAAGCGCGATGAGTCGTAACGCGCAGGGATCATGGCTATTATCTTCATATTCCTCTATGCTTCAAACATCCCCTAAAGGTACGATAAAACTGCGTACAAATAAAAAAAGGCAGGTGATATTTCACCTGCCTCTATACTCCGAAATAAAGGGTTTATTTAAAAATCTCAGCCAGGCGCTCTGCCAACGGATCGGGCGCGCTTTCATCATAACCTACTTCAATAAGCACGATCTTACCTTCCGGATCTATCAGGAATTTGGAGGGAACGCCCTTTATGCCGTAGATAGTGGGCAGAATGCTTCCGTTCTGGTTTTGGGACAAGTTGGCATTACGCCAGGTAATGCCGTCTTCCTTGATAGCCTTTGCCAGGTTTTCCTCTTTATCGTTCACGGCAAGACCGATGATATGGAATCCCTTATTCTTATATTTGTCGTACAGCTTAACAAGGCTGGGGTTGCTCTTGCGGCAAGGGCCGCACCAAGACCCCCAGAAATCCAGAAGCACCCATTTGCCGCGATAGTTTGAAAGATTAAATTCGCGTCCTTGTGTGTCGGTCAGACCAAAATCAGGAGCCATAGAGCCTTCCTCGACTTTCCCGGCACTGACTGCATCCAGTCCGGCTGAAATCCTTTTCCCGTATGAAGTACTCTTAATATTTCCGGGGAAAGAATTGAAGATGGCCTTTACGGTATCAGCCGGAAGATATTCCATCATATCGGCAAGAATATAGGCAGAATAACCCTTGGACGGGTTCGATTTTACATATCCAAGCGCCGAAGTGAAATAATCGCGCTGGACTTCTCCCATTTTGACCGAAACATCCATCAGGGCTGAAGTATCGGATTTTTCGATGGCATCCATATACTGATTGCGCAGAGACATAAATTTATCGGTCAGTTTGCGCAGAGTGTCGTAAGACGGCTCGTCATACATGCCGCCGGTGGTCTTTGTTACGGAGTAGTCGGCTGCTTTCGTCACTATCTTGATGAAGTCACCGGCGTTGTTGATGAAAAGGTCTACATAATACGGCTCTATAAGCGTATCTTTTGGGTTGTAGAACAATACTACCGAAGACGGCTCTACAAAAGGTTGCGAAAGCTGTATCTTTTGGCTTTCCCCGGTAAATACAATAAGCGTATCTGCCGTAGCGGTCAGATCACCGTTTTTTTTCAGATAGCTTACAGCCAGTGTGTCTCCGGGTTGGGATCCGTCGATAAACGCTTCCACACCCCAGTCCCCTTTGGGGGGAAACGAGTTGCAGGAGGACGCAACAATAGCCGCGATCATGGTCGCAGCCAGCACTTTACATGTGTTTTTCATGGTCAATGGGCTCAGGCCCGTTTTAATTAATGTTCTGAGAAGCCGGTCCTATAGGACCGTAATTATTTTACGTATGTTTCTCCCAGGGCCTCTACCATTTTCAGCACGATAGGATCGTCCTTTTCATGGTAACCTACGGAGATCACGGAGATATTCCCTTCGGGATCTACCAATATCTTGGTCGGATAGCCGGCCACGTTGTATTTGGCAGGAAGGTCGCTGCCTCCTTCGTTCAGTTCCAGGTTGGCGTGCCTCCAAGTGAGTTGGTCGTCAACGATCGCCTTTTTCCAGGCCTCTTCCTTGTCGCGGGCAGCCAGTCCGATGATCTCGAAGTCCTTTCCGCCGTATTTTTCATACAGATCGACCAACGAAGGATTGCCCCTGCGGCACCAGATACACCAGGAACCCCAGAAATCGAGCAGAACCCATTTCCCGCGGAAGTCCGAAAGTTTCAGGGTTTTGCCGTCGATGTCCGTCAAGGAAAAGTCATAGGCTGGTTTTCCAGGCTGGACAGCTTTGATGGCTTCGAGTTTTTCAGTGATCTGCTTGCCGTATTTGGAGACCTTTACATCGGCCGAGAAAGCATCGAAGAGAGGCTCGATCTCTTTCAGGTCGTCGCGCAGCATGCCCGAGAGTAAGAGTGCGGAGTAAATGTTTTGCGGATTTTTAGCGATATATTCTTTCTGGATATCTTTGATTTCGGTGCTTATTTTGCGGATATCCTGCATCAGGGAGTCGGCTTTCGGCTTATCGTTGGCTTTGGAAGCGTCCTGGTAAGCCATGAACTTGTTGTAGGTTTGCCCGGTCTTGGCTTCGATAGACTGAATGAGGGCATTATCGAAAATACCGCCGGCCTTTGTCGCGACAACCAGATCGGCCACAGCAGGAGCCGAGATTTTCAGGGTCTGGGGACCGTCGACGAAAACGCCGTTACCTATCTGAGGCTTTTCATCTTCAGGCCCCTGATAAAAGAAATTCAGCGAGAAAGGTTCCGTATAGGCTTTCTTAAAGGTGACTTTTTCCCCGTCCTTTTTCAGGGTAATGGTGTCTGCGAAATTATCTTTCAGGTCTTTTGACCGAAAGATGTATTTTCCGCCGGCTTTGGCGTCCTTGAACGAAAGTTCGACCTTGTAATCCTTGTTCTGCGCGGTCGCGCCCAAGGATACGAATACCGCCAGGAATACGGTGGCTAATAATTTGAGTGTATTTTTCATACCGGTTGATTTTGTCTGTTATTGATTGAGTTCTTCTGTTACTTCGCGAATGACAGGATCGTCCGTTTTGTGATAACCCCGAGAAATGACGGAGATATTCCCTTGCGGGTCGATCAGAATTTTGGTCGGAAATAAGGATATATTGAATTCGTCTAATATAGCCCGTTCGTTTTCTATTTCCGATAGATTGATTTGTGGCCAGGTAAGGTCGTCTTCGGCAATGGCTTCTTTCAGGTTTTCCCGCTTGTCCATGGCTGCCATTCCAATGATTACAAGGCATTTGTCTTTGTATTTCCCGTATAGTTCGACCAAGGCCGGGTTGCCTTCCCTGCATGGCCCGCACCAGGAGCCCCAGAAATCGAGCAACACCCATTTTCCCCGGAAATCACTCAGTCGGATTTCATTTCCTTCGGTGTCCGGCAGGGTAAAATCGTAGGCCGGTTGTCCGGACCGAACCTTTACCCGTTGGCCGACGGTCTGCCCGTAGCGAGAGGCCTTTACTTCCGGGGAAAGGGTTTCATAAATACGTCCCGTGACATCCAGACTGTCGGATAAGGTTTCCGATAATAGAGCGGCGGAATAGATGCACTGTGTGTTGGCTGCTGCGTATTGCCGTTTAACGACAGCCATAGCTGCCTGTATCCGATATACCTCTTTGATCAGGGAATCTGTTTTTGCCGGATCCAACTCTTGGATTTCCTCCCTAACAGTATCATAGAAAGATCTGTAAAGGCTGTCCAGCCAGCGGGATTCCCTTCCCTCGAATATCCGGCCGCTCAGGGAAGCATAGGGCATCGCGCCAAGGCTGTCGGCTGCTATCCGTACTGTGCCGGGAAAATCGATAAAAATACGGTCGGTTCCTGTCGCCATCCTTTTATCTTCGGGCTTGAAGTAAGCCAAGGTGACAAATCCCGGCTCGGTAAACGGTCTTTTGAATGTAATGGTTTCTCCATCCTTTTTTAAGATAAGAGTATCGGAAAAACGATTGGCCATATCTTTCGATGCAAGCACATATTTTCCCCCTGCCTGGGCGTCCGGAAAGGACACTTCCACTTTATAATCCCTGCTCTGGGCACCAAGGCCAAGGGGTAGGAGGGAGCAGAGAGCGAGTGCGACGGCTTTCATCGGGCGGTATTGGCGGTTAGAATACGGTGCGCAGAGCCTTTATTATCGCCTCGGTCCGCGCTTTTACATCATCGTCGCTCCATGAAAGGTTGATCGCAGTCGATATGTTGCGGGAAATGATGTCATCGGACTGCGGAAATTGCATGTTGGCGTAATCCGGCATGCCGTCCAGCACCTCTTTGGGCAGGCGGTACAGCGTGGCCCGCTCCTTAAGGTGATACCAGCGGCGGATATAGTGCCAGTTGTTGTTGTAATAGTGGAATACGCCACCCACGCCGTTTTCAGCCAAGGCTTTGGTCGCTTTTTCAGCCTGTTCCAGACTTTCCAGCGAGAAGGACAGGAAAGTGGCGATATCGCCTTTTTCGTCCAGTATCCGGCGGAATTTCAGCTGGGGGAATTCAGCAGCCAAGGCGTCTTTCATATATTTTTTGATCTGCTGCTGGCGATGGACGATTCCGTCCAGTTTGCGCAGCTGAGCCAGGCCGATGGCCGAAGAGAGTTCGTTGACACGGTAATTGACCCCTAAAAAAGGATGTCCTTCCGCGCCGCGGTCGCTGCCTTTGTGGTCGTGGCCATGGTCTACGTAGCCATCTGCTTTAACGGCCAGATCGTCGCTGTCGGTCACTACCGCACCGCCTTCGCCCATCGTGATGATCTTGGCGAAGTCATACGAGAAACAGCCCATCGCGCCGAACGTACCTAAATATTTGTCTTTATAGGTAGAGCCCATCGCCTGGCAGGCATCTTCGATCAGGATCAGGTTGTGCTTTTTGCAGATTTGCATAAGCTCCTCGATATGGGCCTGCGCACCGCACATATGTACGGGCATTACGGCCTTCGTGCGGGGAGTGATAGCCTTTTCCACCGCCACAGGGTCGAGGGTGAGGGTATCGTCTATATCCACCAGGATGGGGATGGCCCCCAAAGCGAGGATGGATTCGAAGGAAGCTACGAAAGTAAAAGTCGGCATGATGACCTCGTCCCCCGCGCCAATCCCGCATACGGCAAGCGCCGTGGATACGGCGGTCGTCCCGCTGGGGGTGAGCTGTGCATGGCGTGAGCCGAGCTTGTCGCACAGGGCCTTTTCGAGTTCCAGGGTTTTATTGACCCCTTTGCGCTGAGCGTCGAATCCGTAACGCATCAGTATTCCGGTTTCCATTACATCGAGTACTTCTTTTTTCTCGGATTCATCGAAAGCTTCAAATCCAGGCATTTTTTTATGTGTTTTTTATTTTTGTTCGAAAATTAAACTTATTTATGCAAAGTTAATGAATCCGTCGGGGATACTCTTAATATAAGAGGTGGTTTTTATCCTAACGGATGGTTAAATAAGTCCCGTTTCCCGGGGTTTCACGGGAATGATGGGCTGGAAAAAGGTTGGATTTGCTGTAACCTTTTCGGGACAGAGAAAGTCTAATGCAGTAGAAACAATTAATACTTCGATAAAAATGAAACTGAAACAAGCAAGGAATTTCGAGGCGCTGATAGGCGATACCTTCGGATTCATACGGGAAACGGGAGCCCATTTCTTCCCGACGATGCTCCGGGTGAACTTTCTGTACCTGCTGGCTATCGCGCTGATCGTCTATTTCTCGTTCTCGATGGGGTATAGTAACCTCGATTCTATTTCGGGGATACGTACTTACCTGAATTTCGGCGACATCAGCCCGTTGGGCAAAGTGGCATGGGACCTCGGAATGATGTCGTGGTGGGAAACCCTGCTGGGCATCTTGTGTATGCTGCTGCTCCTGGTGGGGTTTGCAGTATTTGCGGCCTATACTCCGGCGTATATGATCCTGTATCAGCGGGAAGGGCGTGTGCCCAGATTCAAAGAAATCGTGGCTTTTATCCGCCGGAAAGCCGGCCGGCTGGTCATTTATTTTCTGGGGCTGTTCCTTTTGTGTATTCCGGTAGTGATAGTTTGCATCCCGTTGTTCATTTTGCTGGTCTTCACGATAATCGGGATCGCCCTGATACCTATTGTGCTGCTGTTGATCCTGATGATGTCCTCGTTGATGCTTTACGCCTACCTGAGCGATGAGAGAGTGGGGTTCTTCGACTCGATAGACATAGCTTGGAGATCTTTGAGAAGCGCGTTCTGGAAGAATGTAGTGTGCAATGGGATCATCTATCTCATTACAGTCTTCCTGGCAGTGATCCCCCGGGTGATCTCTTCCGCTTTCGACCATATGGATGCTCCCGGTACGGTTTTTCTGGGAGTGATGTGGGCGTTGCTGGCCCTGGCGATCCATTTCTTTATCTCTTCGGTCTACAGTGTGAACATCGGACTGATCTACTTCTCAGCAAAAGCCGATAAATACGAAGTCGAGTAATGACACCCCTGGTATTTTTGGGTATTTTATTGAAAAGTACGTAAAAATTGAGGATCACCCCCTATTTTTTAGGGGGTGTTCTTGTTTTTTATTGAATTTTTTCCGGATATTTGTCCTGACGAAACAAAACAACATCAAAATTATGGCAGAATTCAGAATCCGGGCGGTCAAAGAAAGCGAGAGCCACCGTCCTGTCCCACCCACAATAGAATCGGGGCGTTTCTCGGAAATTTTCGGTAAAAATGTGTTCAATGAGGATGCCATGCGCCAGTATCTGTCCAAAGATGCTTTCAAGGCGGTAATGGCGGCCATCGACAGCGGTACGCGCATCAATCGCGATGCCGCCAAACAAGTGGCTTCGGGGATGAAGCAGTGGGCCATCGACCGGGGAGCGACTCACTATTCGCACTGGTTCCAGCCTCTCAATGGCACATCGGCCGAAAAGCACGATGCCTTTTTCGAACCTATCTCCGGAGGGCGGGCTATGGAACGTTTCGACGGAACGCAGCTCGTACAGCAGGAATCGGACGCTTCATCTTTCCCGAACGGAGGTCTGCGCAATACATTCGAAGCCCGCGGCTATACGGCTTGGGACCCGACTTCTCCAGCATTTGTGGTGGGTACGACGCTTTGTATCCCGACGGTATTTGTGGCATATACGGGCGTGGCGCTGGACAACAAGACTCCGCTTCTCCGTTCCAATGCGGCCGTGGACGCCGCTGCAACGGCTGTCTGCCAGTATTTCGACAAAAATGTAACGAAGGTCTATTCGACTTTGGGGGCGGAACAGGAGTATTTCTTAGTGGATACCGCTTTGTACAACGCGCGCCCCGATCTGGTACTCACCGGCCGGACACTTTTCGGACAGGAACCGGCCAAAGGCCAGCAGATGGAAGACCATTATTTCGGCGCGATGCCGGCCCGGGTGCTGGAATACCTGCGCGACCTGGAACAGGAGTGTATTAAATTGGGCATCCCAATTAAGACTCGGCACAACGAGGTGGCCCTGAACCAGTACGAAATAGCCCCGATCTATGAGGAGGCCAATATTGCGGTCGACCACAACATGATGCTGATGGAGGCTATGCAGCGGGTGAGTGCCAAGCACAATTTCAAGGTCCTGTTCCATGAGAAGCCTTTTGAAGGCATCAACGGATCGGGAAAGCACAATAACTGGGCGTTGGCTACCGATACGGGGATCAATCTCCTTTCGCCGGGTAAAACCCCTAAGAGCAACCTGCAGTTTCTCACATTTTTCGTGAACGCTATCAAGGCTGTGCACGACCATGCCGACCTGTTACGCGCCTGCATCGCTTCGGCTTCGAACGACCACCGTTTGGGCGCCAACGAAGCGCCTCCGGCCATCATTTCGATATTCATCGGCACGCAGCTGTCGGCTGTACTGTCGGAACTGGAGCAGGTGTCTTCGGGCAAACTGTCGCCGGAGGAAAAGACCGACCTCAAACTCAACGTAGTGGGCAAGATTCCCGAAATCTTGTTGGATAATACCGATCGGAACCGCACTTCGCCTTTTGCGTTCACCGGCAATAAATTCGAGTTCCGCGCGCCGGGTTCGTCCATCAACTGCGCGATGCCGATGACGGTGATGAACACCATCATGGCGGCCCAATTGGTGACATTCAAGGCTGAAGTCGATAAACTGATCGAGAAAGGCATCAAAAAAGACGATGCGATATTCAACGTGCTGCGCGACTATATCAAGGCTTCGTCCAAGATTCTTTTCGAAGGGGACGGCTATTCGGACGATTGGGTGAAGGAGGCGGAGAAACGGGGACTTTCCAACCTGAAGACCACCCCGGAAGCCCTCGACGTGTTAGTGAGCGAAGATACGTTCAGCGTATTTTCCAAAACAAACGTGATGAGCAAACTGGAAGTGGAGGCCCGTTACGAGATAGAGTTGGAAAAATACCAGAAAACGATCCAGATCGAGGCCCGTGTGATGGGGGATATCGCCCGCAACCATATCATCCCGACGGCCATCGCTTACCAAAACCGTTTGCTGGAGAACGTGCGGGGAATGCGCGAGATATTCGGCGACGAATATATGACGTACGCCCATTCGCAGGTGGAGCTCATAAAGACTATTTCGGACCATATTGTGATCATCAAGGAATTGGTGGACAACATGATCGACGAGCGCCGCCGGATCAACAAGATAGCCGACGTACGCACCAAGGCCCGCGAATATTCGGTCAACGTCAAGGAGAAATACTTCGATACGCTGCGGTACCACTGCGACAAGCTCGAAATCCATATCGACGACGAGGTATGGCCGCTGGTAAAATACCGCGAACTGCTCTTTACTCACTAAGCAAGTAGAGTCGTTTATATTTTAATTGTGTGTGTTTTATTGCATAGCCCGGCATAAAGCCGGGCTATGTTTTTTATGGTTTGAACCACCAAATATTTTTCTTAATGTTGTACGATGCTACAATGTTTTTTTGCGCTGATTAAAAGTAAACGATTCTATCATGGAACATACAGAACAAATATTCGACGAAGATTTCTACTTGACGTTTGAAAACATTCTTTCGGGAGAAGATTTCAATGAGCCTATTGCGGATATTGTGGAGTTGATTTGCAACAGGGAGTTGACAAGGGAAAATTTGAAGAAAGCGCTTTCAGAACATCAAATCGACCGGGTAGAAAGTATGAAGGACGATCTGCTTGATTTAGTGTTGGTTTATATCGACTATGTATTGAAAGATTATATCATTACCGACAATGAGAAACGGAATGTCGAATTCCTGAAAAAATACTTCAAAATAAAAGAAGGCGATTTTTACAACAGGAAATATTACGAGGTGGAACAGGTATTACACCGGCAGTTTGAAAAACTGTATTTTGACAATAATATAAGCCCTCAGGAAGCCGAATACAATTTCAATCTCCAGGATATGTTTGATTTAAGTTGCGACCAGTTCGATAGATTCAAAGGGGATGAGATATGCAGAGCTCTGGATCGTGGAGCCAGTATTTTAAATCTGGATGTATCTGCTTACCCGAAAGGTTATTGCAAAAAAGATTCTTAAAAAGCTTATATCTCCCGTATCACCCGGCAGGGATTGCCGTAGGCCAGCGTATTGGCAGGGATGGATTTAGTGACCACGCTGCCGGCCCCTATCGTTACATTGTCGCCTATTTCCACCCCCGGCAGGATGATGGAACCGCCGCCTATCCATACGTTGTGCCCGATTTTGACCGGGGCGGTCAGGCATTTGCAGAACGTAAAATCCCCGTTCCTTTTGTCCCCGAGCCTTTCCGAGGCTTTGATGGGGTGGAAGACCGTGTAAATATGTACCCCGGGAGCGATCAGGGCGTTGTCGCCGATAGTGATGGTGTTGCAGTCCAGGAAAGTACAGCCCATATTGATCTCGCAATTCTCGCCCAAATGGATATTTTCGCCGTAGTCCACGTAGAACGGCGCGGTGATCCAGGTATCGGCGCCCCGGCTGCCCAAAAGTTCGTCGAGTATCCGTCCTTGTTCGGCGCGGTCTTCAATTGGAGTATTATTGTACAGATGGGTGAGCCGTTTGCCTTTGTGCCACATGGCCACCAATTCCGCATCGCCGCAGTCGTAAGGTTCTCCGGCGAGCATCTTTTCTTTTTCGGTGCGGGAATGTTCCATTTTGGAAGAATGAAGGTTTGGTGATATAGGAAAAAGCCTCCTCCGGCGTTATTTTACCGGTGTGAGGCCTCGTTTCTTGCCTTCTTCGAGCATAAATGCAAAGGCTGCGTCATATCTGTCTCTTATACACATCTCCGAGCCCACGAGACTCGACGTCATCTCG
>OWIO01000126.1_pt1 | contig 64797 bp, 63 predicted proteins | sample 1733011 | NCBI WGS metagenome assembly OWIO01 (sample SAMN05065779, study PRJEB22554) | human gut metagenome | biome: ENVO:2100002; feature: ENVO:00000062; material: ENVO:00002003 | host: Homo sapiens | place: USA | reverse complement strand
TGCCGAATGACGGACGAGTCGTTTCTAATTTCATTTTACAAGCGCTACATAATGAAGATATTACTATTTATGGAGACGGGAAACAGACACGTAGTTTCCAATATATTGATGATTTGGTTGAAGGGATGATACGAATGATGAATACGGAAGATGAATTTACGGGACCTGTGAATCTTGGAAATCCAAATGAATTTCCCGTATTGGAATTGGCAGAGAGAATAATTCGTATGACCAGTTCTTCTTCGAGAATTGTATTTAAGCAGTTGCCGGATGATGACCCGAAACAACGTCAGCCGGATATCACACTGGCAAAAGAAAAACTCAGCTGGCAGCCTACTATTGAATTGGAAGACGGGCTGAAGCGTATGATTGAATATTTTAAAACTGTCTGATGCATAAAATAAGATAATTATGAATATGGAAATAAATCCTTCTGAATATAAAGTCCTTATTGTGGACGATGTAATATCAAATGTCCTTTTGTTGAAGGTCCTTTTGACTAATGAGAAATTCAATATTGTAACTGCCGGTAACGGCACGCAAGCATTGGAACAGGTGAAGAAGGAAAAACCGGATTTGGTGTTGCTGGATGTAATGATGCCGGATATCAGTGGATTTGAAGTGGCTCAACAGATGAAGGCAGATCCGGAAATGTCTGAAATTCCTATTATTTTTCTGACTGCGCTGAATAGTACGGCGGACATCGTAAAAGGATTCCAAGTAGGAGGTAATGATTTTATTTCGAAACCTTTCAACAAGGAAGAATTGATAATTCGTGTAACACATCAGATTTCGCTAGTGGCGGCTAAACGAATTATTGTTGCACAAACAGAGGAATTACGTAAGACAATTATGGGACGTGATAAACTCTATTCTGTGATTGCGCATGACCTACGTTCGCCAATGGGGTCTATCAAAATGGTACTGAATATGTTGATTCTGAACCTGCCGAGCGAAACAATCGGCGAGGAGATGTATGAGTTGCTTACAATGGCGAATCAAACTACTGAAGATGTATTTTCATTACTTGATAATCTGCTGAAATGGACGAAAAGCCAGATTGGCAAATTGAAGGTGGTTTATCAGGATATCAATATGGTAGAAGTTGTAGAGGGGGTAAGTGAGATCTTTACAATGGTAGCCGGCTTGAAGAATATTAAGATTGTGCAGGATGTACCTGTTGCAGATGTAGCTGTTCGTGCTGATATTGATATGGTTAAAACGGTAATCCGTAACCTGATTAGTAATGCTATCAAGTTTAGCAATGAGGGGGCGGAAGTGGTGGTATCGTTGGCTGAGGAAGACGGTATGGCAATCGTTAGTGTGAAAGATAGCGGATGCGGCATTGATGAAGAAAATCAGAGGAAGTTGCTTCATACGGATACGCACTTTAGTACCTTCGGTACAAATAATGAAGAAGGTTCAGGACTCGGATTGTTGTTGTGTAAGGACTTTGTTATCAAGAATGGTGGTAAACTCTGGTTTACTTCAAAGAAGGGAGAGGGATCTACATTTAGTTTCTCAATTCCATTACTGGATAAATAGAATATAAAACGGTAATTTATAAATCATGAACGGTGAATGTTTTGTGCTTGTATGCAGCATTCACCATTCATTTTTTTATTCAATCATTATCATATTTATGCTCATCGTTTGCAGATTGCTTTGAAATCGCAGTAACTACACTTTTTAATATCTTCTGTTTGAGTGAAAGGTTCGTTTTCACTGAAAATCTCTTCTAATAATGTTTGTAATCGCTTGCGGAACTCGTCTTCGAAAAAGGTGAAGTTATTGACCGGTATCTTTGGCTGGCGGGGTTCTCCCATTTCTATAACAGGTGAGTAACTATCGGAAGCTGCCCGGTGAATATAGAGCAGAGCAGGAGCCACTTTCAATGTTTGTTGCCGGCACATAATGGAGGCATACAGGAAAGTTTGGAAGATATAGTTCGGACGTGTTTCCGAAGGGGTGAACAATTGTTCGATATTAGCCGGTGTCTTGGGGGTTCCTCCGGTTTTATAGTCAACAATCCGCAATGTGTTTTCTTTGGCATCCATGCGGTCTATGGTTCCGCCCAAGCGAACTGTGAAGGGACCTAGGTCAGTTTGAATAGTTATCTTTTCGGAAACAGCTTGTTCCATAGCAACCATTTCGAAAGGGGCATATTGGAGGTCATTGCGTAATAGTTGTCGCAGATAGGAGGTGATTACTTTGGAATTAATGAGTTGTACACCGTTATATTCCGGTTTTTCTTCCGGTTTAACCTTGAAAAATTCTTCTTTGAAAGCCTGATCAACGTAACCTTGTAATTTAACATCGTTACGTAATAAGCGTTCAAGATCCTCTTTCTGTATCATTTGCCCATTGGATGTCAGTTCAGTATAGGCTAGTTCGGCAGAGCGGTGAAAGATTGTTCCGAATAACGCGGAGTCAATTTCCGCACTCACTTCTTCCGGTGTTTTTAATCCGGCTATATAGCGGAAGTAGAATCTCAAACGGCAGTCGAGATATGTATTGAGGGCTGAAGGAGAGAGAATGAGGGACTTAGGATTGGTAACGTCATAGATATGGTATAATCGTTCTAATATTTTCTGTGTTTTTGGTATTTCTATTTTTGGGGTACTTTGGGGAGATTGTCCGGCCTCTAAATATTCACGAGTAATCTCATGAGGACCTTCTACTAATAATTGTAGCATGAAACGGGACTCCTCTCCGCGATTCAGGCCGTCGGAAGAGGTATTGTAGAGCAAGGTGATATTTTCTGCCCGCTGTATCAACCGATAGAAATAGTATGCGTAGACTGCATTTTTGTGCTCAATAGTCGTCATGCCGAAGGCTTTCCGAAGGTTATAGGGAATAAAAGAAGATTCTCCACCGGTTTTAGGAAGTTGTCCTTCATTGAGCGAAAGCATTACAAGATTACGGAAGTCAAGGTTACGTGTTTCAAGTACTCCCATAACTTGCATTCCAATGGCAGGTTCTCCGTGGAAAGGTATGTTGGAACTTGTCAGTACTTTACTGATTAATCTTTTCAGTGTATGGGTCTGTATATTTAATTCTCCACTTTCAATCAAACTGTATAAACGGTTGATTTTCAAAAAGCTCTGAAAAAGAGATTCACGATATAGTTGGTTGAATATATCGTTGTATTCTCCTTCTTTACGGTATAGGGTAGAGATATCTTTGATAAGTCCGATAAGATAATCACATAGCTCCTTGATACCGTTACGGGGAGTGAAAAGATTAGCTAGAAACTCATCTTGTTTCAATTCCGAGGGAAGCGGATAGAAACGGTTGGTTTTTGTAAGTTCCCGTTCTATTATATCTGCTTTTGTCGATAATTGGCGGGTATATGGATGTTTTAGTATAGCTGATACGGTTTCGTAGGTGAAACGACCGGTATCAAAACGGTAGCCATTGGTTTGTAGTTCCATAGCCGCATTGATAAAACTATAAACCGGAGTTTGTGCCAACGGGAATCCCATTGTGATATTGACATTCTTCACTTCTTCCGGGATAGAATGGAGTACGGGAAGCAACAAGGCTTCATTGCAAAGGACTACGGCATTTTCTTTTTCATTATCGGATGAGAAAGTAGTACGTATCCATTCGGGAAGGAAACGTGCTTGCGCATTCTCAGTAGAAGCGGAGATGTAACGTATCTTCTTCGGTTTCTTTAGGGAGTCAAAGTAGCTGGCAGGCAGTTCGTTCGGGAAATCTTTCAGGTTGCGGTTAATAAATTCTCCGGCCTCATGTTTTTTGATTTGTTGGGTATAGAAGATGTCATAATCCCAATAGAATATTGCTTTATCTGCTTTTTGCAGTTTTCGGAAGAATTCTTTTTCTACTTTATTCAACACATTGAAGCCGACAAATATATATTTGTCGTATTTAAGTTGATCTGTATCAAGTTGTTCGATAACATTGCGATAAAGCATTCCTTCATAAGCAATGCCTAACTCAGTTAAGTTTTTCCGGTAATGGTGATAGATTGTGCCTAACTTATCCCAAAGAGATATGAATTTCTCTTTGAGCTCCGTGCGGCGCTCAATGGAGAAATTCCGGAAGAATTGTTGAATTGCTTCTTCTTGTTCTTTATCTAGAAATTCGTAGTCATCCATTAGACTTTTTAAGTCTTGCAGATTGCTGAAGAGCTTATCTGCATCCACCAAATTTTTGTCTACATCATCAAAGTCACTGATTAACAGTTCTCCCCAAAAATAGAAGTCATCTAATGTCTCCTGACTTTCTGTTTCTTCCTTGAATACTTTGTAGAGTTCACAAACCAATCGAATCGGATCACCGGTTTTCTGTACAGATAGCTTCTGAAACAGATCACTGATACTCATAGCGGCAGGTGACCATATCGGTTGATCGGATTCTCCCGCCAGATATTCATTGAAGAACAGGTTGGCACGTTTGTTAGGGAAGATGAGTACTGTGCGAGAGAGGTCATTTCCTATTTTGGCATATAGGTCATGAGCTACTAATTGGAGAAATGATTGCATATTGATTAAATCGTTTTTCTAATTCATATTATTGTAATCGGAGTTCTGTCTTATACTTTTTCTATTTTTTCTTCATCTACATACCACAGGTATCCGGTAATATTCTTATAACCCATTTTCGTCAACAGTTGCATATATCCTTTCACTTGTTTATTGTATTTAGGATTTTCTTTACCAAACTTAAAATCAACCACAACAACCTGCCCGTCTTTCATCATTACACGGTCCGGGCGACGAGTTTGTAATATTCCTTTTTCCTTGTATATAATGGCACATTCATTAAACAGGGTCCATTCTCCGGAATACCAATTTTGTATTTCGGGAGATGAAAACGCTTTCTGTACAACTTCACGTACTGTATTTTCTTTTTCCTGGTCTCTAATAACTCCTTCAAAGATTAATCGTTCGATAGCCGGATCAATATCATTGGCTGTTTCAATGGCAGAAAACAGAGTATGCAACATACGTCCGCGATTGATAAAACGGTCGTCCGAATCTTCTTCTTCGATTCCTTGGATAAAGTCCGCAGAACGATTGGATTGCCGGAACTCGATGTCGTGCCGCATGGACTCCATTTGAATGGGCAATTTTTCTGCTTTTTGGGTTAATTTATTAGTGGAGGCTTTGACCTTTTCTTTTTCGGACGGACAGAGTTCTCCTTGCTCATAACAATCTTCTTCCCATTCGATTCCTTCTTTGAGGGCAACCATAGGAAGAGTATTTGCTAATAGTTCGGACATTGTTCCTTTTTGCCCTTTTCTGCTCCAGATTATTAGATTTTTTCCGGCACGGGTAAACGCTACATAGAGCAGGTTCAGGTTATCCACCCAAAGTTGGAGGCGTTCATGCAGATAATCGTTTCCGTAGATAGATTCTGCCATTTGCGTGGAATAATTAATAGGAAGAATATCTAAAGCATTGAATGGCGCTCCTTGAGGAGCACACCATACCAGTTGATTATTCGTTTCATTCTCTAATTTCCAGTCACAGAAAGGAAGAAGCACGGTATGAAATTCCAATCCCTTTGATTTATGTATGGAAAAAATCCGGATCCCTTCGATTTCTCCACTGGGAATTGTTTTGCTACACAAAGTTTCGTCCCAATAGCGAATGAATCCGTCGAGTTCAGAAGAATTATTTTGCAAATAATTTGTTACTGCATCAAAAAAAGCAAATAAATAAGCATCTTGTTCTTTGATGCGATTCATCTCGAACAAGCTGAATAATTCTTCCAATAACTCGTAGAGAGGCATTAACCGAAACTCTTTTATTTTATCAAGAAATGTCGTAGGAAGATAGCTTTCGGTGGGAAGAAGCAAGAGGGTATTCCAATCCAGTCCTTTCTGTAAGACCTCATTCTGATAGGCTATGGCAAGTTGGGCCCGTGCTATCTTGTTGTTTTCATCCGAGAGGTAACGAAGAGCATCCAGCATCATGCAGATAGCAAGGGAAGCGTCAAGACGGAAGGCTTCGTCTGACACTATTTTGTAATGCAGCTCCTTATCAAAGTAATCTGCGATGCGGGGAATACTTTTATTCTTTCGTACTAAAATAGTTATGTCGTTCAGGTGGATACCGGAAGCGAGCAGATGTTCGACTTCTTCTCCCAGGCTGATAAGTGTCTGTTCGGTATAGTCATGTTCTTCGTCCGGTTCGAGGAAAGAGGCTTTGACATAACCTTTTTGGGTGTTTAAGGGAGATTCTTGTACGACGTCTGCATATGCCTTTTGCAGATCTTGACAATCTTTGTTGAGCTGTTTTTTATAAACTCCATTCAAATAATCAGTAGCGGCCGTAAATATATGATTGTTAAACCGGATGATGTTCGTTTCACTTCTCCGGTTGGTTGCCAGTGTTTTGACGCGAATCGGGAAGTGGTCGATATGGTCATTTAACCCGTTGAGGATTCCCCAGTCGCCATTACGCCAACGGTAGATTGACTGTTTGACATCTCCTACAATCAAGCTGTCGGCTCCCTGGGATAATCCTTCGAGCAATAACAGTTTGAAATTACCCCATTGCATCCGGCTGGTATCCTGAAACTCGTCAATCATAACATTGCGGATGTTCGTTCCTATCTTTTCGAATACGAAAGAGGAATCACCGTCTTTTACTAATTGGTGGAGCAGGGCATTGGTGTCTGAGAGTAGGAATCGATTATTTTCCCGGTTTAACTCGCGTACTTCTTCGTCGATATTGGCGAGAAGTTGTACTTTGTTGAGATGCTGCAAAGACAGTCGGCAACTATTCAGTAACAGGTTATTTTTTGATCGTAACTTTTCTGCATCTTCCAAAATCTGCATAAGGCTGGAATTGGCTAAAGCAATAATGTCTGCATAGCGTGGAGACGTTTTTGTAGCCCAGTTTTTGGCATCTTCCAGACACTTTTCTACTGTAACGTTGCGAACATCGTTACCTAAAATACCGTTGTTGAGCTTACGGAAATAACTTCCGATTCCTCGTGAACCGTTTTTCAGATCGTCAGCAGTTAACGCATGTCCGTCTAATTCTCCTTCAAACTGATCATAGAATCCCTTCATTTGTTCCAAAATCTCAGTCTCCAGTGCTTTCAACTGTTTACGGTATTCTTTAATGGTATCCGGATTGCGTAGCCGATGACGGAGTCCTTCTCCTTTTTCTATATATCCTTCATCGAATATATTACGGCCGAAATTCTTGACTTCGTCCGATACGTTCCAACGTTTGTCGTCTGCAATCCGCTCATTGATATAATCCAGTAGCCATGCGAGGACAGGAGAGGTAGGGCCTAATTTCTCAATCATACTGTCTACCGCTTCACTAAGCACTTCCGTATTGTTCAGTTCGATATTCAGGTTAGGGCTTAATTCCAGTTCGCGAGCCAGATTGCGCATAACAGACTGGAAAAAAGAATCTATTGTTTCTACCCGAAACCGACTGTAGTCATGTAACATATAACCAAGGGCAATGCTTGCTGCTTCCCGTATTTCCTGCTCTGTTTTTCCCGTTTCTTCTTTGATACGGTTGAGATAGGCTTCGGATCCTTTGTCTCCTGTCTGAATACCGTACAGCTGACTAAGAATACGTTCTTTCATTTCTGCTGTCGCCTTATTAGTGAAGGTTACGGCAAGAATCTGACGATAGGCTCGCGGGTTTAGAATTAATAGTTTGATATATTCCACGGCCAGGGTAAATGTTTTACCTGAACCGGCGGAGGCTTTATAGACTAAGAGTTCACTCATTATTTAATGATTGGGTGTTATATAAGACAAAAATAATGAAAGTAGTAGAAGAAACGAAATAAAAACATGATAAAAAGATTTTTCCTTAGTATATTTGTGCTGTTGACTATATCATCATTAGTAGACAGAGTGATAATAAAATAAAAAATAGAGGAGAGGCGTTAGTAGTTTTCCTCTTTTAGTTGTATTATATATAAATGGATTAGATTTTTTTTATCTATATACTATGATTTATGCAGCAGAATAAAACAGTTTCTCAACAGAAAACTATCAACCCGGTTTACTGGGTGCCTACCGCTTACTTTGCAATGGGGCTTCCCTTTATTGCTATTAATCTGGTTTCTGTATTTATGTTCAAGGATTTAGGAGTTTCAGATACGCAAATAGCATTCTGGACTTCTCTTATTATGATGCCTTGGACACTGAAATTCCTGTGGAGTCCTTTTCTTGAGATGTATCGGACGAAAAAGTTTTTCGTATTAGTGACAGAGTTGTTGAGTGGGGTATTATTTGGGATAGTGGCTTTTTCTTTATTTTTCGATTACTTTTTTGCTATTAGTATTTCTACAATGGCTGTTATTGCTTTTAGTGGGGCTACCCATGACATAGCTTGTGACGGTGTATATATGGCTGAACTGAATAAAGAAGAACAGGCAAAATATATTGGAGTGCAAGGTGCATTTTATAATGTTGCTAAGTTGGTAGCTAACGGAGGATTAGTTGCTATGGCGGGAGCACTGGCAGAATACTTTGGGGCAATAGAAGGGGCTTCTTTAGAAGCAAATAAAGGAGCATATTCTTATGCATGGATGATTATTTTTGCTGTGATTGCGGCAATAATGGTATTAATAGGTCTCTATCATATAAGGATGTTGCCGTCTAATCAGATACCGTCTACAACAAAAAAGACGACCTCAGAAGTAGGGCGGGAGTTAGTAGCGGTAATTGCTAATTTCTTTACTAAAAAGCATATTTTTTACTATATCTGCTTTATTATATTATATCGTTTGGCGGAAGGATTTATTATGAAGATAGCTCCACTTTTCTTACGTGCTTCAAGAGAAGTTGGCGGATTGGGATTGTCTTTAAAAGAGATAGGTACGTTAAATGGAGTTTTTGGTTCGGCAGCTTTTGTGCTCGGCTCTTTGCTGGCAGGTATCTATGTCTCTAAGTTCGGGTTAAAACGGACACTTTTTACACTTTGTTGTATTTTTAATCTTCCGTTTTTGGCCTATACTTTTCTGGCTGTAACTCAACCAACCAATGTTTATCTGATAGGAACCTGTATTACTATGGAATATTTTGGTTATGGTTTTGGCTTTGTCGGTTTGACACTGTTTATGATGCAACAGATAGCTCCGGGGAAACATCAAATGTCGCATTATGCATTTGCATCCGGAATTATGAACTTGGGAGTAATGCTTCCGGGCATGGTTAGTGGCTATTTCAGTGATTTATTAGGATATCGGAATTTCTTCATCTATGTTTTGATTGCTACAATTCCGGCTTTTCTGATTACCTATTTTATACCATTCACTTATGATGATTCAAAAAAATAAATAACATAAAAATTTAATGATTATGAGTAAGATTCAAATGCCTTGGGAAGACCGTCCGTCCGGATGTACAGACGTTATGTGGCGCTATTCACAAAATCCGGTTATAGGACGTTATCATATTCCCTCATCTAACAGTATTTTCAACAGTGCGGTCGTACCTTTTAAGGAGGGATTTGCAGGGGTATTCCGTTGTGATAATAAAGCTGTGCAGATGAATATCTTTACAGGATTCAGCAAAGACGGTATTCATTGGGATATCAGCCATGAACCTATAAAATTCAAGGCCGGTAATACAGAAATGATTGAATCGGAGTATAAATATGACCCTCGTGTCACATGGATTGAAGACCGTTATTGGATAACTTGGTGCAACGGTTACCATGGTCCTACAATCGGTATCGCTTATACTTTTGATTTTGAAGAGTTTTTTCAATGTGAGAATGCTTTCTTACCTTTCAATCGTAATGGCGTTCTTTTTCCGCAAAAGATAGGTGGCAAATATGCAATGTTGAGTCGTCCTAGTGATAACGGTCATACTCCGTTTGGTGATATATATATCAGTTTCAGTCCGGATATGAAATATTGGGGAGAGCATCGTTGCGTAATGAAAGTAACTCCATTCCCTGAAAGTGCATGGCAATGCACAAAGATCGGTGCAGGTTCTGTTCCTTTCCTGACAGATGAAGGCTGGTTACTCTTTTATCATGGGGTTATTACTACTTGTAATGGTTTCCGCTATGCGATGGGGGCTGCCATACTTGATAAAAATCATCCGGAAAAGGTACTTTATCGTACTCGCGAATACCTGCTTGGCCCTGCTGCTCCTTATGAACTTCAAGGGGATGTCCCTAATGTGGTATTTCCTTGTGCAGCTTTACAGGACGGTGAACGTGTAGCCGTTTATTATGGTGCGGCAGATACCGTTGTGGGTATGGCTTTCGGATATATTCAGGAGATTATTGATTTTACTAAACGGACAAGTATCATTTAATAAGATATGAAACGTATTCTATTAACTTACACATTAGCTTTCATCCTTCTTCCCGTTTATGGGGGAGAGGGAGGAAGCTCCCCTGCTGAGAAGAAAAGTCTTTTGATAGATTATGTTGATCCTTTTATCGGGACAACAAATTTTGGCACTACCAATCCGGGAGCAATTTGCCCGAACGGGATGATGTCTGTGGTTCCTTTCAATGTAATGGGATCTTCAGAAAATAAATACGATAAAGATGCCCGCTGGTGGTCCACACCTTATGAGCATACCAACTGCTTCTTTACCGGATATGCTCATGTTAATTTAAGTGGAGTCGGATGTCCTGAATTAGGTTCTTTGTTGCTGATGCCTACTACCGGAGAGTTGAATGTAGACTATAAGGAGTATGGAAGTAAGTATAAGGATGAACAGGCTTCACCCGGTTATTATTCCAACTATCTGACAAAGTATAATGTAAAAACAGAGGTTTCGGCTACTCCACGTACAAGTATCGCCCGTTTTACTTTCCCTAAAGGTAAGAGCCATATACTACTAAATCTGGGAGAGGGACTGACAAATGAAAGTGGTGCTATGCTTCGCCGTGTAAACGATTGCGAAGTTGAGGGAATGAAGCTGCTTGGTACATTCTGTTATAATCCTCAAGCTGTATTTCCTATTTATTTTGTGATGCGGGTAAAGAAAACACCTGTAGCAACAGGGTATTGGAAGAAACAGAGACCTATGACTGGTGTAGAGGCAGAATGGGATCCGGACCAGGGAAAATATAAACTTTATACCCGCTATGGAAAAGAGATAGCAGGAGATGATGTTGGTACTTATTTTTCGTTCGATACGGAGGAAGGCGAACAGGTAGAAGTGCAAATGGGCGTTTCGTTTGTCAGTATAGAGAATGCCCGGCTGAATCTGGATCGTGAACAGGAGGGTAGGAACTTTGAACAGATTCATGCAGAGGCTCGTGCAAAATGGAATGACGATTTGTCGAGAATTACTGTAGAAGGAGGTACTGATGCTCAGAAGACTGTTTTCTATACGGCACTATATCATTTGCTGATTCATCCGAATATATTACAGGATGTCAACGGAGAATATCCGGCAATGGAGAGTGATAAGATTATGACGACAAAGGGAGACCGCTATACAGTGTTTTCTCTCTGGGATACCTATCGCAATGTTCATCAGTTGCTGACACTGGTCTATCCGGAACGCCAAATGGAAATGGTACGTACTATGCTTGATATGTATCGGGAACATGGGTGGCTGCCCAAATGGGAATTGTATGGAAGAGAGACATTGACTATGGAAGGTGATCCGAGTATTCCGGTTATCGTAGATACATGGATGAAAGGATTACGTGATTTTGACGTTGATTTGGCTTATGAAGCGATGTATAAGTCGGCTACATTGCCGGGAGCAAAGAATCTGATGCGTCCGGATAATGATGATTATATGTCCAAAGGCTATGTACCGCTTCGTGAGCAGTATGATAACTCGGTATCTCATGCATTGGAATATTATATTGCAGATTTTGCGTTGTCCCGCTTTGCGGAAGCTTTGGGAAAGAAAAAGGATGCGGAAATGTTTTATAAACGTTCTTTAGGTTATAAGCATTATTATAGCAAAGAGTTCGGTACTTTCCGTCCGATTCTTCCTGACGGCACTTTTTACAGTCCGTTTAATCCCAGACAAGGAGAGAATTTTGAACCGAATCCCGGTTTCCATGAAGGTAGTGCATGGAATTATTCATTCTATGTGCCACATGATGTTTATGGACTTGCCAAGTTAATGGGAGGAAAGAACCCCTTTATCAAAAAACTGCAAATGGTTTTTGACGAAGGTCTTTATGACCCGGCCAATGAACCGGATATTGCCTATGCTCATTTATTCTCTTATTTTAGAGGAGAGGAATGGCGCACGCAGAAAGAAACACAACGGCTGTTGGATAAGTACTTTACAACGAAGCCGAATGGTATTCCCGGTAATGATGATACAGGGACAATGTCTGCATGGGCTATTTTTAATATGATTGGTTTTTATCCCGATTGTCCCGGATTGCCGGAATATACATTAACGACTCCTGTATTCAATAAAGTGACTATTCGTTTAGATCCGAAATGGTATAAGGAAAAAGAATTAGTGATAGAAAGCAATCGTACTCAACCGGGAACTTTATATATTAACAAGGTGTTATTGAACGGAAAGAAATTCAATCAATACCGTATCACGCATGATGAACTGGTTCATAGTCAACGTATATTATTTGATTTAAAGTAACACACAGTGTTTCATAGGTATCGTTTTTGGGTTGACAGGGCTGTCGGACTTTTCAGGGTTCGGCAGCCCATTTTTTATTACATTTATATTGATTGTTGTTCCCGATAAAAAAGAGTGACGGTATGTGTCGGGTATAGTGTCTCTATATAGCTGGAACAGCGTCACTATGGGTTCGTTGTCGATAATTCCCGGGATAAAAGTTCCTAATCCCTGGGGTAAACAGTGGAATGCTGCAAGGCGAATAGTAATTTGCGATAATTATATGTTTCCAACCGACTTTTTTCTCTGGAATTTGTTTCCTTTGTAGAAAATGGATTTATTATGGGAAAACAGAAAGTAGCATTAGTCCTTTCTATGGGTGGTGCGCGTGGTATTGCACATATTGGAGTCATAGAAGAATTATTACGTCACAATTATGAAATAACTTCTATTGCCGGAAGTTCAATGGGAGCAATGGTGGGAGCGATGTATGCTTCGGGAAAACTGGAAGAATGCAAAGAATGGCTGTATAGTTGGGATAAGCGCAAGATGTGGGAACTGGCAGACCTCACATTAAGTCGGGACGGACTGGTGAAAGGAGATCGCTTCATCAAAGAGTTAAAGGAGATAATCCCCGATATGAACATCGAGGACTTACCGATTCCTTATGTTGCCATGGCCACCAATATTGTTTGTGATCAGGAGGTGAGGTTCGATAGTGGCAGCTTACATGAGGCTATCCGCGCATCCATTTCCATACCAATGCTTTTCCGCCCTTTGCGAAAAGACGGCATGGTATTGATTGACGGGGGGATCTTGAATCCCCTCCCGCTCAATCATGTACATCGTACCGAAGGAGATATTTTGATAGCAGTCGATGTGAATGCACCGGTTGATTGCGGAAAGAGAAAGAAGATGAGTCCTTATAATCTGTTGACAGAATCTTCAAGAATGATGATGCAACAAATTACTCGTTATCAGATAGAACGCTGTCAGCCGGACATATTAATACGGATGTCCGGCAATGCTTATGATATGTTGGAGTTTCATCATGCAGAATCCATTGTAGCGACGGGGATTGAGATTACTCGAAATGCATTAGATCGCATTGGCGTGACATCCCAAGAAGGATAGACTTATTCCACATAAATCATCTTTTTCGTCATTCCTCCGTCAATGGTTATGTTCTCTCCGTTGATGAAGTCATTGTTTTCCTCGCAAAGAAATAAGCACATACGGGCAATGTCTTCCGGTTTGCCCACTCGCCGGGAAGGGTGTTGTGAATGGTCTTCCGGGCGGAGCTGGTTGTAGTCATGTGTCTGTATCCACCCCGGTGCAATAGAGTTTACCGTAATGTGCCATTCGGATAATGATGAGGCTAATGCATGGGTTAAAGAATAGATACCACCTTTTGAGGCGGCATAACCTTCACTTCCGGGCTCGCTCATCAGATAACGGGTGGAACAGATATTGATAATTCTTCCGTAAGGATTGGGAAAGGAAAGGGCTTTACGATGAATGGCAAGTAATCGTGAAGTGATAAATACAGGACGCAGGTTGACAGAGAGAATCTTGTCGAAATCCTCTATACTTGTTTCCGTGATAGGAGAAAAGTTGCTAATGCCTACATTATTAATAATGATATCAAGATCGCCCCATTCCTTCAGAATTTGCAGGACACAATTCTCCAACGACTCTTTATTGCTTACATCAACCTTGTGGAATATGCTTCCTGTTTCTTTTGCAGTTTGTTGACCGGATGCATCATTCGTATCACAGAAAGCGACTAGGCAATCCGCTTGAGAAAATGCTTCTACGATTGCTTTGCCTATTCCTTCCGCTCCGCCTGTTACGAAAACTCTTCTTTTCCGTCTGTTTGCATCAGAAGGTATCTTGTCTGCTTGTCCCGTTCTCACCTGATGCGTTGTTCCGGTTTTCTTTTTACCATACTTCTGTGCTTGTTTCCAAACAGCTTTTCTGGCTTCATATTGTTCCTGCTGTCTTTCTATATAATTATCTGCCATGATTTCTTTTTTACTGGCAAATGTAAAATATAAAAAGGATAAATGCAAAGAATCGCCCGCTCCTTTTTGTCCAAACGAGCGGGTGATTCTATTCCATATACCATGGCCCCTAAACGGCCGTTTCCCAATGGTAATGCTTCGGTCCATACTTGTGCCGGGCGATCGTACCAGAGTTTATATTCTTGCACAGATGGTTGCTTTTCTTGTGCATGAATACTACAGGCAATAAGGTGTAGAAATAATTAAAAGTTATCGGGCATAAAAACGAATTTCAATATCCGGCTGAAAAGGACTTACTATGCATAGGTGAAAATACGTTGGAAGTGTAAATACAATAATGTGTACTTATCTATTCATTATAAACAAATAACTAAAATGTATAGTTTAATTATTGGACCATTATTGTTCCGCATTGATCCGGAAGGTTGGCAAAGTTATATTCGTTCTTTTCTTGTAAATTGAAATATACTTCTTATATTTGTCGTTAGAACATTTAACGAAAAAAATTATGAAAAGTTTAAAGGTTACATCTATGTTGGCAGTACTGATGTTCTTGTTTATAACAGGAATGCAGGCACAGACCGTAACTCCCAGTAAGAAGTATATTACAAAGGAGTTGAATAACGTAAGCAATTTTAGCTCAATCAAGGTGCTAGGCAGTACTGATGTTGAATATCGACAGAGTAGTGGCTCTAAAACAGAGATTTCTATATATGGTTCGGACAATTTGGTCGATTTGCTGGAAGTGTCTACTGCGAATGGAGTGTTGCAGGTGAATATCAAGAAGGGGGTTAAGATTCTTAGTGGAGAACGTCGTTTGAAAGTGATTGCTTCTTCTCCTTCATTAGATGAAGTAGATATTAAAGGTTCGGCAGATGTATATCTGAAGGGTACTATTAAAGGTGTTGATTTAACTCTGAACATAACCGGTTCCGGAGATATTGAAGCGGAGAATCTGCAATATACTAATCTTTCTGCTTATATAAAAGGGAGTGGAGATATCGATGTGAAAAATGTGAAGGGCACTACTGTAAAAACGATAGTCAGCGGTTCGGGAGATGTGAATATCAAAGGCACTGCGAAATGGGCTGCATTGACTGTAAACGGCTCCGGTGACATCAGTGCTGATAAGTTGGCGGCTACTGAAGTGATTGCCACTGTTTCAGGTTCCGGCGATATCTCTTGTTATGCTTCTAAACAGTTGGATGCAAAAGTTAGCGGTAGTGGAGATATTGAATATAAAGGAAGTCCATCTATTCTAAATAAACAAGGCAGGAAAGATTCTATTTCCAGAAAATAGGAATTCTCGATTATAATAGGATGCGGGTAAATATGCGTGATGTATTGCATATTTGCCCGTTTTTGTTTTGTACCTGTATGCTTTCTATTGATTAATTTCATAGTAAAAATATATATTATTGTATGTAAATCGGATAAAAATGTAGCTTTACACTTACATTTGCTTATATTAGAGTAACAAATGAAAATGTTACCATTTTAGATAGAAAACGCCCTTTGTTTTTGTCAGAAACCACCTCGTAAACCGGTATCGAAAAGTTTATACTTGCATCGGATTTTAATACGTCAAAGAATCATCAGACGTGTTTTACTGAAAGTGTAAAATATTAATTAAATTAATCTGATATTAGTATGAATGATTGTTTCCTGAATTTATTATTTAGTTTTCAGCTTTTACTTCCTTTGAAGGATGGAGCAGATTTTGTGGGCAGTAAACAGACTATTGATGTAATTTTGTCTGATTTGTCTCTGCTTGGATATGTAATTCCCGTAGGGGGACTTGGTATTGGACTATTTATTTGCCTACTTGCCTATCTTGCGGCAGAGTATAATGTCCGGTTTCAATCTCATGAAAAATATAAGATTGCAATGAATATGCTTCATTCGATACATACACCCTTGACATTATTACGAAATCAGTTGGAAGATATTAAAACTGCTAGTCTGTCTGAACCGATTTCTCTGAAAATAGAGGAAGTCTTGAAATATGCTGAACGTATAATAGACTGTAATCAGAATGTTATGACGCTTGATAAGATTGAAGGTAGTATTAAACCTAAGACAGCTACTGTCGATTTTGAACTTTCCACTTATATCACTTCCATTGTTAATCAATGTCGGCCATACGCAAACATCCGTCAAGTGAAATTGAAGGTCAACGAATGTTCGGATTGCGTCAGTTGCAGGATAAATGAGAACATAATGACAGCCGCACTTCAGTATCTTTTATACAAGATAATCTTGATAACAAATTCGGGTTGTTGCATATCAATTAGCGTAACGCATACAATGGATGCATGGGAATTACATATCAGCAATAATACCGTAACGGAGAATAAAGCTGAAAGTTTATTTTCCTTTATTTCCGCCCTGTTTCCTGTATATGGATATAGTGGTTTGAGGACTGTCAGAAAAATCATTCGTTTGCATGGAGGGAAAATGATTGGCTACGGACATGGCAAATTCGCCACTTTCAGGATTGTTATCCCGACGGACTGTCATTGCCAGAATCAAAAATGTCCCGTTATAAAATCCTCTCGAATTCATAAGGATGAGAAACAAGATTTGAAAGCAAAGGATGCTCCTCATATCTTATTAGTAATGAAGGATAAACCGTTCAGTGATTATTTGAGAAAGTCTTTGTCGAGATACTATCAGATTTCCATTCTTGAAGATCCTGATTTGATAATACATACTATCATCCGGCAAATTCCTGACACAATCATTATTGATGATAATGTAAACGGCATAAGTGGTGATTCGCTCTGTTTTCAAGTTAAAGCAGATAAAACAATGGGAGAGATACCAGTCGTTCTGCTGATAAGGTCTTTTGATAATGAAAGCTATCTTTCTCATTTAGGATGTGGAGCAGATCGGTTGAAATTGCGTACAGAGAGTATCTGTAAGTTCAGGGCGGATATTCACATGCTTATTGAGAACCGCATGGCGTTGCGTGAACGAATAAAAAACTTTTTATCTGATGCCATTTTTCCTTTGGTGCCTATGAGGCAGGAAATGGAAAACACAGATTTGTTATTTATGAATAAAGTCAATGAAATATTGGAAAAGAATCTCTCAACGGAGAAATATAGGATTGATAAACTTTGTGTTGATATAGGGATGAGTCGTACTGCTTTTTACAGTAAGATAAAGGATATTATAGGTATGTCACCGGAAGATTACATCTATTCATTCAAAATGGATAAAGCACTTAAATTGTTGGCTTCCCAACAATTTAATATTTCGGAAATAGCAGGTATGTTGGGATATTGTGATGTCCAATATTTTAGGAAGAAATTTAAGGATTTCTATCATGTATGCCCTACGGATTATATAAAGAGTATTATTGGCTAAAAATCTATTCTCCGGAAATTTCTCATGGTTTCCGTAATTTTGAGATTGCAACACATGGATAATAAAACGAAGGAAGTAAAAGCTACGGAAGGCAAGGGATATCTGACAATCAAGAGCCGCCGCCAACCCAAAGCGAATATAGGAACCGTAGAGAAAGTCTTAGAAGGTATCTGGCGTCTTTGAATTGACTCTTCCGAAGAAAGAACGGTTACCTATCGCTTGTAATATATTTGTTAATTAGTTAGTGAATTTAGTCCTTGATTAGCTATAGAATCTCCAAACAATTCCTATTTTTGCTTCAAGAAGTATGGTCTGATAAAAAAAGAAAGAAGTGATAGTAAAAATGAAATAGTATAATCATCAGAAATAAATAAGGTATATGAATAGAAAAGTTGATTTATCCATATCTTGTTATGGAGAAGTAAAAGATGGGAGATATGATATTGTAGCGTTACCGTGGGGGGCTACCGAACCTCATAATCTGCATTTGCCCTATATGACGGATTGTATCCTTTCTCATGATGTAGCGGTTTCTGCCGCTTTGATAGCCAAACAGAAATATGGGGTAAATTGTATGGTCATGCCACCTATCGGCATGGGGTCGCAAAATCCGGGACAACGGGAACTTCCGTTTTGTATCCATACGCGTTATGAAACTCAGAAAGCAATACTGACGGATATTGTTTCTTCCCTTTATGTTCAAGGTATCCGGAAATTAGTAATTATCAACGGGCATGGTGGCAATACTTTTAAAAGTATGATTCGTGATTTATCGGTAGACTATCCTGACTTTCTGATTGCATCAAGTGAATGGTATACCGTATTAAAGGTTAAGGACTATTTTGAAAATCCGGGTGACCATGCAGATGAAGTCGAGACATCTGTAATGATGCACTATCATCCCGAACTGGTCAATCTTGAAGAAGCAGGAAGTGGAGAATATAAAACCTTTGCCGTGCAGTCTTTGAATGAAAAAGTAGCATGGATTCCCAGAAACTGGGGAAAAGTATCGAAAGATACCGGGGTAGGTGATCCGCGTGGAGCCTCTGCCGAAAAAGGTAAAAAGTTCGCAGAAGCGGTCGCAGAGAAATATGCAAGGCTCTTTGACGAACTGGTGAACCAGAAACTTTACTAAAGAATAAAATACGAATAGGTGAACAATAGTGATATTATCTCTATTGTTGAGAAGCACTAAATGAGTAATAAGTGAAAAAGAAAATTAGTTGTAAAGGTCGTTTATTGTCTTCAATGTATAGATATATTTGTGTATGTCCCATTGCTGTCTTTTCTACTCTTAAACAGTTTTCTTTTTCTTATACAAAATGCTAATAAACTCATTTTGTGTTTTTAATAAATAATGGAACAGTTTATTATAAACGGGTCTCACGTTTATAATAAATGATATTCAGGGTTACTTAGTAAATGGAACTGAATATATTAAACAAAACGGGGTAAAATCTCTACAGATTTTGCCCCGTTTCTATTCTTCCGGACATATATCTATGCCTTCAAAGTCTATCTTTATGTCTTTATTTTTGTATATCTCATTCTTGTTCCAGTTGGTTCTTTCGGACAAATATACAAAATAAAAAGAGCAAAGTCAATAGTTTCTATGTTTACCTTTATTTCTTTTGTTTTACCAATATAATTGCCGGATTGTCTTCTTCATCCACCTTCACCCGTCACGGTTGGTGTGTTAATCGTTTTAAAAGGAATACAAATCTTCCGGATAATGCTTTCATCCTGTTTTGATATGATATAACACGTGTTTGCATAATGGATGGTCAGCAGGAACAAGCGGATGGTCGAACTCTTTCATTCGTGTCATACCTATCTTCTGCATTACACGTTCCGAACGGAGATTCGGCAGGGAAGTAAATGAATACAGTTCTGTAATGTCCGGTTGTTTACGAGTATATTCCAGACAAGCTGTTGCTGCTTCAGGGGCATAGCCATGTCCCCAATACTCATGTGCCAGCCGCCAGCCGATTTCTATACCCGGTGCAAAATCTACATCGAATGTTATCTGATGCAGCCCGGTATAGCCCATAAAAGCATGGTCTTCTTTGCGTTCTACGGCATACAAACCGAAGCCGCAGGTTTGAAATTCCTTTTGGATACGATGATAAAAATTGAGTGATTCTTCCGGAGTTAATGGTTGGAGAAAGTACTCCATGACGTGAGGGTCGGCGTTCATGAGGGCAAAAAGAGGAATGTCTTCCTCTTTCCAATCGCGAAGGATCAATCGGGATGTTTCGATATAAGTTTGCATAAAACTAAAAATAGTAATTCGCAAATATACGCTTTTTAGTCTTATATACCAGAACTTTTTGTTTGCTTCTGTTATCTTTTTAATATTGGGGTACCAGCGAGCAGATATAGATATAACTTTTCATATTACGACTGCCGGAAATCTTACTAAAGTCTCCGGCAGGGACGGTAGTGGTGTAATTTACGGATGCCGTGAACTGATAGACCGTCTGAACGATTCGGAAGGGAAACTGAACTTCCCGGAAGAACTGAAGGACGGACCTGAAATGGTACTTCGCGGTGCTTATGTAGGTTTGCAGAAAATGACTTATCTGCCGGGATATGGTGTTTATGAATATCCTTATACCCCAGAGAGGCTTCTACCCATCCGGGTTTGAAGCCGGCAGTATTTCCGGCAACTGATTGGAGTTGGGAGAAGACGGCAAAAAGTTATGGAGAAACTCCCGAAAGAACTGCTCTCCGAAGATAAAAATACTCGTGTCAGTGTGGCTTATGAAGCAGAAACAGCTGTGATGAAAGGCAAATTTCAAAAGAAAGAACATCGTAAACAAATGGGAGTATTTTTTAGTAAAGGGAACAGTATCGAATGGAATGTTTCTACCGGATTGGTGCAGGTCTATGCGCTTCGCTTCAAATACATGAATACAAGCGGAAAACCAATCCCTGTGTTAATGAAGTTTATTGACGCGAAAAGGGTAGTCTTGAAAGAAGATATACAGATATTTCCGGAGACACCGGACAAGTGGAAAATGATGAGTACCACTACGGGGACATTTATTAATGCCGGACATTATAAAGTGTTACTTTCGGCTGATACTATGGAAGGCTTGGCATTTGACGCATTGGATATTCAATAGGGCTTTTTGAAAGTCAGTTATATAAGACACATTTCTCATATTCTAATCTTTTCTTATAAATAGAATATAGATGTTATTTTTTTAAGATTCGATACTCTGATTTTAATTATTTGAGAGCCGAGTTTTAAATAATCTCTATATTTGAAATCAAAAACAAAATAACACAATGGAGAGTGATATACCTAATTTTGATTTGCCAGTTGATTATATTGTTGGAGAAGGATATGAGATAGATTTATCAAAAAGGTACAAGAACTTTCCTTGTAGGGTAAGGTCCGGTTTTTTCATCCTCTGTGTTAAGGGAGTAATGCAAACAACAATCAATGGAAATCTTCATCATATTGGTGAAAACGATTTGATAACCTTACTGCCTGGTTATTTTATGGAAATTCTTGATTTCTCACCGGATATTCATATCTATTATGCTGGGTTCTCAGCCGGATTTATAGAAGGTATAAATTTAATGAAATCCACAGAACATCTTCTTCCTGTAATTATGGAAAACCCAATAATAACGTTGTCTCCATTACAAGCTTGTAGCTACAAGATGTTTTATGAATCGTCAATACTGTCATATGCTTCACCTCGTACACAGGCAAATAAAGAGATAGTAAAAGCTGTCCTTACTATGTTCGTTCAGGGAGCCACTGAGATTTACAAGATGCAAAATAACCTGTATCTATCTTCCCAATCAAGGAAGTATGAGATTTATCAGGAGTTTCTGAAATTGGTCATGAAATATTATATAGTTCATCATGGGACTTCCTTTTATGCCAATCAACTGGGGCTTAGTTTGCCACATTTCTGTTCGACAATAAAAAAAGTTGCTGGAAATACCCCATTGGAAGTGATTGCCTCCGTTATCTTAATGGACGCAAAATCCCGGTTAAAATCGACTAATGAGCCTGTGAAGAATATTGCCTTATCTTTGGGATTTAATAATATTTCTTTCTTCAACAAGTTCTTTAAGCAGCATACAGGAGTTACTCCACAAGAGTACAGAGGGCATTAAACTCCTTTCGATTGCCTTTTAAACGGCAATGTCACAATAAAGCGGCTTCCTTTTCCGATTTCCGATTCAACCGAAATACTTCCTTGTAGGTGCTCTACAATCGTTTTGCAGATAGAAAGCCCTAGCCCCGTACCTTGTTTGAAAGTATTGACCTTATAGAAACGGTCGAATATCTCTTTCTGGCATTCTTGCGGAATTCCTTCTCCCGTATCTTCCACAAACAGGTAAACCAATTGGTCTTTCTCTGAATGTGATGTGAAGCCGAAATGGATATAACCTTTCTCTGTAAATTTGCGGGCATTGTTTATGAAATTGCAAATAACCTGTTTCAAGCGTGTCGCGTCGGTATTAATGTAAATGTCATCATCCGGTAGTAACGCTTTTATTTCAATTTCCGGCAACTGTTTTACTGCTTGTTCTTTCTCTATATCTTTCATCATGGATTTTAGGGAACAACAGGAATAAGTGAATTTAATCGTGTTTGATTCTATTTTTGATAAGTCAAGTATATCATCAATCAATCGTACCAAATGCTCGCTGTTGATACTGATTAACCTTACAAAGTCAGCCCGTTCTTCATCGCTTAATTCATTATAAGTGGAAGCAATGACATCTGAGAAACCTACTATCGCATTTAACGGTGTCCGGATTTCATGGCTCATATTTGCCAAAAATGCCATTTTAAGCCGATCACTTTCTTCTGCTTTTTTACGAGCTTCAATCAGAGTGTTTTCTATATCTTTATATTCCTGAATACTCATACAGATTCCCACTAACCGATAAGGATGTCCGGAGATATTTGCGATATACGTGGATTGTCCTTCAAACCATTCCCATGTACCGTCTCCACGACGCAATCGAAATGGAACAGCTTTATCAAATGTTTCAATGCCGCTGAGTTGTACGACAAAGGCATCAGCCATAGTTTGTCGATCGTCCGGGTGAATCATGCTTACATATTCTTCCATTGTTAAGGTGTTGTTTTCTCCAGCCGGAATACCCAAATGGGTAAAATAACGATTATCTAAAGTAAACTCACTTCGATTTATATCGTAATACCAAGGATATATTCTGGTCCTTTGCAAAGCAGTGTTCAGAATATATTCTTGTGTGAGTTCCACTGTAATATTACGAAAAAAGAACAAGATGGTTTTTAAGTTTCCTTTATTTCTGATTGTAGCAAATTCTCCCCTTATAGGGAATTGTGTATGGTCTACTTGCTCCTGTATATAGGTATGTTCTGGAAGTGTATATATCCTCTCACCTTGACTAATCTTCTCTAAGATAGTTGACAAAATATCTTCTTTATTATTCAATAGCTTGAATATCTGACTTGTAGGGAGGGGCATCATTGTATTGACAGATGAATGAACATGAAGTTCTGTAAGAGCTTGCTGATTTAGTTGTATGATTTTTCCATTTATATCCAATATAATAACTCCGTCAGGTAGAATATTCAGCAATTCATCATCGTAGAGTGTTTGTTCGTTCACTTCCATGTGTTGTTGTTTTAATGCAAAGTATGAAGTAATAAATATAATTCCATAACAAAGAAACTCATTTCTTTTGAAGATAATACTACTTTAATGAATGTTTTTGAGCTTGTTTATATCGCTATTTTAATTTGCAATATATTGAGTGTTAATATGATATTCTCTTTTTAAGATTCGATATTCATATTTTAATCAGTGCTTTTATAGAGTACAAAAAGACTCCTCATCCGTCTACTTGATATGAAGAAAAAAGAACGAATGAAAATATATACTTTACTGTTTGGGGCATTGGTCGTTTGTCCGATGCAGGCACAGACAGTACATGATTGGGAAAACCACCATGTACTTCAAATCAATCGGAAACCGGCACGGGCTGCGTTTATTCCTTTCTCCACACAGAAAGGAGACTGTTCGGTATGCTTGGATGGAATGTGGAAATTCAGATGGACACCTGTACCTGACGAAAGAATCGTTGATTTTTATCAAACGAATTTTAATGATAAGGACTGGACTGATTTTCCGGTTCCTGCTAATTGGGAAATCAACGGATATGGTACTCCAATTTATGTATCAGCCGGTTATCCATTTAAGATAGACCCTTCGCGAGTAATGGGGGGAACCCAAGGCGGATTATGCGACTTATCAAGAAAGGAATCCGGTAGGGCAGTATCGGCGGCTTCTTATGGGTATTGGCAGATGAAGGTGTGAAACGCGTGGATATGGACGGATTCATTGATAATCAAGGCAACTTTGGCGTTGACGGTATTGTAGGGCCACATCACGAAAAGGAAGGTAGCTATGATGCGTATATCGGAGTATATCAGCCTTGTGACGGCCGAAACCGAGTGCTTTATACACTTCCCGAAAGTGGAATTTCTGTTTTGAATGTGATTCCACCGGTACGTAATAAGGTAAACTCAACGGATTTGTGCGGTCCTTCTTCACAAGCTAAGTGGGTGAATGGTTCCCAAACGGGGCGGATTGTTTTCCGGTTTATGGAATAAATAAAAAAAGGTGCTGACACCTGACATGATATTTAATTTTAAAAGTCATACAAATAAAGCAGAACAAAGATAATAATCATTATCTTTGTTCTGCTTTATATATTCTGATTACCGAAACGTTATAATACTACTCACACATGATGAAACATCTTTTTTCTTTTCTGATAATAGCTTCTTTGCTGTTATTTGGTTGCCGTTCAAAAACACAAAGTAATTTTCAGCCTGAACTTTCTGAACAAGCGGAGGAAAGCTATTCTTTACCTGAAGAATACGCTGAAGAAGTGATTGTTACAGGCAAGGTGCTGAACCGGGATTTTTATCCTAATGAAAAAGATTTGACTCTTATTATTCCTTTTTTTAGAAAAATGGAGAATCAGTACTGTGCACCTATCCAAAAGGATGGATCATTCTCTTTCCGTTTTCCTATTTTTGCAAAAATAAGGGAGATTTCTATTCGTAATTATGCCGAACATTTGTATGTGCATCCGGGGGATAGTGTATACGTAGAGATTGATTTTAAAGATATGTTTCATCCCAAAGTAACGGGTGATGCTGAAAAATTAAACCAAGAAATATTGGCTTTTACTGAGAATGCTTATTACTATATACAGAATTATAGTATAGGATCTAATTTGAATAATAATGATTTTGAAACAGAACTTAAAAGGGAGTATAATCTTCGTTTGGAACGTAGGCAAGAGTATATACAAAAATATAAGCCGTCAGAAGAAGTTGAATTTCTCACAGAAGAACTATTGAAACAGGATTATTATTATGCTTTGCTACTTTATGCTTCTCACATCCAAAATGAAACAGGTAAGGAGTTGGAGCGCTATCATGCGTTGTTGCCTGAAATTAACGGGCTTTACCATAAAGGCATACTATCAGCACGTTTATTTGATATTGCTGAAAGTGTAGAAAACTATATTTTATTTGGAATGGCTTTGAAAAATAGGAGATATCCGAAGATAGAGGATATGATGTCTCTAATTGGGGAGAACACATTGAATCAGTATTTGTATACAAAGATGATGGCTAATTGTTTGACGGCTAATGATACACTTGCTTTAGCAAAACGACACGCACAGTTTGATTCAATAGTGAAGATGCCGCATTTACGTGCACAGATTACCCAAATATATAATCGGACTAAGTCATATTTGGAAAATCCTCAATCGGTTTCCGATAATTTATTGTATGGGGTATTTCATGAAAATGCAAGTCAAAAAACGTCTATGTCATTTATGGAACCTATTTATGAAATGCTCGAGAAAGATCGTGGAAAAGTGATCTATTTTGATTTTTGGGTTAAGTGGTGCCCTCCTTGTTTAACGGAGATGGAACCGTTGAAGCAGTTACGCAGTAAGTATTCTACAAAAGATTTGGTCATATATTCTATATGTGGCAGCGAACCGAAAGAGGAGTGGGAGGAGTGCCTGGATAAGTATTCATTGAGGAACCGGGGAATTGAATGTATTTATGCAAATGATTTTTTTGGAAAAGAAAATTATCAGAAGATTTGTAACCAATGGAATGTGCATGATATGCCATATTATATCTTGATAAACAGAAAAGGACAGATTATTGATTTTGGTAGTTCGGCACGTCCGAGTAATCCGAATTTGCGATCTAGAATTGAGGAGGCGGTTAAAAATATAAAATAACTTTTTATTTGTTTTACTCAGAAGTAGAGGATAGTGAGTACAAAACGGCCGGATTTCCGTCTTTATTTTAGTAAAAATATAGATTGGAATGGAAAGCCGACTGAAACATCGAATATTTGTATTTTCTTTATTGGCATGGACTGTTATATGTCCTTCCGGTACTCAACAAACACATTCGCTTCGCGAACAATTCTTGAATCCGTCCGATGAATCCCGATCCGGTGGAACTTTCACCGGAAGTGAAACAGAAGATTAATGAATTAAAAGAGGCAGGCGTGTTGCTTCCCGTTATTCCATCTAAGGAAGACGATTTATTTTATTGCTAATCAAAGGATTGATACAGTCTTTCACAGTAGCTTATTTTTTAGCTCTGTGAAAGGCTGTGTTTTTGTTTTCGGATATTTAATGAGAAAATATTCAAGAATAAGGTTTCTGCTATGACTCTTTTTTGTACTTTTGCAGCCGATTTAAAAATACCACATGCATGAAGACAAGCGAATCTTTATTATCAAAAGGAAAATTCATTGCCGAATATTCTGCCCACCTAATGGGAGCCGGAGTACATACTTCGCGGGTTGTCCGTAATTCCAAACGTATCGGTGAGGCTTTCGGGCTAGACGTAAAATTAGGAGTATTTCATAAAAACATCATTCTTACGATTATTGACAAACAAACCAATGAGGCTTGCAACGAGGTTATAGACATTCCTGCACATCCTATTAGTTTTGAACATAACTCGGAATTAAGTGCATTGAGTTGGGAAGCCGTGGACAATCGCCTCTCGTTGGAAGAACTGACGGAAAAATACAGGAAAATAGTTTCCGCTCCGATGATACATCCTCTTTTTGTATTATTGCTGGTAGGATTTGCCAATGCTTCTTTCTGTAAACTGTTCGGAGGGGATTTGATTTCTATGGGCATTGTTTTCTCAGCCACAATTACAGGATTTTACCTGAAACAACAGATGCAGAAAAAGAAAATCAATCATTATATAACATTTATTGTTTCGGCGTTCGTGGCTTCCCTATGTGCATCCACAGCTTTGATATTTGATACGACTTCCGAAATAGCACTGGCAACCAGCGTACTGTATCTCGTTCCGGGGGTGCCTTTGATTAATGGTGTGATTGATGTGGTAGAAGGATATGTCCTGACCGGATTTGCCCGCTTGACGGAGGCGTCCTTGCTGATTGTCAGCATTGCGATCGGCCTTTCCTTTACATTATTAATGGTAAAAAACAGCTTAATTTGATATGGTAGCACTCGATATTCTTTCCGATGGATTTTTTGCAGCAGTGGCGGGTATAGGCTTCGGAGCTATTTCCGACCCACCTTTGCGCGCATTTAAAATGATTGCGATTTTAGCGGCATTAGGACACGCATGTCGTTTTTGCCTGATGACTTATTTAGGGGTAGATATTGCTACCGCTTCTTTATTTGCCGGTTTGGTAATAGGTTTTGGTAGTCTATGGCTGGGAAAAAGGGTCTATTGCCCAATGACGGTACTCTATATTCCGGCATTGCTTCCGATGATTCCGGGCAAGTTTGCCTATAATATGGTATTTTCACTGATTATGTGTTTACAGAATATGAATGACCCGGAGCAACTGGATAAATTCATGGGTATGTTTTTCTCCAATAGCTTGATAGCCAGTACTGTAATATTCATGTTGGCGGTAGGAGCCACATTCCCGATGTTCCTGTTTCCACACCGGGCTTTTTCTTTAACAAGACATTAATTAAACTACTTTTATGGAGATTTTTTGGAGAACAATCGCATATTATAATTCAGCCACCTGGCTTTTGCAGATAGTTATTATTCTTATTGGTATCGTGCTGACAGCATTGCTCATCTGCCGGCCACGTCCGTGGGTGAAAATGGGAATGAAGTTCTACATGATAGGGCTGTATTCATGGATTTCAGTTATCTATTATTATATTTATTGTGAGGAACGCAGCTATAATGGAGTAATGGCTATGTTTTGGGGAGTAATGGCTATTATCTGGATTTGGGATACTATTACGGGATATACAACTTTTGAACGTACACATAAGTATGATATCTTATCGTATATCTTGTTGGCAATGCCTTTTATATACCCACTGGTTTCGTTGGCCCGCGGACTTAGTTTCCCGGAAATGACCTCTCCGGTAATGCCCTGTTCCGTGGTGGTATTTACAATCGGACTACTATTGCTGTTTGCTCATAAAGTGAATATGTTTCTGGTGCTTTTTCTTTGCCACTGGTCATTGATAGGATTATCCAAAACTTATTTCTTCCAGATTCCGGAAGACTTTTTGTTGGCAAGTGCAACCATTCCCGGCTTGTATCTTTTCTTCAGAGAGTATTTCCTGAATAACCTGCATGCCGATACGAAGCCGAAAGCAAAATATATTAATTGGTTATTAATAACTGTCTGTATCGGATTGGCTATATTACTGACCACTACAATGTTTCTGGAATTAGTACCCAAAAACTAATCTGAAACAGAGAGAATAGTTTTTTCTAGAAATAAAAAATCGCTTTTTATAACTATTAAAGTTATAGAAGGCGATTTTTGCATACCTGCCTATTGAATGGCATAGAATATTCGAAGAGCATATTGCATGACAACGTCAGGCAGCCATTTCTTACTCTTAGCGAATGTGACTTGTATCCATGGTCCGACTTTCGTACGGAAGGGAGGATTTTTGCATGCTACTATTTTACAGATTGCATGCCCCAACTTCTTCGGGTGACATCCGTTACGTTCTTCCTTTTCTATAATTTCCAATGATTTCAGGAAACTCTCCTTGTAATCGGTATTTACTCTTGTTGCTTCCGAAATATTCCGGTTATCTGTAAATCCGGTATTGAAATCTCCCGGTTCTACAATACAAACTTTTATATGAAACGGATGAACTTCCAAGGCTAAAGCCTCACTATATCCTTCGACCGCAAATTTAGAAGCGGAATAAAATCCCTGATAGGGGATACCCATTACTCCACCGATAGAACTGATATTGATGATTTTTCCTCTTCGTGCCTTGCGCATATAAGGCAGCACCACTTTGCACATGTTCACTACGCCGAAGAAATTAGTATTCATCTGCCCGGATATTTCATCTTCTGTTGCGAGTTCCAAAGCGCCGCCGATACCCATTCCGGCATTATTAATCAATACGTCAATCCGTCCTTGTTCTGATATAATCTGTCCGACAGCTTCGTGGATAGAAAGAATATTAGTGACATCGGCAACAAGCATTTTTACATTGTTCATGTTTCCGGAAGGCTTTCTACTTGTTCCGTAAACAATGTGCCCCTGTTCAGATAACATTTGCGCTGTGACTTTCCCGAACCCGGAAGATGCTCCGGTGATAAGTATGACTTGTGGTTGCATGTTTTTTCAGAAAGTGATATAACGGCCAATTATTACTCCTCTAATATAGCAGTCAGTTCTGCTCTCCAATCAGTTCCGTTCCGGGGTTGGAAAGTTTCGAATCCCAGCTCTTTGCCCATGTGGATATTTGAAGTTCCGTCATCTACAAATAAAGTTTCGGAAGGAATTATATTACAATCCTTTATCATAAAGTCGAATATTTCCGGTGCAGGTTTTGTATGTCCTACCTGATAAGATAGATACAGTTTGTCACAATAATCATTCAATGGCTTCTTCCTTGAGGAAAATTCGGGGCTACAAGCCCATGACATGACAAAAGGATTGGTATTACTAAGAATATATACATGATAAGACTTCCGTAATTCCAACATATAATCAAGTTTGCGCAAATCTACTTCGTTGAAGAAGCCCAGCCATGCCTGTTTGGTTTCTTCCATAGTAAGCTCTCGTCCGCATAAATCTCCCAGTTGTTTTCTAAATTCATCAGCGCTAAGTTTACCTTCCTCCAATTCCTGAAATATTCCGGTTTGATGATATTTATCCAACCGACTGTCTGCATCCGTCAATCCCAGTTTGATAAATGCCTGAACGGCTTTATCACGGTCAATGTCTACAATAACTCCACCAAAATCGAATACAATGTTCTTAATCATGATATATTTTTTATTGCTACAAAGATACAGCTTATCTTCCTAATTAACTGCTTGCTGTTCCTTGATATTTATCAAGAAAAGTATAGAAAGTAAATTTAGACGAAAGAATAACAGTTATCAGACGATTAATTTTATACTATATCAAGTTTAGAGTTTACTAAAAGAAGGAAGAAATATTCGCTACTCTAGCAATAATCTTATAAATTTGTCGCATATTTGTATGTAGAGACTAAAAATTGAGACTATGAGTAATCTTCGAATTTTATTGTATGTATTTGTCCTCTCTTTGGCCGCATGTCATCCGGAGGGGACTAATGTGAAACAAGGATTAGATAAAGCTGCTCAATTAATGGAGCAAGATCCGGATACGGCATCCATTATTCTTGAAACTATTCAAATGAACCAAATGAATGAGGCGCAACTTGCAGAATACAATTTGCTTTGTACTCAATTCAATGAAGATAAGAATATACCTCATTCTTCTGATCATCAGATTCGTCAGGCCGTGTCTTATTATGAGCAATACGGAAATGAAATTCAGAAGTCAAAAGCCTATTATTATCTGGCATGTGTAGAAAGTGATTTGAATCAGGAGAAAGACGCTGAAACTCATTTCAAAGAAGCAATAAGACTAGCTGCGCAAACAGAAGAATATGAACAAATGACTAAGATTTGCAGGAGATGTAGTCTTTATTATCAGAAATATGGCAACTTTGACGAAGCGCTGGAAATGGAAAGAAAAGCGTATGCCAGCCAATTGATGTTGATTGACAGTAAAGACCGTTCTACCGTGATTCTGTCTTCCGCTTTGGGAGTGTTCGGTGCCATGTCCCTCTTGCTTGGATTGCTATGGAAGAAACATCTGTCTGTACACTCGCAACTGGACACCTTTAAGGAAGAAATGCAGATGAAAGAGGTTGAATCTGACAAATTGGCGATGCAATGTAATTATCTCGAAGAAAAGTATCAATCCCTTCAACAGCATATTTATGAAAATTCTCCGGTTATCTCGAAAGTCCGTCAGTTGAAGGAACGAACTGCTTTGTCTCCCAAAATACCGTCTTTTTCAGAAAGAGACTGGACGGAACTTTTACGACTTCAGGAAAACGTTTACGGCCTTGTATCCAAATTGAAAGAGATAAGTCCGAAACTTACAGAAGAAGATTTGAGGGTATGTGCTTTTTTACGCGAAGGTGTTCAGCCTACTTGTTTTGCAGATTTAATGAAACTGACTGTTGATACTCTGACCCGGAGAATCTCCAGGATAAAAACGGAGAAATTAATGCTGGCAAACTCTAAAGAATCGTTGGAAGATATTGTGAAATCATTATAGTCTGCATTTGTCTGTGCTTGTTTATGTGACGCTGTTGAATATCAACTGATTATAAGTATAAAGTGTCCGTATTCGTCCGATAAGAATCTTCTCTTTTATATGCTTGTTCTATAACTTTGCAAACAAAAAAGTTACAGAGCAATGAATAACTTATTATTTAAAAAATGGAATGATTTTAGTGGGTGGATTGTTTTTCTAATAGCAGCTTTTGTATATGGAATGACGATTGAACCTACTGCTAGTTTTTGGGATTGTCCCGAATTTATTTCGTGTGCCGAAAAGTTACAAGTAGGGCATCCACCGGGTGCACCTTTCTATATGCTCGTAGGAAACCTATTTACCCAGTTTGCTTCCGAGGCATCGCAAGTGTCTTGGCTGGTGAATTTTCTGAATGCGTTGTTGAGTGCCGGTTGCATCCTGTTTCTTTTTTGGAGCATCACCCGGTTAGTAAGATCCCTGATAGTAAATGAAGAGCAGAATTTATCAACGATAGATGTTATCGTCATTCTGGGGTCGGGATTTGTCGGAGCCTTGGCATATACATTCAGTGATACATTTTGGTTCAGTGCGGTAGAAGGTGAAGTTTATGCTTTCTCTTCTTTTCTTACGGCATTGGTCTTCTGGATGATTCTTCGCTGGCAAGATGAATCGGATTCAGTATATGGTGACCGTTGGATTATCCTGATAGCTTATATTATCGGGCTGTCAATTGGAGTGCATTTGCTTAATCTGCTCTGCATCCCGGCCATTGTGCTGGTTTTCTATTATCAGAAGTATCATGCAATATCGTTTAAAGGAGTAGCTGCTGCAATTGTCATATCCGGTCTTCTTATCGTATTTATCCTTTTTGTTTATATTCCTGGCATAGCTGATATGGGAGGGTGGTTCGAGCTGCTCTTTGTCAATGTGTTCGGACTTCCTTTCCATATGGGGCTGATCGTCTTTTTAGCTTTAACATTTCTCGTACTGGTCGGAGCCATTTATCGTTTCCAAAAACGTATGTTGCATACTTCTTTATGGTGCTTGCTTATGCTCACCGTAGGCTATACCACCTATGCGGTGATACTGATTCGTGCTAACGCTAATACTCCGCTTAATGAGAATGCGCCGGACAACATTTTTACACTTAAAAGTTATCTGAATCGCGAACAGTATGAAAGTGCTCCTCTGCTTTATGGAAAAACTTATGCATCCGAACCGGAATATGTGCCTGAAGGTGACTATTACAGAGTAAAAACGACAAAGGGAAGTGCTGTATATCGTCCGGATAAGGAAAAAGGTAAATATAAAATAATCCGGTATAAAGAAGATGTGTGCTATACTCAGAATATGTTGTTTCCCCGAATGTGGAATGAGCGAATGGCTGCTTCATACAAAAACTGGACGGGAGGAAGCGAAGCGGCTCCCACGCAAAAAGAAAACCTCACTTATTTCATTACCTATCAGCTCAATTATATGTATTGGCGCTATTTCTTATGGAACTTTGTAGGACGGCAGAACGATGTGCAAGGGAGTGGCGAACCGGAACATGGGAACTGGATAACGGGAATTTCTTGGTTAGATAATTTAAGATTAGGTGACCAAAGTTTGTTACCGGAATCTTTACGTCAGAACAAAGGGCACAATGTGTTTTACGGACTGCCGCTATTATTAGGACTGTTCGGAATCTATTGGCAATGGAACCGCAGTAAGAAAGGCAAACAGCAGTTTAGTGTACTGTTCTTCCTTTTCTTTATGACGGGACTGGCTATTGTGCTTTATCTGAATCAAACTCCCGGTCAGCCGCGTGAACGGGATTACGCATACGCCGGTTCGTTCTATGCTTTTGCTATCTGGATAGGGATAGGAGCGGCAGGATTATGTGATATGCTTCGCCGGAAAACAACTTCGACGGTGCAGGTCAGTGTGTTAATGACAATCTGTTTATTGATTCCGGTGCAAATGGCGAGCCAGACCTGGGATGACCATGACCGGAGCGCCCGTTTTACTTGTCGCGACTTTGGGGCTAACTATCTGATGACTCTTCCCGATGAAGGAAATCCGATTATTTTTTGTAACGGAGATAACGATACGTTCCCGCTATGGTATAATCAGGATACGGAAGAAGTACGCAGGGATGCACGTGTTTGTAACCTAAGTTATGCGCAGACCGATTGGTATATTTATCAACAGCAATGCCCGTTGTATAATGCTCCCGGACTGCCTATAAGCTGGAATAAAAATCAATATCAGGAAGGAACCAACGAATATGTGGCCGTACGTCCGGAACTGAAAAAACAAATTGAGGAACTGTACCGGAAGCACCCGGAGGAAGCTCGTGACAGCTTCGGAGAAGACCCGTTTGAGGTAAAAAATATCTTGAAATATTGGGTGTTCTCAGAGAAACCGGAGTTTCACGTAATCCCTACGGATACGATAAATATCCACATTGATAAGGACGCGCTGCTCCGTTCGGGAATCATGCTCCCCAAAACAATCCGACATTTGAAAGGGGAGGACTTGAAGGATGCCATACCGGATAAACTGTATATTTCTTTAACGGATATACGTATGTTGACTAAAGTCGATTTACTCATGCTGGAAATGCTTGCCAACTGTAATTGGGAACGTCCGCTTTATCTTGCAATTTCCGTAGGAAGTGTCAGTAAACTGAAGTTTGACAATTACTTTGTACAGGAAGGATTAGCATTCCGCTTTACACCTTTTGACTATAAGAAGTGGGGAGATGTCGGTGAAAACAGACTTTATGCAGTAGATGTGGAAAGGCTTTATGACAACGTTATGAATAGATATAAATATGGTGGACTGGATACTCCGGGGCTCTATCTGGATGAAACAACACTACGCACGTGTTGGTATCATCGCAGGCTTTTTGCGCAACTTGCCAAAGAACTGATAGCGCAAGGAGATAATGAGCGTGCAAAGAAAGTACTCGCTTATGCGGAACAGGTTATTCCGGGATATAATGTTCCCGAAACACATGAAAGCGGTTCTTATGATATGGCAACGGCCTATGCTGCTTTGGGTGAAAAAACGAAAGCAGTGACTCTGGCTGTACATTTGATAGCTGAAGCGGAAGATTATATTAACTGGGCTTTTTCATTAAAAGGAAACCGTATAGAAATGGTTCGCAATGATTGTATCTATAAATTCTGGCAATGGAACCAATATAATGAACTCTTGAAGAAGATAGACGGAGAAAAATATAAAGAGAGCAACCGGCGGTTTGAGGAAAAATATGCGCTATTCGCTCCAACTATGAATTACAAAAACTAAAACGGAAGAAGAATATGAAATCAAAAATAATGAAACAGAAAGAGACAGAAACAGTATTTAGCAGAAGAAATTATATAATTCTGCTAATTGGTTCGGTAGTAATAATAGTAGGTTATCTATTCATGAGCGGTGAGGGGAGTACCCCTGCCGCCTACAACCCTGATATATTCAGCGGATTGCGTATAAAGGTAGCACCCGTAGTATGTCTGACAGGATATTTGATAAATATATTCGGTATTCTATACCGCCCCAGGCGGAGTTAATTATCTCAATGTTTTCCATGCATACATCATCACCACTATGAATGAAAGCAACGGAACGATGAATGAGAAGGACATTGTAGTCTGGTCTGCTACATATCCCATGAGCAAGGGGCCGACAGCCCCTCCAATGGGAGACATCATTAAATAAGAGGATGCACGTTTGGTATGATTGCCCAGTCCCCGTAATGAAAGTGCAAAAATAGTAGGAAACATAATTGCTTCAAAAGCGTAACCCAAGAAAAGAGCTATCAGTGATATGATCCCCAGATTCAGTACAATTAAAGAACTTGTTACGACTGTACCGACAGCACAAAAGAACAATACTTTCTCTGCCCGTATCTGCCGCATCACCCAACTACCGGCAAATCGTCCGCACATAAATAGCCCCAGACCACCGAACGAAAGAATCACAGAAGCATCGCGGGCGTTCATCCAGCCGTCATCTACCACATAATTAATAAAAAAACTATTAATAGAGATTTCTGCAATTTCATAACAGAATAAAGCTGCGATACCAAAAATAAAAAGCTTGTGTGACCAGAGTCCCTGTGCCTGCCCCTGTTTATCCGTGTCTTCTTCATGGGTAATCTCCGGCAAACGGACTTTGTTAAATACTAAAGCAACTGCCAGTACAATGATTCCCATTAATGTATATGGCAATGAGATATTCGAACTACCTTCTTCCGAAAACAATAATAAACCTCCTATAAGCGGCCCGCAGATACAACCCAATCCGTTAAATGATTGTGCCAGATTTAATCGGCTGGCGGCAGTTTCCCGTTCACCTAATTCCGTCATATAAGGATTGGCGGCTGTTTCCAAAAATACCAAACCGCAGGCAATGACAAACAGGGAGAAAAGGAAGAACTGAAACGACATCCAGTATTCACCGGGAATAAAAAGCAGCGAACCGATACCATAGAGCAACAAACCGAATACTACTCCTTTGCGATAGCCATATTTATTGATAAACAGTCCTGCTGGGATAGCCATGACGAAATATCCCAGATAAAACATGACTTGTACCCATGCCGAATGAGCACGGCTTATATTCATCACATCCTGAAAATGCTTGTTTAACACATCTAAAATAGCATGTGCAAATCCCCATAGAAAGAAAAGGGAAGTGACCAGAATAAAAGGAATCTGATATTCCTTCTTGACTAATTTCTGCATAGTGAGTTTATTAAAAAAGAGCGTTCTTTGCCTTCGGGGCACAAAGATAGGCAAAATGACGATAAGATGTTCATATCATGATATCGCTTTTACAAAAAAGAATAATAGGTAACAAAAAAAGATTTAGCCCGTCTATAAACAGTGATTCTGTAATATTGGTATAATAATCTGTAATCTATCTACTTTGCGAATATTTAAAATCGAGTATATTTGCTGCATAAATTATTAGTATAAATAAAGTATATGATGCTAAAAAAGTAATGAGTGCTTGATTAATCTGTAATATAGATATAAACTACTATAAAAAGAAAACAATTTAATTATGTTACGTACTATCAGACTTACAGCCGCGATTGTGTGTTTTACACTTGTCACCCTGTTATTTCTCGACTTTACAGGGACATTGCATACATGGTTCGGATGGCTGGCAAAAATTCAATTCCTGCCGGCTGTATTAGCCTTGAATATAGGTGTGGTATTATTCCTTATCATACTTACAATCTTGTTCGGGCGTATTTATTGTTCGGTCATTTGTCCTTTGGGAGTATTTCAGGATGCTATTTCGTGGGTATCCGGCAAACGTAAAAAGAATCGTTTCCGTTATTCTCCGGCTATGAAATGGCTCCGCTATGGCGTTTTAGCAGTGTTTATTATTGCAATGATTGTAGGCTTGAATGCTTTGGCAATTCTGATAGCACCTTATAGCGCGTATGGGCGAATGGTCTCTGCTTTGTTCGCTCCGGTTTGGCAGTGGGGAAACGACCTTCTGGCATACTTTGCCGAACGGGCCGGCAGTTATGCTTTTTATGAAGTGGACGTATGGATAAAAAGTTTTTCTACTTTGGTTATTGCCGTGGTTACTCTAATTGTACTTATTATATTGGCATGGCGTAATGGACGGACTTACTGTAATACGATTTGTCCGGTAGGTACGGTATTAGGATTCATATCCCGATATTCTATCTTCAAACCGGTGATTGATACTTCCAAATGTAACGGATGCGGATTATGTGCACGTAATTGTAAGGCGTCCTGTATTGATGCGAAAGCGCATAAAATAGATTATAGCCGTTGCGTCGTTTGTATGAACTGCTTGGGAAAATGTAAGAAAGGGGCTATTAAATACACAAGACGTATCCCCGAAATAGAAGCGGAACCTGAGATGATAACTACCTCCAAAGCTAAATCCGTTACTACGGAGCAAGTAGACAATGCTCGCCGCAGTTTTCTTTCTGCATCGGCTATCTTCGCAACCACCGCCGCACTAAAAGCACAGGAAAAGAAAGTTGACGGCGGACTGGCAACCATTGAAGACAAGAAGATTCCCCATCGGGAAAATCCCATTTTACCTCCCGGTTCATTAAGTGCGCGCAATTTTGCACAGCATTGCACAGCCTGTCAATTATGTGTTTCGGTTTGTCCTAATCAGGTACTCCGCCCTTCTGGCAATTTGTTGACTTTAATGCAGCCGGAAATGTCTTATGAACGTGGCTATTGTCGTCCTGAATGTGCAAAATGCGCGGAGGTCTGTCCTACGGACGCTATTCATCTGACTAGCCTTGCTGATAAGTCTGCCATTCAAATCGGCCATGCCGTATGGATTAAAGAAAATTGCGTACCGTTGACCGATGGAGTTGAATGTGGCAACTGTGCGCGTCATTGTCCGACCGGTGCTATCCAAATGGTAGTTTCCGATCCGGATATGGCGGATTCTCCCAAAATTCCGGTTGTGAATGCGGAAAAATGTATTGGCTGCGGAGCTTGTGAGAATCTATGTCCGTCCCGTCCTTTCAGTGCTATTTATGTGACAGGACATCAGATGCATAGAATTATATAATCTAAATTGAGATGAGATTATGGAAGAAAAGAATAAAAAGAACATAAACAGAAGAGATTTTATTAAAATTGTAGGTATCAGTGCAGCTACATCAACAGCCATATTATACGGATGTTCTTCTAAAGGTACTTCCTCATCAAGTAGTGTATCGGGAGAAGGGGAAATACCTACTGACAAAATGACCTACCGTACTTCGCCAACAACAGGTGACCGTGTTTCACTTTTGGGATACGGTTGTATGCGTTGGCCTCTTAAGCCATCTCCCGACGGTAACGGTGAGGTAATCGACCAAGACGCGGTGAATGGATTAGTAGATTATGCTATTGCTCACGGAGTAAACTATTTCGATACATCTCCGGCTTATGTGCAAGGTTTTTCTGAAAAGGCAACAGGCATTGCATTAAGCCGCCACCCGCGTGACAAATATTTTATTGCCACCAAACTGTCCAATTTCTCGCCGGACACATGGTCTCGTGAGGCTTCACTTAGAATGTATCATAAATCATTTACAGAGCTTCAAGTAGATTATATTGACTATATGTTGCTTCATGGTATCGGTATGGGAGGAATGGATGCCCTTAAAGGACGGTATCTGGACAATGGTATGCTCGACTTCCTGATTAAAGAGCGTGAAGCGGGACGTATCCGGAATCTCGGATTTTCTTATCATGGGGATATTGAAGTTTATGATTATCTCCTCTCCCGGCATGATGAAATAAAGTGGGACTTTGTGCAGATACAGCTAAACTATGTTGACTGGAAACATGCCAAAGAGACAAATACCCGAAATACCGACGCAGAATATCTGTACGGTGAATTGGCTAAAAGAGGAATCCCTTCTATTATTATGGAGCCGTTGTTGGGCGGACGTCTGTCTAAGTTGAATGATAATTTAGTAGCACGACTCAAACAGCGCCGTCCTGAAAACAGTGTTGCATCGTGGGCATTCCGTTTTGCCGGTTCTTTTCCGGATATATTGACCGTACTAAGCGGTATGACTTATATGGAACATTTACAAGATAATCTCCGTACCTATTCACCATTGGAACCACTTACTGATGAAGAAAAAGAATTTCTTGAAGAAACGGCGCAATTAATGTTGAAATACCCTACCATTCCTTGCAATGACTGTAAATATTGTATGCCCTGTCCGTATGGGTTGGATATTCCGGCTATACTGTTACATTATAATCGTTGTGTCAACGAGGGCAATGTCCCTGAAAACGGGCAAGATGAAAATTATGCGAAAGCACGCCGGGCATTTCTTATCGGTTATGATCGCAGCGTGCCCAAACTCCGACAGGCCAGTCATTGTATCGGATGTAATCAGTGTGTGTCACATTGTCCGCAGAATATTGATATACCGAAAGAATTGCATCGGATAGACCAATTTGTAGAACAACTGAAACAAGGGACTTTATAATGGAAGAATTAATCAATCTACTACATACAGGAGGATATTCCTGTGTGATAGCCAACGAAGGAAAGATTCGCACTTTTACCCAACGCGGAGTAGCCGATTTATACGATTTGCTGACCCGGGAGCCGGAGTTCCTGAAAGGAGCTCTGATTGCTGATAAAGTAGTTGGGAAAGGAGCTGCCGCTCTCATGATTTTAGGTGGTATAAAAGAGTTATATACAGATGTTGTCAGTTCAAACGCTATGGACTTGTTTCAGACATCAGATGTAAAAGTAGACTTTGTACAGGAAGTGCCCTTTATATGGAATCGCGACCATACAGGCTGGTGTCCCGTAGAAACTATGTGCAGTGAAGAGGAATCGGCCGAAGCTATTTTGCAGCTGATTCGTGGCTTTCTCGAAAGAATCAAAAATAAAGAGTAAAAATACAGACTAAAGTATGAGAAAGAATACAGTTTGTTTATTTCTATTCAGTAGTCTGTTGTCCATTTCGGGAATGGCAGAAAACAGAAAAGACAGTACGCAAATAGGACGAAATTATGTTATTGATGAGGTCGTAGTTACCGGAACACGCAATGAAACGGATATACGCCATTTGCCTATGACTATTTCCATTGTCAACAGACAACAGATAGAAAAAAGGTATGAACCTTCCTTGTTGCCATTATTGACCGAACAAGTACCGGGGTTGTTTACTACCAGTCGTGGTATTATGGGATATGGTGTGTCTACAGGTGCAGCAGGTGGCATGAGTTTACGGGGGATTGGTGGTAGTCCGACAGCGGGGCTATTAGTCTTAATTGATGGTCACCCGCAATATATGGGGCTAATGGGACATCCGATAGCAGATGCCTACCAATCCATGCTGGCAGAAAGGGTAGAGGTTCTACGTGGTCCTGCATCTGTCCTTTATGGTTCGAATGCAATGGGCGGAGTTATCAATATTGTTACCCGTAAACAACAGGAAGAAGGGGTGAAGAACAATATGCAAGTAGGTTATGGTTCTTATAATACTTTGCAGACAGAATTTTCAAATCGGGTGAAGAAAGGGTGTTTCAGCAGTGTCGTGACAGGTTCATACAACCGGACGGATGGACATCGTTCCGATATGGAGTTCGAGCAATATGGAGGATATGCCAAACTAGGCTATGACTTAAGTACTTTCTGGAAAGTATGGGAAGATATAAATGTAACGCATTTCAATGCTTCCAATCCTGGAACGGTTCAAACTCCGCTTTTCGACAATGATTCACGCATCACTCGCGGCATGACTTCGTTTGCTTTAGAGAATCATTATGAAAAGACTTCAGGTACCTTGAGCTTTTTCTACAACTGGGGACGGCATAAGATAAACGACGGATATAAAACTGGAGAAGAACCACAAAAGTCACATTTTAATTCCAAAGACCGGATGCTGGGTATATCGTGGTATCAGAGTGCCACTCTTTTCACGGGTAACCGTGTGACAACAGGATTTGATTATCAACATTTCGGAGGGGAATCTTGGAATAAAGTTCTGGCTACGGGCGAACGCAAATCGGGAGTAGATAAGCAAATGGATGAATTTGCAGGGTATATTGACTTTCGTCAGGATATAAATAGCTGGTTATCTCTGGATGCAGGAGTCCGTGTAGATCATCATTCTCATGTCGGTACAGAATGGATTCCACAAGGAGGTCTGGCATTTCATTTTCCGAAAAATACGGAAGTAAAAGCAATGGTAAGTAAAGGCTATCGCAATCCGACTATCCGGGAAATGTATATGTTTGCTCCTGCCAATCCCGAGTTGGAGCCTGAAAAGATGATTAATTATGAGTTCTCGTACTCTCAATGTTTATTGGAAGGAGCATTGTCTTACGGAATGAACCTTTACTACATCAATGGCGACAATATTATTATGAGTAATGGATTGACGCCTCCTTTGAATATCAACTCCGGAGAAATTGAAAACTGGGGCATTGAAACCAATGTCGGCTATCGTATTAACTCTCATTGGAACATCTATGCCAATTATAGTTGGCTGCACATGGAAAATCCCGTTCTGGCCGCTCCTGAACATAAACTATATGCAGGTATGGACTATACCTCCGGTCGTTGGAATATTTCAACAGGCTTTCAATATGTGAGCGGACTTTATTCCTCCGTTACAAAGAGGCATGAGCAACAAGAAAATTTTGTTCTATGGAATCTTCGAGGCAACTATCGTATATGTCATTTTGCAGATATCTTTGTCAAAGGAGAGAATTTGTTAGCGCAACGATATGAAATAAATGCAGGCTATCCCATGCCAAAAGCAACATTTATGGGTGGCATTAATGTGAATTTTTAAAATAATGAAGATATGGAAACAACAACCGTGAAACTCTATTCGTTGGATTACAGCAACGTAAAGACCTATTGGGCAGCCTCGTTATTCATCATTGGTAACATCCTTTTTCCCAAACTCTTTCATCTCATTCCACAAGGAGGAATAACTTGGCTGCCAATCTACTTCTTTACACTGATTGGGGCTTATAAATATGGTTGGAAAGTCGGTTTACTGACTGCCGTCTTATCACCGGCTATAAATTCTCTGCTGTTTAGTATGCCGGCTCCCGCCACATTACCTGTAATTTTATTGAAATCCGTATTATTGGCTATTGCTGCCGGATGGACAGCGCAACACTTCAGACGTATTTCTGTCATAATGCTGATAGGGGTAGTATTTGCCTATCAGGTAGCAGGTACATTAGGAGAATGGATATACATTGGTAATTTTTATAATGCTATCCAGGATTTCCGCATTGGAATTCCCGGGATGTGTCTGCAAGTATTCGGGGGTTATCTTTTCATTAAGTATCTGATATGTAAATAACTCATTCGAAGAATAATTAAAGGAGGTAACTTTTTCCTAAAACGAGAAAGTTACCTCCTTTTTAGTCATCGGATAAATTGTCTTCCGTTATAATAGGAGAGGAGTTACTTCCTTCTTTTGCATATTTAGTCGGACTCATCTTATAATGTTTCTTGAATACCTCCCGGAAGTATTTGCTTTCAGAGAAGCCGGTCATATCTGAGATTTCGGCAATAGTATGTCCACCTTCTTTTAATAGTTGTGTAGCACGTTTCAAACGGGTAATTCGAATCAGATCTGTCGGAGACTGTCCTGTCAACGCCTTCAGTTTACAATAGAAACTAGTACGGCTCATGTGATGCAACTCACAAAGTACATCGACAGAGAAACCTGTATTATCCATATTTTCCTCAATACTTTTCTTTACAGCGGATATAAACTGCCAATCAAGACTGGTGGTTCCGTTTGCTGACGGTATCATAGGTTCCGAATCAATATCCAGATTAGCATATCTGCTACGTAACAACGCCCTGTTAGCCAATAAGTTTGCAATACTTGCTTTCAATATTCTCACGTTGAAAGGTTTGACAATATATGCGTCTGCACCGATTGACATCCCGTCAAGAATGTTGTTTTCATCTCCCAAAGCTGTAAGCAGCAGTACTGGAATATGTGATGTCTCAATATCATTTTTTATAGCGACACATAGCTCATCGCCTCTCATCTCCGGCATCATGATATCTGAAAGAATAAGGTCGGGCCAGAATTCTTTTGCAATAATTAGTGCTTCCCGCCCATTTCCGCAAGCTTGTACGTGATACATCGAAGATAATGAACTGACCAGATAGGAACGCAACTCATCATTGTCTTCTACAATTAGAATACGTTGTGAGTTTGTTGTTTCTACGGTATTCACCGGTGTGGCAGAAATATTGGGAACCGTCAGTTCAGGAGTCTGTTCCAACGGTTTGGCTGGTGGAATCAAACCGGCATTCTGAAAATGCTTATTACTTTTCGGGAAAACAATCCTGACAGTAGTTCCTTGATGTTCTATACTTTCTACATTAATCTTACCACCATGAAGACGAACTAATTTTCCTACCAGCATTAGCCCGATGCCACTACCCGTAACTTTGGAATTAATAGCATTACTGGCTCGGAAATGGAGCTTGAACAACTTACTCTGCTCACTGGATGGAATTCCAATGCCCGTATCCTCAATTATTACTTTCCAAGAATCATTACTTTCGGATACTGAAACACTTACTTTACCATTCTCCGGAGTGTATTTTAGTGAATTTGATAAAATGTTTTTTAGAATTGAATCCATTTTCTCCTTATCAAACCACACATTCAAATAACTGAAAGAACTCTCATAGGTGAAGTCAATATGTTTGATAGCAGCATAGGAAGAAAAAGTTTCATATACTTCGTGCATATAGGTGTTCAACTCATATTCGGAAACACACAATTCTGAAGAATACACATCCGCACGCTCAAAATTAATAAGATTGTTGGTTAACCGTAAAAGAGTCCCCACATTTCTTAATGCAGTATTTGCACGAGTTATTCCGTTGGCGGATAAAGGTTCTTCATCCAGCAGTTCCTCTAAAGGAGCTTTAATCAGAGTTAGCGGAGTACGTATGTCATGAGCTGTATTAATGAAGAAACTCGTCTTTTCATCTGAAATTTTCTTTTGCTTTCTTAAATTCATAACCCGTAGAATAAAGATGAATCCCAAAATTACTAATAACACGTAACAAGTGATTGCCCACCAACTAGACCAAAAAGGGTGCGTAACGACAATTCTCATTGTACGCTCTTCAAAAACAATATCATGTTCTTCCCTTGAAATGGCACGTACATAAAGAGTATATTTTCCCGGTGGCAAATTGGTATAGCGAATCAGATTGGCTGTTCCCGGTTCGGTCCATTTTTCGAAGAAACCATCCAACTTCCATGCATAGAGAGCATTTCCCGGAGAATCATAGTTGATAGTGGAAACTCTAAATGAGAATGTATTCTGATTATATTTCAGCTCCAACACATCCGTATCATTGATACTTTTCTCCAATGGAGAATCTTCTTCTCCCGGATATACAGGCTGGTATGAAATATTCAAATCGCTGAATATCATCTTTGTATATACATAATCGGGGAACTTTACATTTTGGGGAAGTTCGATAGCTCCGTCCGTACTACCAAATACAAAGTTCTTATTTTTACGTAATACTCCGGATGAAGCATTGAAATAGGCAGGCAATAATCCTTCTCCTTTGGTCCAGTTATGGAATATTTTTTCCTTCGTATGAAAACTGGTGACCCCATTTTCCGTACTCATCATGATTCGTCCGTCAACTTCAGGCAAAATAGTAAAAATGCTGTTGGAAACAAGTGCGGAATTTTTAGCTATATAATGCTCAAATTTCTTATTTTGTGCATCATATATAAATACTCCCGCTCCATTCGTACCAACATATAGCAGTCCGTTATCTGCTTGATAAAGCGTATTGATGTAGGTCGATCCGGCTTCCAACTTAATATATTCGTATTTCCCGGAGTCTCTATTCAGCAAATACAATCCCATTGCCGTTCCGATCCACATATTATGACTATCTTTTTCGGCAATAGCTGTAATAGAACTTACTCCCGGATATAGGCGAACACTGTTAGTTGCCAAATCAAAGCATTTTAAATTATAGTATCCTCCCGACCATATATGTCCTTTTGAGTCTTTTATCATATCACGGATATATTTATCCGGGCGCATATTTATGTGTGAAAGTAAATAAGGAGAGAAATATTCCACGGATAAATCTGCTTTATTTATCTTGTATATACCGGAAGTATAGCCTCCTGCCCAGATAATGCCGGGTGAAACCTCACATAAAGTTATGAATATATGATTTTTGTCTTTTAGCTGATGATTGAAAGAACTCAGAAAAGAATGCCATTCTCCCGTTCCCGAATTGTAAAGACTAATGCCGTTACTCGTACCAAACCATAAATCTCCATCACTGTCTTCAATGACAGCGTGCACCTGGTCATTGACAATGGACTGCTTGTTGCCCATAGAGTGTTTCATCCAATGATAGTTTTCATAACGATAATCTATAACTGTAATTCCTGTGGGATAATTGGCAAGCCATATTCGTTTTGATTCATCAACAAATACGTCATTGATGTTGTCACCATTCATTTCATTATAGCTCTGGTAATTTGCTGATATGTAACGTTCTAATATGCATTTGTTCATGTCTAGCTTATATACGCCCATGCCTTCGGTTGCCACTAATAGTTCTGTTTCATTTAATGGTCTGATACGGGTTATATTCACATCACTAAGATCTGCTTCAGGCCGGATAATCTCTTGGGAAAGCATATCATATACAAAAATACCCCTCTCAAATGAGCCGATATATAATTTTTTTTGTTGTTGCTGGAAATACAACACACTTACTTGCGTATGAAAATAATCAAGCGTCTCGGTAGGGATAATTTGTAAAGCACCGTTTTCCAGTTTAGCATACCTCACGCCTGTTTCTGTTGCTATAAAGAAGTGATTGTCATCTATCTGCTCTATGGCTGTAATATTGCTGTGTAGTATATTAGGGAACTGAAATGTATGAGCATTTTTGATATTGTATAATACAATAGAATCATTGCAGCATAACCAAATATTATTGTTGTGGTCTACATAACCATAACTAATCGTTTTCGATATATCCGGTAGTTTATATCCTATCGTAAAACGATCATATTGCTTTTCATATTGAAAGAGACGTCCTTTTCTGCCAATCACCCATAAACCTGCCTCCGGAGTAGCATATAACCAACCGAGGTGTATTTGGGAAGCAACGGAATTATCATCTTTGTTCAGTTTATAATGCTTTATATCTTTACCATTATAACGATCCATTCCTTCATTGGTGAGAAACCACATATAGCCTTGATCATCTTTCTGAATGTTGAATATCCTTCGATTACTTAATCCATTTTCTATTCCTATATATTTGTAAGTTTGTGCCGTGACCAGAATAGGAAACAAAAGGAAAATATATACAATGTATTTCATATAATCATTTATTTTTAAATTGTTTTTAACTGCTATTTAAAAATAATAGTTTACGAAACTATACAAAAGCGATGAGAAAAACAAAGAAATGTAGCACATTCTTATAGAAAACTTTCGTTTGGAAATTTTTTGTTTCCTAAGTTGATTATTTACTTAACGAAGTTGACTTTTCTGAAGCTTTTTTTGGTATACCCATATACTTAATATAAAATAAACGAGTACTTGAATCCATAAAGTAATATATTCTGGTCGTATATCAGCCATACTTGCTCCCATTGAATTTAATTGTACAAAAGCAAGTGTTGCAGGAGCTGCCGGAAGAATATAATGTGTCGCTTTCCAATACCAAGGCATTAACTCCATTGGGTAAGAAACTCCGGAAAGGAAAATCAATCCGACTGAAAAGAAAGCTATCATTAACAAAGGTGCTTCCGAATCGGTAAAATAACGGGAAGCAGCCAGTCCGAGGAAAGAAGTAGCTATCAGGTAAGGAATCATTAATAGCACAATATACAGACCGTTTCCAATATTGGGAATACTGAAAAAATAAGGGAGCAATCCTAATAAGAAGAAAGAAAAGATAGCATACAATCCGCAATATACAAATGTCTTTCCTGCTACAATGCGTATGGCGGCTGCCCAAGTATGGCCGAAAGGAGCGTAAGTACGGATTCCGTCTGAACTATATTCTTCTCCGGTCACCATACCGATAACCATTAGCAAAGTTTGAAATATAATAATCATCATAACGGCAGGAATCAGGTAGGAGCCATATCCTTCCGTATAATTATAAAGTGCGGTCCCTTCTACATTGATCGGTTTTGCCATAGTTACAGCCAATAATCCCTGTGGGGGCAGAAACACAGCTTCATCGGGTCGGTATTTATCGTTAATCGCCAACATCACACGTGACGAAGCTCCTTGTAAGGCTTCAAAGTACAAAAATGCATCAGTTGTTGCATAAAGGGAAAAAATAGATTCATCTCCACGAAATACCCGTGCCTCAAAATCGTGTGGCAGATACAGTATTCCTTGTACTTTGCCTCGTTTCATCCATTCTTTGGCTTCATTATAGTCCATTGCCTGACTGTAAACATCAGCTTGCGGAGTAGCATCTAGCCAACGGATAAAATTACGGCTCAACTCACTGTGCGAATTGTCGACTATGGCGATAGGGACATCTGTCACAATGTTAGGGGCATACATATAATTATAGAGTAACCCGTATACAAAAATACCTCCTATCAATACTAACAATACTGCATAGCTGGTACTGATAGCCAGAAATTCACGCTGAATGATGAATGATAACTGTTGTAATTTACTTAATGTTTTCATACTTATGACTTTCTATGGCTCTTTTTAAATGAGGAAGCAACGAAAAAGCGAGCAGGGGGAAAATACAAAGAAACATGGCCGATGGCCAAAGCTGGGTAAAACCGCCACTCCCGTAAAGCATATTCTGCATCATTTCCGTGAAATGCCGGACTGGGAAAAGATAGGAAGCATCCCGAACCAACGGATACATATTGGGAACAGGAAAAGTTACCCCAGATAAAGTAGCTCCCAAAGAGCCTACCATAGATACTATGCTAATAATCAGTGAAATGGCAGGAAATAATGAAAATAGGAACAATCCCAATGATTGTGTCGCAATAATGAAAAGCATTGTCATTATATTCATTAGCCACCAACTCCCTTGAAAGGGAATATGTAGAATTCCGAACATCACATAATTGGCCAGCCAACCTATCAGGATATATATAATAGTATAAGGCAACAGTTTTCCTAATATCGCCGTTACCATATTCCCTTTTGCAGCAACTAGCCAATCAGTTACTGTACGAAACTTGATTTCAATGCCGATTGCGTATACTGTAGTCAATAAAATTAATATTTGAAATAAGACAAAGAAAAATGGCTGGCTCAAATAAACGGAGTAATCCAGACTTGGATTATATATTGGATGATTGCTTGCCTGTACTGGCAATAAGAAAGTTGTAATCTGATCTTGTTCCACTCCCAGAGCAACAGCTTGCATCACAACAGGAGAGAGTGACACTGGAGTCAATGCTGTTTCGAATGCAGCCATTAACTCGCCACCTACAGACAATAAAGCATAATGATAGTAGTAGGAAAGAGTTGCATCTTGTCCTGTAATGGCGTCTTGTTCAAATTTGGGAGGAATAGAAAGATAACCATAAATTTCTTTTCTTTGTACGGCTTCCCGAGCGGCTGCTTCATTCACGAAATACTTTGTTACTTTAAAAGTCGGTACGGCAGATATATTTCGAATAATACTACGGGAAGTAGCGGTATTATCCTGATCGACAATGCCGATAGGAATATTTTCCATTTGTCCGTTGCCGAAAATAGTTGCCATAAAGAAGAGTGTGAATAATGGCAGGATGATGCAGACACCAAAATAAAGGCGTCGCGAAGTCATTCGTCGCCACTCCCGGAGTAGTACGGTACGAAAGGGTGAATATGTTTGTGATGGACTCATTCTTTTATTAATTTAACGTCAGTAATACAGACATTCCCGGACGCAAATCTTTTATCTTTTGAGTAGGGCGGGCGTGGATCTCAAACGTGCGCAGGTCATAACTACCAACCTGTTTGGTTGATTTCCAGGTTGCGAAACTACCTAACGGACTAATATAATAGATTTTAAATTCTATATTCTTTTTATCGATAGCAGGTACGTCTGCAACAAACGTTTCACCCATTTTAAATTGTGGCATTAAGTCTTCGCGTACATTAAGTACAACATGAACGTCATTCATGACTACCAGATTCATAATAGGAGTTCCCGGTGCGACCAATTCACCGCGTTTAGGGAAGATTGTGGCTATTTGTCCGTCTTCCGGTGCAGTCAACCGGGCATCTACCAATAAGGCTGAGACTTCATCAACAGTACTTCGGGCAGCATCTACCATACTGGCGGCAGATGCTTTGTCTTCCGTCTGTGCACCATCCACTGCCATTTGATATTGTTCGTAAGCAGCGCGTTCGGCTGCTAATGCTGCCTTATACATAGCTTCTACTTCGTCTTTCCGTTGAGAAGTAACTACACTGTCCTTGTATAAAGTAAGTATACGATTATAAGTTATTTTCGCAAGTGACAGGTCGCTCTTAGTCTTATTCCAGAGTTGCAATGCAGTGGCTACAATCTGTCGTCGGGTGCCGGCATCAATTTTTTTGTTTTGCAGTACTGCTACTTGCTCCAATGCATTGACTTGTTGAAACTTGGCGTGTACTTCCGGACTATTAATTACTACAAGAGTGTCTCCCTGACGCACCCAATCTCCCTCTTGAACGAGAAACGTATCAATGCGTCCGGGAAGTTTTCCGCTGATACGGATTTCTGTGGCCTCTGCTTCTCCTTGCAGAACCAGTGGTTGTTTGTGCATCAATATCATTCCAAGGGCGGTAAAGATACCGACGACTAGCAAAATAATAACAAAAGCCCATGAAAGGGTTCTACTAGTTGGTTTCATTGTTCGTTACGGTTTAGGTTGATAGTTTATAAATTGTTCAGGTGTACCACAAAGTGAAAGTAAATTCATTAGTGCTACATCATACTCATAATAGGCTGCTAGGCGAGCTACTTTTACACTGGCAAGCATTGTTTCGGCATCAATAACTTCGGTGGAAGTTGCCATTCCCTCTGCAAATGATTTCTTCCGGATACGTACAAGTTCCTCACTTAAAGCAATCGTAGCATTCAATGCTTTTGCATTATCCTGTGCTTTTTGCAATTGCGTATAGAGTTTATCTACTCCAACTGCTAGATCGTCACGGGCTTTCATCTGTCCGAGGGCTAATGTTTGTTGAGTTAATTTCGACTGCCGGATCTTCTTTTCACGATCTAATCCGTCGAATAGATTCCATGTAAAGCCAATGCCTATCATTGTACGTGGCAGTAAATTACTCTGAATGCCATGCGAATATAAGGTCTGTTTTCCGAAAAGGGCTATATTCGGCAGATAGCCGCTTTGAGCAATCTTCACTTCCTGTTTGGCAATATGTTCTTGTAGCTGTAATTGGTTAAGCATATAGTTCCCACTGTTAACAGATAGGTCGAAAAGCATTTTCGGCGGCAAAGAGTCATTCATAAAAAGTGGAGAAGTGGGAACAATGTTTTCATCCATATCTTTTTTATTCAGTAATACCTTGAGCGTATTTTGAACCACAGTTTCATCTTTTCGTGCAGCATCCAGTGTACGTTTGGCTTCGTCCATATTTACTTGGGCAAAAAGCCGTCCTGCTTTGTCAATCATTCCGGCAGCTTCCAGTTTCAGTGCATTCTCATAATGTTTTTGCAGTCCCTTATAAGTTTCTTCCCGAACGGTTACGATTTGCTGTGCCAGCCGTAATCCGTAATAACTTTCCGTTAACAGATTTTGTTGGGTAGCAGCAGTCTGTGCCCGGTTTTCACGTGCCAAGTCCACCATTGTCCGACCGATATTAGTTGCATGAAATCGTTTTCCTCCGGAAAAGAGTACCCATTCTGCAGATAAATCAATAGAGGTTAAATTACGTGGAGTCAGGGGGAAAACAAGAGTATTTGCCCCTATCTGATCCAGAATCGCCGAAATAACTTGATCGTCCGGAATTATGGAATGTACAAAATTCTTTGCCGGATCTGTAAATTGAGACAACGGCTGTTTCACCTCGATCTTCTCCGACATATGTACAAATGCACCCGCAGATTGAAGACTGGGATACCAAAAAGCATTCAATTTATCTCGCTCTGCCTTAGCTATTTCTATACTTTTATCGGCTATCTTTAAGCTTTGATTTTCTTGTCGGAGTAGACGTAATGATTCCTCAAAACTCAATGAAACCTGTGCATCTGCCCAAATAGCAGAGAAACACAAAGCAAGTAGTACAAAAAGTGATTTATTTTTTTTCATGCTGGTTAGGTTAAATCTAAATTTGAGACTTTCTAACAGATGAAGGAACAGGTTTGTTCACTCCAACAAATGGAGAAACAACTTTTTAAACTCAATGAAAGAGTTATCGATTATTCTGATTTAGTTCAAAGTTATGTAATATTTCCCCTATTAAAAAATCAAGGATTTTATTTGAGATATAAAAATTATATTTACCTTTGCAGTGTAATTTAAAGGAAGATCCTTTAAACTGGTAAAAATGCGGTAGTAGCTCAGTTGGTAGAGCATTAGCTTCCCAAGCTAAGGGTCACGAGTTCGAGTCTCGCTTACCGCTCCACAAAAATAAGGTCTGATTATTAGTTATTTGTGTTGATTTTCAGATGATTATAAATAAATAGGGTTATAAGTCTAAAATGATTTATAGCCCTTTTATTTTGTTACTTTTGATTTAAAACGCTACTTTTGCTTGAAATTGTTGCTCTATTGTTGCTCGAAAAAGAAAAGCATAAAAAATACATATGAAATTATGGCTACATTTAAAGCAGAAGTGCAAAAGCACCAAAAAAGAAAAGATAAGACCTGGAATGTAAAAATTCGGATAACTCATAACAGGGTTGTTCGAAGGTTGCCAACCTCTATATATGTAAACCAAGAAGATTTGACGGTCAAGAATTTCAAGATAAAAAATCAGGAAAAGATAGATCAGTGCAATGAGATTATCAATTATTATCGTAATAAATGTAGCAAGATCGCTCTTACTATAGATAATATGTCAATAGATGAATTGGTCGATTATTTGAACCAAAAGGAAGAATACAAAAAGAAAGATATTGATTTTGTATCTTTTGCAAAGGACTATATAAACAATCTTGAAAAACAAGGTAAAAATGGAACTGCTTCTAACTACAAAGGCATGCTTCAGTCATTAATCAACTTTATGAAAAGAGATATTATATCTATTTCTGAAATAACCTATTCAATGCTGGTTAATTATTCGAAGTTTCTGATAGAAAAAAAGGAGAAATCCAATTTAGAAGCTATAAAAAAAGGAAAGCGTATCACAACCAATAGAATGTTATCTAACTATACCGCATGTATTCGGCATTTGCATAAGGAGGCTAAATTAAAATATAACGATGAAGAGAAAGGAGTAATACTAATACCTTGGTCTCCATTCATGAAGTTTAAGGTTCCCAAAGAAGAGACTACAAGAAAAAGGGCATTATCACCGCAAACAATAAAAGCAATTTATGATTTACCCTACATAATGCGGCATAACGCCAGGAAAAATGTAGAGCAAAATTGCAGATATAATCTTGCAAAAGATGTATTTATCTTGTCTTTCTGTCTGATAGGAATGAATTCTGCTGACTTATATAGCTGTGATAAGATAAGCAATAATACGATTCAGTATTTCAGAGAGAAAACAAGAACTAGACGTAGAGATAACGCGGAAATTCACGTAGATGTACCCCCGTTTATTTCCGATCTGCTGGAGAAATACAAAGATCATACAGGGAAAAGAGTGTTCAGATTCTATCAAATGTATGCCGATTATAAGAACTTTAATAAAGCTATCAATAAGGGCCTTAAGGAGATTGAGAAGATCATTAACGATATAAATAAGTCAAAAAAGAACGGTGACATCATAGAAGATTTGGAATTTTATGCTGCGCGCCATTCATGGGCTACTATTGCGGCTAATGATCTTAAAATAGACAAGTATATAGTCCATTCCGCCTTAAATCATGTTGACGAATCCATGAGGGTAACTGAAATTTATATCAAGAAGGATTTTAGTTCTATAAATGAGGCTAATTCCAAAGTTATTGATTATGTGTTTAATAAAAAGGGTGGTCAATAAAAACCACCCTTAAATCAAATATCATTTCTTTTTCTTAATCTTCATATGAATTATTCGGCCATTGCTATCATTGTGTTTTTGGTTTTCGGTCAGGTCTTTTAATTCTTTTAATTCTTGTTTAATCTTTAAATACTCGTTTGTAAGTACGACTACTCTTTCCAGTAATAATTCATACATTTCCATAATCTAATGTTTTAGTTTGTAATATTAAAAGGGATATTTGTTGTAATATAACACCAGATTTATTGAAAAGATATTACTAAAATTGATTTTGTTTGTATGTTTAAAAACACATGTTATAACAATATATTATCGTCTTTTGTTATAAAAAATTGTGTTGCATTGTTTTATCCAACATTTTGCATATTATTTTGTGCTTTCAAAAAAGCATTTTCTAATTGAAGGTTTCTAATTTCTTCATCCCTTTGAGCCAACAATATTCTTGTTTGCTTATTGAACTCTTCGAATAACTTCTTTGAGTGATCGCTTACAACTTCCTGTTTATATCCAGCTTCTTGTTCTTCTTTAAACATTGGGCCGTTGCCGGTGAGAATGTAGTTGGCATCTATTAAGGGGAATCGTTCACAAAATGAAGATATTAGATTTAATGATGCTCCTTGTCTCCCATTTCTTATGTGAGACATTAATGTTTTGTCTAATGAATCTATCTCTTTGACAATTTCTGCATCTGTCATATCAAGAGCATCGATGATAGATAATAATCTTTCCGAATAACAATTTTTTGCTACGTTCATTAAATTATCGTCTTTTTTTTCTCCAGTTAACAGCCAAACTTTGTCAATTTCAGGATAGCATTCAAAGAACGTATTAAGAAACTTCTTACTTGGTTCTTGTATTCCTCTCTTTATTTTAGTAAACATTGATTCTTTGACACCCGTTTTTTTTGCAATGTCATAAAAGGAAATACCAATTCTATTAACTTCTGATAAAAATCTAATAGTTAATTCGCTCAAATCTTTTTCATTTAAATTTTTACTTTCCATATTAGTTAGTATATTTGCATCGTAACAAGTTGCAGATGTTACAGAGACAAAGTGGTTAAACTTCCTCGCTAGAGGTTTAATATATGGTATCCGTAGTAGCTGCAACCTATTGCGGATATTTTTATTTTCAATTAATAACAGCTAATCCAAATTGATTATGAGAAAAATTAAATCGCATTGGGAATATGTGCTTTATATTATGTTTTTTTTCGGTATTTTTATTCTCATATTTACTTTGGTAGCTTGTTTATCACAAAACCGTAATATATCAATTCTAATAGGATTTATTATTGGATATTTTATTTTTGTATTACTAATTGCAATAGACTATTTTAAGAAAGCTTCTTGCTTATTTGATTAAATTGTTCAATTAATTCTTCTATTCCTTCTATATGTTTTATTCTTTTTAAAGCATCTATTATTATGACAATATCCTTTTTATTCATTTCTATATGATAAGATCTTGTGATATTATTTATGTATTCTATAAACATTCTTCTTTTACCTTCATCACAATTATGCTTTAATGCTGATATACAGGCGTTCAATGAACTAAAATATTCCCCATATTTATGATATGTAAAAAATTGAATATCATTTATATGATTATAAAATAAACTGTCAGAAGCGATGTCTGCATATCTATTATCTAAGTCTCTTATTTTTTTATTAATTATTTCATGATTAAAATAAAAACCACCTCCTACTATAGCAATTAATATTGTAGTGCAAAAGGCTAATATACCCACAAGTATTCCTAACCAATCCGCTTTCATTGGTTCACATCTAAGACTTACCAGGCAAATAGAAGCAATGCTTATAATGAGGGAAGCAATGCTAATCATTAAAGTAGCTTTCTGTTTCATAATATAATAATGTATAATCCACTCTAATAGTTAAATAATGTTTTTACTAACTATTTTAATTAGTATTTTATTGTACTTTCCAAAATAGATAGTATCTTTTGCAATACCAAATCAATCCAATACAAATAAAAGGATAAAATTTGATAGAAACAATAGTAATAACTAAAAGTCATTAAGATGAACGCATTTACATTTTTGACAGAAAACGGAAAATTCAATAACAGTGAGATAATGAAACACGCTCACATCTTGAAAGCGTATCGTCGTATTTCTTTGAGTGAATCATTGAAACAGGCTTGGCTCTTGGCAAAGAGACAACAAAAAGAATATAGAGAGATTGAAGAGGAAAAGAAGTCATATAAGCCGGAGTTTCCTAAAAAAGAAGGTAATGTATTGAAAGCGTTCTTTACCGGAAATCATGCTGATTATATAAATCGTGATAGTTCTTGGAGGTAATTATGGATATAGAATATATAAATAATCAATTAGTCTTTCTTCGTAAATATGTGAAAGACTTAGAAACTTATGATGAATCCACTGTTAGGAAATTGGCGAAAAGTAATAAAACTAAAAGTGAAATTATAGATTCCTTTTTGGAAAGTATAAAATTTTACGAATCTCTGTTAGGTTAGGACCTACGGAAGAAGCGAGCGAAACGCTTTCAGAGCACAACGGTAAACCGATGAATCCTAATTCGGGATGGGAGGCTTAACCCTCAAAAATGAAGCCGTGTTCAGGGCACGTTAAAGTAGCCTGCGCTAATAAGCATTATAGCCGAGGCGGAGTATAGCGTAATAGCCAACCAGCGATGATATGAGCGGAAGGAAGCAACGTGAGTAAGTAATATATCGAAAAAATCAGTCTGAAAAACATCGTCTTTATCAGTAAGAAAACGGGAATAGGCGTCCGTACGCTGATTGTAATATAGCCCTACTGACAGTTTGAAACTGGCATCCGGTAGTGAGAATCGGGTAGGGCACTTTTCTGTAGTGTTTTATTTTGTGTTTGTGTGTTGTATAGTGTACGGTCTGCGAAGATAGTGCACTTTTTAATAAGGATAAGTGGCGGAATTGGTAGACGCTTAGTTTGATAATACGGCTGGCTAGCCTCGAAGCAGGAAAGACGATCGGGGAAGTCAGAACCACAATTGAAACGTACAAACGAAATCTTGCAAATCCCGGTTCGAATCCGGGCTTATTCACAATAATAATTAAATAATTAATCTTATGAAACTTACTCCACTATTAGCAATTTGGGCAATATCGTTTGCATTAACAGTATTGCTTGCAAACGAAATGAATATTGTCTTCTGGCTTTCATTTACTGTATTTGCATTGTGTTCTATATACATGGAAAAGCACCAAAAGAGACTAAAGAGAGAAAAGTGATATAGGTATGCGGTTCGGGAGAATAGCTGTTTTATGTGTGAAAATTCGTGTTTCGATTAAGTCCTGTATCTGACGTGATACAGGCAAACGGGCAATTAGTTTACTGGTTAGAACGCACTTGTATGGGTGAGAAAGAGGTTCGATTCCTTTATTGTCCACAAATTAATAATTTAAATATTTGTTTATGAAAGGAAAAAAAGGATTTGATAAAAGCAAAGAAAGGATACGTATAGAAGAGAAACTTCTAAAGAAAAAAGACGATGTCAAATTTGACTATAGCGAAGAAATGGTATTAAAAATACGTAGAATTACTATAGAACTGAATAGATTAGCTAGAGAAGCGAGGATCATTGAGAAGGATCAACTTTTATATAAAATGGTCTCATTTAAAGAAGCTGGATTTATTTATGTAGTTAGAAACTATTAATTTATAATTTATGTAGTAATACACAATAGCTATGAAAACAAAGCTAGAGCTAGATTTATATCAATTAAAAAACATTATGGCTGATATGGTTCAAGTTGGGTACATGAAGGCTATTAAAGTTTATGAACCAACGAAAGATAATATAAGCACAAGGGAGTTGGTTAGATGGTTCAAGGTTCTTGGTATCGATCCTTCATATATAAACAAAATGGAATCAGAAGGATTAATAAAAGGCAAAAGAAAAGGGATAGGTAAAAATTCTCCTGTATGCTATTCCAGATTGGAGATTAAACAAGCTTTGGCTACGATTGATTTAAATAAGTATATCAATGTAAAATAGCTATAAAATTATATTCCATTCATTTATTAATTAACCCAATGCCGACACCCCAGGATGTCGTAGGGTGCGAGTCCCTGTATTTGAGTTTTACATGTTCTATACTATCCTAGTGTCCGTTGGTTCGGTATCTAGGAACAATGTTTTTTGTTTTATTAAACTTCTCAAAAGCGTCGGTTTGTGAAAATAGACGCTTTATTTTCGATTAACCACTTTAATAATATATATAGTTATGAAAAAAGTAATTGTAAGAGGAGATCGCTCCGGTGTATTTTTCGGAGAGTTAGTAGAAAGAAATGGTAGAGAGGTTAAGCTCGCAAATTGTCGTAGATTGTGGTATTGGGATGGTGCTGCTAGTATATCTCAATTAGCAGTTAATGGTACAACTAACCCACATGAATGCAAATTCACAGTTACGGTTCCAGAGATAGAGATCCTGGATGTGATTGAAATTATCCCGTGTTCGGATGAAGCTGTAAAATCTATTGAAAGTGTACCGGTATGGGCAAGGTAATGGAAGATAGAATAAAGCAGTTTCTAAGTATTGGCTCTGGCGATGGCTGTGGCTCTGGCTGTGGCTCTGGCTGTGGCTCTGGCTGTGGCTCTGGCTGTGGCGATGGCTGTGGCTGTGGCTATGGCTATGGCTATGGCTCTGGCTCTGGCTATGGCTATGGCTATGGCTCTGGCTATGGCTATGGCTCTGGCTATGGCTGTGGCGATGGCTGTGGCTATGGCTGTGGCTCTGGCTGTGGCATAAAATCCATAAATGGGAATTCTATTTATGTAGTAGATAGTATACCTACTATTATCACAAATGTAAAGGGTAATATCGCAAAAGGTTTTATCCTTCAGTCTGATTTATCTCTTACTCCCTGTTTTATAGCAAAAGAGAACAATCAATTTTCTCATGGTAATACTCTACATGAGGCATTTGAATCTTTGCGAGAAAAGCTTTATGATGATAGTACAGAAGAGGAAAGGATTCTTAAATTTAAAGAGCATTTTTCTGACTTTTCTAGAAAGTATTCTGCTAAAGACTTGTTTATATGGCATCATGTACTCACTGGGAGTTGCAAGGCTGGAAGAGAAGCTTTTTGTAAGGACAAAGGTATAGATGTAGACAATGATAGGTTTACTGTATATGAGTTTATAGAACTGACTAAAAACTCGTATGGCGGTGAGATTATCCGCAAACTATCTTAACTTAATCCCGGTTTGCTTTGATCGGCACTCCGGGAGCAATTTAAACCACTTTAAATAATATGAGATATGAAAGAAGAAAAAGAATTAACTATTAGAGAGAAAGAATCTGTATTTGAGATTCAAACAGCAGATTTGAGTAAAGACAATCTTCCTTCTTTGGATGATGCCCAAGAACTTCCAATAGACTTGTGCGGTAATTATTGGTCTCCAGAAAAGGCTGGAGAATTCAAGAAAATATTTTTTGTAGAAATCAAATCACAAAAGGTATTGAGTGCTACCAATCCAGATGAATTAATAGATTTGGATTGTGCTTTCTTTTTAGAAAGAAAGGCGGACGGAACAGTTCAAACTATAACTAACGGTTCCCGAAGATTAGTCGGTATTTTGGAGCAATATATTGAGAATGGTGCTCTTAAAAAAGGAACTCCCCTTAAAATCACTTACATGGGTAAAAGGAAGAATAAAACCAATAATTTCCAATCAGACAATTGGTCTGTCAAACCCCTGCTTATAAACTTACCTGTTGCCGGCTAATGGAAGCATTTGACTTGAATGGATTTGCGGAAGGGGAAGAACTCAACCCTTCTGCCTATAATCCGGAAGATTATCCTACCAAAGAAGAAATGCTTGACTTCATATACTCAAATTCTCACAAACCACCTGTTAATATTGATTTGAAAGAATTAAGCGTTAATGGATTGGTTAAGCGAGATCCAATGGAGATGTATTTGAAAAGCAAGCATATTTCTTCTTCTAACCTCAAAAATGCCCTCAAGACTCCTCGTTCATTTTACTATGATTATGAAAGGGTATTTGAGGAAAAAGAAAAGCCCTGCTTTCAACTAGGCACATTTGCCCACATGGCATTCTTGGAGCCACGTTTATTTGAACTTGTCAAAGTAGAACCTAAATGTAACCAATCTTCCAAAGACGGTGTAATAGTAATGATTAAGTTCTATAACGACTTATTATCAAATGATAAGAACTATGTTTCAGATGTCGAAGAAGAAATACCCTCTGAAAGATGGAACTTTAGCGATCTTAAAGATTACCGTGATTATAAAAAACAGAAATGTTTGGATCTGGGTTACTCCTTTATCAGTGAAGATATGAGTATGGTAATAAAAGCTCTTGAGAGAAATTATTATTGGTATGGTGGTGGTATTATCCCCCAATTATTGAAAGGGGCTTATTCAGAGGTGTCTTTTTATGGCAAGGACGAAGAAACAGGGTTAGATGTTAGAGTTAGGCCGGATTATTTCAATGTAAAGGAAAATATTGGTGTAAATGCTGTAATTTCCTTTAAGACCACACGAGCCGATGATCTCGGTAAGTTCTACTATGATTGTGCGAAGCTTAAATACGAGCTTTCAGAAGGAATGTATCAAGAAGTAATGAGTAGTATTACAGGACGAAACTTTAATGTAACAATAATGATAATGTTACAGACAGTTGAGCCTTTTGATGTTGCTGTTCTATTCTGGTCTCCTGATGATCTTGCAAATGGCAAATATAAATATCACTATGCTCTTTCCATCGTAAAGGACTGCTTTGAAAAGAAGTGGTTTCCCGGCTATGATGCTAATGCGGAAGAAGGTGCCCGTGGTATTATTGATATGCAACTTCCGGAATGGAGTAAAAAAATGCTTCATCCGGTTGCTATTGACGATATATTGTATGATTAACTAAAATAAAAGAAACAATGATTGATTTAAAAGACTACTCTCCAGAAGAAGTTCAGTTCAAACTTCCAACAACAGTAAAGTTTCCAGAAATTATATTTCCCGATTGTGTATGCATGGATGAGATAAAAAAGAAACTGGCGGAGAACTTTATTGCCATTCAGGAAAAAGATGTAATAGCCAATCGGGTGATGGATGATTATGAAATCTCAACTATTCGTGCTAATTACGGTGAAATTGCGGAAGAACAGATGCCGGAATTAGAAGCGCAATTAGAGTCGTTAAAAGCTAAATTCAATAATGAAAAGAAGGAGTTTGAAGCGAAAATTTCAGCGTTACATACCCAATTTAAGGACCTTGTTAATCTTGCTAAAAAAGGAGTTAGAGATTATCCCCTAAAAATGATTGATACCTTCCGTATTCCTGTTATGGGGTATTATTTGTATTATTCATGGGTGAATGACGCTTTCCGTTTGGCATTGGTTCAGGAAATTCCGAAACACGAATATAATGACTTATTTAATTCTGGAGAAAAGAACCAGGAAGCATTTAAGGAATTAGGTTATGATCTTCCGAATGTTGATTTCAAGGATACACGAAAAAATGTTCGTCAGTTTGGTGAGGGTGAGAATATTGTTGAGGTATGGGAAGAAGATGGATATGATGTTTGGTTGGAGCAATGGATAGAGGATTTTGTTGATGAATCAACCGGTGAATCTATACCTATTCAACGGCATGAATTACATCGTTCTCCAATAGGAGAAAGTCCATGGAGAAAGGAGGGAAATAATGACGAGACTGGCACACAAGAAGGGGAGACCATCGAAGTATCGGAAGAGTCTGAAGAATAACCCGTATTGGGAGGAAGTGAAACGAAAGGTTCGTATTCGCGACGGGCATCGTTGCCAAGTATGCGGTAAAACATACAATTTAGAGATTCATCATAAAGTCTATGAAGTTGCGGGATATTCTATTGTAGGTCATGAATTAGAGTTCTTGTATTGCCTTGAAACGCTATGTGAAGATTGTCATGCAATGAAGCATGGTAAATAAATAATCCCGGTGTCCGTTGGTTCGGTATCCGGGAACTATTTTTAAAATAACTTATATGAAACAGATTAGTACTAAACAAGCACAACGTAACAGAGAAATAGCCAAGATTAAGGAAAACCTTCCTTCCTATTGTGTTATATGTGGTAAACCGGCTGTAGATGCTGCACATTTAGTTCCCAAAAGCATGTATCCCGAACACTATACAAATCCCTTGAATATAGTTGGATTGTGCCGGGAATGTCACAATAGGTATGATAATGATCTGTCCTTTAGACGCAAACAAAAGCGTCTAATAGAGCGTGTGAAGTCTTTTGATGAATGTGCGGCCAATAGATATTTCCGTTTATGAATAGTTATCAGTTAATATCCAAGCTTCGGAAGATTAGAAATGATACTTATCTCACCGCAATAGATCAGGCATTATATTATGAACTAATATCTATTTGCAATGAAAAGGGATGGAAAGAGGTGTTTGAGGTTCGTAGTTCTGTATTATGTACTTCATTGAATATATGGGATAAAACACTACGGAAATCACGCAAAATACTTGCTGATGCAGGTTTAATATCTTTTGAGTCATGTAGAGATAAGAGGATAGGATGTTATTATTCTTTTCAGACAATCCTAAGCAATGATATGAAATCATCGGTAATATCATCGGTAAATGGTACTGATGAAAATACCGGAGAAAATATGGATGATAACAAAATAAAAGATACTCAATCATCAGTAAATTATACGGTAATTTCTTCGGTACTACGTACTGATGAAAATACCGATGATAAAAATTCTACTCCGGTAATATCATCGGTAAATGGTACTGATGATATTAAAATTTCACCTATTATAGATATTAATAAAACTATAAACGTAGAGAGTCACGCACGTGTGCGTGAGACTCCCCCCCCCACTCCAAAGAAGAAATCTCGCAAGGAAAAAGGGGATGAAACTCCATTGGTTTACCCTTTCACTTCGAAGGCTTTTATGTCGGCATGGGAGGCACTCCGTAAAAGTCCGAAATGGAAGAAGAAGCTTAACTATGCTCTTCAGATTTCGCTTGATAAACTTTCCAAGTTTGAAGAAGAGTTTGCTATCCGGCAGATCGAAAGAGCTATCGAATCAGAATGGACTGGGGTTGTTTTTACGGGAACTGAACGTGATTATCAAGAATGGTTAAAATTGAAGTATGGAAACAATCAGAAATCAAATCAATCTTCAGAGTGTACCGTTAAAGTTCGGACGGTCAAGTTATGATGCAGTTGCTTTCAGGAATTCTTCAGCTCTTTTCCGTAGGTGCTGTTTATTGGCATGTCCCGAATTCACTGTTGATGAAAGAAATCGTGATTTTATGAACGAGCTTTTTTTATATCTCATCAAGGGATCAGAAAAACTAGATAGTAACAAAGGTTTATTGCTGTATGGTCCTGTTGGAACTGGTAAATCCACGATATTGAAAATTATCCAATTATACGACAGGTATAGCAACGGTAAAGACGAAACCGGATATTACTTATCTGGTGGATTTCCTATTGAATCAGCTACATTCATTTCCAATCAATACACCAGAAAGGGAGTTGATGGTATTTCTAAATACGATGGGTTAAATGGCATTGCCCTAGGTATTGACGAAGTAGGGAAAGAACCAAGGGTAAAATACTTTGGTTCTGAAATGGATATAATACAGTATATTCTCCAATCCAGATATGACAATCGTAGGATATGCAAAACGTTTATGACTACCAATATGCAACCGGAAGAGTTTGAGCCTAAATATGGGGAATATATCGCTGATCGCATTAATGAAATGTTTAATGTAATCGAATTGAAAGGCTCTTCCCGCAGATGAGAATACTCCTAAATATCCTCCTTCTCCTAGGAGTTAACATCTTATTTTATCTGGTAGTATACGCAATATCAGACTACTTAATTGGATATGATTAATTAAACAACGAATGATATGAATAAAACTCACGGTTCTTTATTTAGCGGCTTTGATGCCCCTAGCGTTGCAGCGTCATGGATGGGCTGGAAAAATGCCTTTCACTGTGAGATAAACTCTTTTTGCAACGAGATACTAAAATATTGGTTTCCTGATTCAGAACATTATGAAGATATTACAAAGACAGACTTTAGTCAATGGAAAGGAAGAATCGATGTCCTCACAGGCGGATTTCCTTGCCAGCCTTTCTCCCTTGCAGGTCAGAGAAAGGGAGCGGATGATAACCGTTACCTCTGGCCAGAAATGTTACGAGCAATACGCGAAATCCGACCCACTTGGGTTATTGGTGAAAACGTTGCTGGAATCCTCACAATGGTTCAGCCCGGCGAGGAGACTGAAATGGGAAGCCAAACCGCTCTTTTCGGAGAAGATAACCGAAAAAGAGTATTGTTACGACAAGAGTATGTCGTCGAAACCATCTGTAAAGACCTTGAACGAGAAGGATATTCCGTCCAACCGTTGCTTATTCCGGCTTGTGCCGTCGGAGCGCCCCACAGAAGAGACAGGGTATGGTTTGTTGCACGACTTATTACCGACACCGCGTGTCGTGGAAGTGGTGGAACACCCTATGAAAGCTGCCGCGAGAACGAAAGACAGGACGGGTACGAAACTCAACAACCTATCTTCAGGGGCTACGTTCGGACTGCTTCCGACTCCCAATGCCCGAGAGGCAGACAAGTACACCAAGAAATACAACCCGAAAAGCCAGATGTGGACAGCACTGACCGCAATGGCTATGAATGGGATGCTACCAACTCCAACAGCGAGAAGCTACAAGAATGGCTCAAAACCGGAAGACGATCGAACGAAGCGGAAAATAGAGCAAGGATGGACAATGGAATTGAACGATTTGGCAGCTTGCGGTATGCTCCCTACTCCTATAGCAAACGATTACAAGGGTGCATCAACTTTGGAAGCGTTGGAAAAGAGAAGAAGAAATCCAGCCACGAACAGTTTAGCGGATCGCTTTTCCCAGACTGGCAAAACTTCCCAACTCAATCCCCTGTTTGTCGAGGAAATGATGGGCTTCCCTTTGATGTGGACAACCTTACCATTCCTTTCACAAAATGGAGACAGGAATCAGTCAAAGGATATGGAAATGCCATAGTTCCGCAGGTGATTCTTGAAATTTTCAAAGCGATAGAAGAATTAGATAATTGATTAAACCTTGCAAGTTCTTGAATGATTATCAAGGATTTGCGTAAAACAAGAAAGAAAGGAACCAAATGAAGATAATAGTAAGTTTTTCTGGCGGAAAGGATTCACAAGCTTGCTTGATTCAAGCTGCCAATAAATACGGAGCCGATAAAATAGAAGCTGTTTTCTGTGATACTGGTTGGGAGCATCCCGAAACCTATCAACATATTAGTGACGTGTGCAAACAGCTTGATGTTAAATTAGTAGTTTTGAGAAGCAAGAAATATACTGATTTTGTAGATATGTCTATCAAGCGCTCCCGGTTCCCGTCTTCCCAAAGAAGGTTTTGTACTTCAGAATTGAAAATTAAACCGATGATTGATTACATTCTCTCACTTACTGAACCTTGCGTGATTATACAAGGCATCCGGGCAAAGGAAAGTAAAGAGCGTGCTAAACTTCCCT